>WNGF01001565.1_pt1 | contig 33596 bp, 38 predicted proteins | sample 5400641 | NCBI WGS metagenome assembly WNGF01 (sample SAMN13153371, study PRJNA577476) | soil metagenome | isolation source: 80 cm soil or saprolite under grassland replicate 2 | place: USA:California | collected 2016-06-15 | reverse complement strand
CCTGCTCATCGCCCGCGCCGGTCGCCTCACCCGGATCGGTGGCCGCAACGTTCTCCGGCTCGCTCAGAATCCGGCAACCGAAGCGCTTTATACTCGAGTCGAACATGCCCTCACTGCCTGAATTATTTTCAGATCAGGGCTAGTAGGCGGGCGAGGCGGGGCCGGCGCCGGCCCCGCCTACTTCCCCGCCCCGCCCGTGATGCCCTGGATGAACCTGTCCAGGAAGAAGTTGTAGAGGATCGCCACGGGCAGCCCCACCAGCAGGGCCGCCGCCATGATCGATCCCCAGAAAAACACGTCGCCCCGGATCAGCTCCGTCGGCACACCCACCGGGACCGGCTTCTGGTCGCCCGGAGCGACGAACGCGAGCCCGTACAGGAAGTCCTGCATCGAGAGCGTGAAGGCGAAGATCACCGATGTGAGGACGCCGGGCAGGCTGACCGGGAGTACCACGCGAACGAGCGCGCTGAGCTGGCCGCAGCCGTCGACGCGCGCCGCCTCCTCCATCTCCATCGGCACCGTCTTGAAAAAGCCCATCATGAGCCAGGTGCAGAACGGGATGGTGAAGGTTGGGTAGACGACCACAAGCGCCCACCACGAATCCTGCAGACCGAGCGAGGCTACCACCCGCGAGAGCGGGAGAAACAGGATGATCCCAGGCACGAGGTACGTCATGAAGATGGCGATCCCGATGTTCTCCGCGCCGGGCAGCTTGAGCCGGGCGAGGGCGTAGCCGGCCGGCACGGCCGTCACGAGCGTGATGAGCGCGACCCACGCGGAGATCGTCAGAGTATTGACGATCCAGTAGCCGTAGTTCGTCTGGTAAAAGAGGGTCTCGAAGTTCTTCAGCGTCGGTGGCAGGTTGAACCAGAAGGGGATGTTACCCATCCGGTAGAGGTCGGGCTCCTGCTTGAACGCCGTGATCAGCATCCAGTAGATGGGAAAGACGGCGATGAAGAGGAACGGCGTCATGCCCGCGTAGAGCAGCAGGTGGCGCCGGATCTCCTTCTGCCGATGGGTGCGAGGCGCGGCCGCAGTCCTCATCAGTCCCTCCGCTTCAGGTTGCGGAGCATCAGGAAGAGCGCGGGGAAGAGGAGCGGCACCAGCATGAGCGCGATCGCCGAGCCCCGGCCGAGGCTGCCCGCCTGGATGCCGATCTGGTAGGCGAGCATCGGCAGGATCATGGTCGCGCTGCCGGGACCGCCCTGGGTCAGGACGTACACCACGCTCAGGTCGGACAGCGTGAACACGGTGTCGAACAGGAAACCGATGATGAGGATCGGGAAGATCATCGGCGCGACGATGTGGCGGAACCGCTGGAAAAAGGAGCAGCCGTCAACCCTGGCGGCGTCGAGCACCTCCGTCGGAACCGAGGTGAACCCCGCGAGGAGAACGATCGCCGAGAAGGGGAAGGACCGCCAGACGTTGACGCCGATGCAGGCGAGGAGGGCGAGATGCGGCTGGCCGAGCCAGATGGGCCAGCTCTCCGACCCGTAGCCGCCGATGAGCCCCGCCTTGTGCAGGAACCAGTTGATCACGCTGAACTGCGAGTCGTACATCCACTTCCAGGAGAGCACGCTGACCGTGATGGGCAGCGTGAACGGGATGACGACGAGCGCACGCACCAGCTTCTTCCCCTTGAAGTTCTGGAGCAGGAGGAAGGCGAGGCTCGTACCCAGCACGCTCTTGAAGATGGCCGCGACCACCAGGAACACGATGCTGTTACGAAGAGCGTCCCGGAAGGTGTCCATCTCCCAGGCGGCGCGGAAGTTGCCGAGGCCGACGAACCTCGACACCTGGTCACCGACGCTGGCATCGCTCAGGGCGAGGTAGAGCGAGAACAGGAAGGGAATGCCGACCAGGAGCAGGACATAGAGGGCGGCGGGGGCCAGCAGCAGGTAGCCGAACGTCAGGCGACGACCGGTGTTCGTGTGCCACCACGCGCGGGTGCTACGACCCCGTGCGGCCGGTTGGGTGGCGGCGCGAGTCGTCGGCTCCGCGCCGTCACCCACCGGGAGTACCGTCATGCGCGCTTGTGCTTGGCGAAGATCCGGCGGTACTCGCCGACCCCCCACTTCACGGCGTCGTCGACCGACGTCCCGCGCGCAACCCGCGTGAAGATGTCGGGGAGGACGAACTGGAGGGCGACTTCCTGGATCTGGGGAGTGTAGGGTCCCGGATACCCGAAGAACGCAACGATCTTCGGGAAGTCCTGGAGGACCTGCAGCTTCGGATCCGCGCCGATGATCGGCATCGGCTTCTTGGCGCTGTCGTTGAGGAAGGGCATGTTGTACCCCGTGCTCTGGATCATGCCTTCCTTGTCGTTGTCGACCAGGTGGGTGAGATACTCCTTCGTCGCCTGCGGGTTCTTCCCGAACTTCCACGCCAGGAAGACAATCGGCGCAGAGACGCTCACGCGCTTGCCGCCCGGCCCGGCCGGCTCCATGCCGACGAATGTGTTCTTGAAGACGGGCGGGTTCGTGGACTCGGTCGTGCGGTAGGCCGAGATGGCGTCGTGGATCCAGCTGGCGATGCCGGAAGCGAGGAAGCGGTTGTCCGAGGCGTCGTCCCAGGAGAAGACCTCCGGGGTCATGCCCTCGTCGAACAGCGCCTTGGCGAAGCGGAGCGCCTCGCGCATCTCCTTCGAGTCGATCGTGGGATGATCACCCGAGGCATCGGTTTCCGTCGCTCCGAAGCTGAACATCAGCGATCGCCAGTTGAGGTTCGCGTCGTTGCAATGGGAGAATGCAATGCCGGTGGGGCTGCCCTTGGGCTTGAGCGTTCGCGCCGCCACCCGCGCCAGCTCCCAGGTGTCGGGCGGCTTCAGACCGTTCGCCTCGAACAGGTCCTTGCGCCAGAGCATGGGCAGCAGGATGTAGTACATGGGGATGCCGTAGATCCGGCCCTCGACTTCGATGGGCGACTTGGCCGCGGGGATCCATCCCCCGTACTTCTTGCCGAGCCCGTCGTAGACATCCGTCAGGTCGAGCAGCGTCTTGTAGTAGAGGCGGGCGAGGATGGTCGAGTTGTTGAGGATGATGTCGTGACCGGCTCCCGCCGCGAACTCCGCGGCCATGCGCGCCGGGATCTCGAGGTGCGGGATGTGATCGACGCGCACCTTCACGCCGTTCTTCTCGCCCCACTCGGCGGAGAACTTGTCGAACCAGACATCGTAGGCGGGGATGAAATGGCTCCACGTGAGAATGCGCAGCGTGGTGCCGCGCAGCTGCGCGGGCGCCTGACGCGCCTCGAGCATAGTCAGGAGCGAGCTTCCCGCTACAGCTCCGCCCGTGACCTTCAGGAAGCGACGACGGCTGACCGAACCGTGGTCCCGCAGGATGGGCTGTAGATTACGCATCGTTGTGACCTCCTCGAAGGAAAAGGGCCGACGAAGGGACCATGAGTCGTGACGCAATGCGTAGAGCAGGGTCTTCCAGGTGACCCCCGTGGAAAAGTCTATTCCCGTTAGCGGTAATTACGACGTCGGCATGCAGGTTGTCAAGGTAGATCTAGTATTCATAGCGGAGCCCGGCCAGGACGTTGATCGGGGCCGCCGGGGTGAGGAAGCGCTCGATCGGATTGCCAGCCGCGCGCCCGTTGGGAGCAAACGTTCCGAAGGTCTCGTATCGCTCCACACCCTCGCGGCGAGTCCGCCTCACGTTCTGGAAGAAGACTCCCGTGGTGCCCGTCAGTGAGACGGAGAAGATGTCAATGCTGACGTCGGTCCGGTAGGCGGTTGCCTTCAACTCGACGTGAGGCCCCGAGGTCAGTGAGCCGCTTGACAAGGCCTGCCCGGGAGGATACAAGTGCGCCACCAGCGAGTCGTCACGATAGGGTGAGAGACGCTACCCGTCCCGTCCTGGCGCTCGCGTTTTGATCTTCCCCTCACAGGGAGGCCCCGGATGAAGACGACCGATCGTCCTGTCCCGACCCGACGTCAGTTCCTTTCCACCACCGCCGGCACGGCCGTCGGGATGGCCTCCTGGCTCTCGCTGGGCAAGGCTCCCGCGTACGCACAGAAGCGGGAGCTGACCTTCCTCTCCTGGAACCACTTCGTCCCGGCCTCGGACGACGAGCTCCGCAAGCAGGCGGAGGCCTTCGGCAAGGTCGCCAACTGCACGGTGCGGGTCGATACCATGGCGCATCTGCAGATGCCGGCCAAGGTCGCGGCCGAGGCCCAGTCCCAGTCCGGCCACGACATGTACAGGACGCAGGGCGCCGACCCCTTCCTCTACGAGAATCTCCTCCTCAGCGTAGACGACGTGGTCGAGAAGGTCGGCAAGCAGGGCGGGGGCTGGTACAGCTTCGCGGCCGAGAGCAGCCAGACCAAGTCCGGCTGGAAGAGCATCCCCTGGTTCTGGATCTCCTTCCCTGGCACCTACAACCAGGCCCACTTCAAGAAGGCCGGTTTCGAGGGCCCGCCGAAGACGTGGGAGGAGCTGCTGAAGATGGGCAAGGTGCTCAAGAAGCAGGGCAACCCGGTCGGCATCCCCATCAGCCACTGCTCGGACGCGCACTCGACGTACTGGTCGGTGGCGTGGTCCTTCGGCGCCAAGGTGCTGGAGGCGGATGGCAAGACGCCCGGCATCAGCTCCGACAAGACCGCGCAGGTCATCGAGTGGTACAAGGAGCTCTACAGGGACGCGATGGAGCCGGAGGTGCTCTCCTGGGACGACGCCGGCAACAACCGCTTCATCCTCTCGGGCAAGGGCTCCTGGATCCATAACCCGATCAGCCCCTACAACGCCGCGCTCGCCAACAAGCAGCCCATCGCCGACGACATCAACCACCACAACAGCCTGGCCGGGCCGGCGGGAAGGCACTCGGCGCCGCCGATTCTGAGTCTCGGCATCTGGAAGTTCTCGAAGAACCAGGAGCTCGCCAAGGAGTTCGTCGCGTACCTGTTCCAGAAGCAGAACTACGATGCCTGGATCGTGGCGTCGAACGCCTTCAACCACCCGCCGCTCAAGAACCTCGCCGACCACCCGATCTGGGCGCGGAACCCGAAGTTCGCCATGCTGCCCAAGGAGGCCGAGTACGCGCACCCGCGCGGCTGGCCGGCCAAGCCGAGTGACGCCGTGCAGCGCATCGACGACAACTACATCATGACCGACATGGTCGCCAAGGCCGTCAACGGCATGCCGACCAAGCGTGCCATGGACTGGGCGCAGGAACAGATCGCGCTCGCCGTCAAGGGCCAGCTGAAAGTCGGGTAGGATGGCGGTCGGTCCCCGCGCGCTCGAGGCGGCCGGGCTTCCGGAGCCCGGCCGCCTCTCCCGTCTCCACGAGTGGTGGGAGCAGGAGCACGTCTTCGGCTACGGACTCATCGTCCCGGCGATCGTCCTGCTCGTCACGCTCGTCGCCTTCCCTTTCGGGATGGCGATCTACTTCAGCCTCTCGGACTACTGGGTCGGGTCGCCCGGCGGCTTCGTGGGCCTCACGAAATACCGGGAGATCCTCGGCAACGAAACCTTCCGGCAGACCGTCCAGAACTCCTTCGTCTTCACGGGTATCGCGCTCAGCCTCAAAGCGGTCCTGGGCGTCTGGCTCGCGATGCTCCTGGCCCGCAACCTCAAGTTCAAGCGCGTGATCCGAGGCGTCGTGCTGCTGCCCTTCGTCATCCCGACCGCGCTGTCTACGCTGGCGTGGCTCTGGATGTTCGACTCGCTCTACAGCGTCGTGAACTGGACCGCCATCCGGCTGCACCTCATCAGCCCGCCGGGACCCAACTGGCTCGGGCAGTCCGCGTACGCCATGGCCGCTGTCATCACGGTGAACGTCTGGCGGGGTCTGCCCTTTTTCGCGATCACCGTCCTGGCGGGCCTGATCGCCGTGCCCCGCGAGTACATGGAAGCCGCCGAGGTGGACGGCGCGACCTCGTGGGGGCGCTTCTGGCACGTGACGCTGCCGCTGATCAAGCCGGTGCTCGCCGTGGTCATCCTCTTCTCGACGATCTTCACGTTCGGCGACTTCAACATCGTGTACGTGCTGACGCGCGGGGGTCCCATCAACACGACGCACCTCTTTGCCACCCTCGCGTACCAGGTGGGCCTCCAGGGCGGGAACCTCGGCCAGGGCGCGGCCATCTCCCTCTTCATCTTTCCGCTCCTGGCGCTGGTGGTGTTCTTCCAGCTCCGCTACGTCAGGAAAGAGTAGCCATGGCCACGGCAAGGAGTCGGGCCGCGCGCATCCGGTCGAACGTGTTCGCGTACGCGAACCTGGCGCCCTACGTCTTCTTCGTGCTCTTCCCCTTTTACTTCATGCTGGTGACGTCCTTCAAGTCGAACGCCGAGCTCTACAACCTCAAGTCCATCCCCTTCTGGATCCAGACCGGGATCGTCACGGAGCACTACGCCCTCCTTTTCGGAAAGACCGAGTTCGTCACCTGGATGAAGAACAGCCTGCTCGTGGCCGTCGTGGCAACGACCGTCTCCGTGGTCATCTCGATCCTGGCCGGCTACAGCCTGGCGCGCCTGCGCTTCCGCGGCGCCGCCGCGTTCGGCACCGCCATCTTCATCACCTACCTCGTGCCGCCCACCCTGCTGTTCCTCCCGCTCTCGCAGGTCGTGGTGTGGCTCGGGCTCGCCGACTCGATCACCGCGCTCATGGTGACCTACCCCACGTTCCTGGTGCCGTTCTGCACGTGGCTCCTCATGGGCTACTTCCGCACCATCCCACGCGAGGTCGAGGAGTGCGCGCTCGTCGACGGCGCCACGCGCATGCAGACGCTGTCGAAGATCGTGCTGCCGATGGCCCTGCCGGGGATCATCTGCGCCGTGCTCTTCAGCTTCACGCTCTGCTGGAACGAGTTCACCTACGCGCTGACCTTCATCTCGCAGTCCGGCCACAAGACGGCCGTGGTCGGCGTCACGTCCGACCTGATCCGCGGCGACATCTACTTCTGGGGCTCGCTGATGGCGGGAGCGCTGCTCGCGAGTATCCCCATCGTGATCGTCTACGTCCTCTTCCTCGATTACTACGTGTCGGGGCTCACAGCCGGCGCGGTGAAGGGTTGACGGGACGTCTTCGTCCTTGACAGCTCCGCCGGGGCCGCGTAGCGGGCCGGCAACACCCAACCACCACACGAGCGCGGTGGTATGCTTCGCGAGGTGAAAGCGAAATGGCTGCTCGTGATCGCTGGGCCGACGCTACTGCTGATCGTGGGCAGCGTGCTCGCCGTCATCGTCCTGCCCTATCCCGTGCCCAGGACCGCGACACGCGTCCAGCGGCTCTACCTGACCCACTGCGCGACCTGCCACGGCTCCTCCGGCACGGGCTCGTGGCGCGCCACCCTCTTCCTGATCCGGCCGGGCGACCTGACCGACCGCCGGTACATGGCGGACCTTCCGGACGAGTACCTCTTCGGTCTCATCACGAATGGCGGCGCGACCATCGGCAAGCCCGGCATGCCCGCCTTCGGCTATCATCTGACCAACGACGAGATCCGCGCGCTGATCGCGTATCTGCGCACCTTTCCCGCGTCGAAGTAGCGGCAGCGACTCAAGCCCGGAGGACCCACCGATGAGCAACGACCTGCTCGAGACCGTCACGGACGGCGTCGCCGTGCTGACCATGAACCGGCCCGACCGTCTCAACGCCATGTCGCGTCCGATGCTAGACGGCATGCTGGTCTCGCTTCAGCGCCTGGCGGAGGACCCGGCGGTCGGCGTGGTGGTGCTGACCGGCGCCGGGCGCGGCTTCTGCGCCGGTGGCGACGTCAAGGCCATGGCCGAGGGACGCGAGACGGATGGCGACACGCTCGAGGACAAGGCGCAGTCCCTGCGCGCGCGCATGGAGACCTCGCGCTGGCTGCACGAGATGCCCAAGCCCACCATCGCCATGGTGCGCGGAGCCGCGGCCGGCGCGGGATTGTCGCTCGCCATGGCCTGCGACCTGCGCGTCGCGAGCGACAATGCGCGCTTCGCCACGGCGTTCGCGCGCGTGGGGTACTCGGGCGACTTCGGGGGCAGCTACTACCTGACCCAGCTCGTCGGCACCGCCAAGGCGCGCGAACTCTACTATACCGCCGCCCTGGTGGACGCCACGGAAGCCCTCGCGCTCGGGCTCGTGAACCGCGTGGTCGCGGACGCCGACCTGGAGAAGGAGACCATGGCGCTGGCCGCCCGCATCGCCGGCGGCCCCCGCGTCGCGCTCCGCTACATGAAGCGGAACATGAATGCCGCCGAGTCCGGCACCCTCAAGGAGCTCCTCGACCTCGAGGCCTGGCACCATACCCGCTGTGGCATGACCGACGATCATCGCGAGGCGGCACGGGCCTTCGTGGACAAGCGCGAGCCCGTGTTCAGGGGCCGCTAGGCGATGGCCCGCCTGCCGGACATCCTGGGCTCGCTCGGTCCAGACGCGCAGAAGGTCCACGACCGGATATCGGCCAAGCGCGGGAGGGTCGGCGGTCCCTACGCTCCGCTCATGCACCACCCGCCGCTCGCAGAGCGCATGGCCGATCTCGGCGAGTACCTGCGCTTCGGCGGCACCCTGCCGGGCGATATCCGCGAACTCGCCATCCTCGTCACGGCGCGCCACGTCGACCAGCCCTTCGAGTGGGTGAGCCATGCGGTGATCGCGCGCAAGGAAGGCCTGCCGGAGGAGATCATCGAGACGATCCGCGCGCGCCGTGATCTCTCGACCCTGCCCGCGCGCTACGTGCGCGCGGCGCGGCTGGTGCAGCACGTGCTCGCGCGGGAGTCCGTTCCGGCGGCGCTGCAGGCCGAGGTCGAGCAGGAGGTCGGCGTGCCGGGCATGGTCGAGCTCGTGGTGCTGGCCGGCTACTACCAGGCGATCGCGGCCGTGCTCTTCGCCTTCGACGCTCCCCTGCCCCCGGGCACCTCCGGCCCCTTCTAACCCGCGAGCCCTGCGGGCAGAGTGACTCCCAAGGCGACTCACGACGATTCAGATGCGAGGCGCCGCCCCGATCGCCGATCCGCTCGTAGTCGAGAAGCCGTAGCGCGTGGTCCCAGCCAACCGACCCTGATACTGTCGGCTACCGTACATAGTCGAGAAATTTGCACCACGCCATGACCGACGCGTAGACTCATAAGCAACACATGCCTACGTCGCCTCGGCACCCCCAAGAACCACCACCAGGCGTCGTCCATATTGTTCGTCCTGATCGCCCTGGCACTGAACTGACTAGCGCGACGTTCTCAGTCAGCTTCGGCGGCCACAAAGACGGTGTAGGGGCGGTTGAGTTAGGCAAGCCGACAGGCCTTGAGGCCCTGACGGCGCTTCTACAGACCCTTCAAGTACCTTCCTCCGAGATCGAAATAGCCTGCCGAGTGCTGACGACAGAGCCGCATCATGAGATTCCAAACATGATATTGACACTGGAGACCCTCCGCAAACTCGGGTTGTAGGTTTACGGGCTCGACACCCACCGACGCCCCCGTTCTATGCAGCACGAGCGATCACGGTTGCGACGACTTGCCGAACATGCTCCCGCGTAAATGGCTTGGTCAGGATGGGGATCGTCCCGCCATTACTCAGTCGCTCGGCGGTCATAAACACGACCCTGGGAGCTAGGCGCGGCCAGCCGTGTTCGATGTGGCGATAGAGCGCCTCGCCGCTCATCTGAGGCATCCGCACATCGCTGAGAATGAGGTCGTAGCTGCGTCGGGCGAGCAGTTCGAGCGCCTCCGGCCCGTCCTGCGCTGTCTCTACATCGTAGCCATCGAACTCAAGCAGACATGCGAGTGCTTCCCGCAAAATCGGTTCATCGTCCACGAGCAAGATGCGGTACGCCATCTCCCCACCTTTCTCGGGTAACCAGGTCGCTGTCTGGTTACCTCACTAGCATAGGGAGTGCCGATCCGCAGGATGGGCCAGTTGTCCACCCAGGGCCCGAAAGGGCAGGCATGTGAGGCCATTGCCACCGAGAACATTCCTCCAAGAGGGTAAGCTCTACCGGGTATCAGTCGCCCACTCGGTCTAGGTCAAGGCTGAGTTCGAGATGTGGACCTTCTCCTACGAGTGTCTCCCCGATACCGTGGAACCAGGTGGGCCGACAAGAAGGTGCTCGTCGTAGAACGGATACGAGGGCGCGAACGAAGCCAATGGGCCTTTTTCAGCGGCCTCGCTCTCAGCAGCAGCCGCCGGAGATCTTCGATGGCTGGATGAGCTCCACGCGAGTGTCGTCGGGCGCGTGTAGGAACGCGATGCGCCCGCCGTTCGGCATCTGAATCGGCCCCTCGAGGAGCTGGGCGCCCAGCCCTTCGAGCCGGCGGATATCGGCCTCGATGTCCGTCGAATCGAAGCCGAAGTGCTCGAGACCGAAGTGCGCGGACGCGTTTCCCGGACCGAGGGTCTCGCCCGTGCGCGGACCCGAGATGTTCACCGCCATGCCGCCGTCGGCGCTCTGGCAGCGGACGAAGCGATCGCCGAAGACGCGCGTCTCGTCGTTGACGATCGTGAAGCCGAACGCCCCGACGTACCAGTCGGCGGTGCGCCGCGGGTCCGACGCCTTCAGGTGGATGTGGTTGATCCGGTAGGCCATGTCGTCCTCCTCATGAGCGTGTGCACAGCCGCTCCTTTACCGGATCTTGCGTATCTCGACCACGAGGTATCGGTCGCGCATCCGGCGAACGGTCAATCGCACGCGGTCGCCACGGCTGAGCCCCGCCTCGTCCAGCAAGGCCTTCGTCTCGGCGTGGAACGCCATGTTGGCCATCTCGTCCATGAGCCCGGGCGCAGCGTCGTGATTGACCAGCATCAGGGTCTCGCCGGCCCGCGCCTCGAAGACTCCCGTGACGCGATAGAGCCCTGGGCCGGGGAAGACCGCGCGCCAGGTGCCCCAGATGCCGGCCGCGAAGCCCGTGAGGAGGAGGACGAAGAGGAGGGGGACGGCCCAGCGGGGGGTGCCGGCCACACCAGGCTCTCAGGACTTGCTGTCGCGGAGCCCATGGCGAAGGAGCTTGCCGGTGCCGAGCACCACCATGTGGCGCAGCTCGGGCAGGCTATAGACGCGCTCTGGCCACGCCTCGCGCGGAGGCAGGTACTCGGTCGGGATCCGGCCCAACTAGTAGCGGCGGGTACCGGGGTAGTAGCCCGGATCGCCGGGACCCGGAATCTTGCCGCTGACGTGCTCGGGCGTCAGCACCCAGTCGCCGCCACAGCCCTCGTTGAACACCCCGGCTGCCGCGCGGTAACCGCTGCCGAAGGTCAGGAGCATCACCACGACGCTGGTAACAGTCCCCGCGGTGCAGATGATGGCCTTGCCCGGGATATAGACGACGTTGAGGAAGCCGGCGCCGACGCGGTCGGCGTCCGTCGGCTCATTGGACGTGATCGGGTCCACGGCGGGCGGCAGATTCGAGTAGGGCATGGGCGTGGGCTGCCGATCTGACATGGACGGCTCGAGCCTGGTGTCCGGGGCCGGCGGTGGGGGCGGAGGCGGGACCTGCTGAGTCTCCTGCTGCATCTGCGCCCAGGCCACGATGGGCATGATCGGGCCAGCAATCAGCATGACGGCCACGAGCGCCGCGGAGATCCAAGGGCAAGTCTTCATGGCTGCTACCTCCCTGTGGCCGGCTCGCCGCCGCCGGCCCGACGCTGCTGGTCATTGTGCCACTTCATGACATGGACCTAAGATAGACGCGTGTCCGTCACCATATCAAGGAAAAACCAAGCAAATTCAAAAGGCCTCTCGGACCCGGATGCGGCGCTCGGTCTGGCGGTGCTATGATGCCGCCCGCAGCCCCTGACCGCGTCCCCTAGCTCAAGGAGGGTCTCCGTCATGAAGATCGTCCGGTTCTCGCGCAATGGCCAGTCTCCGCGCCTGGGTATCCTCGAGGGCAAGGATCGAGTGGTGGACCTGGAGGCGAGCTACGCCTCGTTCCTGGCCGGCAAGGGCGTCGTCCGGGCCGGCGCCATCGCGGCAGCGCTCTTCCCCCAGAGCACCCGTGGCTTTCTCGAAGGCGGCCAGGCCAGCCAGGACGCGCTCGCGGCCATGCTGGAGGCCGCCAAGGGCGATCGGTTCCAGGCCGTCGCCCATGGAGCGGGCTCGGTGCGGCTCCACGCGCCCATCAATGACCCCGGCAAGTTCATCTGCATCGGGCTCAACTACAAGGACCACGCCGCCGAGACCGGCAGCCCCGTGCCGAAGGAGCCTCCGGTCTTCCCGAAGTGGGCCAACGCCATCCTGGACCCCGGAGAGCCCATCCTGAGGCCGCGCGGCGAGAAGACCCTCGACTGGGAAGTCGAGCTGGGCGTCGTGATCGGCAAGACCGCGCGCTTCGTGCCCAGGGAGCGCGCGCTCGACTACGTCTTCGGCTACACGATCGTCAACGACGCGAGCGCCCGCGACTTCCAGTTCCACACGAGCCAGTGGGGCCCGGGCAAGATCGGCGACACGCTGGCTCCGGTCGGCCCCTACATCGCCGACCGGGCCGAGATCCCCGATCCGCACGTTCTCGACGTCAAGACCTGGGTCAACGGGACCTTGATGCAGAACGGCTCCACCAAGAACTTCATCTTCGACATCGGCTACGTCATCCAGTACCTGACCCACATCATGACGCTCTCGCCGGGCGATTTGATCTCCACCGGCACGCCGGCCGGTGTCGGCTTCTCGCGCAAGCCACCGATCACGCTGCAGCCCGGTGACATCTGCAAGCTCGAGATCACGGGGCTCGGCACGCTCGAGAACTCCGTCAAGGACGCCTGAGAGCCCCGGGGCCCGCCATGCCGGTCCGCTCGCTGCTCCACTACGCGCTCGAAGTGCCGGACCAGTCCGTCGGGCAACGCTACTACCGCGACTTCGGCCTGGCGGACGAGTCCGGCCGGGGACCGGCGGTGCGCTTGCGCCCGGCGCGCCAGTCGCGGGAGAGCGTGCTGCTCTACGAGGGGCCGCGCAAGCGGCTCCATCACCTCTGCTTTGGATCCACGGGGGAGGACTTCGCGCGCACCCGCGAGGCCGTCCGGCGCGCCGGCGTGGCCGAGGTGGATCCGCCGAAGGACGTGGCCGGCGACGGTCTCTGGCTCCGCGATCCCGACGGCAACCTCATCAACGTGCGGGAGGAGGGGCCGCCGGCCATCCAGGCCGAGCCGGCGCCGGCCTTCAATGGCCCGGGCTACGCGCCGCGCCAGGCCATCCGGGGCGCCCCGGGCCGCGAGCTGGCGATCGCGCCGCGCCGCCTGGGTCACGTGCTCCTCTTCACGCCCGACCTCAATCGCCAGATCGACTTCTACACGCGCGTGCTGGGCTTGAAGCTCTCCGACCGGTCGCAGGACATCATCGCCTTCATGCGCTGCACGACCGATCATCACAACCTGGCGCTGCTCGCGTCGAGCGCCCCCGGCTTTCACCACGGCTCCTTCGAGGTTGGCGGCGTGGACGAGATCGGCATGGGGGCCGCGCGGATGGCCGATCGCGGCTGGCAGCCCGGCTGGGGCGTCGGGCGCCACGTCATCGGCTCGAACTTCTTCTACTACATCCGCGACCCGTGGGGCAGCTTCGCCGAGTACTTCTACGATCTCGACCAGATTCCCGAGACCTGCGTCTGGGAGCCGCGCAACTTCCCCGCCGACGATTCGCTCTACATCTGGGGGCCGCCCGTGCCGCAGGACTTCGGGGAGAACAAGGAAGCCTCGGTCTAGTGCCGGCCCAACTAACTTCGCCATACTTCGTTCTCGGTCGGCAGCAACCCTCAACGTACACCCACGTACGCCTCGGGCTGCTGCCTCCCTCGGGCCTCGTCTGGCTCGTTATTATTTGGCCCGGCACTCTGGTGTCGTGGGCGAGCTTCCGGCGAAACTCGTTGGAGGCCCACTAGATGGACCTTGCACTGCTCCACGACCTCGCCCAGCCGAACACGACCAAGATCATCCTCTGCTCGCTCGACGGGCTCGGCGGCCTCCCCCGGCCGGAGTCCGGCAAGAGCGAGCTCGAGACCGCGCGGCTGCCGAACCTCCATGCGCTGGCGGCGCGGTCGGCCTGCGGGCTGCTCAGGCACGTGGGCCCGGGCATCACACCGGGCAGCGGGCCCGGACATCTGGGCCTCTTCGGCTATGATCCGCTCCAGCACCCGGTCGGCCGCGGCGTGCTGGAGGCCCTCGGCATCGACTTCCCCCTCAAGCCCGGCGACGTCGCCGCGCGCGGCAACTTCTGCACCGTGGACGCCGAAGGGCGCATCATCGACCGGCGGGCCGGACGCATACCCACCGACCTCTGCGTCAAGCTCTGCGAGAAGCTTCGGGCGATCGCCGTGGACGGCGTCGAGATCGCGATCGAGCCGGTCAAGGAGCACCGCTTCGTCCTCGTGCTGCGAGGCCAGGGGCTCTCCGGACGGCTCTCGGAGACCGACCCGCAGGCGCTGAGCAAGCCGCCGCTGCCCGTCCGCGCGCTTGAGCCGGCGGCCGAGCGCACGGCCGCCTTCGTCAACCAGTTCGTGGCGCGCGCGCGCGTCCTGCTCAAGGACGATGCCCCGGCCAACATGGTCCTGCTCCGTGGCTTCGACACGCAGCCCGACCTGCCGCTCTTTCCGGAGATCTACGCGCTCCGGGCCGGGGCCATCGCGGCCTATCCCATGTACCGGGGGCTTGCGCGCCTGGTCGGCATGGACGTGCTCAAGACGGGCCCGACGTTCGCCGACGAGATCGCCACGCTCCGCGGGCAGTGGACGGCGCACGACTTCTTCTTCCTGCACTACAAGGACACGGACAAGGCCGGCGAGGACGGCGATTTCGATGCCAAGGTGGCCGCCCTCGAGCGCTTCGACACGCACCTGCCCGGCATTGTGGCGCTCGAGCCCGACGTGCTGGCCGTCTCGGGCGACCACTCGACGCCGTCCATCCTGGCGGCCCACGGCTGGCAGCCTGTCCCGGCGCTGGTGTCGAGCCGCTACTGCGGCGCCGACCACACGAGCCGCTTCACCGAGCGCGACTGCGCGGGCGGCGCGCTCGGGGTCATGCCCGCTCAGGAGCTCATGCCCGTCCTCATGGCGAACGCGATGCGCCTCGCCAAGTACGGCGCGTAGGGCTCCCGCGCGTGTTCCGCCAGCGGTCCGGGTCGGCTCTCTGCTACGCCTGCGGCAAGCTCAACCGCGTGGACGCCGCCACCTGCTTCTACTGCGGCCGGCGCCGCCCCGGCCTGTGGGGCTTCGGGCCGACCCTCGGCCGGCTGAGCGGCCGCAGGGACTTCGCGGGCCTCGTCACGGCCGTTGCGGTCACGGCCTATGTCGTCTCGCTCCTGATCGACCCGCGCGGCCTGCTCACGGCGCGCGGACCATTCGACGTCCTCTCACCCACCGGCGCCGCCCTGAACGTGCTCGGCATGGCGGGCTCCATTCCCTGGCAGGCAGGTCGCTGGTGGACCGTGCTGACCGCCATCTACCTGCACGGCAGCCTCCTCCACCTGGTCTTCAACGTGCTCTGGATCCGCCAGATGGCTCCGGACGTCGAGTCGGTGTTCGGTCACGCGCGCTTCATCGCGATCTTCACTCTCAGCGGCGCGCTCGGCTTCATCGTCTCCGACGCCGTGGGGGTCCGCTTCACACTGGGCGCCTCGGGAGGCGTCTTCGGCCTCTTCGGCGCCATGGTCTACTACGGACGGCAGCGCGGCGGCTTCTTCGGCCAGGCGGTCTTCCGTCAATATGGCACCTGGGCTCTCGTCATCTTCGTCATGGGCTTCCTGCCGGGACTGCACGTGAACAACTGGGGCCACGCCGGGGGATTCGCCGGCGGCTTTCTCTCGGCGATGCTGCTGCGCGCCGGCCTCCACCGGCCGGAGCATGGCATCCACCGGGTGCTGGCGGCGATCTGCCTGGGCCTCACGGCCCTGGCCTTCGGCCTCGCCCTCTGGACGGCCTTCACGCGGTGAGCCGGCTCACGCCCCGACCTCGCGCCTGAAGGCCGCGATCTGGTCGGGCAGGCCGAAGACGCGGGCGCGGTCGCCCGAGCGCAGCACGGTCTCCGCTCTCGGGTTCAGCACGACGGGCCCCCTCGCGCGCGTGATCGCCACCACCGTCACTCCCAGCCGCTCCCGGATGCGCCCCTCGCCCAGGCTCTGATCCGCGAGCCGACCCGCGCCCACGACGATCTCCTCGACCGCCGGCAGCGCCTCGCCCGCGACGCCGGGCGTCTGCGCCATCTCCATGACGCCCCGGAAGCGATCGAGATAGGCCAGGATGCGATCTTGAGGCAGCGCGAGGCGGCGCAGCGCGTGGCGGATGAGGGTCGCCGCCGCCTCGGTCTCCGGCTGGATCAGCTCGTCGGCGCCCGCGCGCATCAGACCCTCGCGAGCGGTGGCCTCGTGGAACCGGACGAGAATGGGCAGCTTGGGGCGGAGCTGGCGCAGGGCGCGCACCGCCAGGCGAGCGCGGTCGGTCTCCGGCACCGTCACCACGGCCAGCACGGCGCGCTCCACGCCGGCGTGCTCCAGCAGGCGACGGTGGGCCGCGTCTCCGAAGAGGCACGGCACGCCGCGCGCCGTCAGGCCCGCGATGATGTCCGGGTCCAGCTCGATCACGACGTAGGGGATGTCGAAGCTCTCGAGCGCCTCGCCGATGGCGCTGCCCACGCGGCCGAAGCCGCAGAGGATCACGTGGTTGCCGAGCCGCTCGTGCTCGACAACAATCTCCTGCCGCTGGTGCCGGTCACCCGTGCCGAGCTTGCCCACGAGCGCGGTGGTCGCGCGGAAGAGGGCGGCGTTGAGCAGGATAGTGATGAGCGAGGCGGCCAGCGTCGCCTGGTAGACCGCTTCCCCGATATGACCGGCGCTCCGCGCCACGTGGACGAGGACGAACGAGAACTCGCCGATCTGCGCCAGGCCCATGCCGACCAGGATCGCGGTCGAGAGCGGCTGGCCAAGCGTCCAGACGATGGCCGTCCGGAGCGCGAACTTGCCGACGATGATCAGCGCCATCATGGTGGCCAAGAGCCGGAGGTTGCCGAGAACGCTCCAGGGGTCGATCAGGATTCCGATGGTCACGAAGAAGAGCGCCACGAACGCGTCGCGGAGCGAGAGGAGACGGGCGAGAGCCTCATGGGCGTAGTCGGACTCGCTGATGATGAGCCCGGCCAGAAAGGCGCCGAGCGCGACCGAGAGCCCCATGGCCTGCGTCGCGGCGGCCGTGCCGAGTCCGATGGCCAGGGCGAAGAGCAGGAAGAGCTCCGAGCTCCGCGTCCGGGCGGCGCGGGTCATCAGCGGCGGGAACACCTTGCTCGACAGGTACCAGAAGGGGACCAGGATGCCCGCCGATTTGCCGAGCGCCAGGGCCAGGCCGAGGAGCCGCTTGGGATCTTCGAGCGAGCCCAGCTCCGGGGTCATGACCATGAGGACGACGGCCGCCAGGTCCTCGACGAGGCTGATGCCGATGAGCACGCGGCCGTGGCGTGAGTGGAGCTCGCCGCGGTCCATGAGGAGCCGCGCCAGCACGATGGTGCTCGACACGGAGATCACGGCGCCGACGATGAGCCCCTGGAGCGGCGGCCAGCCGAGCAGGAACCCGGTGCCCGTCCCCAGTCCCAGCGTGAGCAGCACGCCGAGCGGCGCGCCCACGAGCGCCACCCATCGCACACGCTGCAGGTCGCGGAGCGAGAACTCGATCCCGACCGAGAACATCAGCAGGACGACTCCGACCTCTGCAAAGAGCTCGAAGCTGTCGCTGCCGCTCACGGACGGGCCCGGCGTGAACGGGCTGATCAGGAGGCCCCCCAGCACATAGCCGAGCACGAGCGGCTGCCGCGTGATCCAGGCCAGGGCCCCGCCGGCCACCGCGGCGATGAACACGTATGCCAGGTCGCGGAACAGAACGGGATCGGCGCTCATGGCCCGGCAGCGAGAATACCCCAAGATGCTTGCCCCGAGTCGAGGCTTGAGGTACTTCTGGGAAGGCTTCAACGTCGACAGCCGTGACACCGGGAGGATACATGGCCGAGCGAATCCGACGTCGTTCCGCGCCGAGCGCCGCGCAGACCCGGCTCAAGGAGCTCGAGGCGCGGCTCGCCCATCTCGAGAGCCAGCTCAAGGCGCTCCGCACCGAGACCGCCGGCAGCGTCGGCGCCGCGCGCGTGAAGCTCAAGCGCCTGGACCATCGGGCCGCGCAGCGCATCGGCCAAGCCCAGGCCGCGCTCAAGGACTCCCTCGACTCGATCAGTCGCTCCCTCGCGACCTCGCGGGAGAGCGTCGAGAGCAAGGCCGAACGACTCACCCGCGCCGTGCGGGCCGGCGTCCGTGCCGGCAGCCAGGCCTACCGCCGCCCGCGAGGCTAGGAGCCGCCGTCTCCGAAGATACCCCCATGCGCCCCGTGCTCGTCCTGCCCAATGATCTCCTGCCCCACCTGGGGAGCCATGTCACCTTCGGTGCCGAGGGGCCGGTCTATCTCGTCGGCTCGGCGGCGGAGCGCGCGCGACTGGCGCGGCGGAAGATCCGCGCCGCGGTGGGCGATCCGGAGGATGCCGAGTCCTACCGGCGACTCTTGTCGCGAGGCCGCGGCGCCCTCGTCGTCATCGTCCCCGCAGCCCGACTCGGGCGCGCTGTGGCCGCCGTCCGCGCGGCCGTCCCCGACGCGGCAGTGCTGGCGGTGAGCGACGAGCGGCTGCGAAGCCCAGGGGTCACGACGGTATCCCTTGCGGCCTTTGCCGAGCGCGTGCTCCAGCCCGAGCTGGAGCGCGCCTGCGCCCGCGCGCGCGTCCAGCGGATCCGCGCGCACTTCGAGGGCGCGTCGCGCGTGCTCATCCTCATGCAGGACGATCCCGATCCGGACGCCATCGCGTCGGCGCTGGCGCTCAAGACCCTGCTGGGGCGTAGCCGCACGGGCGCGACGATCTGCACCTTCGGCACCATCACGCGTCCCGAGAACGTCGCTATGTGCAAGATCCTCGAGATCGACGTCGAGCCCATCAGCACGCGGGAGATGCACGGCTTCGACCGCGTCGCCATGGTGGACGTGCAGCCCTCCTTCCTCGAGGAGCGCTTCATCGAGGTCGATCTTGTGATCGACCACCACCCGGTCGAGGAGCCCGTCCAGGCCGCGATCCGCGACGTGCGCCCCTCCTACGGCGCCACGTCGACCATCCTCGTCGAGTACTTGCGCGCCGCCGACGTCAAGATCACCCAGCGGCTGGCGACGGCCCTGCTCTACGGCATCAAGGCCGATACGCTCGGACTCGAGCGTGGCGGCACCAAGGCGGACCTCGAGGCCTTCACCTATCTCTATCTCCTGGCCAATCACAATGCGTTGCGGCGGATCGAGCGTCCGGAGCTCTCCGAGGCGGCGCTCGACGCGCTCGCCGCAGGCCTCGCCAAGCGGCGCATCGTCCAGGACGTCTTCTTCTCTCACCTCGGTCGCGTGGCGACCGCCGACCTGATTCCGCAATTCGCCGACTTCGGGCTCCAGGCCGAGGGAGTCGAGTGGTCCGTCGTGTCGGGCATCGTGGGGGCGGACGTGCACATCTCCGTGCGGAACGTGGGCTACGTCAAGAGCGCTGGCGACGTGACGCGCGTCGCGTTCGGGGACCTCGGCTCGGCGGGCGGGCACCGTACCATGGCCAAGGCCGTTATGCCGCTCCGGGACCTGCTGGAGGCGGAGGCCGAGAGCCCGTCCGGACCGGCCTGCCAGGAGCGCATCATCGGGCGCTTTCTCCGGGCTCTCGGGCAGAATGACAAGACCCACTGACTTGGGGGTGGCCCATGCTCTTCGTCTACGTGCTGATGGCGCTTGTCGGGGTCGCGGCGACTCTCTTCGTCGTCCAGAATCCAGACCCCGTCGCCGTGAGCTTCCTCCACTGGCGAACCGCTGGGATGCCGCTGTCCCTAGTCATGCTCCTCTCGGCCTTTGTCGGCGTCACCTTCGCGGCAATCACCGGCTTTGCCCAGCAGATCCGACTCAAGCTCAAGATCCGTCGTCTCGAGCAGCGTGTCGCCCAGCTCTCGACGGTCGAGGCTCAGCGGGCCGAGGCCCAGCGCATCGAGGCGCAGCGCGCCGCCGGCCCGCCGCCCTAGCCTGACTCGGCGGCTCGATGAGGACCAGGGCCTAGGGCCTGGGCGGTCAACTGGCTGGTCACCGCCCTGAGCCTCAGCAATCAGGCAATGGTGCCGAGCGTGATTATCGCCACGTTTCCGGAGGCCTGCGGTCTCTCTTTCCTCCCCGTGTTTCGGCCCCGCGGATTCTTTTTCTCCTTTAGGATCAAGGAGTCAGAAAGCGCTTGGCAATGCGTGTCGCCCTGTGTTAGAAGTGCAGAAGTTGCGCCCAGGGGGTCCCAGTCTGAACCCTGACTCAAGGAGGCGGTTGGTGGACGCGGCGCTCGAAAAGCGGCAGGTCAAGCGAGCCTACAAGTTCTACGCTCCCGCCTACGATTTCGTCTTTGACTGGATCTTCCACCCGGGCCGGCAGGAGGCCATCCGGCTCCTCGACACCAAGCGTGGCGATCATATCCTCGAGGTGGGCATCGGCACCGGGCTCAACCTGCCGCTCTACCCCGCGCAGTGCCGGATCACCGGCATCGACCTCTCAGAGGAGATGCTCGAAAAAGCCCAGGACAAGGTCCTCGAGCTGGGGCTCAACAATGTCACGCTCAAGGCCATGGACGCGACGGTCCTGGACTTCGGCGAGGGCGAGTTCGATTCGGCGGTGGCGACCTACACCATCAGCGCAGTGCCGGATCCGGTGGGAGTGCTGCGGGAGATGCGCCGGGTCGTCAAGCCCGGCGGGAATATCGTGGTCCTGAACCACTTCCGGAGCGACAAGCGCGTCGTCGGGCGCTTCGAAGACCTGGTCTCGCCGGTCTGCACCCGCCTGGGCTGGAAATCGAACCTGCCGCTCGAGCCGCTCCTTGAGCAGGTGGGCTTGATCCCGGACATCTCGACCAAGGTCAATCTGTTCAACGGCTGGCGCCTCATCAAGTGCGTCAACCGTAAGTAGCAGCTTCCCCGGCCCCAGCTTTCCGGCCCCCAGCTTCGCTCGCCCGCCGCCGCTGGCAGGCTCCTGGGCGTCGGTGCGGAAAGGGCGTTAGGTAGCACGCACGCGTTCACCCCTGTATCCTCCGGTTGACACTTGCCCTCGTTTCGCGTTCGCCCTATGCTGACTCTCCACGCATGGTGGCTGCGGTTCTCCACGTGACCTACCAGTCGATGCCTCGCGCACGGCTCGTCGTGGTAGTTGCCCGAAACGAGGTGCAAGCCGTCATCTGCCAACTGCGAGGCACTCACCGCCTCATGGCGGTCTTGCTCTACGGAGCCGGGCTCCGTCTCCTCGAGTGCGCACGGCTCAGACTGAAGGACATCGATTTCGCGCGGAACCAGATCACCGTGCGTGCGGGAGAGGGCAACAAGGACCGGACCACGCCACTGCCGGCGGTCGTGCACGCGGACCTCGCCGCGCATCTGGACATCGTCAAGCGGCAGCACGCGATCGACCTCCAGCGCGGCGCGGGCTAGGTGGAGTTGCCCCGGGCACTGGCCCACAAGTACCCCAACGCCGGACGCGAGTGGGCGCGGCAGTGGGTCTTCCCGGCCACTCGCTTCTATATCGATCAAGAAACGGGTCAGCGCCGCCGCCACCACCTCCACGGGTCCGTGCTGCAGCGCGCCGTGAAGGATGCCGTCCGGCGTGCCGGAATCCCAAAGCGCGCTACGTGGCACGCCCTGCGCCACTCGTTCGCCACGCATCTACTCGAGGACAACTACAACATTCGCACCGTCCAAGAGCTTCTCGGTCACCGCGATGTCAGCACGACGCAGATCTACACTCACACCCTGAACCAGGGGCCGGCCGGCGTCCGAAGCCCCGCCGACCAGATGGCCCTATGACCGGGCGGCCGGTCGGCCGTCGACTCTCGCGAGCGAGGTCATGTATCGGTCTGCGTAGCAAGTCCGAGTCTTGGTCCACTGGACCTCCAACAGCTTGCCGAATAGCAGCTCGTGCCGCAACACCAGAGGCCAGACCTTGTTACCTTGCGCAGGCCGCTCGGTCCGCGGCGCTAGGTGGTTTCAAGATACTTATAGTTCGGCGTCTTTACTGACGGGGTGCAACCAATGCCGATTCGCATTGGAACGGCCTTGAGATCGCCAAGCTTGCGGTGTCTGTGCTGACACCGGTGCTAGTGCTAGTATTTGGCATCATCATCAACAACTCCATCAAGTCCGCCGAGCGCTCTACCAGTCTGCGCAGCGACATCTATCGAACCATTGGCGGCGACCTAAACGACATCTACTCGTACCTAGAGTTTGTTGGAGCGTGGAAGGAGTTGACTCCCGCCGACGTCATTGCCCGTCAGAAAATCGTGTGTCTACGGAACCGAGGGAAGATCCCCGTGCAGGAAGCTGAGCGCCATTCACCGTGGACGTTAGACGTCATCATCAGTGCCGACGCGTTCTTGAGAAGCCATACGAACGTATGGCTCCGAGGGCGCTTCGTGCGAGCATATCCTAGGTGGCGACAGTCCGTTTCGAGTGGGACCGGAACAAGGGTAAGGAGAACCAGCGGAAGCATGGCGTCGCCTTCGCGAGCGCGCAGTTTACGTTCGCGGATCCGATCCGCGTGATCGCAGAAGATCTCTCGCACGGCTCCGGGGAGAAGCGGTACTACTACTTCGGTTGAGTCGCTGGCGGAGTATTGACGGTCCATTTCACGTATCGCGAGGATGTCGTTCGAATCTTTGGCGCTGGCTACTGGCGAAGGGGTAAAGCAATCTATGAGCGCGAGAATCAGATACACGGATGAGCCGCTCGGGAGAGTGAAGGTCGTTCGTGACTTCCTTCCGCGACCGGAGGACCTCGTCTTCCGCGATGAGGGTGTCAAGGTCACGATCGCGTTGAGCAAGCGCAGCGTTGAGTTTTTCAAAGGGGAGGCGCGGAAGCACAACACACAGTACCAGCGAATGATTCGGCGGCTTCTTGACGCCTACGCCGAGCATCACTCGCGCCGTCTAACCACGCGCTCAACACGGGCGCGCGCCCGGACGGCGCGCGCCGGTTAGCGCGAGCGTTATACGAACTGAGCTAGAAGCCTGAGGCTGACAGGGGCCCATACGTATCCTGTTCTCAAGTTTCTTCATCTGCTAGGTCTCACACTCATGGGGGCTGGCCTGATCGGGGTCTGGTACGCGGATCTCCGCTCACGGCAAGTTCGGGAGTTGCCGGTGTTCGCGGAGGCCGTCCGAAGCATCGCGGTGCTATACGACGGGCTCGTCATTCCCGGCGCTCTTCTGTTACTCGGCTCGGGAACGTGGCTTATCGTCACCGCCTATGGGGGTTGGGCGTTCCTCGGGATGCCGTGGTTGAGCGGGATGGTCGTCCTCTTCGCATTCGAGTTCATCGAGGGGAACACGATCACGCGGCTCTACTTCATGCGCCTTCGCCGCCTCACAAGGGAGGCAATCCAGCACGGGAGGGTGACGGCGGAGTTGGCGGAAGCCCGGCGTCACCACGTTCCAACGTTCACGCACTTCCTGGACATCCCGATCCTCTTCGTGATCGTGGCGCTGGGCGCGATTCGGCCCGACACGTGGGCGTTATTCGCGGCCGGGACGGTGTTGGCGCTCGTCGCAGCCGCGATCTTGACACTCATGATCCCGCGCCTGTATCCCCTCGAGCCCGGTCAGGGTTCGGCGCTGAGACGAAGTGTCGAATAGCCGCGCGCGCCAGCGGACGCGCTTCGGGCGCCGCTGACCGCGACCGTTTAGGCGTCGAACCGTTGTCGCGGGGCTGGCGGGCGGCTAGCAGCTTCCCCGGCCCTCAGCTTCCCTCGCCCGCCGCCGCTGGCAGGCCCCTGGGTCCCTCGTCCCGCCGTATGCCCCACATCGCCAGCCTGGCGATCAGGGTATTGCGGTGGACGCCCAGGATGCGCGCTGCCCGGCTCTGGTTCCAGTTCTCGCGCTCCAGCGCGCGGAGCACGTAGGCCTGCTCGAAGCGGTCGCGCGCCTCGCGGAGCGGCAGGGGCTCGCCGCCGCTGTCACCGGCGCGCTGGCCCACCTCGTGGATGGCCAGGTCCACCGGCAGGTCCTCGAGCCGCACCACGGGCCGGGTGGCCAGCGCCACGCTCCGCTCGATGATGTTCTCCAGCTCGCGCACGTTGCCGGGCCAGTCATAGGCTCCGAGCGCCGGCAGCGCGCCGCGCGAGATGCCCCGCACGTCCTTCTTGAATTCGCGAGAGTACTTGCGCAGGAAGTGCTCGACGAGAATCGGGATGTCCTCCTTCCGCTCGCGAAGCGGGGGGATGGTGACCGGCACGACGTTCAGCCGGTAGAAGAGGTCCTCGCGGAACGTGCGCTCGCGCACTGCCCGTCGCAGATCGATGTTGGTCGCGGCGATCACCCGCACGTCGACAGGGACGACACGCACGCCGCCCAGCCGCTCGATCTCGCGCTCCTGGAGCGCGCGCAGAAGCTTGGCCTGGAGATCCACGCGCAGCGTGCCGACCTCGTCGAGGAAGAGCGTGCCGCCGTGCGCCAGCTCGAACTTGCCGAGCTTCCGCGCGTGGGCACCCGTGAAGGCGCCCTTCTCGTGGCCGAAAAGCTCGGACTCGAGGAGGGTGTCAGGGATCGCGGCGAGGTTGACGGCCACGAAGGCCTGGTCGCGGCGCGGCCCCTGTCGGTGTATGGCGCGGGCCACCAGCTCCTTGCCGGTGCCGCTCTCTGCCGCGATGAGGACCGTGGCCGTCGTCTGCGCGACCTGGGCGATGAGTTCGTACAGCCTGACCATGCCGGGGTGACGCCCGATGAGGGCGTCGAAGCCGTGGGTGCGGTCGAGCTCGGCGCGGAGGTAGCGCACCTCGCGCTCGAGGACGCGCTGCTGCGCGGCCTGGCGCACGAGGGCCAGGATCTCGTCCACGTCGTAAGGCTTGGTGATGTAGTCGTAGGCGCCGCCCTTGATCGCCTCGACGGCGGTGCGCACGTCCTTCACTGCCGTATTGATGATCACGGCGATGCCGTCGTCGAGAGCCAGGATCTGCGGTAGGAACGTCGGCCCGGGCGGCCCCGGCATGCGCACGTCCAGCAGGACCACGTCCACCCGGCGCGCGCGGAGGATCTCGAGACCCTTGCTGCCCTCCTCCGCCTCGATGACCTCGAATTCGTCCTCGAGGATCATGCGGAGCGACTCGCGCACCCCAGGCTCGTCGTCGATGACCAGGACGACCGGCTTGGGGCGCGGGAGATCGGCCGCGCTCATACCCGCTCAGGGTTTCTCGGGCGCCTTGAGCACGACGTATTCGCGGCCGCCGCCGCCCCGCTCGAGCTGCACCGGCACGGACTCGCCCGGCTTGAGCGCGGCCACCGCCTTGCGGAACTCCTCCACGGAGCCGACCGGGCGCCGGTTGACCTCGAGGATGAGGTCGCCTTCCTTGATCCCCGCGGCCGCGCCGGCGCCGCCATCGGCGACATCGACGACCACGACGCCAGACTGCGCCTTGAGGCCATAGGTCTCAGCGAGCTCCGAGGTCAAGGCCTGCACGCCGAGCCCGAGACCCGCGTCCTTCGGCGCCGCGGCGACCACGACCTCCTCCGCCGGCTGCTCCCCGATCTTGACGCTCAGGCGCGTCGGCGTGCGATCGCGCAGTACGGTCGCTCCGGTGGCGCGCCCCGGCGGGATCGCCGCCACGCGCTTCTGGAGCTCGATCGTCTCCTTGATGGGCCCGCCGGCCAGCTCCACGATGACGTCACCCGCCTTGAAGCCGGCCGCCTCGGCTGGGCTGCCCTTCATGACCTCGGCGATCAGCACGCCGCTCTTGCCGGGAATGCCGAAGCCGGCCGCCAGGTCTTCCGTCAGGTCCTGGATCACGATGCCGAGCCAGCCCCGCACCACCCGGCCCTTGTCGATGAGCTGCGTCATGACCTCGCGCGCCATGTTGATGGGGATGGAAAATCCTATCCCCTGACCCGAGGTGACGATGGCCGTGTTGATGCCGACCACCTCGCCCTTCAGGTTGAGCAGCGGCCCACCCGAATTGCCCGGATTGATCGACGCGTCGGTCTGGATGAAGGCCTCGTAAGTCGCGACGCCGACGTGCGTGCGCCCGGTGGCGGAGATGATGCCGGCGGTGACCGTGCGGTCGAGGCCGAAGGGATTACCGATGGCGATGGCCCACTGGCCGATCTTGAGCTTGTCCGAGTCGCCGAGCGTGGCCACCGGCAGGGCCCCCCCGGATGGCTCGATCTTGAGGACCGCCAGGTCGGTCTTCGGATCGCGGCCGACGAGCTTGGCCTTGAACTTCCGGTCGTCGGACAGCCGCACCTCGATCTCGTCCGCGTTCTCGACCACGTGGCTATTGGTCAGGATGTAGCCTCGGCCGTCGACGATGACGCCGGAGCCCGCAGCCCGCTCGGGCTCGGCCCGCGGCGAGCGCCGCTTGAAGAAGCGGTCGTAGAACTCGGAGCCGAAGAACTCGCGGAACTTCTGCTCCGCCTCGGGCGGCGCGCCACCTTCGCCTTGCGCCACCTTCTTGCCCTTGGCGCTGATGTTGACGACCGACGGAGTCACCCGGTCCGCGACGGAGACGAAGGCGTCCTCGAAGGCCTGGAGAATGGCCTTGGAGTCCGGCGGGGTCGAGGGTGCGCGTCCCGACTGCGCGGCGGCCGGTAGCGGCGTGACGAGAAGCGCGGCCGCCAGCGCGGCCGCCGAGCAGAACCGGTATCGCATCGGAGTCATGTGTCCCTCCTGGGCGGCCATCTTACGCCTCGGCGGGAGTAGCCGCCAGAGGGCCCGCAAGTGTCACCTCGAGGATACGTCGCGTGTCGGGCCCCACGGGCGCAGCCTGGGCGCGTCGGAGCCCGGCAATCCAGATGAGGTCACCGTCTGCTTCGAGGAGAGGCACGCGGTCGCGCTCCCAGCAGGGCACACCCGCGTCGATGAGGAAGGACTTGAGCCGGCGCTCTCCCGGAGCCCCCCAGGGCATGAAGCGGTCGCCGCGCCGCCGTGCGCGGACGGTGAGCCTCGCTGGCATGCAGTCGGCGTCGAAGGCGACGGTGCGGGGATCCTGCGGCACCGCATAGCCCGCCGGCCGGCTGAAGCAGCGAGCCTCGAGCATCGCGCCCACCTCGGGCATAGCGAGGGCGCCAGGCACCGCGAAGTCGCGCGCCTCCAGACCGGGAAGCCGGCGAGGTCCCACGCGAAGCCACCTGCCGCTCTTCTCCACGACGACTGGTCCCGCTCGCACGAGGCCCCGCGGCACGCCGGGGCTGAGGAGACGCCTGAGCGCCCGCTCCCCCGCGCCCCTCATGGTTCCGGAGTGGCCCAGACCGCGGGCGGCCTGCCTTAGCGTCTCGGCGGCTACCTCGCGGGGCAGCGCCCCGAGGTCGTCGACGGTGAAGACCCAGCCCGCTCCGCTCGCGCGGCCGAGTCGACCGAGCTCCAGCGCGGCCGCGCGCTCGAGGTCGTCCACCAGCCTGCGGACCAGCGCAGCCGAGCGGGCAAGCCCGGCTGCGATGCCGGGATCGACCGTGCGCTCGAGGAAGGGCAGCACCTCGTGCCGGATGCGATTGCGCAGGAAGCGCGGGTCGCGGTTGCTGGGGTCCTCGAGCCAGCCGATGCCGCGGGCGCGGAGATGGGCCTCGACGTCCGGGCGGTGGACGTCGAGCAGCGGCCGGATGAGCAGGCCACGCACAGGCGCGATGCCCGCCAGGCCGCGCGGCCCCGCGCCCTCCAGCAGCCGCATGAGCACGGTCTCGGCCTGGTCGTCGGCCGTATGCGCCGTGGCTACCCGCTGGGCGCCGAGCAGCGAGGCCGCCAACCGGAAGGCAGCATAGCGGGCGCGCCTCGCCTCGGCCTCGAGGCCCTCCCACGGCGGCCCCCGGCGCACCGAGACATGCTCCACGTGGCAGGGCAGGCGGCAATCGGCTGCGAGCCTCGCCACGAAGGCTTCCTCGGCGTCGGCCTCGGGGCGTAGGCCGTGGTTGACGTGGACGACGTGGACGGAGATCCCGAGCTCCGGCGCGAGCTCGACGAAGACATCCAGCAAGGCGACGGAGTCGGCGCCACCCGAGACGGCCGTCAAAACAGTTTCGCCGCCCCGGAGCATCCCGGCGCGGCGAATGGTCGCCCGGACCCGCGCGGTCAGGCTAGTGCCGATGGTCACATTCGCCTTGCAGGCCGACCCACACCTCGCCGTCCTCGAAATACTCCTTCTTCCACACCGGCACCGTCTCCTTGAGCGTGTCGATGGCGAAGCGGCAGGCCTCGAAGGCCTCCGCACGGTGTGGTGAGGCGACGGCGATCATCACGCTCGATTCCCCGATCTCGAGCCGGCCGATCCGGTGGATCAGTCCGACCGTGCGCACGCCGGGCCACCGGGCCCGCAACGTGGCGACGATCTCGCGCATCTTGGCGACGGCCATGGGGACGTGCGCCTCGTACTCGAGGTACTTCACGCGCCTGCCGCCGGTCTCCTCGCGGACGACTCCCGAGAAGAGGACGATGCCGCCCGCGCCAGGGTCGCCCACTGCCGCCGCCAGACGCTGCTCGGAGATGGGCTCCGTCGTCACCTCGATCCAGTCCTCCCCCGAGCCGCCGCTCACGGGCGGGAAGAAGCAGAGCTCGTCGCCGGCGTGCAGGGGGTGGGTGGGCTGGACATAGTCGGTGCCGAGGGCGAACAACGTGAAAGGGCGGTACGGCTCGAGGACCGGAAAGCGGCGTGCCACCGCCTCCCAGGCCGACTCGACCGTACCGCCCTCGGGAAGTTCGAGCTCGACGTGATCGCGGCCGGCCGCCTCGCGATAGCGGGCGAAGAACCGGACGGCGACCTTCATGGACGCGCGGCGTTTAGAACTGGTGCGAGCTGCCGCAGCCGCACGACGACTTCACGTTGGGGTTCTTGATGGCGAAGCCGGCCCCCAGCATGGTGTTGTCCACGTAGTCGATCTCGCTACCTTCGAGATACGGCGAGCTCTTGCTGTCCACGTAGACCTTCACGCCATTCGACTCGGTCACATTGTCGTCCGGGTTGGCGACATCATCCCAGCCGAGCTCGTACGACATGCCCGAGCAGCCGCCGCCAACAACCCGGATCCTGAGGCCCCACTCCGGCTTGCCTTCCTCGAGCCGCAGGTCCGAGATCTTCTTCACAGCCGTTTCGGTCAGCGAGATCATCCATGCCTCCTTGAAGGTTCGATGTCGGGTGCTCCGAACTCAGTATAGCAAACCGATCCCGGACCCGGGAGGGGGCTTCAGAGCACGCCGCCCTGGGGCAGTATCGAGAGGCCCTCGAGGGTCGCCCCGGGCTCGAGGGCAGCCATGAAGACTGCCGCCCGGGCCACCTGCTCGGGCTTGAGCATGAGCGCCCGGTCGGGCGGGCTCGGGACGGCATCCCAGAGCGGCGTGTCCGTGGCTCCGGCCGAGAGCACGCCCACGCGGACCCCGTGCGGTCGCATCTCCTCGGCCAGCACGCGGGAGAAGCCGAGGAGGCCGTACTTGCTCGCGGTATAGGCCGCGCTGCCCGGCAGGGTGCGGCTGGTCACCACGGAACCGATATTGATGATGGTCCCATGGCGCCGGGCCGTCATCGCGGGCAGCACGGCGCGGCAGCAGAGGAAGGCGCCGCGAAGGTTCACGGCCATGAGCTCGTCCCAATCGGCGGTCTTGGCCTCCGCGAGAGGGCCGAAAGCGGCCACCCCGGCGGCCGTCACCAGGCAGTCGATGCGCCCATAGGCCTCGAGCGTGCGGCTGACCAGCGTGGCGACGGCGGCCTCGTCCCGCACGTCGCCTTCCACGACCAGGGCCCGGCCGCCCGCCGCCGCGATCTCGCGCTGCGCTGCGGCCAGGTCGCGCCCGGAGCGGGCGCAGAGCGCCACTGCGGCGCCCTCGCGCGCGAAGGCCTGCGCCACGGCCCGGCCGATACCGCGGCCGGCGCCGGTGACGAGCGCCACCTGGCCCGCGAGCTTCAAAGGATGAGGCCGCTCCGCGACTTGATCAGCTCCATGAACTCGGCCCGGGTCTCGGGCCGGTCGCGGAAGGCGCCGAGCATGGCGGACGTGACAGCCTTCGAGTTCTGCTTCTCGACCCCACGCATGAGCATGCACAGGTGTAGCGCCTCGATGACCACGGCCACCCCGCGCGGCTGGAGCACGTCGTTCAGGGTCTGGGCGATCTGGGTCGTGAGCCGCTCCTGGACCTGCAGCCGCCGGGCGAACATCTCGACGAGCCGCGGCAGCTTGGACAGCCCCACGATCTTCTTCGAGGGCATGTAGGCGATGTGGCACTTGCCAAAAAAGGGGAGCAGGTGGTGCTCACAGACGGAGTACAGGTCGATGTCCTTCACGACGACCATCTCGTCGTACTCCTCAGTGAACAGCGCCTCGTTCAGCACCGCCTCGACGTCCTGTCGGTAGCCCGAGGTCAGGTACTCCCAGGCCTTCGCCACGCGCGTGGGCGTGCGCTCGAGCCCCTCACGGGTCGGGTCCTCGCCGATCTCCTTCAGGAGCTCACGGATCAGCTCTTCCATGCGGGCCACCTCCACGGCTCAGCCGCGGTACTCGAAGGTGTTGTTGTCGGTCTCGACCACCGTGACGCGCCGGAGTGCGCCCGGGGGCAGGGCGGGCTCTATCCATGCCCAGAAAGCCATCGCGAGGTTCTCGCCCGTGGTCGGGATGCCCGCGAGCGCCTCGACCGTGCTCGAAAGGTCGTAGTGGTCCACGCGGTCGAGAACCAGACGCTTCACGGCGGCGTCGAGGGCGCCGAGATCGGCCGCCATCCCCGTGGTGGGGTCGGCGTGCCCGCGCACCGTCACCTCGACCAAGTAGTTGTGGCCGTGCTGGCGATAGCACTGCCCGTAGAGGCGCGCGTTGTCCTCGGGGGAGAAGGCCTGGCTCTCGAGCCTGTGCCCAGCGCTGAAGTGGTACTGCCGCGTGACCTCGAGCGGGCTCACCCGCCGAAGTACTCCACGTAGAAGACCGGGTCTTCCCAGAGTCTCAACCGCCAGAGGCGCTCCTGGCCGAGCTTCGGAACGAGGAGCTCCCACGCAGCGCGGACGAGGTTCTCGGTCGTCGGGATCACGCCCTGGGCGAAGAGCGGGTCGGTGTTGAGGTCGGTGTGATCGAAGCGCTGGAGGATGGCGTCGGCGACCACGCGCTTGAGCTCGGTGAGATCCATCACCATGCCGGTCTGGGCATCCACCGGGCCGCTGATGGTCACCTCGAGCACATAGTTGTGACCGTGGGATACCGTGAGGCTGCCGAAGACGCGGCGGTTCTCCTCGGCCGGCCACTCGGGCCGCCAGTAGCGGTGGGCAGCCGAGAACATGAACTTCCGGGTCGCATAGACCACCCCGTGGCTCAAGGTAAACCCCTCCCTCCCGTTGCCAATCTTACCGCGTCCAGGAAGTGTCCGGCGACCCGGTCGGGCGTGAAGCCCTCGACGCGCCGCCGGCCCGCCTGCCCGAGCGCGCGGGCCCGGGCCGGGTCACGGGCCAGCGCCTCGAGCGCGCCCGCGAGGGCCGGCGGATCGCGCGGCGGGACCAGCACACCCGTCACGGCATCCTCGACCACCTCGGGCACGGCCGCCGCGCGACACGCCACCACGGGCAGAGCCGCCGCCATGGCCTCGAGGAAGACGATGCCGAATCCTTCCTGCACCGTCGGCAGGCAGAAGACATCGGCGTTCACGTACTCTTCGGCCAGCTGCTCCCGCGACACATCGCCCAGCAGCGTGACCGTACCGCCAAGTCCGAGGGCCGCATGCCGGCGCACGAGGGCCTCCCAGTCCTGTCCCTTCCCCACGATGCGGACGGCGACCGTCGGGATTCCCCGCCGGAGGAGCGCGGCGGCCTCGAGAAGATCGCCGATACGCTTGCGAGGATACAGGCGCGCAACGCAGAGAACGGTGGGCCCGGCCCGGGGGCGGCGTTGTGCCGCCGCGAAGCGCGCCGTCCAGCCCTCGAGATCGATGGGCTCGGGCACGACGGTGAGTACCGATGCGTCGAGACCGTACGCGGCGTGCGCGACACCGGCCGAGTAGCGGCTCGAGACGATCACGACGTCGGCCCGCCGCGCATTGAGCCGCTCCCAGCGCGCCTGTATCGCAAGGAGAGCGCGCACCCAGCCGCGCTCGTTCTTGAGCTCGTCGGCGATGATGCCCTTGAGGCTGACGACGAATGGCACGCGCCGGCGACGGGCCCAGAGAAAGCCGTCCAGGTCCACCCCGTAGACGAGGTCGACGCCCCGGGGTGGACGCAGGGCGACCGTGGCATTGTAGAGCCAGCGGTCCAGCGTGTGGAAGCCGGTGCGGAGGCGGAGCGGCCGCAGCTCGAAGGTGTGGCCGAGCCGCGTCAGGCCGCGGCGGAGGCCATCGATGCCCACGAAGGTTCCGCTCCCCTCCAGCGGGTTGAGCGGCGTGGAGGAGAGCACCGCGATGCGCAGAGCGACGAGCCTCGACGATCGGTCCGCGGCGCGCTACGTGCCCGTGAAGTTCGGCTTCCGCTTCTCCAGGAAGGCCCGGGTGCCCTCAGCGTAGTCGCGGCTATTGAACGTCTCGATGCCCATCTCGAAGAGCCGCTTCGTGTGGGCCTCGCCGACTCCGTCGAAGATCGCCTGGACCTGCGCCTTGGTGCCGCGGATCGACAGCGGCGCGTTCTCGGCCACGGTGCGGAGGTAGTCGTACGTGTAGCCTTCGAGCTCATCGGGCGGCACGAGGCGCTGGATGAAGCCGATGCGGAAGGCCTCGGCAGCCTCGAGCGTGCGCGCCGAGTAGAGGATGTCTTTGGCGTAGGAGGGACCGACCAGGTCCACGAGCTGGTGGACGGGATCGAGCCCGTAGATGATGCTGAGCCTGGCCGCCGGGATGCCGAATTTCGAGCCGCCTGCGGCGAACCGGAGGTCGCAGGCCATGGCCAGCGCCATCGCCCCGCCCATGCAGTAGCCGAAGATCATGGCGACGGTAGGCTTCGGGCACAGACGTATCGATCGGTAGGCCGACTCGGTCTTCTTGTTGTAGGCGAGCGCCGTCTGTGTATCCTTGCGGTTCTCCGTGAACTCGGAGATGTCGGCGCCCGAGGCGAAGGCGTCACGTCCCGCGCCGCGGTAGACGATGGCGCGCACCGCGTCGTCCTTGGCGAGTGCTTCGGTCACGTCGGCGATCTCGCCCCACATCGCGAGGCTGAGCGCATTGCGCATCTTGGGCCGGTTGAACACCACGGTGGCGATGCCACCGTCCCGCTCGACCAGGATCTCGTCGCTCATGCCGCTTCCCCCTTGTGCCCCGCGATGACGCCCTCGGCGAGGAGCGCGTCGATGGTGGCCGTCTGGAACCCGAGCCTGCCGAGGCTCGTCGTGCGGACGGTCGTCAGCTTGACCACGACGAAGCGCTGGAACGGCCGGCCGGGGTCGCTCACGGAAAGGACAGTCTAGCGGAGGCCTTCGGAAACTTCAATGAGTGGTGGCGGCGGGAGGACTCGAACCTCCGACACGGGGCTTATGAGACCCCTGCTCTGCCACCTGAGCTACGCCGCCGAATCCGGAATCCGATTTGCGGAACCGGATGTTACCACGGGCTCTGCGATCGTGCCTGTATTATGCCGAAGATTGTTGCTAGCACATGATTTGACCGCCGTGAGTAGCACGTGAATTGACCGCTCCTGCGGACAGCGGGGGTAGGGCCATGGTGGACCGAGGAGGTCCGTCATGCCCTATGCCTCGGCTGTCGTGGAGCGCACGATGAAAGT
>WNGF01001561.1_pt1 | contig 33612 bp, 30 predicted proteins | sample 5400641 | NCBI WGS metagenome assembly WNGF01 (sample SAMN13153371, study PRJNA577476) | soil metagenome | isolation source: 80 cm soil or saprolite under grassland replicate 2 | place: USA:California | collected 2016-06-15 | reverse complement strand
GGTCTCCGACGAGGTGGCGGTGCTCCTGCGGGGCCACGCCTGCCGGGCCGCTGCTCCGGCGGGGTGCCTGCCGTGCTCCCCGGCCGAGGTCCGGCGGCTCCTCTCCCGGACGGGTCCGCAGCGCGCCGATGCGCTCCTCGCCCTCGCCAAGGCCGAGGCCGCGGCGCTCCCCGCTCCGCGGTCGCGCCCCGCGCGAGCCGAGGTGAAAGAACTGCAACGTGAGATCGCGCAGGTACTGCGGGCGCGTTCCCCGCTCGTCGCGCAGGATCTCGCGCTCGACGGGCGCGCGGCGATGCGCGCCCTCGCGATCGGGCCGGGCCCCGAAATCGGCGAGGCGCTCCGGCACCTGCTCGATCGGGTCCTGGAAGATCCCGGGATGAACGCCCCCGATGCGCTCGAGGCCGAGCTGCGTCGCTGGTGGGCCGAGCGCGCGCGGCGCTGACGGCGGCGCTTATACTTCGGGCAGGGCTTCGCCATGCCGCACCGCGTGCTCTGCATCGAGGAGGACGACGCTTTCCGGAAGCGCGTCAAGGCGCTCCTCGAGGAGGAAGGCTTCGCCGTCGATCTCACGGAGTCGGGGCTCGAGGGCATCGCTCGGGCGCTCACGCTCACGCCCGACCTCGTCCTCGCCGACGTGCACCTCCCCGACATCGAGGGGTACGACCTCGCCGCCCGCCTCAAGCGCGAGAAGGCGCTCGCGAAGGTCCCGTTCCTCGCGGTGGGCGACTCGCCCGAGGAGCACGACGTGGCGCTCGCCGCCGGCGCCGACGGCTTCATCTCGCGGCGGCTCGAAGACTCGCTCCGCGACGAGGTGCGCGCGTTCCTCGCGGGCAAGCGCGAGCGGCTGCCGGAGGAGGGCGAGCGCGCCGGGCTCCGCGCGCTGTCGGGCTCCATGGCGGCGCGGCTCGAGACGGCGCTCACCGGCCAGCAGCGCGCCTCGCGGCGCATCGAGGAGCTCGACCGGCTGCGCAGCGCGTTCATGCACAACCTCGCGCACGAGCTCTCGACCCCGCTCACGCCGCTCGCGGGCTACCTCCGCATCTTGGCGTCGGGGAAGCTCGGCGCCCTGCCGGCGCAGCAGCAGCGGATCGTGGAGTCGATGATCCAGTCGGTGACGCGGCTCACCCGCGTCGTGGACAACCTCGCCGACTTCGCGAGCCTCGAGGTGGGCGAGGCGCCGCTCATCCACGGTGACGTCGAGCCGGACCGCCTCGCCGACGACGTCGTGCAGGAGCTGCGGGCGCCGGTGCGGGAGGCGCGGCTCCACGTGGAGGTGCTCCACGGCGGAGGCGGCCCCGTCGTGGCCGATCCGCGCAAGCTCCGCCAGGCGCTCGCGAACCTCGTCTCGAACGCGGTGAAGTTCTCGCCGCACGGCGGCGAGGTGCTCGTCGCGGTGACGCGCGAGCCCGAGCGCCTCCGCTTCACCGTCTACGACCAGGGGCCGGGGATCCGCCCGGGCGAGACGGAGCGGATCTTCGAGCCGCTCTACCACGCGGCGGCGCGCGGCGAGGACGCCCGCCTGCCCGGCTCGGGCCTGGGCCTGCCCGTCGCCCGGCGCATCGCGGAGGCGCACGGCGGGCGCGTGTATGTGGAGAGCCCGCCACGGACGCAGCCCGCGCACGTGACCCGCCACTTCACCGGCTCCAAGTTCGTCCTCGAGATCCCCGTCCGGCCGTCCGAGCGTCCTCGCGCCGGCGAGGGAGCGCCCTCCGTCTCGCTCGCGTGAGAGCGCTCGGAGTTCCTCGTCGTGGACGTGGTCCTGGGCCTCGACCTAGACCTAAACGACCGATCGCGATTCGGAACCACCGGGAAGATTCCGTTCGCCCTGAGCCCTTCGACTTCGGGGCCGCGGTGCGGCCCCTACGCTCAGGGCAGGCGAAGTCGAAGGGCGTCATGCGTCCCAAGGGCGTGCTTCGACTTCGCGCCCGCTGCGCGGGCGCTACGCTCAGCACGAACGGTTTCTGTGATCGCGAATCGTGCTCGCCCGTTTAGGCTTCCGACCATCAGAAGATCCAGGTCGAGGTCGAAGTCGAGGTCGAAGTCCACGTCCACGACCAAGTCCAGGACCAGGTCCACATCCGCGCATTGATCCACGGCCTCGTCGGCGGTATGAGCCCAGCCGTTCCGATGCGCATGCTCGTTGCCATGTCGGGGGGCGTCGACTCTTCCGCCGCGGCCGCCCTCCTCGCGGCGGACGGCCACGAGGTGCTCGGCGTCGCGATGCGCGTCGCCGACTTCTCCGACGCGGCCCGCGGACGGTCGTGCTGCGCCCCGGACGATCTCGACGACGCCCGCCGCGCCGCGCGGCGTCTCGGCATCCCGTTCTTCGTCGCGAACGTGGAGGAGCGCTTCGCGGAGCGGGTCATCGAACCGTTCGTGGAGGACTACCTCGCGGGGCGGACGCCGAACCCCTGCATCGCCTGCAATGCGCGGGTGAAGTTCGCCTGGCTCCTCGCCCGGGCGCGGGCGCTCGGGGCGAAGCTCGCGACCGGTCACTACGCGCGGGTGGAGCGCCGCGGCGCGCGGCTCGCGCTCTGTGCTGGGGCCGACGCCGCGAAGGACCAGAGCTACTTCCTGTACGGACTCGGGCAGGACGCTCTCGCCGACGTGATCTTTCCGGTCGGCGGGATGGAGAAGCGAGACGTCCGCGCCGCGGCGGAACGGGCCGGCCTCGCCAACGCCCGGAAGGCCGAGTCGCAGGAGATCTGCTTCGTGACGCGCGGGGACGCGGCGGAGTTCGTGGCGCTCCGGGCTCCCCAGCGGGTGCGCCCGGGAGAGGTCGTCTCCACCTCGGGCGAGGTCCTGGCCCACCACGCCGGCGTCCATCGCTTCACCGTCGGGCAACGGCGCGGTCTCGGCGCTGCCGGTCCCATGCCTCGCTACGTGGTGCGCATCGACGCGCCGCAGGCCCGCGTCATCATCGGGAGCGCGGAGGAAGCGTCACGGGAGGCGTTCGCGGTCGAGGAGGCGAGCTGGGTCGCGGGCGCGCCCCCGGTGGGCTCACGCGAGGTGCTCGTGAAGGTCCGTCACCGCCACGCGGGGGAGCCGGGGACGGTGCGCGCCGTCGCCGGCGGGGGCGCCGAGGTCCGGCTGGCGAGCCCGGTGCGGGGGGTCGCTCCGGGACAGGCGGCGGTCTTCTATGTCGGCGACGAGGTGCTGGGTGGCGGCCGGATCCAGTGACGGCGCGCGCGGCGCCCGCGCTCCGTAGCCGCCGCGCGTCCGGCCCTCCCGGGCGCCTGCCCCCGCGTCTGCTTGCCGCACCGGGGCGCGGACCCTACGGATCCCGCATGCAGCTCCCCGACGGGCGCGTCGTACCCGATCTTCCGCTCGACCGGGCCAAGGTCGATCGCTGCCGCTCCCTCGCGGATCAGATCACCGCCGAGGTCCTGGAGCTCGTTCGCCGCCACACCACCGTCTCGATCGAGCGGACCGTGCTCCGGCTGCTCGGGCTGAGCGAGGCCGGGCCGCGGGGCGTCCCGCTCGCGAACCTCGTCGTGGACGCGCTCCACGAGCGGAAGCTCCTCGGTCGCGGCGCGGCGACCTGGCTGGGATGGGCGCTGCGCCACGGCGCGAGCGACCCGCTCGCGGTGGTGGAGCGGATCCAGGGGCTGCCGCGCACGCCCGAGCCGCTCCCCGCGTCGGAGGAGCGCGCGATGCAGGAGGAGCTCCGCCGCGACGCGCGCGCAGCGGTGGACGAGCTCCGTGGGCGCGTCCGGACGCGCGACGCGCTCCGCGAGGAGCTCGGCACCGGGCCCAGGCCGCTCAAGTACGTCATCGTCGCGACCGGGAACATCCACGAGGACGTCGAGCAGGCGCGCGCCGCCGCCCAGTTCGGCGCCGACGTGATCGCGGTGATCCGCTCGACCGCGCAGTCGCTCCTCGACTACGTCCCGCACGGCGCCACGACCGAGGGCTACGGCGGCACCTACGCGACCCAGGAGAACTTCCGCATCATGCGCGCCGCGCTCGACGACGAGTCGCGCCGCCTCCGCCGCTACGTCCACCTCACCAACTACTCCTCCGGCCTGTGCATGCCGGAGATCGCGTTCATCGGGGCGTGGGAGCGGCTCGACATGCTCCTCAACGACGCGATGTACGGGATCCTGTTCCGCGACATCAACATGCGGCGGACCCTGTGCGACCAGCACTTCTCGCGGCAGATCTGCGCCGCCGCCGGGATCGTCATCCACACCGGCGAGGACAACTACATCACCACCGCCGACGCCGACGAGGCGGCCCACACCGTCATCGCCTCGCAGTTCGTGAACCTCTCCTTCGCGCGGCGGGCGGGGCTGCCCGATCGTCTCGTCGGGCTCGGCCACGCCTTCGAGATCGATCCGGCGCGGGAGGACACGATCGCCCGCGAGCTGGCGCAGGCGCTCCTCGTCCGCTCGCTGTTCCCGGACGCGCCGATCAAGTACATGCCGCCGACGAAGCACAAACAGGGCGACATCTTCTTCAGCCACGCCTACGACGTGATGGCGGACGTCGTCGCGTGGCTCAGCGGGCAGGACATCCAGCTCCTGGGCATGATGACGGAGGCGATGCACAATCCCTTCCTCATGGACCGGACGGCGGCGCTCAAGGCGGCGGACTACGTCCACCGCGCGTGGAGATCGATGGGCGCCGAGCTGCGCCTGCGGGCGGGCGGCGTCGTCGAGCGTCGCGCCGACGAGACGCTCGGGCGCGCGCTCGCGCTCCTCGAGGAGGTGGCGCAGGACGGGCTCATGAAGGCGATAGGGCGCGCACGCTTCGGCGACGTCGCGCGGACGGAGGACGGCGGGAAGGGGCTCGCCGGGGTGGTCGAGCGTGCGCCGGGCTACTTCAACCCGCTCCTCGAGATCCTGGAGGGGCGGTGAGAGCTGCGCTCCTCGCCGCCGCCGCGCTGGCGCTCGGCGCGTGCGCGGGCGCCCGGCCGGTGCAGGGTCGGCCGTCGGGCCGGGAAGGGTGGCTCGCCTACGCGGTGCGCGATCTCCGCCTCGAGGCGCCCGCCGCCTGGCGGGCTTCGGGCGACGACCGGCGCCTCTCCCTCGAGGCCCCTGGCGGCCGGGCGCGGCTCGAGATCACGATCCCCGAGCCCGCGTTCGCCGACGAGCGCGCCTGCCTCGCCGCGGCGGAGGCGAAGCTCGCGGAGCAGCAGGGGGCGCTGGAGCGCGCGCGGCGCCACCCGACGCGCCTCGGCGGACGCTCCGCCCAGACGCTCGAGGCCGACCAGGGCGGCTGGCACGTCTGGGCGCTCGCCGCCTGCGACGGCGGCACTCAGTACCGGGTCTTCTTCACCGCGGCGACGCCCGCGAGCGCGGAGGCGCTCGAGGCATGGAAGACCTTCGTACAGACCGCCCGCATCGGAGGCGAGACATGAGCGGGGCCATATGACGCCGCACGACTGGGCGCCGGGCGAGGTGGTCCGCCCCTACGGCGATCGCAAGGACGACGGGGTCGTGCAGCTCTCGTTCGTCCTGCCGGTTCCTCCGAGCGAGCGCGCGCGAGAGGCGGCGGCGGAGCTCGCGCGGCGGCTCGGCATGGAGCAGGTGCACGTCGCGCACATGGAGGCGGCGGCGGACCGCTACACCTTCTTCGTCGTGTACGGCCGGACCTCCGTGGGCGTGGACTGGGCGAAGCTCCAGGTGCCGGAGGTGGTGGTCCGCCGCAAGGGCTTCGACGAGCTCAACGCCTACGCCCTCCGCGAGGTCGGGCGCCGCATCGTCGTCCTGGGGGCCTGCACCGGCTCGGACGCCCACGCGGTCGGCATCGACGCCATCATGAACATGAAGGGATACGCCGGCGACTACGGCCTCGAGCGCTACGCCTGCTTCGAGGCGGCGAACCTCGGCGCGCAGGTCGAGAACGCGCGGCTCGCACGCCTCGTCGTGGAGCGCCGCGCGGACGCGGTGCTCGTCTCGCAGGTGGTCACGCAGCGCGACGTGCACCGGGAGAACGCCCGACAGCTCCTCGACGAGCTCACGCGGCTCGGCGTCCGCCGCGACGTCGTGGCCATCCTGGGCGGCCCCCGCATCGATCACCGGCTCGCCGTCGAGCTGGGCTACGACGCGGGCTTCGGGGCGGGCACGCGTCCCTCCGACGTGGCGAGCTTCATCGTCGGCGCGGTGCTCCGCCGGATGGGCAAGGAGATGCACTGATGGGCGCGACGACGAGGGCCGTCCTCCGGGTCCGCATGTCCCAGCAGGACGCCCACTACGGCGGCGACCTCGTGGACGGCGCGCGCATCCTCGCGCTGTTCGGCGACGCCGCGACCGAGCTCTGCGTCCGCCATGACGGCGACGAGGGGCTCCTGCGCGCGTACGAGGCGGTCGAGCTGCTCGCGCCGACGCACGCCGGCGACTTCCTCGAGGTCGAGGCCGAGATCGTCGCGGTGGGGAACACCTCGCGCACGATGCGCTTCGAGGCGCGCAAGGTGGTCCGGCCGCGGCCCGACCTGTCCGACAGCGCGGCCGAGGTCCTCCCGGAGCCGGTGGTCGTCTGTCGCGCCCGGGGGACGTGCGTGGTGCCCAGGGAGAAGCAGCGGCTCCGCCGCTGAGGACGCCATGGGCGAGAAGGTGATCGTCGCGGCGGCGGTGGTGGGCGCGGAGGTGACGCGCGCCCAGAGCCCGCACGTGCCGTACACGCCCGAGGAGATCGCGCGCGCCGCCGTGGACGCCGGGCGCGCGGGCGCCGCGGTGGTCCACCTCCACGCGCGCTGGCCCGACGGCCGCCCGTCGCAGGAGCCGCAGCACTTCCGCGAGATCGTGGACCGGATCCGCGCCGCGGGAAGCCGGGTCGTGATTCAGTGCTCGACCGGCGGCGCGGTGGGCATGTCGCTCGAGGAGCGGCTCGGGTCGCTCGTGGACGGCGCCGAGATGGGGACGCTCAACCTCGGCACGATGAACTTCGGGGACGAGGTGTTCCTGAACGCGCGGCCCGACGTGGTGGAGGTCGCCAGCCGGCTGCGCGCGCGTGGGCTCGTCCCCGAGTGCGAGGTCTACGACGCGGGCATGCTCGACACGCTGCGCTGGCTCCTCGAGAAGGGCCACCTCGGCGCGCCGTACCACGTCCAGTTCGTGCTCGGCGTGCCGGGCGGGATGTCCGCCTCGGAGCGCAATCTCCGCTTCCTCGTCGAGGGGCTGCCGGAGCCGGCGCACTGGTCGGTCGCGGGCATCGGGCGGTTCGAGCTGCCGATGGCCGAGCTGGCGCTGGCGATGGGGGGCCACGTCCGCGTCGGGCTCGAGGACAACCTCTTCGCCGCAAAGGGCGTCCTCGCGAGGGGATCCGACGAGCTCGTCACGATGGCGGTCGCGCGCGCGGCGCGCGCGGGACGCGAGCCGGCGACGCCCCACGAGGCGCGGCAGATCCTCGGGATCCGCTGACCACGCGCGCTCGTACGCGCGACGTCGCCGCGGCTTGACGCCCCCGAAACGGGACGCTAGGGTCGCGCGGAATCCGGCGGAGGGGCGGCTCGCATGACGAAGGCGAACCTGATCGAGAAGGTGCAGGCGGCGTACGGCGATCTCTCGAAGCGCCAGGTCGCGCTCGTCGTGGACGCCGTCTTCGACCACCTCGCGAAGGGCATCAGGAAGGACAAGCGCTTCTCGATGCCGGGGTTCGGGACCTTCGTCGTGAAGAAGCGGGCCGGGCGCGTCGGGCGCAACCCGCAGACCGGCGCGGAGATCCGTATCGCGCCGTCGAAGACCGTCGGCTTCAAGCCCGCGCCGGAGCTGAAGAACGCGCTGTAACGCGCTGGTGTCCGGGCCGCCGTACCTACGGGTTCTGACGATTCATCACAACATTCGCCGTCGCGTGCCGTCGCGTGCTCTGCGCGGATGACGACCTCGACGCGGCGTTGCCGCGCCTGCGCACCAACGGTTCCGCACCGGGGCTGGTCCGGGAGGGTCCTCCCCCGTGCTCGGCGACGGACGGATGCGCGACCGGGCGCTCTACTGTCGGAAGGGCGCTGAAACGCAGACGCCGCGCACTGTCGTGCGTGCCAACGTCGCGCGAGGAAGTCACCGTGCTCGCGGCGGGGTTGCAGGTCCCTTTCCCCAGCACAGGTCCTTCTCCGCGTGCGACGTTGGCACGCGCGGAAGTGACCGGCCCCTGCGCTTCAGGGCCCGATCGACAGTCCGCCGCCGGTCGCGCATTTCGTCCGTCGTCGAGCACGGCCAAGGGGCCTCCCCGGCCAGCGCCCAGAGGCAGACACGCGCCGATACAAGTGATGAATCAAGAGCGGACCTACGGGTACGGCTCCGCTGCTCGGTCGTCGTGTGCCGGGCGGCGACGCCATCGTTCGCCTCGCGACGGCGCCGGGTTGCGGGATGCACTCTAGCGAAAAGAACGGGGCGCCCCGGACCCACGCCCGGGACGCCCCGACCACCCCGCGCTGCACCCGCTACTTCTTCGGCTTCCGGAGATCGAAGTCGACGTCGATCTGCGCAGTGAACAGCCAGTCGGACTTCCCCGGCCCACCCCCCACCTCGGGCTCCAGGAAGAAGACGGGCCCGACGAGCAGATCGATCGCGTCCGTGAAGTAGAAGTAGAGCCCTCCGCCCACCGCGCCGAGCATGTTGTTGCCGGACTGGAAGTCGGCGGCCGGGATGATCTTCTTCAGGCCGGTGAGGCCGACCGGGATCTCGGGGCCCATCCAGTGGAGGAAGAAGCCGCTGTTCTCCTTGTTCCCGTTCTTGTCGACGAGGATCTTGTCGTTCAGGCCGGTGTAGACGCCGCCGCCGATCTCGCCGATGACCGGGAAGGTCTTTCCGACGTGCGCGTGGAGCAGGTAGAGGTCGGTGAGGTTCTTCTTGAAGCCGATGTTCGAGACGCCGGCCGAGATGCCCGGCTGCCACGAGGCGAGCTTCCCCTCGACGAGGGAGACCTTGCCGTTGAGGGCGAGAGCGGTCTTCGTGTCGTTCGGGTAGAGGAGATCGAAGCCGACCTCGGCGTTCACCGCGTCGAAGGGGAGGATGCCCATGGTGAGCCCGAGGTCGATCGGGTACACGCCTCGTTCGCCGAAGTAGGTGTCGTACGTGAGGTGCGGAACGAGATACGGCTGCGTGTACGGGGTCGACGGCGTCCAGAACGTGGTGGATGGCGTCGCGCCGGCGGTGGCCGCAGTGGCGAGCAGCGCGGCGGTGACCACCGCCTTGAGAGCCTTCTTCATTCGGTTTCCCTCCGAGGAGCAGCGCTCCGGTTGGTGGCTTCGCGGTTTCCTTGCAGAGCGTATGCCTGACGGTGAACGAACGCCGAACGAAAACGGGGCGCCCCGGGCCGTGCGCCCGGGACGCCCCGCTAAACGCGCGCTGGATCCGCGCTACGTCTTCTTCTTCTTGATGAGATCGAAGTCCACGTCGAGCTGGACCGACCACATGAAATCGGACTTCACGAGCGCGGAGTCGTTGAAGAACACCGGGCCGGTCAGGATGTCGATGGCTGGGGTGAAGTAGAGGCCGATGCCCCCACCCACGGCGCCGAAGGAGTTGTTCCCGGTCTGCACGTCGGCGAGGAACACGATCTTGTTGAGACCCGGCAGATCGAGGACGATGTCGGGGCTCGTCCAAGCCGCCATCAGGCCAGCCTGCTCCGTCTTGCCCTTCGAGCTGACGAACAGCTTGTCGTTGAGCCCGTAGTAGCCGCCCACGACGAGGTTACCCACGATCGGGAACGTCTTGCCGATCTCCGCGTGCAGGACGTTGTAGTCGCTCACATCCTTCTTGAATCCGAGGCCGAACACGCCCGCGGAGACGCCGGGGAGATCTTTGCCGAGCGCACCTTCCGGGATAGCGAGCTTGCCGTTCAGGTACAGGTTGTTCTGCGCGATGCCGGGCAGGAACGAGTCGACGCCGACCTCGGCCTGGAGCTTCTCGAACGGAAGGACGCCGACCGTGAGACCGTAGTCGTTCGGGAGGCCGCCCTTCTCGGCGACGTAGGTGTCGTACGTGATGTGCGGCACGAGGTACGGCTGCACGTAGGTCGTCGCCGGCGTCCAGAACGTCGTGGACGAGGTCGCCCACGCGGCGGGAGCCGCGGCGAGCACGGCGGCGGCGGCCATCGCCTTCAGAGCCTTCTTCATTCCGTAGTCCTCCAGGAGCAGCGCTCCGGTTGGTTGCTTGCGCGGCCCCGTTGCAGTGCGCGTGCCGGGAGGATGGATCGGGCGTGGCGGCGCGGTGAACCGGGCGGAATTCTCTTTTCCGAGCCGTCGCGCGGGGGCAGGTGCGCTGGGTCCGGGCAGCCGCTGCACGCGTTCGAGGCAGCGTGCAGGACGAAAGAGCCCGCCCCGGTGGACCGGAGCGGGCTCGAAGTGGCAGGGGCGCCGGTGTTCGCTACGCCGCGGTGTGGGCGGGCCGGGTGTGCGCGATCGGCTCGCTCGCGCCGATGGCGGGCGCGGTGGGCCCGAACGCCGACTCGTCGGCGAGGATGTAGCCGCGCTCGCCCGCCTCGGTGGAGTCCATCCCGCTCCACTCGTCCTGCTCCTCGGCGCGAAGCGGCGTCATGAGCCCGACGAGCTTCAGGAGCGCGAAGGAGAGGCTGCCCGAGAAGGCGAGCGTCGCGACGACCCCGATCGCCTGCTTCCCGACGAGCGCGAGCGAGCCGTCCGCGCCCGCCGAGTTGACCGAGAGGCTCGCGAACGCGCCGGTGAGGAGCGCGCCCAGCGTCGCCGCCACCCCGTGGACCGCGAACACGTCGAGCGAGTCGTCGAGGCCGAGCTTCGGCCGCAGCTGGACGGCGGTGTAGGACGCCATCGCCGCGAGCGCGCCCAGCACGAGGGCCGGGACCGGCTTCACGAAACCGGCGGCCGGCGTGATCGCGACCATGCCGGCGACGGCGCCGGAGGCGAGGCCGACCCCCGACATCTTGCCGTGCAGGAAGAGCTCGATGAGGCCCCAGGCGAGCGCAGCGGCGGCGGGGGCGAGGAAGGTGTTCGTGAACGCCGACGAGGCGAGGCCGTTCGCGGCGAGCGCCGAGCCGCCGTTGAACCCGAGCCAGCCGAACCAGAGAAGCCCCGCGCCGAGGATCGCGAAGGGGACGTTGTGCGGCAGCACGGACGGGGTGCGCAGGCCGCGCCGCTTGCCGAGGACGATGGCGGCGACGAGGGCGGCGGACGCCGCGTTGATGTGCACCACCGTGCCGCCGGCGAAGTCGAGGACGCCCAGGTTGCGCAGCCAGCCGCCTGGCGCCCACACCCAGTGCGCCACCGGCGAGTAGACGACGAGCGACCAGAGCGCGATGAAGAGCACGTACGCCTTCATGCGGATGCGCTCGACGATCGCGCCGGAGATGAGGGCAGGGGTGATGACCGCGAACATCGCCTGGAACAGCATGAACGTGCTGTGCGGGATGGTCGCGGCGAGTGACGCGTCGGGCGCGTCGCCCACGCCCGAGAGTCCGGCCCACGAGAGGCCACCGAGGAACTTGTCCAGGCCGGCGCCGGGCGAGAACGCCAGGCTGTACCCGACGAGCGCCCACAGGACGCCCACGATCCCCATGCAGACGATGGAGAGGTTCATCGTGTGGACGACGTTCTTCGCGCGGACGAGGCCGCCGTAGAAGAACGCGAGGCCCGGCGTCATGAGCATGACGAGGCCGGCGCTCACGAGGACGAGCGCGGTGTCGCCGGTGTTGATGGGATCTGCGGCCGACGCGATCGCGGGAAGTGCGAGGCCAAGGGTCACGAGGAGTCTCTTCACGGTTCCTCCGGGGTCCGGGTTGCCGCGCGGGCGCGCGAGTGCTGCCCGCCCCCCGTGCAGCGCGCGTGCCGTGCAGCAGCCGCCCGAAATACGGGCGTCGAGCGGCTACCGGAGGGCCGGTTGCCCGGGCGGCGGGCAGACGGTGCTGGCCGCGCGGGCAGGGTGCCTCCGATCGGAGCCACCGCTCGCCGCCTGGCTGCCCGGCGTCCGGGCACCTGCTGCTGCGATTCCTGGCACGCGCGCCGCCGAGGGATGCGAGCGATACTGGCCGCGTTGCGTCACGCGCCGGCACCGCCGCTGCACCGGATCGCCGCCGTCGCAAGCGGATGGGAGCGCTGGCCGTGGATCGCCGGCGCCCTCGTGGCCGCGGCGGCCGCGATCCTCCTCGTGCTGTGGCTGCGGCGCCGCCGGCGGCCGCGCTGGCCGCTCCGCCCCCGGCGCCGGGGACCGCGCCATCCGGTCGTGCTCGCCCACGGGCTCCTCGGGTTCGACGAGATCCGCATCGGCCGGGCGCGGACCGACTACTTCCGTGGGGTCTCGGCGCGCCTCGAGCGGGAGGGGTGCGTGGTCCACCGCTGCCGCGTCGCGAAGACCGCCTCGATCGCGGCGCGCGCGGCGGAGCTCGCCGCCTTCGTGAACGAGATCGACGCCCGCCGCGTGAACCTCGTGGCCCACTCGATGGGCGGGCTCGACGCGCGCTACGCGCTCGCGAAGCTCGGGCTGCGCAGGAAGGTCGCCTCGCTCGTCACGATCGGCACGCCGCACCGCGGCACGCCGCTCGCGGACCTCGGGGCGGGGCTCGCGGCCCGCGGCGTCCTCGGGGCGCTCCGGCGCATCGGCGTCGACCTGGATGCGCTCCACGATCTCACCACGCCGCGGATGGTGGCGTTCAACCGCGTCGTCGGGGACGCGCCGGGCGTGCACTGCGCGAGCGTCGTCGGGGCGCCGCTCCGGCGGCGCGACGTCTCGCCCGTCCTCGTCCCGACCTTCCTCTGGCTCGGCGAGATCGCGGGCGCAAACGACGGGATGGTCCCTGCCGCGTCCCAGCGCTGGGGGGAGGTGATCTCCGAGATCGGGGCCGACCACTTCGCGCAGATCGGCTGGTCGCACCGCTTCGACGCGGCCGCGTTCTACGCGGAGCTGCTGCGCGAGCTGCGCGGGCGCGGGCTCTGACAGCGGTGCCCAGTTGGCTGGAGCCCCGAGCCCGTGAACGAGCCCGAGTCCGAGCCCGGCTGTTTCGGGCGCGGGCTCGGGCGCGGGCGCGTTTACGGGATCAGCCCAACGGAGCAGCGCAATCAGGCCTCAACGCGCGACTTGGAGCTACTGCGGCGTCTTCTTCTTCGCTCCGGTCTTCTTGGCCGCCTTCTTCGCGGGCTGCTTCTTCGCGTGCTTCCCCGCGGAGGCCTTCTTCGCGAGGACGGTCTTCTTCGCGACGGCCTTCTTCCCCACCTTCTTCGACGTCGCCGCGGGGGGCGGAGGAGGCGGCGCCGGCGAGAGCTCTCCGGGATCGTCATCGCTCGCGCTCTGCAGCGCGGCCGGCGCACCGGCCACGGCACGGTACGGCCCGCGCTGCTCGGCAGCGACGACGGAGGCGCGCTCCGCCCAGGCCCGCGCCGCCGGGTCGAGCGCGGCCAGGTCGAGCGCGGACTGCGCGCCCGGGCGGTCCCCGGCGCGGCGCCGGAGCGTGGCGAGGTGGAGGGCCGCGCGGCCGCGCTCGGGTGCGGGGGTCCCGTCGCGGTCGGCGGCGAGCCGCGTCAGCGCCGCCTCCGCCTCCTCCGCGGGGACGTGGCCGGAGAGCGAGAGCTTCGCGAGGCCATAGGCTGCGCGCGGCTGGCCGGGGGACGCGGCGAGCGCCGCCTCGTAGGCGGCGCGCGCGGCGGCGGAATCCTTGTGGAGCCGCCGCAGCGCGTCCCCGTGGAGCGCGAGCCCGGGCGGGAAGGCGCCCTCGCCCGCGGCGGACGCGGCGGGCGGCAGCGCCGCCTCGACCTTCCCGGCGAGGAGCGCGATGCGCGCCTGGATCGCGAGCGGCCACGGGCCGTCGCCCGCGCGCGACATCGCGGTGGTGGCGGTCCCGGCCTCCTTGCGCCCGAGGGCGAGCGCCGCCGCCGCGAGCTGAGCGTACGCGGGAACGGCCTCGGCACGTCCCGGCCCCACGAGCAGGGTCTCGCTCTCCGCCTCCGCGCCCGCATCGCGGTAGTCGGCGAAGAGCATCGCGAGCGCGAAGGCCCGAACGCTCGCGCCCTGCATCGGATCGAGCTGCGCTATCGGCTCGAGGAGGGCGGCCGCCTGGCGGTACCCCGCGGAGGTGTCGAGACGGAGGAGCGCGTCCGCCTGCGAGAGCGCGGCAGCGACCACCTTGTTGCGGTGGTGGGCGCGGTAGGCGAGGAGCCCCGCTCCGACGACGAGCACGAGCGCGGCGATCACCGCGAGCTTCAGGGCGCCGGAGCCGCGCGGCCGGCCGCCGCCTGCGCCGTCGTCGTCCGCGAGCTCTCCTGGGATCTCGTACACGAGATCGTCGGCAGCGAGCTCAGGGGGCTCCGGCGCTTCGTCAGGAGCAATGGGATTTGGCATGGCGGAGTGGGGGAACCCGTGCGAGGTTAGCGCCATGCGCCCCGACCCGTCAAAACGAACGCGCCCACGCCGGGGAGGCGCGGGCGCGGACTTGCCTCGCGACGGCTACGAGGGGGCTGCTACCCGCCCTTGACCTCGCGCTCGTCCTCGCGCGCGACTCCCGACAGGACGTCATTCACGGACGGGAAACGCATGATCTCTCCACGCGCGATCCGCCATGCCTGCTGGACGATCCAGGAGAGCGACCGATCCTGGCGGTTCGCCTCGGCCTGGATCTCGTTGAGCATGTCCTCGGGGAAGTAGAGGGACTGCTTCCGCTTGTCGGTACCGGGCATCGCTGCTCCGTCTGTAGGTAAGGCGATGACTTTGTACGATGTACGTTCGATCGGGTCAAGGAATCATGCCATCGCCAGTGCACCGCGCGTGCGGGCCGGAAGCTCGCGGGAGCGTCGCGATCCCGCCGATCCCGCCCATGTCGCTCCACGCATCCAGTGCGCCGTTCGGCGCGTGAGGCTTGCGCGGGGCAAAAAAGAGGAGAGCCGGCATTGCTGCCGGCTCTCCGTGGGCCCAGAGGGGGAGGGGGGGGACCCCTAGGCCCAGCGCCAATAAGTTGTCGTCGTCCCCGCTCCAGTCAACTTCCGCCCCCAACATCTCATTCCCGCTTGCGAAACGCAACTCCATGCGGGACGGGTTCGGCTCGACCTCCCTCGCCGTTTCGAGGGTAAAACCGGGCACCGCTCGCATCCATTCCCGGCGCTTCGAAACCCTCGGCGAGCTTCCGGCAGCTAGTATAGGGAAGCGGGCGTTTCCGCGCTCGTCCGATGCGCAAAAAACGACTTGATCCATATCCGCGGGCGGTGCTCGTCACCGTCCGGCGGCGGCGCTTGCTCGCGCCGGCCGACGTCGTGCTCGCCGCGGTGTCGGCCGGCCCGGATTCGACCGCGCTCGTTGCGGCGCTCGCCGTGCTCCGGGACGCCGGCGCGATCGCGCGCGTGGTCGCGCTGCACGTCGACCACCGCCTGCGGCCGGGCGGTGCAGAGGACGCCGCCTGCGCCGCGGCCGCGTGCGCGCGGCTCGGCGTGCCGTTCGAGAGCGTGCCCGTCCACGTCGCGGCCGGAAACGTCCAGACGCAGGCGCGGCGTTCGCGGTACGCCGCGCTCCGTTCTGCCGCGGCGCGGGCGGGGGCGAACCGCATCGCGACCGGGCACACGCGCACCGATCAGGCGGAGACGGTGCTGCTGCGGCTCGTGCGCGGGGCGGGGGCGCGCGGCCTCGCGGGGATTCCGCCGCGGCGCGGTCCGTTCGTGCGGCCGCTCATCGACCGCTCCCGCCAGGAGGGAATCGCCTGGCTCGCGGAGCTCGGGCTCCCGTGGCGCGACGATCCGACGAACGCGACGCCGCGCTTCGCGCGCAACCGGCTGCGACTGTCGCTCTGGCCTCACCTCGTCGCGCTCGCCCCGGCCGCCGAACGCGCCCTCGCGCGCGCCGCCGACCTCGCCCGCGACGACGAGCGCGCCCTCGCCGCGAGAGGCCGGACCCTCGCGGCAGGCGGCGGTACCGCGGTGCTGCTCGACGCGCTCGCCCGCGAGCCGGTCGCGGTGCGTCGCCGCGCCGTGCGCCGGCTCTGGCGCCGGGCGGGCGGGCGGGCGTCCGACCTCACGGCGGCCCATGTCGACGCGGTGCTGGCGCTCGCGCGGAGAGGGCGGCCCGGGCGGACGGTGCTCCCCGGCGGGATCGAGGCGCGCTGCCGGTACGGCAGCCTCGAGCTGGTGCGCCCCGCGCCCGCACCCATCCCGTTCGACGAGGTGACCCTGACCGGGCCGGGGCGGTACGCGGTCCCTGCGCGGGGGATCGTCGAGGTGGCCGCGCGCGACGTCGGCGCGGTGCCGTGGCCGATCGCCATCCGTACCCGCCGGCCCGGAGACCGGTTCCGGCCCGAAGGCGGGAGGGGAACGAAGAAGCTGAAGAGCTGGCTCATCGACCGGAAGGTCCCGCGCGAGGTCCGCGACGGCCTCATGATCGTCGCGGCCGGTGAAACCGTCCTCGCGGTTCCGGAGCTGTCCGCCGTCGCGGAAGGGCTCGGGCCGGCGGGCGCCGGACTGACCATCCGGGTATGCGCCTGACGTGGAAGCGCAGGCCGGACTGCAAAAGCGGGGCGGGGCTGGGGCGAGGCTGTTATAAAGTGGCATTCAGCCCGGGGGCCGTTCGGTGGCCCGAGCAGTCGTGACGGAAGAGCCGCACGACGTCGCGGGTTCGTACCGATCAGACGTTCCACGGAAGGGGTAAGAGAGCCTTGCGACAGTCCCACAAGACGGCCCTGCTCTGGGTCTTCCTCATCGTCATGTTCATCGCGCTCTGGCAGCTGTTCCAGCAGCGCGGCCACGAGGCCAAGGTCCTCAACTGGACCCAGTTTATGGCCAAGGTGGAGGCAGGAGAGGTCCGCGACGTCCAGATCAAGGACCTCGACTACAGCGGGACGCTCCGCGACAACTCGACGTTCCAGACCACCGGCCCGCTCGACGCGTCCGCGACCATCGCCGAGAAGCTGCGCGAGAAGGGCGTCACGCTCGCCTTCCAGAAGCCGGAGCAGTCGTCGCTCTGGGTGACGGTGCTCCTGCAGTACCTGCCGCTCGTTTTCCTGTTCCTCCTCTTCTTCTTCTTCATGCGACAGCTCCAGTCCGGCGGCGGCAAGGCGATGAGCTTCGGCAAGTCGCGCGCGAAGCTCATGACGGAGCACCACAACAAGGTCACGTTCGCGGACGTCGCCGGGATCGACGAGTCGAAGGACGAGCTCGAGGAGATCATCTCCTTCCTGAAGGACCCCAAACGGTTCACCCGGCTCGGCGGCCGCATCCCGAAGGGCGTGCTGCTCATGGGCCCGCCGGGCACCGGCAAGACCCTGCTCGCACGCGCGGTCGCGGGCGAGGCGGGCGTCCCGTTCTTCTCCATCTCCGGCTCGGACTTCGTCGAGATGTTCGTCGGCGTCGGCGCCTCGCGCGTCCGCGATCTCTTCGAGCAGGGGAAGAAGAACGCCCCGTGCATCATCTTCATCGACGAGATCGACGCCGTCGGGCGTCACCGCGGCGCCGGCCTCGGCGGCGGCCACGACGAGCGCGAGCAGACGCTGAACCAGCTCCTCGTCGAGATGGACGGCTTCGAGTCGAACGAGGGCGTCATCCTCATCGCGGCGACGAACCGGCCGGACGTCCTCGACCCGGCGCTGCTGCGCCCGGGCCGCTTCGACCGGCGCATCGTGGTGCCCCGCCCCGACCTGAACGGCCGGCTCGGGATCCTGAAGGTCCACACGAAGAAGACCCCGCTCGACACCACGGTCGACCTCCTCCAGATCGCGCGCGGCACGCCGGGCTTCTGCGGCGCCGACATCGAGAACCTCGTCAACGAGGCCGCCCTCTACGCGGCGCGGCGCAACAAGGAGAAGCTCGCGATCGACGACTTCGAGTTCGCAAAGGACAAGGTGATCATGGGCACGGAGCGGCGCTCGATGATCATCTCCGAGAAGGAGAAGCGCACGACCGCGGTCCACGAGGGGGGGCACGCCCTCGTCGCCAAGATCCTCCCCGGCACCGACCCGGTCCACAAGGTGACGATCATCCCCCGCGGCCGCGCGCTCGGCCTCACCCAGCAGCTCCCGCAGGAGGACCGGCTCAACATCAACCAGGAGTTCGCGCTGAACCAGATCTCGATCCTGATGGGCGGACGGATCGCGGAGGAGATCGTCTTCGACCAGAAGACCACCGGCGCCGGGAACGACATCGAGGTCGCCACGAACCTCGCACGCTCGATGGTGTGCGAGTGGGGCATGTCGAACCTCGGGCCGCTCGCCTACGGGAAGAAGGAGGGCGAGGTCTTCCTCGGCCGCGAGATGTCCGCGGTGCGGACCTACTCCGAGCAGACCGCGCGCGACATCGACGCGGAGGTCCAGCGCATCGTGAAGGATCAGTACGCCCGTGCGAAGAAGGTGCTCCTCGAGCACCGCCCGGTGCTCGACAAGATCGCCGACGCGCTCATCGAGTACGAGACGCTCGATGCTGCGGACATCGATCTCGTCGTCTCGGGCGGCACCATGTCGCGACCGCCGCCGCCGAAGCCGCTCGCCACCGCGGTCGTGGAGAAGAAGAAGGCCGCCCTCGCCGAGGCGGGCGGGATCGTCCCCGCCGCCGGGAAGGCCTAGCTTCCCCATGCGGATGCAGATCGGGGCCAGGCTCTTCGACGGGCCCGGCCCCTTTCTCATGGGGATCGTGAACGCGACGCCGGACTCGTTCTCCGACGGGGGACTGTTCCTCGACGCGGACGCCGCCGTCGCCCACGCGCTCCGGCTCGCCGAGGAGGGCGCCGACCTCGTCGACGTCGGGGGAGAGTCCACCCGGCCCGGCGCGCCGCCCGTCCCGGAGGTGGAGGAGCTCCGCCGCGTGGTGCCGGTCGTCGAGCGGCTGCGCGCCCTCGGGTTCCCGCTGCCGATCTCGGTCGACACCGCGAAGGCCGAGGTGGCGCGGGCCGCGCTCGCGGCGGGCGCCCATCTCGTGAACGACACGAGCGGCCTCGGCGACCCGGACCTCGGTCGCGCGGTCGCCGCCGCGGGCGTGCCGATCGTGCTCATGCACATGCGCGGCACGCCCGCCGACATGCAGGCGCACGCCGAGTACCACGACGTCGCCCAGGAGGTCGCGGCGGAGCTGGAGGACGTCCTCGCCCGCGCCGTCGCGGCCGGGATCGCGCGCGAGCGGACGATCCTCGATCCGGGGATCGGGTTCGCGAAGACCGCCGAGCAGAGCATCGAGCTGCTCGCCCACGTCCGCGAGCTGCGCCGCCTCGGGCGCCCGCTCCTCGTCGGCCCCTCGCGAAAGAGCTTCATCGGCAAGCTCACCGGCGCGCCGGCCGGCGAGCGCGTGCCCGGGACGATCGCTGCGGTGACGGCGTGCGTCCTCGCCGGCGTCGAGATGGTGCGCGTGCACGACGTCGCCGCGTGCCGGCAGGCGGCCCGCGTCGCCGCCGCCCTGCGCGAGGCGGGGGCCGCCCGGACGGGCCCGCGGTAGACTCCCGCTGGACTGCCGGTCCAGAGCCCCCTAGGTTCGCATCGATGGCCACCCGCGACATGACCATGAAGAAGGTCCGAGGCGCCCCCCTGAACGGAACCAGAGGCGCGCGCGCGCCGCGGAACGAGGCCCGCGTCGTCCCCGCGCCGGTCGTGAGGCGCCTGTTCGGGACCGACGGGGTGCGTGGCGTCGCGAACGTCCACCCGATGACGGCGGAGATGGCGCTCCAGCTCGGGCGCGCGCTCGCGTACCTCGTCCGGAGCGGCCCCCATCGGCACCGCATCGTGGTCGGCAAGGACACGCGCCTCTCGGGCTACATGCTCGAGCAGGCGATCGCGTCGGGGATCTGCTCGATGGGCGTCGACGTGATGCTCTCGGGGCCGCTGCCCACCCCCGCGATCGCCTTCCTCACCGAGTCGATGCGCGCCGACGCGGGCGTAGTGATCAGCGCGAGCCACAACCCGTACCAGGACAACGGCATCAAGTTCTTCTCGCGCGACGGGTTCAAGCTGCCGGACGAGCTGGAGCTGCAGATCGAACGGCTCGTGCTCGACGGCGCCGGGGACGACGCGAGCGCGGTGGACTTCCGGACGCTCCGTCCCACCGCGACGCGGATCGGGAAGGCGAAGCGGATCGACGACGCCATCGGGCGGTACATCGTCTTCCTGAAGTCGATCTTCCCGAAGGCCCTGACGCTCGACGGTCTCACCGTGGTGGTGGACTGCGCGCACGGCGCCGCCTACCACGTCGCCCCCGCCGTGTTCGAGGAGCTCGGCGCGAAGGTGATCCCGCTCGGCGTCCGGCCGGACGGGAAGAACATCAACGACGGCTGCGGCGCGGTCCACCCCGAAGGCATGGCGCGGTCGATCCGCAAGCACGGGGCCCACCTCGGCCTCGCCCTCGACGGCGACGCCGACCGCGTCATCCTCGCCGACGAGCAGGGGCGGGTGGTGGACGGGGACGCCATCATGGCGCTCGTCGGGCGGGACCTCATCCGCCAGGGGACACTCGCGAAGCGGACGGTCGTCGCGACCGTGATGTCCAACATCGGCCTCGAGCGCGCCCTCGTGCCGATCAAGGGGCGGGTGGTCCGGACCGCGGTGGGCGATCGCTACGTCGTCGAGGAGATGCGGCGCGGGGGCTACAACTTCGGCGGCGAGCAGTCGGGTCACCTCATCTTCCTCGACCACGTGACCACCGGCGACGGCGTCGCCGCGGCGCTGAACGTCCTCGCGGTGATGCAGCGCGAGGGACGGCCGCTCTCCGAGCTCGCGCGCTGCTTCGACCCGGTCCCCCAGGCGCTCGTCAACGTGGCGGTGCGCGAGAAGCGGCCGCTCGCGGAGCTCCCCGCCGTCGGCCGCGCCATCGTGGGAGTGGAGCATGCCCTCGGGGCGGAGGGGCGCGTCCTGGTTCGCTTCTCGGGGACGGAGAACAAGGTCCGGATCCTCGTCGAGGGACCGGACGCGAGGAGGATCAAGGCGCACGCAGAGGCCATCGCCGACGAGTTGCGCAAGGCGATCGGGTAGCCTTGAGGAAGCAAGTCGCCGGCGCGGCGCTCGTCATCGCGGCGACGGCAGCGGTCTATCTGCCTTCGATCGACGGCGAGCTCGTGCTCGACGACCAGGCCATCGTCTGGAATCCGCTCGTCACCGATCCCTTCCATCACGACGTGCGGGCGTGGCTCACCTCCGCCCGCCCGCTCACGAGCTTCACCTTCGCGCTCAACCACGTCGCCGTCGGGCTCGCCCCACGCGGTTGGGCATCTCACGAACCTGGCGATACACCTCGCAGCGGTCGTCCTTGCCTGGCTCCTCGCGCGCGTCACCCTCGAGCGATCCCTACCTCTACCTGCAGCTCGGGAGCGCCGAGGAGATGTCGGGACAGACCGCAGCCGCGTGCTCTGCGTACGCGCACGCCGCCGGCCAGCCTGGAAACGTATGGGCCTCGGCGCGCGCAGGCGAGGCGCGCCTGCGAATCGGCTGCCCGTGATCGGAGGGCACGGACCGCGATGGCGACCGTCTTTGTTTCTTCCCCGTCGTTCTGGCGCTAGATTCCCGGGATGCCCGCCCGCCTCGGCGTCAACGTCGATCACGTCGCGACGCTCCGCCAGTCCCGCCGCACCCATTACCCGGATCCGGTCGCGGCCGCGGTGCTCGCCGAGCTGGGCGGCGCCGATCAGATCACGATCCACCTGCGCGAGGACCGCCGGCACATCCAGGAGCGGGACCTGTTCGTCATGCGCCGCACCGTCGCGACGCGGCTCAACCTCGAGATGGCCGCCACCCAGGAGATGGTGAAGATCGCGTACGAGACGAAGCCCGACGTGGCCACGCTCGTCCCCGAGCGACGCGAGGAGCTCACCACGGAGGGCGGGCTCGACGTCGTCTCCGGGCGCGACGCGATCCGGCGGGTGGTGAAGACGCTGCACGACGCCGAGATCAAGGTCTCGCTCTTCATCGACCCGGACGTCGACCAGGTGAAGGCGGCCCACCGCGCCGAGGCGGAGGAGGTCGAGTTCCACACCGGACGCTTCTGCGACGCGCGGCTCGCCTCGGACCGCGGCCGGGAGCTGTCGCGCCTCGTGGATGCCTGCAAGGCGGCCTCGAAGCTCGGGATCGAGGTCGCCGCCGGGCACGGCCTCAACTACCAGAACGTCATGCCCGTCGCGCAGATCGCCGAGATCGAGGAGCTGAACATCGGGCACGCGATCGTCGCGCGGGCGGTCCTCGTCGGGTTCGAGCGCGCGGTGCGCGAGATGAAGGACATCCTGGAGCGGGCGCGCTCCTAGCGCGAGGAGCCGGTGATCGTCGGGCTCGGCATGGACGTCGTGGAGATCGCGCGGATCGGCCGGATCCTCGAAGGTCCGGCGGAGCGCGCGCAGCGTTTCCTCGCGCGCTGCTTCACCCCGGCGGAGCGGCGCACCTGCGAGGGGTCGCACGATCGCGCCGCGCGCTTCGCGGCGCGGTTCGCCGCGAAGGAGGCCGCCGCGAAGGCGCTCGGCGCGCCGCCGGGTCTTCGCTGGCTTGACATCGAGGTCGTGCGGCCCGCGGGAGCGCCCTCGATCGTGCTCACCGGCACCGGGGCGGACGCGGCCGCGCGGCTCGGGGTCGCGCGCGCATTCCTGACGCTCACGCACGACGCGGGCGTGGCCGCGGCGACCGTCGTGCTCGAGGGGGACGCTCCGTGAGGCTCGTCGGCTCCGCCGAGATGCGCGAGCTCGATCGCATCGCGATCGAGGAGCTCGGGATCCCGTCGTCCACCCTGATGGATCGCGCCGGCCGCGCCGTCGCCGACGCGGCCGCCGCGCTCGCCGCACAGGGCGGGAGATTCGTCGTCGTGTGCGGCGGGGGCAACAACGGCGGGGACGGGTACGTCGCGGCGCGGCTGCTCCGCGCCGCCGGGCGCGATGCGCGGGTGCTCGCCCTCATGCCCGCCGAGCGGCTCTCCCCCGACGCGCGGGCGGTGCGGGCGCTGGCCGACCGCGCCGGAGTTCCGATCGACGAGGGGGTGCTCGCGCCCATCGAGGCAGGGGTGGGGGACGTGGTCGTGGACGCGATCTTCGGGACCGGCCTCGCGCGCCCTCCCGACGGCGCGTTCGCGGAGGCGATCGCCCGGATCGACGCGGCGCGGATCGCGGGGGCGCGCGTCGTCGCGGTCGACGTCCCCTCCGGTCTCTCCGCCGACACGGGCCGGCCGCTCGGGCCGTGCGTCCGGGCGGATCGGACCGTCACCTTCGGCTTCCTGAAGCGCGGCCTCGTGCTGCACCCGGGCCTCTCGTTCACGGGCGAGGTGACGGTGGCCGACATCGGCATCCCCGCCGAGGCGGCGCGCCGGGTGCCCGGCTGGTGCGAGCTGCTCACCGAGATGGAGGCGCGGCGCCTGGTGCCGCCCCGGGCGCCGGAAGCCCACAAGGGAGACGCCGGCCGCCTCCTCGTCGTCGCGGGATCCACCGGCAAGAGCGGGGCGGCCAACCTCGCGCTCACCGGGGCGCTGCGCGGCGGTGCCGGGCTCGTGACGCTCGCCGCGCGTCCCGAGGTGCTGCCGCTCGCGCTCGCCGGCCGTCCCGAGGCGATGAGCGCGGCGCTCCCCGCCGGCGGCGCGCTCGGCCGGGCGGACCTCCAGCCGCTGCTCGCAGCCGCGCGCGAGGCGGACGCGCTCGCCATCGGGCCGGGCATGCCGCGCGGAGCCGAGACCGCCGAGCTCCTGCGCGCGCTCCTCCAGCGCGCCGGAAAGCCCGCGGTCCTCGACGCCGACGCGCTGAACGCGTTCGCCGAAGACGCCGCGCTCCTCGCCGGGATCGGAGTGCCGCTCGTCCTCACGCCCCACCCCGGCGAGATGGCGCGGCTGTGCGGCGTGAAGGTCGCGGACGTGCAGGCGGACCGGATCGGGATCGCGGTCGCGAAGGCGCGCGCCTGGAACGCGACGGTCGTGCTCAAGGGTGCGCGCACCGTGGTCGCGGACCCCGAGGGCGCCGCCGCCGTCATCCCCACGGGGAACCCGGGGCTCGCGACGGGCGGCACCGGCGACGTGCTCGCCGGACTGTGCGGCGCGCTCCTCGCCGGGGGCGTCGGGCCGGGCGCGGCGGCGCGGGCGGCCGCGTGGGTGCACGGGCGCGCCGGCGACCTCGTGGCGAACCGCCTCGGCCAGCGCGGGCTCGTGGCCGGCGATCTCGGCGAGGCGATCGGCGAGGTCTGGGCCGAGTGGCGGCGGTGACCGAGCGCCGCTCGGTGCGGCTCGTGTCGCGCTCCGCGCGCGCGACCCACGCCCTCGGCGCCCGGCTCGGGAAGCTCCTCGCCCCTGGCGACGTGGTCGCCCTCGAGGGCGACCTCGGCGCCGGCAAGACGCAGCTCGTCCGCGGCGCGTGCGCGGGGGCGGGGGTCTCGCCGGGCGAGGTCTCTTCCCCGAGCTTCGCGATCGTCGCGACCTACCGCGGGCGGATCCCGATCCACCACGCGGACCTGTACCGGATCACGGACGAGGAAGAGCTGTACGGGACGGGCTTCGGCGACCTCGTCGGCGGTGAGGGGGCCCTGCTCGTCGAGTGGGCGGACCGGATCCCCGCTGCGCTCCCGGAGGAGAAGCTGACCATCCGGCTCGTCCACGATCGCCGCGCGCCGGACGTTCGGCAGGTGGAGATCGAGGGGGTAGGGGAGCGGCACGCCGCTCTGGCGGGGGCGCTGGCTGCGGGATCGCGCTCGAGAGGAGCACGTTCAGCCCCACCGAACGACCGGGCGCGGGCGCGGGCGCGTTCACGTTCACGGTCACATTGACGGCCACGTTTCCGTCGATCGCTCGTGGACGTTCTGATCCGTGCCCGCGCCCGCGCCCGCGCCCGTCAGTTTGGAAGGCGCAGCGCGCGAGCGTAGATCCTTCCCCGCCTTCGTGCGTAATGGAGGGCAGGAGAACCCATGCGCCCTCTCGCCCTGCTCGCCCTCGTCCTCCCCACGCTCTCGCTCGCCGCGCCCGCGGTGAACGCACGCTCCCGCATCGACTCGGTGACGGTCTACCGCTCCTCCGCGCGGGTCTTCCGCGCGTCCCGGCTCGAGCTGCAGCCCGGCGCTGCGCGGGTGCTCTTCGAGGGGCTCCCCGACCAGCTCGACGACGACTCGCTCCGCATCGAGGGGAAGGGGAGCGCGAAGGCGCGGGTCTTCGGCGTCACGGTCGAGCGGGTCACGGGGGAGGACGCTGCCGGCGCGGACGCGCGCGCCGCCGAGGAGCGGCTGCAGAAGCTGCAGGACGAGGACCGCGGGCTCGAGGATCGGCTCAAGGCCGCCCAGGCGCGGGCCAAGCTCGTCGAGTCGCTTCGCTCGACGTACGCCGAGGAGCGGGCGAAGAACCTCGCGCTGCGCGAGGTCTCGACGAAGGAGTGGCGCGCCGTCGCCGCGTTCGTCGAGGCCGAGCTGACCGAGATCTCGGCCGAGGTCCGCCGGCTCGACGGGACCCGGCGGGAGCTCGCGCGTCGCCTCGCGCAGGCGCGCGCAGACCTGGAGAAGGTCCAGGCGAAGCGCGGCCAGACCACGAAGAGCGTCACCGTGGAGGTCGAGGCCGAGAAGGCGGGCGCGTTCGACGTGACGCTCTCGTACGCGGTCCCCGCCGCCGGCTGGCAGCCGATCTGGGACGCGCGGCTCGTCCCCGACGCGGGCACGCTCGAGCTCGCCTTCCTCGGCTCGGTGTGGCAGCGCACCGGCGAGGACTGGAGCGAGGTCGCCCTGTCCGTCTCGACCGCGCAGCCCGCCCACGGCCTCACCGTGCCGCAGCTCGACCCGCGCTATCTCGTCCGCGCCGAGCCCCCGCGGCCGATCCCCTACGCGACGAAGCGGAAGAGCATGCCCGGGGAGGCGGCGATGCCCTCGGCCGCGGCGCGCGCGCCGTCCCCGTCGATGGCGATCGAGGAGGCGGAAGCGCCGAAGCTGGAGATGGCGATGGCGCAGGCGACCGTCGAGGAGGGGCTTCTCTCGGCCACGTTCCAGGCGGCGCGGCGGGAGACGGTGGACGGCTCGGGACAGGCGCGGAAGGTCTCGCTCGCGCGGTTCCCGCTCAAGGCCGAGGTGGTGCGCACCTCGGCGCCGCGGGTCGAGCCGGCGGCCTTCCTGACCGCGAAGGCCGTGAACGAGACCGGGTTCCCGCTCCTCGCCGGGATCGCCGGGGTCTACGTCGGCGACGAGTTCGCCGGTCGCGCGGCGATCCCGGCCACGCCGCCCGGCGGCGAGCTCGAGCTTGCCTTCGGCGCCGACCAGCGCGTCGAGATCGATCGCAAGGTGCTGGAGCGCCGCCGCGAGTCGGCCGGGCTCATCTCGAAGGACGAGGTCTACCGGTACCGCGTCCGGATCTCGGTGAAGAACCGCTATGCCACACCGGTGGCGGTGAAGCTCCTCGACCTCGTGCCGGTGTCCCGCGACGAGAAGATCCGGGTCGAGCTGCTCGACGGGACGACGGCGCCGACGCGCGAGGATCCGGAGCGGCCGGGCGTCCGGGTCTACGAGCTCACCCTCGGCGCCCGCGAGGAGAAGGTGATCGAGCTCCGCTACGAGGTCCGATTCCCGCGCGGCTTCCCCATCGCCGGGCTGGAGTAGGCCCGGATCCCGTCGTCCGTCGCGACGAAGCCGCCCTCCGGGACCTCCACCCACGCCGCGGCCCCGATCCGCTCGCTCGCCACGACGAACGCGTGCCGGGGTCCGGCGTCGGCGGCGAGGTGGAGCGTCTTCCGGTGCCGGACGGCGGCGAGCACCCTGCCGTCGGACACGAGAAAGTTGAGCGTCGAGACGGTTCCCGAGCGCGGGTCGGCAATGCGGCGGACGTCCTCGACCGTCTCGACCAGGGCGCGCCGGACCTGCGCCACGCTCGCGCCGTCGAGCGTGGCACGCGCACGCAGGCGCGCGAGGAACATGAAGAAGCAGCGCTCGCTGTCGGTCTCGCCGCGGAGGGCCGGCCGCAGGTCGGCGTCGATCTCGGCGAGGATGGCGTCGCGCACGCGACGCGACCGCTTGAAGCGGGCGACCGTCCCGTTGTGGGCGAACAGCCAGCGCGCGTGGCGGAACGGGTGCGTGTTCTCGGGCGCGACCGGACCGACGGAGGCGTCGCGCACGTGCGCGACCACCACCGCCGAGGAGGCGGCCCGCGCCGCCTCCTCGAAGGACGCGTCGGCGTGCGCGGGGAGGAGCCCGCGACGGACGACGGGCACGCCGTCCTCGTACCAGCCGATGCCCCAGCCGTGACGATGCGCGTGCGACTGGAAGCGGAGCGCGTTCTCCGCGGAGCAGAGCGGCGCGCAGAGATCGAAGCCGGGATGGGCGTGTTGGCCGAACAGACGGCACATCGGCCTCTGGAATGTAGCAGCCGCGGCACGCCGGTTCCACGCTCCTCCCGAGCGTGGACCGTGGCCGGGGTCGGCGCAGGCGCGCGCTCACGCCCGCCGGCCACTCTCGCCCCGACGGACGGCCGCACCGACGAGGTGGGCCAGGCGGAGCGGCTCGGGGACGGCGCCGCGATCGGTGAGGCGGGCGAGCGCCCGGCCGACGTCGTCGGGCGCTGCTCCCGCCACCTGGAACGTGAAGGGGCCGCTGCGATGGATCGTCCCGGCAGCGCGCAAGACGGCGAGGCGCCGCGCCGGCCGGGGGAGCGTCCGCACGGCGCGCTCCATCGCGGCGAGATCCGGGGGGCGCCGCATCACGGCCACGCATGGCCGTCCGAGCCGCGCCGCGAGCGCGGGGAGGTCGACGACGTTCAGTCCGCCGAAGGTGAGCCCGTCGAGGAGGACGAGGTGGAGCTGGGCCAGGAACTTCCCGCCCACGAGGAGGCGCGCCAGCGCGTCGGTCGCGTTCCAGCCGTCCTGACGGAGGCGCCCCCAGACGAGGCCCTCGAAGCGCGTGCCCGCGCAGACGACGCCCGCCACGCCGACGTCGCCGCGACGCCGCCGCGTGAAGGGCGCGTCGTCGAAGCCGACGGCGCGGAGCGTCCTGCCTTCGCGCGGGAACCTCACAGCCCCACCTCCAGCGGCTCGCCGAGCGGAGCGGTCCGCGCGCCGTCCAGGTCGAACAGCTCGACGCGCGCCGTCCGGCCGCGGACCGTGAGGATCCCGGCTGCGCGGGGCAGCGAGAACCGCCGCGGCCCCGCGCTCCCCGGGTTCACGAACAGCGTCTGTCCGATCACCGCCGCGCCGGGGCGGTGCGAGTGGCCGTGCACGACGATCTCGGGGTGGCGCCGCGCCAGGATGGCACGGGCGGGCGCCTTCGGCCGCTCGCGCGCGCCGAGGTCGTGCACGAGCAGCGCCGTCAGGTCCGCGAGCGGGACGAGGGCGGTCTCGGGCAGCCGCGCGAGCGAGGTCCCCTCGTCGTTGTTCCCCCGCACCACGGTGAGCGGGGCGATCTCCTCGAGGAGCGCGAGGACCGCGGGCCGGACGACGTCGCCCGCGTGCAGGATCGCGTCGCAGCCGGCGAACAGGCCCGGGAGCTTCGGCTCGACGTGCCCGTGGGTGTCCGAGACGAGCCCCACGCGCATCGGCTCACCTGCAGTCGATCGCGGCGCCGGGGGGCGCCTCGTGCACCACCCGCCCGCGCTTCACGACGGTGAGCGCGTGGTTCATGGCCATGTGCCAGGCGAGGTGCTCGATCGATCCGCAGCCCCACACGACGAGGTCAGCCTCGCACCCGGGCGCGAGCCGCCCGAGGTCCTGCCGCCGGAGCGAGCCCGCTCCACCGGCGGTGTACGCCACGAGCGCCTCGGCGGGCGACAGGCCGAGCTTCAGGCAGGCGAGCGAGAGGACGAGCGCGACGTTCTCGCTCATCGCGCTGCCGGGGTTCAGGTTCGAGGCGAGCGCCAGCGGAACCCCGGCGGCGAGGAGCCGCCGGGCGGGCGCCCACCGCTCGCCGCCGACGGAGAGCGTCGAGAGCGGCAGGAGTCCCGCCACCACGCGCGCGCGAGAGAGCGCCGCGATCCCGGCGTCGTCCACGCGCTCGAGGTGGTCGGCGGAGGCGCATCCCGTCTCGGCCGCGAGCTGCGCTCCGCCGGAGGCGCCGAGCTGGTCCGCGTGCAGGCGCGGGACGAGGCCGCGCTGCGCGGCCGCCTCCAGGATCCGCCGCGACTCGTCCGCCGTGAACGCGCCCTCCTCGAGGAACACGTCGCACGAGACGGCGAGCCGCTCCCGCGCTACGGTCGGAAGGAGCTGGTCGCAGACCTCGCCGACGAACGCGGCCCGGTCCTCCGCGCGATCGGGCGGCACGGCGTGGGCGAGGAAGGTGGGGACGATCGTGATCTCGCGCCAGAGCGCGAGCGCGAGCGCCTGGATGACGCGCAGGAGCCGCAGCTCCTTCGCCGCGGTGAGCCCGTATCCGCTCTTCACCTCTACGGTCGTGACGCCCTGCGCGAGCAGGCGCCGCGCGCGGGCGATCGCGGCGGCGAGCAGCGCCGCGTCGGGGGTCGCGTCGGTGGCGCGGGTCGTCACGGCGATCCCGCCGCCGGAGAGGGCGGTCTCGAGATACGGCATCCCGCTGCAGCGCAGGGCGAACTCGCCGGCGCGCTCCCCCGCGAAGACGAGGTGCGTGTGCGAGTCCACGAGGCCCGGCGTGACGAGCGCCCCGCCCGCGTCGAGGGCGCGCGCCTCCGACAGATCCACCTCTGCGTCGAGGTCGCGGTCGCGGCCTACCCAGGCGATGCGGCGGTCCTCGATCGCGAGCGCGCCGCCGGGGAGGAGCCCGGCGTCGGAGGGGCCGCGATCGCAGGTCGCGAGCACGGCGTTGCGGACGACGAGGGTGGCCTTCGGCCGGAGGTTCTTGGGTGCGGGCATCCGAGGTGGACCGGGCTGCGCTCCTAGATACCGTGTCTTCGGCCGGCGCGCTGCTGCGTGAAAGTCGCGGTCCGCAGTAGACTGCGCGGCTCACATGAACGACCGGCTCTTCATCTCCGCCCTGCGGCTCGTCCCGAAGAACGCGCTCTCCCGCGTCGCCGGCGCCCTGACGCGCTGGCGGGCGCCGGCACCGCTCCGGCTCGCCGCGATGAAGGCCTTCGCGCACCGCTACGGCATCGACCTGTCCGAGTGCCCCGACCTCGACGTGTACCGGACGTTCGGCGAGTTCTTCGCGCGCCCGCTCCGCCCCGGGAGGCGTCCCATCGCGCCTGGGGACGCGGTGGTCGTCTCGCCGGTGGACGGCGTCGTCTCGGAGAGCGGCGTCGCGGCGGGCGGGACGCTCGTCCAGGCGAAGGGCATCGAGTACTCGGCGGCGGCGCTCCTCGCCGACCCGGAGCTCGCGCGTCGCCTCGAGGGCGGCCCCTACGCGACGCTCTACCTGTCGCCCAAGGACTATCACCGCATCCACTTCCCGCTCCCCGGCCGCGTCCTCGGGTGGCGCTACGTGCCCGGCCAGCTCTGGCCGGTGAACCCGGCGTCGGTCCGGACGGTGCCGGGCCTGTTCGCCGCGAACGAGCGGCTCGTCACGGTGCTCGAGACGCCGCTCGGGCGCTGCGCGGTCGTGGCGGTGGGCGCGACCGTCGTCGGGCGCGTTCGCGCGTTCTACGACCCGAGCGTGCCTCACACGAACCAGCCCGGCGCCGCGCCGCAAAGGCGCGACTACGAGACGCCGATCCCGATCGAGAAGGGGCAGGAGCTGGGCGCCTTCGAGATGGGCTCCACCGTCATCCTGCTCTTCGAGCCGGGCAAGGTCCGGCTCGATCCCCGCGTCGTCCCTGCCGCGCGCGTGCGAGTGGGGGAGGAGATCGGCGGGGCGGGGTAGCGGCCTGCCCTGCGCACCCGTCCAGCGTCAGCTCGGGTGGTACACGTTCGACCGTGAGCGAAGCTGCCGCCACGAGTCGAACCGCTCTCGTGCGGGACGCGGGGCCTCACGACCCCGTGAAGCGCGCAGCGCGGCGCTCGAGGAAGGAGAGGAGCCCCTCGCGCGCGTCGTCCGAGCCCATGAGGCTCTGCAGCTTCGGCAGGAGCTCGCGCGCCGCGGTCTCCTCGCCCGCGGCGGTGGCGAGGCGCGCGCTCGCGAGGGTGGCCTGCACGCCGAGCGGCGCCTGCGCGGCGATGGCGGTGGCGAGGGCGAGCGCGCGCTCCAGCGCCGCGGCAGCGCCGCCCGCGACGACCTCCTGCACGAGCCCGATGCGCTCGGCCTCGCGCGCGTCGAGCTCGTCGCCCGTGAGGAGATAGCGCATCGCGTTCCCCCAGCCGCAGGCCGACACCCATCGGGCGCAGCCGCCGCCGAACGGAAAGAGGCCGCGCTTGATCTCCAGCTGCGCGAAGCGGGCGTCGTCGGCGGCGATGCGGACGTCGGCGGCGAGCAGGAGCTCGATCCCGAGGGTCAGACACAGCCCGTGCACGGCGACGACGACCGGCTTCGAGACGGCGCGGCCGTAGGTGCGCCAGGGATCCACGGCGTCCGCCGGCAGGAGCCTCCCACCGCCGGAGAGGGCCGGCGCCACGTTCGCGAGATCGAGCCCCGCCGTGAACGCGGTGCCGTCCGCGTGGACGACACCGACGCGCAGCTCGCGATCGCGGTCGAGCTCGGCGTAGGCGTCGCAGAGCTCCTGCAGCATCTGGAGATCGAAGGCGTTCTTCTTGTCGGCGCGGGCGAGGGTGATGACGAGGACGTTCTCGTGGCGCGCGCGTCGGATCCGGGGAGTGCTCATGGTGCGTGTCCTTTCCGCTCGAGGCGACCGACGCCGGGGGACAATCGGGTCGGCCCCATCCGTCGACCGGCGGTCGCGGGGGAGCTCCTTCGCTCGCTCGCGCGCCGCGAGCCCGCCGCCCCGTGCGCGGGGCGGGCGTCTCTGGTAGAACCCGCCCCGCCATGAAGATCGCGGGAGTCAAGGGAATGAACGACGTCCTGCCGGCGGAGATCGCGCGCTGGCAGGAGATGGAGCGGGTCGCGCGCGAGGTGTTCGCGCTCTACGGCTACCGCGAGGTGCGCACCCCCGCCGTCGAGCACGCGCAGCTCTTCGCGCGCGGCGTCGGCGAGGCCACCGACATCGTCAACAAGGAGATGTACGTCTTCGAGGACAAGGGCGAGGAGCTGCTCGCGCTGCGTCCCGAGGGGACGGCCGGCACCGTCCGCGCGTTCATCGAGCACGGCTCCTACGTCGAGGGCCCGCAGAAGTGGTTCTACATGGGCCCGATGTTCCGCCGCGAGCGGCCGCAGAAGGGGCGCTACCGGCAGTTCCACCAGATCGGCTGCGAGGCGTTCGGCATCGCGGAGCCCTTCATCGACGCGGAGCAGATCGCCCTCGTCGCGGACTACTTCTCCCGCCTCGGCGTCGTCGCGAAGCTGAAGCTCAACACGGTGGGCGATCAGGCGTGCCGCCCCGCCTACCTCTCGGAGCTGAAGGCCTACCTCTCCGGCCGCAAGGCGGAGCTCTGCCCCGACTGCAACGACCGGATCGAGCGGAACCCGCTTCGCGTCCTCGACTGCAAGGTCGAGAGCTGCCAGCCGGTGCTCGACCGCGCCCCGCGGCTCCTCGATCGCCTCTGCGACGGCTGCCGCGCGCACTTCGACCAGGTGAAGGCGGCGCTCGACGCGCTCGGGGTCGCCTACGAGGTGGACGGCCGGCTCGTCCGCGGCCTCGACTACTACGTGCGGACCGCCTACGAGCTCACGAGCGACGCGCTCGGCTCGCAGTCCGCCGTCGCCGGCGGCGGCCGGTACGACCGGCTCGTCGAGACGCTCGGCGGCCCGCCCACCCCGGGGATCGGCTTCGCCCTCGGCGAGGAGCGGCTCGCGATGATCCTGGAGAAGGCCGGGCGCGCGCCGCCGCCGTCGGCGCCGATCGTGTTCTTCGTCACCGCCGACGCCGAGGGCGCGCTGGAGGCGCTCCGGCGAGCGGCCGAGCTCCGCAAGCTCGGCATCGCGTGCGATCTCGACCCGCGCGGCGGCAAGATGAAGGCGCAGTTCAAGCAGGCGGAGCGGGTCGGAGCGCGCTACGCGGTGGTTCTCGGCGGCAACGAGGTCAGGAGCGGCGAGGCGAAGCTGAAGGACATGCAGTCGCGCGAGGAGACGCCGATCGCGCTCGCCGCGCTCGGCGACCGGCTCCGGCTACCGTAGACCTGATCGCGATGTCCTGCGCGCGCCGCACGACGTGCGGCTGCGCTTGCGGCGACCGCGCCCTCGATCGTGCCCCCGAGAGGCTGCGGCATGATGCCGCAGGATCCATGCCGTCGTGCGCCGCGCCGAGATTGATCAAGCGCAGCGCGAACTTGACTCATCGTGCTGCAAGACTCCACGTGCGGGTTCACGCAATGTGATGATGATCAAGTGACGCACATTGCGTACGTGCTACGAGGTCCCCTCTGTTGCGCCTACACGCGGTTCGGCTCCCGGCCCTTCATCGAAGGTCCCGGTCCACCGCTCGGTCGTGAACGCGGAGGGGTCATGGGTTCTTTTCTCAGGAGCATCGGCGTCGTCGCGGCCGTCGTGATCGGCATGCCAGCCCACGGGGCGTGGCAGCCTGCCGGGCTGCAGGGAAGCAACGTGCTGTCGCTCGCGGAGGATCCGACCGCGGCGACGACATGGTTCGCGGGCACCGCGAGCGGGCTCGTCTACAAGAGGGTGGGAGCAGGGGAATGGGCCCTCGCGAGCACCGGACTCCCCTCCGATCACGCGGTCCTCGCCTTGAGCGTCGCCCCGACGACTCCGGCCGTGGTGTACGCGGGGCTGGACGGCGCAGGTATCTGCAGGTCGACAGACGGCGCGACCACCTGGTCAGCGCCAGGGCTGGAGACGCTCTCCGTCGCGGGCATCGCGCTGGACCCGTACAATCCTTCCATCGTCCTCGCGGTGGCGAACGGGCAGATCCACAGGAGCGTCGATGCCGGCGTGAGCTGGCAG
>WNGF01001560.1_pt1 | contig 33616 bp, 32 predicted proteins | sample 5400641 | NCBI WGS metagenome assembly WNGF01 (sample SAMN13153371, study PRJNA577476) | soil metagenome | isolation source: 80 cm soil or saprolite under grassland replicate 2 | place: USA:California | collected 2016-06-15 | reverse complement strand
CGGCGGTTTGCCCGCCGCGAGGAGTCGCCTCCGCGCCCCGCCGGCCCCATGCCGGCGAGGGTGCTGCTCACTCCGCCGCGCGAGCGCGGCGGTTCACCTGGTTCATCGCCTTCGCGGCGCCGAGCTCGACGCAGAGCCGGGCCGCCTCGGCGGCCCGATCGACCGAGCCCTCGAGCTCGGCGTCGTCCGCCCGCTTCCACTGACCGAGCACGTAGTCGGCCGGATCCATCGTCGCCGGCGGGCGCCCGACCCCGACGCGCACGCGCGCGTAGTCGCGGCCGCCGACGTGGGCGTTCACGCTCTTGATCCCGTTGTGCCCGCCATCGCCGCCGCCGATCTTGAGCTGGACCCGGAACGGGTCGAGCTCGAGGTCGTCGTGGACGACGACGAGATCGTCGAGGCCGAGCTTCCAGAAGCGCAGCGCCGACCCGACCGCTTCGCCGGAGTGGTTCATGAAGGTCTGGGGCTTCATGATCCAGACCCTGTCCGGCCCCGAGCGCCCCTCGGCCAGCTCGGCCGCGAACTTGCGGGTCGAGAACGGGGCGCCGAGCGCGTGCGCCAGCCGGTCGGCGACGAGGTAGCCGACGTTGTGGCGCGTGCGCGCGTAGCCTTCGCCCGGGTTCCCAAGACCGACGACGAGCTTCAAGAGAAGACCTACTTCTTGCCCTTCTCGCCCTTGCCCGCGCCCTTCGCCGGAGCCGCGCCGGCCGCCGGGGCCGCACCGGCCGCCGGAGCCGCACCGGCCGCCGGAGCCGCGCCGGCCGCCGCAGGCGCAGCCGCGCCCTCGGCGCCGGGAACCGCACCCGGGACCGCCGCCGCAACCGCGACGACCTCCTCCTTCTCGGGCACCGCGAGGAACGCGACGACATAGTCGGTCGCGTACCTGAACTTGCAGCCCTCGGGCGCCTTCAGCTCGGAGACGTGGATCGAGCCGCCGATCTTGAGGTTCGTGACGTCCACCTCGATCCGGACCGGGATCTTCGCCGGGAGCGCCTCGAGCAGGATCTCGTGCGCCGCGATCGAGAGGATGCCGCCCTCGGCCTGGCCGGGCGAGCGACCCGTCGTGACGACCGGCACCTCGACCTTCACCGGCTCGTCGAGCTTCACCTCGAGGAAGTCGGCGTGGAGGAGCTTCCGGGTGACCGGATCGACCGCGTAGTCCTTGAAGAGGACGTGCTTCTCGCCGGCGCCGTCCATCTTGAGCGTGAGGACGGTGTTGAAGCGGTGCGGGGTCTCGATCGCCTTCATGAGCGCGCCCGGATCCACCGCGAGGTGGGTCGGCTCGCTCTTGCGCCCGTAGACGACGGCGGGGATGAGGCCCTTCTGACGCAGGCGGCGCGCGGGGCCCTTGCCCTGCTCGGCGCGGTGCTGCGCGGTGACGACGCTAGCCATCTCATCCTCCCAATGGACTCGCGGGGCGAACGCGTCGCCCTCGGTGCGAGGGGCCGGACGTTCGAGTCGCGGCCCTGGGTTCGTAGGGGGCCCCTCGACGTCCGAGGGGCCACGGGAACGCGGGTGATTAGCGGAATTCCCCCAGCTAGTCAACCGAGGCGGGGGGACACTCGCTCCGCGGAGCGGAGCTCGCGCCCCCCGAGCCCCCCGCTCGCTCTGGGGCAGCCTCATCCGGCTGCCCCTCCGCTCGCCAGCCGGACCTGGACCTCAGACCGGCTCCAGCCAGCCGTGCCGGTCGGGGACCGCGCCGCTCTGGATCCCGGCGAGGATGCCGCGGAGCTTCTCGCCGAGCGCGCCCGCGCCCGGCACGGAGACCTTCTCCGTGCCCCAGGCGAGCTCGCCGATCGGCGCGACGAGGGAGGCGGTCCCGGTCCCGAAGACCTCCTCGAGCGTCCCCGCCTTGCCCGCGGCGACGAGCTCCGCGAGCGCGACCCGCCGCTCCTCCACGGCAACGCCCTCGTCCCGCGCGAGCTGGATGACGCAGTCGCGCGTGACGCCCGGGAGGATCGTGCCCTCGAGGGCGGGCGTGACGAGGCGGCCGCCGATCTTCGCGAAGAAGTTCATCGTCCCGATCTCCTCGACGAAGCGGTGCTCCGCCCCGTCGAGCCACAGGACCTGATCGTACCCGCGGTGCTTCGCGTCCTCCGCGGCTTGCAGGCTCGCAACGTAGTTCGCGGCGGCCTTCGCCGCGCCGATGCCGCCGCGCGCCGCGCGCGAGCGCTCCTGCTCCACCCAGATCTTGAGCGGCCGCGGCGGGCCGGAGAAGTAGCCGCCGACCGGGCAGACGATGACGGCGAAGAGCACCTGCTTCGCCGGCCGCACGCCGAGGAACGGCTCGGTCGCGAAGATGAACGGCCGCACGTAGAGCGACGTTCCGGGCGCCGAGGGGAGCCACGACGCGTCCTGCCGCAGGAGCGCCTTCACGCCGTCGAGCGCGAGCGCCTCGGGGACCTCGGGCATGCACAGCCGCGTCGCCGTGCGGGCGAGGCGCGCGACGTGGGCGCGCGGGCGGAAGAGCACCATCCCGGGCCCGCCGCGGAAGGCCTTCATTCCCTCGAACGCCTCCTGGCCGTAGTGCAGGGCGCAGGCGGCGGGGTCGAGCGCGATCGGGCCGTACGGGACGACCCGGGCGTCGTGCCAGCCCTTTCCCTCGTCCCACTCGGCGAGGAACATGTGATCCGTGAAGATCTTGCCGAACCCGAGGTCGTCGTCCCTCGGACGCGGACGAGGGTTCGTCGTGCGCTGGACGGAGATGGCCGTGGACATGGCTCTCGACGTAGCAGCCCCCGCCCGCGCGCGTCAACGTCCGGAAACGCCGCCCGGGTCGGCGTTTTTTGCCGCTCGAGCGCATCCCGTGACCCGGCGCCCGGTCACGGGGCGCGCTCTAGACGAACAGGCTCGAGAGCGAGTCCGCTTGGTGGATGCGGCGGATCGCCTCGGCGAGCAGCCCGGCGACGGAGAGCGAGCGGATCTTCGGGCAGGCCGCGGCGGCGGGCCCGAGCGGGATCGAGTTCGTGACGACGACCTCCTCGATCGGGCTCTTCGTGATCCGCTCGACGGCCGGGCCGGAGAGGACCGCGTGCGTCGCGTACGCGTAGACCTTGGTCGCGCCCTTGTCCATCAGCGCGTTCGACGCCTGCGTCAGGGTGCCGGCCGTGTCGATCATGTCGTCGAGGAGCACCGCGATCTTGCCCTGCACCTCGCCGATGACGTTCATGATCTCGGCGACGTTCGGCTTCGTGCGCCGCTTGTCGACGATGCCGAGCGTGGAGCCGAGCCGCTTCGAATAGGCGCGCGCGCGCTCGACGCCGCCCGCGTCGGGCGAGACGATGACGACGTTCTGCGCGTCGCCGTCGAAGCGCTTGCGCATGTGCTCGAGCAGCACCGGGGCCGCATAGAGGTGGTCGAACGGGACCGAGAAGAAGCCCTGGATCTGGCCGGCGTGCATGTCCATCGAGACGACGCGAGTCACCCCCGCCGCCTCGATGAGGTCCGCGACGAGCTTCGCCGTGATGGGGACGCGCGAGGCGCTCTTCCGGTCCTGCCGGGCGTAGCCGTAGTACGGGATGACCGCGGTGATGGACCCGGCCGACGCGCGCTTCAGCGCGTCCGCCATGATGAGGAGCTCCATCAGGTTCGCGTTCGCGTCCGGGCATGTGGACTGGACGATGAAGCTGTCGAGCCCGCGGACGTTCTCGCCGATCTCCACCTGGATCTCGCCGTCGGAGAAGCGTCCGACGTCCGCTGGGGACAGGGGCCTGCCGAGCTCCTGGCAGATCGCCTCGGCGAGCGTGCGGTTCGAGTTCCCTGCGAACACCCGGTAGTCGTGCCGGCGTCCGTTCGTCACCATTCGCGCGCTCCCCGCTCGAGGCCCTGCAAACATACGACGGGTGCCGTCCTACCGGCACGGAACCGTCACGAGCGCGCTTATACCGAAACGGTACGACGCTCGTCGACCGGCGCGAGCGGACCGGGGCGCGAAACGGACGGTCAGTCGTGGGCGGCGGCGCCGGCCACTCGCCGCGAACCCTTCGCGAGCTCGCGCTCGTACTCCTCCAGGATCGCCTTCTCCATCCGCTCCCGGGTCTCCGAGTTGAGCGGGTGGGCGATGTCCTTGAACGAGCCGTCCTTGCGACGCTTCGCGGGCATCGCGATGAACAGGCCGGTGTTCCCGTGGATGACCTTGAGGTCCCGGATCACGAAGCAGTCGTCTAGCGTGATCGTGACGTAGGCCTTGAGCTTCTCCTCGGTGACCGGGAAGACGCGGACCTCGGTGATCTCCATGGCGTAACCCTCGGTTGCCGTCGCACCGTCCGCACGGCGGTGACCTGCACCTTCGGAACTACGCCCCCTCCCGTGGTCTCGATCTCTCGGGCCGCCCTCTCCGCCTCCTTGCGGCTTGGAAAAACGCCAAAAACCGTCGGCCCGCTTCCGCTCATGATAGCAGCCAAGGCCCCGTGCTCGACAAGCCACCCGCGCACGACCCGCAGCGCCGGGCGCGCGGCGAGGCAGGGGGCCTCGAGGTCATTCCCGAGCAAGGATGGCCGGAAAGGTTTCGCCCGACGCGGCAGGCTCGCGGCGGCGCCGTCGCCCCGTGCGAGGTCGAGCCAGCGGTACGCGTCGGCCGCCCGGATCGCGAGCGCGGGATCCGGCGGGTAGACGAGGACGAGGTGCTGCGCGGGGACCGTCGCGGGCGCGAGCCGCTCACCTCGGCCGCGCGCCCAGGCGGGCCCGCGGCCGAGGAAGAAGGGGACGTCGGAGCCGACCGCGAGGGCGACCTGCGCGAGCGCGCGCGGGTCGCGCACGCGGAAGGCGCGCGCGAGGATGCGCAGCACCGCCGCGGCGTCGGACGAGCCGCCGCCGAGCCCCGCCGTGATCGGGATCCGCTTCGCGATCCGGATCGCGATCCCCCCGTCCACTCCGAACCGTTCGCGGAAGAGGACCGCGGCGCGCGCGGCGAGGTTCTTCTCGCCATCGAGCTCCGGTCGGCCGGGGACCGTGCAGGTGACCGGGCCCGCGCGCGCCGAGATCGAGACGTCCACTTCGTCGGCGAGGTCGAGCGGCACGAGGAGCGTGAGGAGCTCGTGGTAGCCGTCCGGGCGCAGCGGGCCGACGCGCAGGACGAGGTTCACCTTCGCGGGAGCGAGCGTCGTGAAGCGCACGCGACAGGTCGTACCACGGCGCACGCGGCGGCGCGTCGCCCGCCAGCCTGTCCCCTTGTCCTCGGAGCGGCGCTCGTGGTTTCGTCCTCGCCGACGCGCCCGCGGGCGCGGGAGGTCTCCATGCGCCGCACCGCCGCCGTCCTCGCCCTCGCCGCCGCGTGCGCCGTCCCCGCGGCGCGCCCCCCCGGCGACCAGGCGAGGCGGCTCCTCCAGGGCGGCGTCGCGGCGGGCGCGCAGGGCGCGTTCGAGAACGGCCGGCTCGCCTCGACGGACGACGCGCTCCGCGGGCCATTCGTCGTCACGTTCCTCTCCGCGGGCGCGGACGTGCAGCTCGTCCGCACCGGTCCGGGCGCGGAGGTCCTCGGCACCGTCGCCGGCCCGCTCGCCGAGCCCGTCCACCTCGCCTCGAACGTGGCGCTCAAGCTCGTGCTCCCGGGCGAGGTGCTCTACGCGGGGTACCGGCCCATGCCGATCACCCGCTCGCTCGAGAGCTACCTCGGGCGGACGATCTGGGTCGGCGCGCCGGGCGGCGCGCCGGAGCAGTGGTCGCTGCGCGAGATCGGCCAGGACCACCTCACGATCGAGCGGACCCGCACCTACCGCGTGCTGCCGGTGCGGCGGATCGCCGAGATCACCTGGACGGACCTCACCGGGATCGACCCGACGCCTCGGATCGTCCTCGGCCCGGAGTAGCGCGTGCGCGACAAGAGCTACGACTCCGTTCCCTACCGGCTCTCCGAGCTCGAGCACCGCTACGGCACGAACGTCCACCTCGTCTCGAGCCCCCTGCGCCTCGGGCAGCTCGCCGAGCTCTGCGCGAAGGACACCCGCCAACCCCACATCAACCGGCTCGTGCGGGCGCTCTACGAGGATCTCGTGCGCACGGTCGTCGACGCCGAGCTGCCGAGGCGCCGTGTCGCCGTTCCGACGCGCATGATCGACTCGTCGCCCCAGGCGATCTTCGAGGGCGAGGTGATCGACCGGCACGTCCGGGCCGTCAGCGTGAACATCGCGCGGGCGGGCACGATCCCGTCGCAGGTCGCCTACGACCTCCTGAACGAGGTGCTCGAGCCGTCGCTCGTGCGCCAGGACCACATCGTCATGAGCCGGATGCTCGGCGCCGACGATCGGGTGGTCGGGGCGGGCATCGGCGGCATGAAGATCGGCGGCGACGTGGACGGCGCGTTCCTGCTCTTCCCCGACCCGATGGGCGCGACCGGGTCGTCGCTCGCCACCGCGATCGAGACCTACAAGGCGCAGGTGCCGGGCACGCCCCGCCGCATCGTGAACATCCACCTCGTCGTCACCCCCGAGTACCTGCGGCTCATGACGGCGCGGCACCCCGACGTCGTCGTCTACGCGCTCCGGCTCGACCGCGGCCTCTCGCCGCCCGACGTCCTCGCGACCGTCCCCGGCACGCGCTGGGACGAGGAGCGCGGTCTCGACGACCACCAGTACATCGTCCCCGGCGGCGGCGGCTTCGGGGAGATCATGAACAACGCCTACGTGTGACGAACATGTCCAGCGCGCGCGTCGAGGTGCTCATCTCCGAGGCGGACCTCCGCGCGCGCGTCCGCGCGCTCGGCGAGCAGATCACGCGCGACTACGCGGGCCGCTCGCTCGTCGTCGTCGGGGTGCTGAAGGGGAGCTTCATCTTCCTCGCCGACCTCGTGCGCGCGATCGACCTCCCGCTCATCGTGGACTTCATCGGCATCTCCTCGTACCAGGGGACGACCTCGACGGGGGTGGTGAAGATCACGAGCGACCTCGGCCGGCCGATCGACGGCAAGGACGTGCTCCTCGTCGAGGACATCGTCGACACCGGCCTCACCATGCGGTACCTGCTCGACAACCTCGCGACGCGCGCGCCCGCGAGCCTCAAGGTCTGCGCGCTCCTCGAGAAGCCGTCGCGCGCGCGGGTGACGATCCCTATCGACTACCGCGGGTTCGTCATCGGGGACGAGTTCGTGGTGGGGTACGGGCTCGACTGGGACGGCCGCATGCGGAACCTGCCGTACGTCGGCGTTCCGCGGACATAGGGAGCGACCTCGATGGACGACGACACCAGCACGACCGGCCGCGGCGGCGGCTCCAAGCTGAAGGCGGCCCTCGCCTGGCTCGCGATCCTCGGGCTCCTCGCGATGGTGGCGTGGCTCGCCTCCGAGCGGAACGCGCGGACCTGGTACCTCGTCCCCGCGGACGGGCGGATCGTCGTGATGAAGGGGCTCCTCCTCCCCATCGGGCGCGGCGCGTTCGAGGCGTCCGACCCGGCGCTCGTGCAGGCGTACGCGCCGCTCGTGCCGCCCCCGGGGAAGGGGCTCCCCCCGGAGCGCGCCTTCGAGGAGCGGGGCCTCGTCGACCAGGCGATCTACGATCTCGTCGCGGGGTGGGCGCGCGAGGAGATCGAGAGCGGCGATCCGGCGCGGCTCGAGCGCGGCCTCGGCTACCTGTCCCGCGCGGAGAAGCTCCCCGGGCTCTCGCCGACCCAGCGCGAGGACCTCGCCGGGCTCCGGGCCGAGTCGGGGTACCAGGAGGCGATGCGGCTCCTCGCGCGCGCCATGGACGAGCTGCGGGAGGCGTCCGACCGGCTCCGGCGCGCCGCGGGCTCGCGCTCGCCGCACGCGGCCGACGCGGGGCGACTGCTCCGGGAGCTCGAGCCGGCCGTGGACGCGGCGTCCTCGGCGCTCCAACGCGCGGAGCCGAAGCGCTCCCAGGCTGCGCCGGAGGCGGCGCCCGAGGCGGCGAAGGCCGGCGGGGGCGATAGCGCCCGCTAGCAGGCGGCCGGCCGCCTGGCAGGCGGTCGCGCGTTCGGCCCTCCCGCCCCGGCGGTGTAACATCGTCGGGCCATGGCATCCTTCTACGCGCGAAACGGCGCGGGCGACCTGCTCGCGCGCTACAGCTTCATCGAGCCCCTGCTCGAGGGGAAGCGGGTCCTCGAGCTCGGCGCGGCGCGCGCGACGGGGGGCGGAAGCGCGCTGTTCCTCGCGGAGCGCGGCGCAGCGGCGGTGCTCTCGCTCGAGCCGTCCGAGGAGGATCTCGGCCCGGCGCGCGACGCTGGCCACCATCCCTTCGTCCAGTTCCGCTCCGGCGCGCCTCGAGACCTCCGCCAGGGCACCTTCGACCTCGTGCTCGTCGCGGACGGCGCCGCGCTCGCGCGCGCGCCGGAGTCACTCGCGGCGCTGCGCCGGCTCCTCTCCCCGGGCGGCCGGCTCATGACGGCGTTCGCCGCCGGCGGCGCCGGGCTCGCCGAGGTCGCGGGGGGTCCGCCGGAGGACGATGTCCCGCCGTACGAAGGCGTCATCTCGGCGCTCTCGGATCACTTCCCGCTCGTGGAGGTCGCGACGCAGTCGGCGACCGTCGGGTGGGTCCTCGCGCTCACCGCGGACGGCGAGGAGCCCGAGATCGCGATGGACGGGACGCTCGCCGGCACACCGGAGACCGCTGCGTACGTCGTGATCTGCGGGGACGAGCCGTGCGGGCTCTCCGGGCTGCAGGTGACCGCGCTCCCCGTGAAGCCGCTCGTCGAGGCGGCGGCGGCGGCCCACGGCGCGCGGCAGGCGTCGGCGGACACGGAGCGGCTGCTCGAGGCGATGCGCGCCGAGCGGGACGAGGCGTGCCGCCAGCTCGACGCGCGCGCCGACGCGCTGGTTCAGGCGGTCGCGGAGCGCGACGAGGCGGCGGTCGCGCGCGACGCGGCGCGCGCGGAGCGCGAGCTCGCGCTGCAGGGGCGCGAGACGGCGCGGGCGGAGCGCGACGACGCCATCTCCTCCCGCGAGGTGGCGCTCGCGCAGCTCGCCGAGACCCGCGCCGCGCGGGAGGGTGGGCAGGGAGAGCTCGAGGAGGCGCGGGCGGCGCGCGAGACCGCGGAGGCCTCGCTCGAGCGGCTCCGCGCCGACGCGGGCCTGCTCGCCGAGCGCACGCGGGAGCTCGAGGGGCTGCTCGAGGCGGAGCGCGAGGCCGCGTTCGAGGCGCGCGCGGCGCTCGACCGCGCCCAGGCAGGCGAGGTGGACCGCGCGCGAGAGGCGGAGCAGGCGCGCCGCGATCTCCAGACCGCCGGCGAGCTGCAGGCGCGGGCGCAGGCCGACCTCGCCGAGCGGCGGGCGGCGGCGCTCGACGCCGAGGCGGGGCTCCGCGCGGCGCGCTCGGAGTCGCAGGCCGCGAAGTCGGCGGTCGAGGCGGTGCTCGCGCGCGCCGTGACCGCCGAGGGGAAGCTCGCCGAGCTCGAGGAGGCGCTCGAGCTCCGGCAGCGCGAGGGCGAGGAGGAGCGCGCGGAGGCGGCGCAGCTGCGCGCCCGCGCGGAGGCGCTCGAGGCGGAGCGCGGCGAGCTCGCCCAGGCGCGCGCGGATGCCGAGCGGCTCGCGCGCGAGCTCGAGGAGGCGCGGTCGGCGGTCCGCGGGCGCGTGGACGAGGAGGCGGTGCGCGCGGCGGCGCTCGCGGAGGCGCAGGAGCACGCGACCGCGGCGGAGGCAGCCCGCGCCGAGGTCGAGCAGGTCCGCGCCGAGGTCGAGCAGGCCCGCGCGGCGCTCGCCGCGCGCGAAGAGGCCGACCGCGAGGCGGCGACGGCGCGGGAGGGGCTCGAGGCGCAGGTCGCCGAGCTCTCCGTGCGCCTCGAGAGCCAGGAGGAGCGGCTGCGGCTCGCCCAGGCGGAGGCGGCCGAGGCACGCGCGCAGCGGGAGAGCGTCGAGGAGCGGATCCGCGGCGAGGCGGAGGAGCGGGCGCGCACGCTCGAGGTCGACGGGCGCGCGGCCGCGGAGCTCGCGACCCGCGAGCTCGAGCTCGCGCGGGCGGAGCTCGGCGTTCTCCAGGCGAGGCTCCAGGATCACGAGCGGACCGAGGCCGCCGAGGGCGACGAGGCCGGGCGGCTCCGCAACGCCGCCGACGCGGCCGAGGCGCAGGCGGCCGAGCTCGAGGCGGAGCTCCAGGCCGTCCGCTGGGAGAAGGACGAGATCGAGCAGCGGCTGCAGGCGGCGCAGGCGACCGCCGCCGTGGGCGCGTCGGGCGACGTGGCGCGGCTGCGGGAGGAGGTGGCGACGCGCGTCGGGGAGATCGCCCTCCTCCGCAAGGAGCTCGCGCAGCGCGAGGCGGTCGTCGTGGAGCTCACCTCCCGGCCGGAGCCGGAGGTCTCCTCCGCGCCCGTCCCGGACCCCGCCGCGGAGGCGGCCGCGGCCGCGGCGACCGCGCGCGCCCAGGCGGCGGAGGAGCAGCTCGCGCAGGCGCTCCAGCGTGCGGCCGACGCGGAGGCCGCCCTCGAGGCGGCACGGCCGGCGCCCGGCGCACCGCCCGCAGCCGACGCGGGCGAGGCCCTCAAGCGGGCGGCGCAGGAGAGGGAGGCGCTCGTGACCCAGATCACCGAGCGCGACCAGCGCATCGCGAGGCTCCAGCGCGAGGTGACCGACAAGACCGACCGGCTCGGCCGGCTCGCGAAGGAGATGGGCGAGCTCAAGGCGAAGGGGATCGGCAAGCTCTTCAGATGAGCCTGAGGCGGCCCGCCTCGTGCTCTCGCGCGAACGATTCGATGATATCGTGACCCGCCATGAGCGAGACGCGACGTTACGAGCGGATCGACATCGAGCTCCCGTGCCGGATCTTCATTCCCGGGACGGGCGGCCTGCGGTTCGAGGCGTTCGCCACCTCCGTGAACCTCGGCCTCGGCGGGCTCTTCGTCGCGACGAGCTTCCTCCTGCGCGAGGGGCTCGAGGTGTACGTGGAGCTCGCGCTGCCCGACGGCCCGCTCCCGATCCGCTCCCGCATCGCCCACGCGGTCGGGCAGGACGACCCGGAGCTCCAGACCGGGATGGGCATCGAGTTCCTCGACGTCGACGCGCACGGCCGCGAGACGCTGCTCCGGTACTTCACCCCGCTGCGCTACGAGGCGTTCTACGCCGCGTTCACGGAGGAGTTCCCGCACCTCAAGAAGACGGTGCCGGTGCGCGACGTCTCGCTCGTCCTGAACCTTTGGGAGGAGTGGAAGATCAAGAACGAGGGCGGCCCCGCCTCGACGGCGTCCGGCGCCCCACCGGCGCCCCCCCGCATCGGCCGCGCCGCGCCGGCCGCCCACGCGACCGGCCGCCCCCGGTCCCGGCGCTAGCGCGGAGCGCGGCCCCGCCGCCCGACGATGCGGAACGTCCGCCTCGCGCTGCTCTGGCACATGCACCAGCCTCCCTACCGGGAGGCCGAGACGGGCGAGTACCTCATGCCCTGGGTGCGCCTGCACGCGACCCGCGCCTACTCCGACATGGCGTGGATCCTCGAGCGCCACCCGGGCGTGCGCTGCACGGTGAACTTCACGCCGATCCTGCTCGAGCAGCTCGAGGACTACGTCGAGGGGCGCGCCCGCGACCGCTTCCTCGAGCTCAGCGCCCGCCCCGCCGCGGAGCTCGGCCCCGAGGAGCGCCAGGCGATCCTGCGCAGCTTCTTCATGGTGGACTGGGAGCGGCACATCCGCCCGGTGCCGCGCTACTGGGACCTCCTCCAGAAGCGCGGGCGCGACCTGCGGGGCGTGGACGTCGCGCGGCTCGCGACCTCGTTCACCGACGGCGAGCTCACGGATCTTCAGGTCCACTTCAACCTCGCCTGGATGGGGTTCGGCGCGCTCGCCGACGACGAGGGGCTGCGCGCGCTGCGCGCGAAGGGGGGCGGCTACGGGCGCGAGGACGTGCACTACCTCCTCGCGGCGCAGCGCCGGATCATGACGGAGGTCGTCCCGCGCTGGCGAAGGCTCGCCGAGCGGGGCCAGGTCGAGCTCTCGACGACGCCCTACTACCACCCGATCCTCCCGCTCCTGTGCGACACCGACGCGGCCCGCCGCGCGCTGCCGGGGATCCCGCTTCCGCCGCGGTTCGCGCACCCCGAGGACGCGCGCTGGCACGTGCGCGAGGCGATCGCGTCGCACGCTCGCCGCTTCGGCGCGCCGCCCGCGGGCATGTGGCCCGCGGAGGGCTCGGTCTCGCCCGAGGCGCTCGAGGTGCTCCAGTCCGAGGGGGTGCGCTGGGCCGCGAGCGACGAGGGGGTGCTGCTGCACTCCGTCGCGGCGGACGCGCCCCGGTTGCGTTCGCTCTACCGGCCGTGGAAGGTCGCCGCGGGGTCGGGCGAGCTCGCGATGCTCTTCCGCGATCGCTCGCTCTCCGACGTCATCGGCTTCACCTACGCGAAGGTCGCGGCTAAGGAGGCGGTCTCGGACTTCGTCTCCCACGTCGCCGCGATCGGCGACGCGTGGGCGAAGGACGGGAACGCGGGTCCGGCGACGGTGGGCGTCTTCCTCGACGGCGAGAACGCGTGGGAGCACTATCCGGAGTCCGGCCGCGAGTTCCTAGATCGGCTCTACGGGGCGCTCGAGGCGAGCGACCGGATCGAGACCGTGACCCTCTCCGACGCGACGGCCACGGCGTCCGGGCCGGCCATCCCGCGGATCCACTCGGGCTCCTGGATCGAGGCCTCCTACCGGATCTGGATCGGCCACGGCGAGGACCGGCTCGCCTGGACCGCGCTCGGACGCGCCCGCGACGCGGTCACCGCGGCGGAGCGGGCGGGGGCGGACCCAGCGTTGCTCGCGACCGCGCGGCGGCACGTCTACGCCGCCGAGGCGTCGGACTGGTACTGGTGGTACGGCGAGGACTTCACGACCGAGCTCGCGGCGGAGTTCGACGGGCTCTTCCGCGGGCACGTCATCCGCGCGGCGCTCCTCGCCGGCGCGAACCCGCCGCCCGAGGCGCTCGAGCCCATCAAGCGGGCGGGGGGCGGCGCCGCGAGCGGGGTCGAGGCGAAGCCGCTCCGGGAGCCGACCTTCCTCCTCACCCCGACGCTCGACGGGCGCGAGACGACCTTCTTCGAGTGGCAGGGGTCGGGGCTGTATCGGCCCGGGCAGCACCGGGGCTCGATGTACGGCGGGGCGCAGGCGTTCCACCTGCTCCAGTACGGCTTCGACCTCCAGGCGCTTCACCTCCGCCTCGATCCCGCCGAGTCCCCGGCGCGCGCCGTCGAGGTCGCGACGCGCGTCCGCGTGGTCGTGCTCGCCGCCCAGCGCCAGACCGCCATCGACTTCGGGCTCGTGCCGGACGGGCGGCCCCGCCCCGGGCTGCGCCACGCGCAGGAGCTCGGGCAGGCGGCGTTCGCGCAGGTGCTCGAGATCTCGATCCCGTTCGCGGAGCTCGGCCTCGCTCCCGGGATGAAGCTCGCGATCTCCGTGCACACGCTCCGCGGAGAGGTCGAGGTGGAGCGGCTCCCGCGCTACGGCTTCCTCGCCTTCACCGTCCCGGACGTGGACTTCGAGCACGTGAACTGGAGGGTGTGAGGCGCGTGGGCGCGGAGGAGACGCGGAGCCGCCCGCCGGGCGACGAGCCGAAGGGGGGCGACGCCTGCCTCGTCTTCGTCGAGGGCGAGCAGGTGCTCGGGCTGCGCGTGCCGCTCGGCGAAGAGGTCGAGCTCGGGCGCGATCCGGCCTGCGCGGTGCGGCTGTTCGCGGACGACGTGTCCCGCCGGCACGCCCGGATCAGCGCTGACGCGGAGGGGCACGTCGTCGTGGACCTCTCCTCCACGAACGGCACCTGGGTGAACGGGCGCGAGGTGGGGACCCACCGGCTGCGCGCCGGCGATCGCATCCGGCTCGGAGGGTTCGTCGCGCGCTACGTCGCCGCGGGCGACCCGGAGGGGCGCCAGCTCGCCGACCTCGCCCTCGCGTCGCGGCGCGATCCGCTCACGGGCCTCCCGAACCGCCGCGCCTTCGAGGAGGACCTCGCGCGCGAGGTCGCGCGCGCGGCGCGGACGGGCGAGCCGCTCGCGGTGGTGATGCTCGACCTCGACCGGTTCAAGGCGGTGAACGACGGGTACGGCCACGCGGCCGGCGACGCAGTCCTCCGGGCGCTGGCGGCGCGCGCGCAGGGGGCGGTCCGGGCAGGCGACGTCGTCGCGCGGCTCGGGGGCGAGGAGCTCGGGCTCCTGCTCCCCGGCGCGGATCTCGCGCGCGCCGCGGAGGTCGCGGAGCGGCTCCGCGCCGCGCTCGCGGCGCTCCCGGTGGACGCCGCCGGCCACGCGCTCGCCGTCACCGCATCGCTCGGCTGCGCCGTGCTCGCGCCGGGGGAGCCGCCCGAGGCGCTCGTCGCCCGCGCCGACGCGCGGCTCTACGACGCGAAGCGCGACGGCCGGAACGTCGTCCGCGCTTGACCTCCCGGCGCGCGGCCCGGAGCTCGGGCACGCAGCGCGGCGCCGGCCCTCGCGGGGTTTTCGACTGCGGAAGCGGATGCGGCAGGTTATCCTCGCGGCTCCGTGAAGAACCGCTCCGCGCTCGCCATCCTCTTCATCATCGTCTTCATCGACCTCCTCGGGTTCGGGATGGTGATCCCCGTGATGCCGCTCTATGCCGAGCGGCTCGGGGCCTCCGAGGCGTGGGTCGGCCTGCTGTCGGCCGGCTACTCGCTCATGCAGTTCGTCTTCGCGCCGATCTGGGGACGGCTCTCCGATCGGGTCGGGCGGCGCCCCGTCCTCCTCGTCTCGATCGCGATGACCGCGGTGGCCTTCGCGATGTACGGGGCCGCGGCGAGCTTCGCGGTCCTCCTCGTCTCGCGCCTCTTCGCCGGGGCCGCCACGGCGAACATCGCCATCGCGCGGGCGTTCGTCGCCGACGTGACGCCGCCCGAGGGGCGCGCGAAGGGGATGGGGATCATCGGCGCGGCGTTCGGGCTCGGGTTCGTCCTCGGTCCGGCGCTCGGCGGTTTTCTGTCGGAGTTCTCGCTCTCGCTCCCGCCCTACATCGCGGCGGGGCTCGCGGCCGCGAACGGCGTCGCCGCCTTCTTCGTGCTGCCCGAGCCGGAGCAGCGCGCGGTCCGCGATCAGGCGAGGCGCGGGCGGTTCGCCGCGTTCCTCCGCGAGATGCAGCGCCCCGGGATCCGCCGGCTCATCTGGATCTACGCGCTCACGGTCTTCGCGTTCAGCGCGATGGAGGCGACGTACGCGCTGCTCGTCACGAAGCGCTACGCGCTCGACCTGAAGCACGCCGACTACCTCTTCGCCTACATCGGCGTGCTCGTCGTGATCGTGCAGGGCGGCCTCATCGGGCGGCTCACCCGCGCCTACGGCGAGAAGAAGCTGCTCGTCGCGGGGCTCGTGCTCCAGGCGCTGGCGCTCGCCATGCTGCCCTTCGCCGCGTCGACGATCGGCCTCGTCGTGGCCACCGCTCCCCTCGCGGTGGGGTCGGGCCTGTCGCAGCCGTCGCTCGCGTCGCTCCTCTCGCGGCTCGCCCGCGCCGACGACCAGGGTGGCACGCTCGGGATCGGCGAGTCGGCGGGCGCGATCGGGCGGGTCGTCGGCCCGGTGTCGGGCACCTGGACGTTCAAGAACTTCTCCATGGCCTTCCCGTACGTCGGCGCCGCTGCGCTCATGGGGGTCGGCGCCGTGATCGGCGCGGTGCTTCCGCCCGCCGAGCCGCCGCCCAAGGAGCTCGCCGATGCCGGAGCTGCGTAGGGACCCGATCGTCGGGCGCTGGGTCATCATCGCGACCGAGCGCGCGCAGAGGCCGACGGACCTCCAGCGCTGCCCGCCCGCGCCGCAGCCGGCGCTCTGCCCGTTCTGCCCGGGTCACGAGGACAAGACGCCCCGCGAGGTCTACGTCGCGGGCCGCCTGCCGTCCGCGCCGCCGAACGGGCCGGGCTGGAAGGTGCGTGCGGTGCCGAACCGCTTCCCGGCGCTCAAGATCGAGGGCGAGCTCGACCGGCAGGCCGAGGGGATCTACGACCGGATGAACGGGATCGGCGCCCACGAGGTCGTCATCGAGACGCCGGACCACGGGCGCGCGCTCAAGGACCTCTCCGTCGCGGAGCTCACGGAGGTGCTCTTCGCCTTCAAGGCGCGGGTGCTCGACCTCCGCAACGACCTGCGGTTCCGCTACATCCTGCTCTTCAAGAACCACGGCCACCTCGCGGGCGCGTCGCTCGACCACTCCCACTCGCAGCTCATCGCGCTGCCGGTCGTGCCGCGCCAGGTGATCGAGGAGATCGAGGGAGCGCGGCGGCACTACGACCTGAAGGAGCGCTGCATCTTCTGCGACGTGGTCGGGCAGGAGCGGCGCGACCGCTCGCGGCTCGTCCACGAGAACGACGACTTCGTGGTGTTCGCCCCGTACGCGCCGCGGAGCCCCTTCGAGACCTGGATCGTGCCGAAGCGGCACGAGTCCAACTTCGAGGCGGAGCCGAAGGAGCGGCTCGGGCTGTGCGCCGAGGCGCTCGGCACCGCCACGCGGCGGCTCGCCGCCGCGCTCGGAGACCCCGCCTACAACTTCATCATCCACTCGAACCCGGTCCGCGATCCGTCGTCGCCGAGCTATCACTGGCACCTCGAGATCATGCCGGCGCTGTCGCAGGTGGCGGGCTTCGAGTGGGGCTCGGGCTTCCACATCAACCCGGTGCCGCCCGAGGAGGCGGCCGAGTTCCTGCGCAAGGTCGGCGGCTAGCCGGCGCGGGGGCCCACCCCCGGACCCGAGACGAGGATGGAGATCCTGTTCGTCGCCTCCGAGGTGGCGCCGTGGTCGAAGACCGGCGGCCTCGGGGACGTGGCGGGCGCCCTCCCGCGCGCCCTCGCGGCGCGCGGCCACGTCGTGTCCGTCGTGACGCCGCGCTACGCCGCGATCGACCCGAAGCGCGAGGGGTTCGTCCGGCGCGACAACGCCGTCCGCGTCCGCGGCGAGGCGACCACCGTCTGGGTGCGCGAGGGGAAGCCCACCGTCTACTTCGTCGAGCACGAGCGCCTCTTCGGCTCGCGCCGCGGCGTCTACGGCGAGGGCGGCCACGAGTACGGGGACAACGCCGAGCGGTTCACCTTCCTCAGCCGCGCCGCGCTCGCGCTGCCCGCCGCGACGGGCGCGCGGCCGCGGATCGTCCACGCGAACGACTGGCAGGCGGGGCTCGTCCCGTTCCTCATGCGCCAGGAGCACGGGCACGACCCTGCACTCGCCGGCGCGCGCGCGGTCTTCACGATCCACAACCTCGCTTATCAGGGCGTGTTCCCGAAGGACGTCGTCCCGCACCTCGGCCTGCCGTGGGACGTCTTCCGGTTCGAGGCGATGGAGTTCTTCGACCAGCTCTCGTTCATGAAGGCCGGGCTCGTCTTCGCCGACGCGCTCACGACGGTCTCGCCGAGCTACGCGCAGGAGATCCTGACACCGCACGGCGGCCACTCGCTCGACGCCGTGCTGCGGCAGCGCCGGAGGGACCTGCACGGCATCCTGAACGGGATCGACGTCGTCGGGTGGGACCCCGCGACCGACCCGCACCTCCCCGCGCACTACTCGGCGCGCGCGCTCGCGGGGAAGGCGCGCTGCAAGGCCGCGCTGCAGCACGAGCTCGGGCTCCCGGTCCGTGCCGACGTGCCGCTCGCCGCGGTGGTGTCACGGCTCGCGGACCAGAAGGGCGTCGACCTCCTCGTCGCCGTGCTCCCGGAGCTGCTCGCGCGGGACGTGCAGCTCGCGGTCCTCGGCAGCGGCGACCGCGCCTACGAGGAGGCACTCACCCGGACCGCGCGCGCGGCGCCGGATCGGATGGCGGCGCGGATCGGGTTCGACGAGCCGCTCGCGCACCGGGTCGAGGCGGGCGCGGACCTCTTCCTCATGCCGAGCCGGTTCGAGCCGTGCGGCCTGAACCAGATGTACAGCCTGCGCTACGGCACGGTCCCGGTGGTGCGCGCGGTCGGCGGTCTCGACGACACGGTCGAGGACTACGACGGCTGGAGCCGCGGCACGGGGTTCAAGTTCCGCGACTACACGCCGTCGGCGCTCCTGCTCGCGACCCGCCGCGCGCTCGAGACGAGCCGCGACCGGCGCGCGTGGCGCGGGCTCATGGCGCGGGGCATGGCCCAGGACTTCAGCTGGGAGCGGAGCGCGGCGAGCTACGAGGCGCTCTATCTGCAGCTGGCGCCGTGATGGATCCTCCCCCGCTCTCGCCTCCTCGATCGCAGGGCCTTACCTTGGAGGTATGGCTCCGCCCCGCGATCCCTTCGACGAGTTCGGGCCGGACGAGCCCGAGCCCACCGCCCGCCCGACCGAGCGCGAGCCACACGAGCTCGCCGAGGAGGACGACGAGAAGCTCGTCCCGATGTCCAACGTGGGCGGCGCCGCGCCGACGACGCTCGGCCTCGACTCGGGCGGGAACCTCCCGGGCCCCGAGGACGATCTCGCGAACCTCTCCGAGCCGGAGCCGCCCGAGGCGCCGGAGGTGGGGGCGGTCCACGTCCGGGACGAGGACGAGGAGTAGTCGCTACTCGAGCCCGCGGGCCCGCAGCTCGTCTTCGCTCTCTCCGTGCAGGTGGCCGAGCTCGTGGAGGAGCGTCACCGTGACCTGACGTTCGAGCTCCCTGCGGTCGTGGACGAACCGGAGGAGGTTCTTCCGGTAGAACACGATCGCGCGGCAGCGTGGACCGTCCGCGGCGGTGCAGGGCTCCTCCTCGGACGGCCCGCGGAAGAGCCCGAGGATCGAGGGCGAGAGCGGCGGGTCCACGGCGAGGAGGTCGTCGGCGTCGGGCAGGTCCTGGACCTCGACGGGCACGGCCTCGAGCGCGCGCCGCTCCTTCTCGGGGAGCGCGGCGATCGCGCTCCGGAGGTCGCGGCGGAACATCTCCTCGTCCACCGGAAGGTCGGGCGGGAAGTCCTCGGGGGCGAGCTTCCGGGCGCGCGCGAGGAGCCCCTCGGCCTTCGCGTGGTCGCCGCGCCGCTCCGCGAGGAGCCCGAGCTGGTGGATCGCCCACGCGTCGTCGGGCGCGAGCGCGACCGCGCGCTCGAAGGCGCGCTGCGCCTCGTCGAAGCGGCACAGCTCGTAGAGCGCGACGCCGCGCTCGTAGAGGAGGTCCGGATCGGCGGAGAGGACCTGGGCCGCGCGGTCGAGGTGGGGCAGGGCGAGCTGGCTGCGCCCGAGGTCGTTCTCCGCCATGCCGGCGACGAGGACGAGGCGCGCCGCGAGCGTTCGATCCTTGCGCGCGGCCGCGGCCCGCGCGCCGCGGAGCGCGTACTCGAGGCCGATCTCGAGCGCGTCGCGGGACGGCCCGAGCCGGCGGACGTGCAGCTCGGCGGCGCCGAGGAGCGCCTCGGGATCGGAGGGGTCCACCGCGAGCGCCCGCGCGTAGGCGAGCCGCGCGTCGTCGAGGCGGCCGAGCGCGGCGAGTGCCTCGGCGCGCACCGACAGCGCCTGGACCAGGCGCGGCGCGAGCCGGAGCGCCTCCTCGGCGCAGGCGAGCGCGCGATCCTTCGCGTCCGCGGCGAGCGCGTCGCGCGCTTCCTCGGAGAGGACCCCCGCGGAGGCGTACGGCTCGGACGAGAGGCAAGGCGCCGGACGCTCCGAGATTCGCTCGCCCGGCGGCGAGGAACGCGTGGCGCCGGGAAGGGACACGCTCGCGCGCGCGGACGGAGACGCGGAGGGTGCTTCCTTGCGCGTGCACGCCGCGATGAGGAGGAGCCACAACACGCGAAGAAGCGGGCGGGGCATCGGCGGAAGCTTGCCACGGAAGGGGACGGAGGGCCAGACGGGGGGGCGCGAGGCGGGCGAGCGACAAGGCGCAAGCCCGAGCGGCCGCGTTCTGCGCGTCGGAGGCGACCTGGACCTGGACCAGGACCAGGACCAGGATCATCGCGGACGATGCGCCCCTCATGGGCAGCAGATCACGGCGGCGCGGCCTGGGAGATTGGCGCCATGCGCCACGCCCTCGCCGCCGCCGTCTTCCTGGTAGCCGCATGCGCCCGAGCGCCGGGCCGCGCCCCTGCGGCCGACGCCGCGCGCTCGGGTGAGCGTCACCTCCACGAAGTGCGCCAGCTCACCTTCGGCGGCGAGAACGCGGAGGCGTACTTCAGCTTCGACGGGAAGGAGCTCGTCTTCCAGACGACGCGGGACGGGCGCGACTGCGATCAGGAATACGTGATGCGGACCGACGGCAGCGCGGTGCGCCGCGTCTCGACGGGGCAGGGCGTCGTCACCTGTGGCTACTTCTTCCCGGACGGCTCGCGGATCGTCTATGCCTCGACGCACGAGAGCATGGGCCCCGCGTGCCCGCCGAAGCCCGATCGCTCGCAGGGGTACGTCTGGCCGCTCCACGACTACCAGCTCTACACGGCGCGGCCGGACGGGACGGACGTGCGGCCGCTCGCGCCGGCGCCGAGCTCCTACAACGCCGAGGCGACCATCTCGAAGGACGGCTGGATCGTCTTCACGTCCACCCGCGACGGGGACCTCGATCTCTACAAGATGCGGCTCGACGGGTCCGGGCTCACGCGGCTCACGAGCACGCCGGGCTATGACGGCGGCGCGTTCTTCTCCGGAGACGGCAAGCGGATCGTCTACCGGGCGAGCCGGCCCGCCGCGGGGCAGGAGCTCGACGACTACCGGGCGCTGCTCGCGAAGAAGCTCGTGCGGCCGACGCGCCTCGAGATCTGGGTGATGAACGCCGACGGCACCGACCAGCACCAGGTGACGCACGTCGGCGCGGCGAACTTCGCGCCGTTCTTCCACCCCGACGGACGGCGGATCGTCTTCGCCTCGAACGTCAAGGATCCCCGCGGCCCGAACTTCGACCTCTACCTCGTGAACGACGACGGGAGCGGGCTCGAGCAGGTGACGACGTACGAGGGCTTCGACGGCTTCCCGATGTTCTCGCCGGACGGGCGCCGTCTCGTGTTCGCCTCGAATCGGAACGGCAAGCGGCCGGGCGAGACGAACGTCTTCATCGCGGACTGGGTCGAGTAGCCGGCGGCGCAGGGCCGCAGCGCGGTCACGCTGAGTCATTCAACCGACGGTCGAAGCGCCCCGCGCGGAGCCCGCGCGCGCCTGGCGGGTCCAGCGGAGGGCGCTCGAGGGAGCGTCCAGGCGGGGTTCGACCCCGACCGGCCACGTCCCGTGCTCGCTCGGCGTGCATACCCGTTCGGCATGCACGTGCAGGCGGCGCGCGCGGGCAAGGGGTGCGCGCCCAGAGGAGCGTCGATGGCGAACGATCGGAAGCCGAGGTGGTCGCGCAGGCAGGTGCTCAAGGCGGCGGGCGTCGGGACCCTCGCCGTCGCGGCGGGAGGCCTCGCGCCGCGCCGCGCGCTGGCACAGGGAAAGACCCTCAAGATCATCCAGTGGAGCCACTTCGTCCCGGGCTACGACAAGTGGTTCGACGGCGTCTTCTGCAAGCAGTGGGGCGAGAAGCACGGCACGCAGGTGACCGTCGACCACATCGCGATCGGCGAGATCAACGCGCGCGCCGCCGCGGAGGTCTCCGCCCAGCGCGGCCACGACCTGTTCATGTTCCTCTCGCCGCCCGCGGCGTACGAGAAGCAGGTCATCGACCACGGCGAGATCTACCAGCAGGTCTCGAAGAAGTGGGGCAAGGTCATCGAGCTCGGCCACAAGTCGACCTTCAACCCGAAGACGAAGAAGTACTTCGCGTTCAGCGACAGTTACGTCCCGGATCCCGGCAACTACCGCCAGGACCTCTGGGCCGAGGCGGGCTTCCCGAAGGGCCCGGACACCTGGGACGACCTCCTGAAGGGCGGGAAGGCGATCAAGCAGAAGGCGGGCAATCCGGTCGGCATAGGCCTCTCCCAGGAGCTCGACACGAACATGGGGATGCGCGCGCTGCTCTGGTCGTTCGGGGGCGCCGAGCAGGATCCCGACGGCAAGGTGGTCATCAACTCGCCGCAGACCGTCGAGGCGCTGAAGTTCATGCGCGCGCTCTTCAAGGAGACGGAGAGCGCGGAGGTCTTCACCTGGGACCCGTCGTCGAACAACCGCGGCATCCTCGCCGGAAAGCTCTCCTTCGTCCTGAACGCGATCTCGGTGACGCGGACGGCCGAGAAGGAGAACCCGGAGATGTCGCAGAAGATCCAGATCGTCCCCGCGCTCAAGGGGCCGGCCCACCGCCTCGCCGCGGAGCACGTGATGGACTGCTACGTGGTCTGGAAGTTCGCCGAGAACGTGAACGGCGCGAAGCAGTTCCTCGTCGACTACATCGACGCGTTCGGCGAGGCGTTCAAGGCGAGCGAGTTCTACAACTTCCCGTGCTTCCCGAAGACGGTCCCGAACCTGACGCAGGCGATCTCGAACGACCCCAAGGCCATACCTTCCGACAAGTACGAGGTGCTCGGGAACGTGCTCGAGTGGGCGACGAACGTCGGCTACCCCGGGTTCGCGACCGCGGGCATCGACGAGGTGTTCAACACGTTTGTCCTCCCCACAATGTTCGCGCGCGTCGCGCGTGACGAGGCGACGCCCGAGGAGGCCGCGAAGGCGGCGGAGCGGGAGATCACCCGCATCTTCGCGAAGTGGAAATAGCGCGACGGAGGCGACGTGGCCGTCGTCGAGACGAGGAAGCTCACCAAGATCTTCAACAAGGGCGAGAAGGGCGCGGTCAACGAGGTGGACCTCGTGACCGCCGATGGTGAGTTCCTCGTCTTCCTCGGCCCGTCCGGCTCGGGGAAGTCCACGCTGCTCCGGATGATCGCCGGGCTCGAGGAGCCGACGCGCGGCGAGGTGCTCATCGGCGGGAACGTCGTGACCGACCTCCCGCCGCGGGCGCGCGGCATCGCGATGGTCTTCCAGAGCTACGCGCTCTACCCGCACCTCAGCGTCGAGAAGAACATCGCCTTCCCCCTGAAGGCGCACGGCGTCCCGAAGGAGAAGCGCCGCGAGCGGGTCGACTGGGCGGCCGGGCTCCTCGGCATCCAGCACCTGCTCGGCCGCCGCCCGCGGGAGCTGTCGGGCGGCGAGCGCCAGCGCGTCGCGCTCGCCCGCGCGCTCGTGCGCGACCCGACGGTCTTCCTCCTCGACGAGCCGCTCTCGAACCTCGACGCGAAGCTGCGCGCCTCCGCGCGCGAGGAGCTGACCCTGTTCCACGAGCGGGTCGGCACGACCACCATCTACGTCACCCACGACCAGGTCGAGGCGATGGGGATGGGGGACCGGATCGTCGTCCTGCACGAGGGCGTCGTCCGGCAGATCGGGACGCCGGCGGAGGTCTATGACGAGCCAGCCGACACCTTCGTCGCGACGTTCCTCGGCTCGCCGCCCATGAACCTCCTCGAGGACGACGAGGGCGTCGTGGGGTTCCGGCCGGAGAGCCTCCTCCCCGCTGCCGCCGACGCGGACGCGCTGCCGGTCGCGCTCCGGCTGACCCTCGTCGAGTACCTTGGCTCCGAGCGCATCGTCCACGGAGTGGTCGAGGGCGGGCGCTTCGGAGGCAAGAAGGTCATCTCGCGCATGGCGGCCGGCGCGAGCGTGGACCTCGCCGAGGGGACGGTCCGCGGGTTCGCCGTGGCGCGCAGCGCCGTGAAGCACTTCGAGCGCGGCACCGGCCGGCGGATCGCGGCTCGGGAGATCGCGTGGCGGTGAGCGATGCCGCGGCGGCGCCGCGAGTCGAGACCCGCCGCCGGCGCCCCGGGACGGCCCTCCTCGGCGTCGCGCTCTTCTCGCCGGCGCTCGTCTACATCGTCGCGCTCGTCGGCCTGCCGCTCGTGCTCGCCTTCCTCTACAGCGTGGGCGACGTGACGGTCGGGTCCATCGGCTACCACTTCGTCGGGCTCGACAACTTCCGGAGCGTCCTGCAGAACCCGACCTTCCGGCGCGCGCTCCTCGACTCGCTCGTCTTCACGATCACGACGCAGCTCGTCGTGATCGTCTGCGCGAACGCGCTCGCGCTCGCGCTCCGCGATCCGTTCCGCGGGCGCGGCGCGGTCCGCTTCCTCCTGCTCCTCCCCTGGGTCGCGCCCATCAGCCTCGGCGCGATCGGCTGGAAGTGGCAGCTCGACTCCATCTACTCGGTCGTGAACTGGGTGCTCGCGCGGGCGCGGCTCGTGAACCTGTTCGACCCCCCCATGTGGCTCGGGCAGCCGAAGCTCGCGATGTTCTCGGTCATCGCGGTGCACGCCTGGCGCATGATCCCGTTCTCGACGGTGATCCTCCTCGCCGGCCTCACCTCCATCCCGAAGGACCTCCCGGAGGCGGCGGCGGTGGACGGCGCGGGCTTCTGGCGCACCCACCTCGAGATCACGCTCCCCATGATGCGCCCGATCATCACGGTGGCGCTGCTGTTCGGGGTCGTCTTCACCTTCACCGACATGACCGTCGTCTACATCCTCACCCGTGGCGGGCCGTACGACACGACGCAGGTGCTCCCGTCGCTCGCCTTCTTCACGGGCGTGCTCGGCTCGGACCTCGCCGAGGGCGCGGCGATCTCGGTCTTCCTCGTGCCGATCCTCGTCGCGGTCGCGGTCCTCATGCTGCGCGTCGCGCACCGGGCGGAGGTCGCGTAGATGGCGGCGGGGCCGCGCGTCTCGGTCGCGACCCGGATCGGGCGCTGGGTGATCGTCGCCGGCTTCGCCGTGCTGCTCGCGTTCCCGTTCTACTGGATGGGGATCACGACCTTCAAGCGCACGGGCGACCTCTACTCGATCCAGAACGACCCGTTCGTCTTCAACCAGCCGCCGACCCTCGATCACCTGCGCTACCTCTTCGAGGAGACGCTCTTTCTGCGCTGGCTCTGGAACACGACGCTCGCCGGCGCCGCGGTCGTCGCGATCACGCTCGTGCTCGCGGTGCCGGCGGCGTGGGCGCTCGCGCGGCTCACCGGCGCGTGGGGGCAGCGGCTCGGGATCGGGATCTTCCTCACCTACCTCATCCCGCCGACCCTCCTCTTCATCCCGATGTCGCGCGTCGTCTCGTTCCTCGGCCTGCAGGACACGCTCTGGGCGATCGTCGTCACGTACCCGACCTTCACGGTCCCGTTCTCGATCTGGCTCCTCATGGGGTTCTTCAAGGCGATCCCGCGCGAGCTCGAGGACGCGGCGCTCGTGGACGGCCTCACCCGCTTCGGTGCGTTCGTGAGGCTCGTCATCCCGATCTCGGTCTCCGGGATCCTGACGGTCGTCATCTTCGCCTTCACGCTCGTTACCCAGGAGTTCGTGTACGCGCTCACGTTCATCTCGAGCGCGGAGCACCAGACCGTCGGGGTGGGGGTGCCCATCTACCTCGTGCGGGGGGACGTCTATTACTGGGGGTCGCTCATGGCGGCCTGTCTCATCGCGAGCTTGCCGATCGCGGTGCTCTACAACCTCTTCCTCGACCGGTTCATCGCCGGGTTCACGGTAGGCGCGGTGAAGTGAACGGGGTGGCGGCGGCCCGTCGAACCGCGAAAGATGATTGAGGAGGCCCCGCATGCCCGAGCCGACGATCCCTCCCCCCGCCGCGCTGCCGCTCCTCGTCGACGGCGCGCGCCGTCCCGCCGCCACGCCGGACCTCCTTCCGGTCGTCGAGCCCGCGACCGGGCGCGCGCTCGCGAGCGTGCCCCGGGGCGGTCCGCGCGAGGTGGACCTCGCCGTCTCGTCCGCCGCCCGCGCCTTCCCGGCCTGGCGCGACGTGCCGGTGCCGGAGCGGGCCCAGGTGCTCTTCCGCTACAAGGCGATCCTCGAGCGGGAGCACGAGGCGCTCGCGGCGTCGGTCTCGCGCGAGAACGGCAAGCTCCTCGAGGACGCGCGCAACGAGGTGCGGCGCGGCATCGAGGTCGTGGACTTCGCCTGCGGGATGCCGACGCTCGCGCAGGGGCGGACGGTCGAAGGGGTCGCGCGCGGAATCGACAGCCACACCTGGCGGGTCCCCATCGGGGTCGTGGCGGGCATCTGCCCGTTCAATTTCCCCGCGATGATCCCCCTCTGGATGTTCCCGATCGCGATCGCGGCGGGGAACACGTTCGTCCTGAAGCCGTCGGAGCGGACGCCGCAGACGGGCCTGCGGCTCGCGGAGCTGCTCCTCGAGGCGGGGCTCCCGCCCGGCGTCCTGAACGTGGTGCACGGCGCCCGCGAGGCGGTCGACGCGCTCCTCGATCACCCGCTCGTGCGCGCCGTCTCGTTCGTCGGCTCCGAGGCGGTGGCGCGCCACGTCTACGCGCGCGCGGCCGCGAGCGGCAAGCGCGTCCAGGCGATGGCCGGCGCGAAGAACCACCTGCTCGTCCTCCCCGACGCCGACCTCGATCTCACCGTGAAGGCGGTGATGGGCTCGGCGTTCGGCGCCGCCGGCCAGCGCTGCCTCGCCGGCAGCGTGCTCGTGCCGGTCGGGAAGGCGGCGGAGCCGCTCCTCGAGCGCGTCGCCGCCGAGACCCGCACGACGCGCGTGGGCGACCCGTTCGCGCAGGACTCGGCGATGGGGCCGGTCATCCGCGAGGACGCGCGGGCGCGCGTGCGGCGCTTCATCGAGCAGGGGGTCTCCGAGGGCGCGGCGCTCCTCGTCGACGGGCGGGCCGCGCCCGGGGCCGCCGACGGGTTCTTCATCGGGCCGACGCTCTTCGACCGCGTCTCGCCCGACTCGGCGCTCGCGAAGGAGGAGATCTTCGGCCCGCTCCTCGCGACGGTGCGCGCGGGCTCGGTCGAGGAGGCGGTCGCGCTCGCGAACCGATCCCGCTTCGGCAACGCCGCGTCGATCTTCACGACGAGCGGGCGCGCCGCTGCGTACTTCCGGCGAAACGTCGAGGCCGGAATGATCGGCGTGAACGTCGGGGTCGCCGCGCCCATGGCCTTCTTCCCGTTCGCCGGCTGGAAGGGCTCCTTCTTCGGCGACCTCCACGCGACGGGCGAGGACGCGGTCCGCTTCTACACGGAGACGCGCGTCGTGGTCGAGCGCTGGTAGCGGCGCGAACCGGCGCGCCGCTATGGCGGCGGCGTCGCGGCCGCCGGGCCCGGCGCGATGGACGCGCGCCGCCCGAGCTCCCGCTCGCAGCGCTCGGCGAGCGCGCCGAGGAAGTCGAGCAGCTCCGGCGGGTGGTCCGGATCGTCGGTCTCGAGGTCGACGCGGACGATCCGGTCGAGCTCCATCGTCGCGCGGTCGAGATCGGTGGAGGTCCCGAGCTCGACGAACCAGCCGAGCGGCGCGACCTCGAGGTCCCGCAGCTTCGTCCAGATCCAGCGCATGTTCGGATCGGCGAAACCGTAACCGACGAGCAGGATCTCGCGCCCCATCACGTCCGAGCAGAAGCGGAGGTCGATCGGGTGGGTCGCGAGATCCGAGCGGCGGAGCACGTCCGCCTCCCCGACGACGAGCGACGCGGGGCGCGCGAGCGTCCCGTGCAGCTTGTAGATCGGGAAGCGCGGGACGAACCCTCCCTCGACCTCGTCGAGCTGCCACGCCTTGAGGTCCTCGGGCCCCGCGACCACCTGGCAGGAGATCCCGGCCCAGGCGAAGGTGCGCTCGAGCAGGTCGTCGAAGTTCGTCGTGTAGATGGCGGGGACGAACGGCGACAGTCGCACGAGGAGCTGCTGGAGCGGCAGCTCGGCCGGGTCGATGCGCGAGGTGTCGAAGAGCTCGGCGAGCCGCGCGACGAGCCGCTCCTCGCCGCAGAGGTGACGGTGCGCCTCGGGGATCCGCAGGAGCGCCTCGAGAGGCACGGATTCGTCCGCCGCGGGCGGCGCGAACCGCTCGTGCGAGTCCGGGAGCCGGGCGCGCAGCGCCGGCACGAGGTCCTTCGCGAGCTCGCAGACCGCCTGCCTCCAGGAGGGCAAGCCCGCCCAGCGGGACGCGCCCGCGCCGACGAGGAGGAGGAGCTGTCCCCTCGCGAGCCGCTCGAAGAGCCGGTCCTCGACCGCCGCGAGGTCGGGAGCGCCGTGCATGCCGCCAACCTGCGGCTCGTGGACCGCGGAGACAATGTCGCGGCGGCGCCCGTCAGCGGCGCCGGCCGAGGACGCCCGCGAGCCGCGCAGGCGAGAACGGCGCCAGGTCGACGGGCGGGGGCGTCCCCAGGATCGCCGCCGCGATCGCGTCGGCGGTGATCGGCGCGAGGAGGATGCCGTTGCGGGTGTGGCCGGTCGCGTAGAAGAGCCCCGCGACGGTCCCCGGGCCGAGGATCGGCTCCCCGTCGGGGCTCGCAGGCCGGAAGTTCGACCAGGTCTCGACGACGGGCGCGAGCGCGAGCGCCGGCGCGATGCCGATCGCTACGTCGAGCACGTGGCGGAGCCCGCCCGCGGTCACCGCCTTCTCGAAGCCGACCTCCTCCATCGTCGAGCCGCAGAGGATCCGCCCGTCGGCCCGCGGCACGACGTAGCCGTGGCCCGAGAAGACGACGCGCGAGAGGAGCGGCGGCCGCGTGTCGAGGACCGCGATCTGGCCGCGCACCGGCCGGACGGCGCCCGCGGGGAGCCCGTTCCCCTCGACCTGCATGCTCCAGCTCCCCGCCGCGAGCACGACCGCCGCCGCGTCGATCCGCCCCGCCTCGTGCTCGACGCCGACGGCGCGGCCGCCCTCGGTCACGATGCGGCGCACCTGCCCGGTGACGAACGCGGCGCCGGCGCGGGAGGCGGCGACGTACACGGCGCGCGCGAGCGCCCGCGGGTCGAGCGAGGCCTCGTCGGGGAAGAGGAGGGCGCCGCGGGCCTCGGGGGAGAGGGCGGGCTCGAGCCGCCGGACCGCGCCGTCGTCGAGCACCTCGACGGGCAGCCCGTGAGCCTGGATCTTCTCGGCGCGCGCCGCGAGGATCTTCGCGTGGTCGTCGTCGAGCGCGACCTCGAGCGTCCCGAGCGTGCGCATCCCGACCGCGATCCCGGTGAGCGCCTCGACCTCGCGGACGAAGTCCGGATACCGGGCGAGCGAGGCGCGGCAGAGCGCGTAGAAGGGGCCAGGCTCGAGCGCCTCGACGCCGGGCGACAGGATGCCGCCCGCCGCGCTCGACGCCTCGGCGCCCGGGACGGCGCGCTCGAGCACCGCGACCTTGCGGCCGGCCTGCGCGAGCCTCAGCGCGACCGAGGAGCCCTGCACGCCCGCGCCGATCACGACGACGTCCACACGCGACATGGCGCGAGAGAGTACGCCTGAAGTTTGCGCTCCGGAAGCGGCGGAGCCGGCAAAAGCGCGCTACGGCACGACCGCGCCGTTGCCGCCCGCGGACCCGTTCGCGTGTGGCCCGGTCGGACCGTGCCGGGGCGACAGGCCGTGCACGAGGAGGTCGAGCACGTGGCGGCGCCACGCCTCGGGCTCGAGCGGCTCGCCGGCGAAGGGCCGGGCGGCCTCGCGCGTCGCTGCGACGAGGGCCGCGACCCCGCCGACCGTCACCACCGCGAGCATCGGATCGAGCCCCGGCGAACCGCCGCCCGCGAGCGCCGAGGCCGCTCGCCGGAGCGGCTCGACGATCGACGGGTCGGATGCGGCGAGCTGCGCGAGGAACGGGGCGCCGTCGAGGTACTCGCGGATCAGGATCTGCGCGCCGAGCGGGTCCGCCATCATCGCGTCGACGTACGCGATCACGACCGCGTCCGGCCCGACCGTGCCCTCCTCTAGGAGCCGCGCGATCTCGTTCGCCGAGCCGACCCAGACCGCGCGCAGGATGTCGACGTAGAGCGCGCGCTTCGACGCCCAGTGCCGGTACATGAGCGCGACGTTGCAGGCGGCCCCGCGCGCGATGCCCTGGACGCGTGCGCCGTGGTAGCCGCGCTTCGAGAACTCGGTCCGGGCGGCCTCCCAGATTCGCTCCGCGATCCCCGAGCGGGGTGGGTAGATACGCCGGCTGGCCACGGAGCCGTCCATGCGAACCCCTACTTACCCGGCGCATTGACCTAGGTCAAGCCACCTGCGTCAGAATGTCTCGGGGCGTGGGAGGGCGCATGTAAAAGGTGGGATGGCAGCCGGGCCCCGCACGATCCTCCACCTCGACCTCGACGCGTTCTACGCGTCGGTGGAGCAGCTCGACGATCCCGCGCTGCGGGGACGCCCGGTCATCGTCGGCGGCCCGTCGCGGCGCGGCGTCGTCTGCGCGGCGAGCTACGAGGCGCGGAGGTTCGGCGTGCACTCGGCGATGCCGACGGCGCGCGCGCGCAAGCTCTGCCCGGACGGCGTGTTCCTCCCCCCGCGCTTCGACCGCTACGGCGAGCTCTCGCACGCCGTGTTCGGCATCTACCGGCGCTACACGCCGCTCGTCGAGCCGCTCTCGCTCGACGAGGCGTTCCTCGACGTGACGGCGAGCCGCGCCCTGCACGGGGAGGGACGCGACGTGGCCCGCGCGATCAAGGCCGCGGTGCGGGAGGAGTGCGGCCTCGCCGTCTCCGCCGGGATCGCCGAGGTGAAGCTCGCCGCGAAGATCGCGACCGACCTCGGCAAGCCCGACGGCCTCGTCGAGGTGCCGCGGGGCGGCGTCGCGGCCTTCCTCGCGCCGCTCCCGGTCGCGCGGCTCTGGGGCGTCGGCCACGTCACCGAGGCGGCGCTCCGCAAGGTCGGCGTCGCGACCATCGGCGACCTCGCCCGGACGCCAGACACCGCGCTCGCGGCGGTGATCGGCGGGACCCACGCGCGCGACCTGCGCGCGCTCGCCCGCGGCGACGACCCGCGCGAGGTGGTTCCCGACGAGGCGTCGAAGTCGATCGGCGCGGAGGACACCTTCGGCGAGGACCTCACGGCCGTGCCGGCGCTCGAGCGCGAGCTGCTCTCGCAGGCGACGCGCGTCGGGCGGCGGCTGCGCGCGGCGGGGGTCGCCGGCCGGGTCGTGACGCTCAAGGTGAAGTACGCCGACTTCACGCTCGTCACCCGGCGCACCACGCTCGAGCGGCCGACCGACGACGATCGGGCGGTCTACGGCGCCGCGCGCGCCCTGCTCGCGCGCGTCGACCTCGGGAACCCGGTCCGGCTCACCGGGATCTCGGTGTCCGGGTTCGCCGGCGAGCGCGAGCGCGCGCAGCTCGACCTGTTCGGCGGCGCCGTTCCCCAGGACGGGGCCGGGGCGGGCGAGGAGGACAAGCGGCGGGCCCTCAACGCCGCCGTCGATCGGCTCGCGGACCGCTTCGGCGAGGGCGCCGTCCTCCCCGCCGACCTCGCCGGCGCACCGCCGCGGCGCCGCTGAGCCCTGCTAGCCGTCGGAGACCGGCCGGTCCTCGCGGGTCTCCTGCGGCGCCTGCGGCGCGGCGGCAGGTGCTGGCGCGGCCTCGATCGAGATCGCCGTCGCGCGGCCGCCCTCGATCGTCCGGTAGGCGGCGCGCACGTCGGCCCCGGGCCGGAGCTCGGCGGGGCGCGCCGCGCGACCGCCGACCATCACGGTCGTGCGTGGCGCGACGCGGAGCGCGAGGTCGCCGGCCCGTGCGCCGCGAGGCCGCACGACGACCTGCCGATCGTCCGCCCGGACGACCGTCCCGAGGATCTCGCGCACCGGCGTGCGCTGGGCGGCGGCGCGGGCGTGCCGATCGCCGCGGCGGTCGGGCGGGCGGAGCGGGACCCCGACCTCCGCGGCGGGCGCCGCGCCCGCGCGTTCGGGCCCGCCGCGCGGCGGCCCGGCATCTCGACCCTCGCAGGCGGCCGCGAGGAGCAGCGCGGCCGCGAGGGGGCGCGCTGCTCTCCGCAGGCCCGGTCCCTCCCGCCGCCACGGTGCGCCCGGCGGACCGCGGCGGCAACCGGGGGCGAGGCGTGGGCGCGGTCCCGGGCTTCCTCGCTCGGGGGCGGAGCCCCAACTTGTCGCCATGGCCTCGACGACCGATCCGGCCGCCGGTGTGGTGGTGCGGCACCCGGGTGAGCTCGACGCGCGCGCCGACGCCCTGAGGGCGCTCGCCGGGTCGGGCGTGCCGTTCCTCGTGGCGGGGGCGTACGCGTTGTTCGAGTACACCGGCATCTTCCGGGACACGAAGGACCTCGACATCTTCCTGCGCGAGCGCGATGTCGAGGAGGCGTTCCGAGTCCTCGAGGGCGCCGGGTTCCGGACCGAGATGGCGGACCCGGGCTGGATCGGCAAGGCGTACCGGGGCGAGTGGTACGTCGACCTCATCTTCTCCTCCGGAAACGGCGTCGCCGTGGTGGACGACCTCTGGTTCCGCCACGCGCGCCGGGCGCAGGTCATGGGCGTCGAGGTCCTGCTCGCGCCGGTGGAGGAGATGGTCTGGTCGAAGTCCTTCGTCCTCGAGCGCGAGCGCTACGACGGCGCCGACGTGAACCACCTGTTCCGCGCGCGCGGCGACGAGCTCGACTGGGACCGGCTCCTCGTTCGCTTCGAGCGGTACTGGGAGGTCCTCCTCTCGCACGTCCTCCTCTTCCGGTTCGCGTACCCCGGCGAGCGCTCCAAGGTCCCGGACCGCGTGCTCGTGACGCTCCTCTCGCGCGTCGAGGAGGAGCTCGGGACGGATCACCCGCTCCAGCTGTGCCGCGGGAACCTCATCTCGCGCGTGCAGTACCGGCACGACCTCGAGCACCTCGGGTACGAGGACGGGCGCGCGTGGGACGAGGCCGAGCGCGAGCGCGTGCAGGGGACGGTGGGGCATGGCGGAGGGAACCTTCCGACTCGCGGCGGTCGCTGACCTCCACGGGCGGGCGGACCAGCACGGCCGGTTCCGCGAGCTCGTCCGGGCGGTGAACGGCGAGGCGGAGGGGCTCGTCCTCGCGGGCGACCTCACGGACCACGGCACGGTGACGGAGGCGGAGACGCTCGCCGAGGCGCTCGCGATGCTGCGCGTGCCCTGCGCGGCGGTGCTCGGGAACCACGACTTCGAGGGGAACCAGGTCCGGGAGATCGTCCGAATCCTCGGCGAGGTGAAGGTCGAGGTGCTCGACGGCGATCACGCGGTCTTCGACCGCCGGCTCGGGATCGCCGGGGTGAAGGGGTTCGGGGGCGGCTTCGAGAAGGGATTGCTGCAGGCCTTCGGCGAGCCGGTCGTGAAGGCGTTCGTGCAGGAGGCGGTGAACGAGGGGCTGAAGCTCGAGGCCGCCCTCGCCCAGCTCGAGATCGACAAGAAGGTGGTGCTCATGCACTACGCGCCCATCGCCGCGACGACCGACGGGGAGGATCCCCAGCTGCGCGCCTATCTCGGCACGACCCGCCTCACGGCGCCGTGCGAGGCGTTCGGAGCGGTGGCGGTGTTCCACGGCCACTCGCACCACGGCACGCCGGAGGGGAGGACGCCCAAGGGGATCCCCGTCTACAACGTGGCGATGCCGCTCCTGAAGAGGGCGTTCGACCGCCGCTTCCGCGTCTTCGACCTTTGATCGGCCGCCGCCCCCGCGGGGACCGGGTCGCGCTCCCGGACGGCCGGGTGATCGTGAGCTACGGCGTGCAGGACCTCGCGATCTACGCCGCCGACGGGAGCCTCGCCGGGACGCTCACGCCGGTGCTCGGCGCGGACTACGAGGGGATCGACGCGCTGCGCGCGGAGGAGGGCGGCACGCTCCTCGTCGCGACGCGCCGCTTCCGCGTGGTCTCCGTGGGGGTCGTGCTCCGCGCGACGCTCGGGGCGGGGCTCTCCCTCGCACAGGACCCCGAGCTCTCGACCACGATCGGCGCGGCGATCCCGTCCGCGCTCGGCGTCGGCCGCGGCTCGATCCTCGCGGCGCCGTCGCTCGGCCCGCTCGCGCCGCCCGCGTGCGCTCGCTGGCTCTCGCCGGACCTCGCGACCGACGGCGGGTGCGCCGCGCCGGGCGCGCACCGCGGCGCCGCCTGGGTGGAGTGAGCTCTCAGTGCCGCAGGGGCGGCGGGCCCGCCGCCTTGCGGACGCGCTCGAGGATCTCGTCCACCCCGACCGACTTCGGGATGTAGCCCTGGGCCCCGAGCAGCTCCGCCTC
>WNGF01001559.1_pt1 | contig 33618 bp, 29 predicted proteins | sample 5400641 | NCBI WGS metagenome assembly WNGF01 (sample SAMN13153371, study PRJNA577476) | soil metagenome | isolation source: 80 cm soil or saprolite under grassland replicate 2 | place: USA:California | collected 2016-06-15 | reverse complement strand
AACTGTTGATCGAACGCGGCCTGCGCAGAATTCTCGCTGAGGGACGTGTTGCTGCCGTCGAGACGTGGATTGAATTAGCGGACGTACGCCAACTCGAAGCTCCGGAACTCGCTCTTGCTCGCGCGGAGATCTACCTCCGACGGGGTTCGTGGGAGCTGAGCGAGTCCCTCGCGATGACTTGTGCGAGAACGGTTGATTCGAGTGAACTCGCGGCAGAGGCACATCTCTGCGCAGGCGTAGCTGCGCACCTCTTGGATCAGGTCGACCGTGCATGGGAGCACTACGGAGAAACGCTCACGTACGACGTCCCGGCCGACGTCCGTCGGGGAGCGCTCTGGGGACGCTTTGTTTCGTCCTACTGGACGAAGCGTCCGCGCTCTCGTCGAGCTCTCGCAGATCTCGAGCATGCCGTCGATCCGAGTCCAGAGCATTTACTTAGGCTGCGCCAGGCGCGGCTCGTCGTGGCATTGCGAGAGGGCAACGTTTCAGCGGCAGTAGATGGCGCTCTCGCAGCCGAACCATTGCTGTCGCACATCGAAAATCCGCTCGTGCGAACGAGCTTTCTCAATAGCGTCGCCTATGCACTCGCCACCGCCTCCAGATATGCGGAAGCAGAAGCATTCGCCAGCCGTCAGGTCGAAGAAGCAACGCGCTTTCGTTTGCACTTCGTCCAAACCACGGCTCTTGTGAACCTTGCTATGGCGAAGCTCGGCCGGGGTTCATACACAGCGGCGACCGCGTTGATCGAGCGATCAGAGCAGGACGATGCGACTGACGATTCCTTTCTTCGCGTCGAGCGACAAATTGTCAGAGCTTGCATCGCACTTTCGCGTGGCGAAGCACAGGCCGCAGTTGGCGGGCTATACGGGCCATCGCTGGACGATGTCCGGTCCGACATTCTCGGCGAGGCACTTGCTACCCGCGCGTTCGCTGAGGCGTGTTGTTCTGACGCGTCTGATGCGGAACGGACATTGGCGCGTGCCGCAGACCTCGTAAGCGACGTTAGAGCTCAGGTACTTCTCCGTTGCACAAGAGCTCTTCTGGCTTTGGAAGGCGATACACAAGCTATCGACCTGACCCTCGAAGAGCTCGCGACGACCGTGATGAGCACGGGTTGCTTTGATAGCGCCGTCTGCGCAATGCGTGCTTCTCCGAAACTTCTCGAAGCGTCGACGCGTAACGCTCCAATGCGCGAGGTGATCGAGATGGCTGCGCTTCGGAGCGGCGACGGGGCTCTCGCCGTTGCCATCGGCCGACCCGCGGCAGTCAAACGCGAGTCGGGGACGCTTTCCGCACGGGAGGTTGAGGTGCTACAGCTTGCCGCTGAGGGATTTCGCAACGACGAAATTGGTCGGCGTCTGTTCATCAGCCCAAAGACCGTGAAGACGCATCTTCAAAACGTGTACGAGAAGCTGAGCGTCAAATCGCGAACCGAAGCTGCGACCAAAGCAAAAGAAGTTGGGCTATTGCGCTAGGGCTAGCGCTGCCGGCACGTCTTCGCCTTCATACTCGCGCACTTCAAACATGAAATCGGCGCTCTTGGCGACGCGGTACTCCTCCGCGGAACCGGCCAGTATTGCCTCAAACGCCGCAACGACAGACGTATCGAACTGCGTCTCAACGGCTTGCGCCAAGCGGAGACGAGCGACGCGGCTCGGCATGGCCTCGCGGTATGGGCGATCCGATGTCATCGCGTTGTAAGCGTCGGCGACGGCGATGACACGCGAGAGGAGTGGGATCTCATCCCCGGCGAGACGGTCCGGGTAGCCGTTTCCGTCGAAACGCTCGTGATGGTGACGAACGATTGCGGCGATTTCAGCGTAATCGTCAACCTTGGCAAGGATCCGTTCGCCGATCTCGCTATGCGTCTCCATGAGGCGACGCTCCTCAAGCGTGAGTGCCCCCGGCTTTTCGAGCAGACCGGCGGGTAGGCCGATTTTCCCAATGTCGTGAACGAGCCCGCAAAGGTGGACGAGTTGCTGTGGTGCTTCTGAAAGGCCCATGCGTTTCGCGATGTCCCGCGAGTAGATGGCGACGGCTGCCGAGTGACCGGCGGTGTATCGATCTCGTGCGTCGAGCGTAGCGACGAGCGCCGTGGCGAACGAAAGGTTCGCTCGCTCAAGGCGTACGTTCACGCTCAGCAAATCATCGGCGAGTCGTCGCTGCTCTTGGTAGAGCGCGAACAACCTCTGTGCAGCGAGCGCGGGAATGAAGAACATCAGCAGTGATACGGGGGAGAAATCCTGGTACGCAATCGCAAGCACCGTTACAAGCGGCGTATAGAGCGGCACGGCGGACGCGATAATCGGCGCCTCCGTCCGTATTAGCTCCCATAGGCGCCTATTGCCGCGCAACTGTGCCGCGACAGCTGCGAAGGAAACGTCGAGGAGTTCCGCCACAATCGCGCCAATAAGCGTGGCGATCGCGAAACCGACGATCTCGTTTTGCGACAACGAGAGGCAGTAAGAAGCGGCGAGACCGGTCGCCGCACCTCCGATCGCTCGGCTGCTCGTGTATGAGACCCATTTCAGATGTGGCGGTTGGCCAAATTCGCCGATGAGTGAAGCAGCTCCCACCAGCATGGCGGCAAGCGGTCCAAAAAGGACCGCGGCGCATAGAGTGGGCAGTATCGAGATTGATTGAGACGTCGTGCTTGTAAGGCGGACGAGGCCGCGTTCGGATATCGCGGCGATCACACATAGCGCAGCGACTGACCATTCGTCCCCAAGGTCGTAGCCGCCGAGAACCAGCCCAACCGCAATCGCCTGCGCAGCGAGCGCGAGACCTCCGACGTAAGCCCCCAAGAGAGGCGTCGCCTCCTCGCGGACCTCGGAAAGTAGAGATTTAGTGAGCTTCATCTATGAAAATTTGACACATCACCCAAAAGGGGTATAGCCTTTGGATCGCCGTTAGTCCCCGCAGTAAGGGAGTTCAACATGCGCAAGTCACTGATTCGGTTTGTGGCACGGGCCGCCATCGCCGGCGGTTTCCGCGACTGGTAAGAACCCACAGTCTGAGTTTTCGACAGCCTGTGGGCTTCCCCCTGTTGAGGGATATCCACAGACTGAGGAAAGTCGCGTTCTAGAGGCTCGAAGCCCCTAGATCGAGAACGAAAACCGAGTTTCGCTACGCGATTAGCCCACGCCTGAAGCCAACGGCTACGGCGTGGGCACGCGAACGCGCCTGCAGTTTTGCCAGCAGGTGCCGAACGTGCGATTTCACGGTTTCTTCGCTCAGGAACAGGCGTTCGCCGATCTCCCGGTTCACGAGGCCGTCCGAGATCAGTTGAAGCACCTCGATCTCCCGCATCGTCGGCTCCTGCTCGAGCTGCTGGAGCGGGCCGGTGAATGGGATCACCTCAGCGGTGCCGCCGTTCCGGCGCCGCGTCGCTGCCACTTTGTCGAACCGGCGGGTGTGGTCCATGTAACGGGTCAGGATCTGTTTGCGCTCAGCTGCATCCACGAGCGATCTATCGGCGCTACGACGAGGGTTCTTGAGGGTCCTAACCCGTTCTAGGGATTCTCCTGCTCTGGCACGGGCTGCGATTCGCCACTCGTATCGGCCGGCAGTGCCGATTCGTCGGCGGCTCGCGGCGTCTCTGGGGCGGCCTGCACCCGCTGAAGCGTCTCTTTGTCCACGTTCAGCGGGTGGTGGCAGGCGGCCAGGTGACCGTTGCCGTAGTCGGTCAGCGGCGGCTCCACGCGACTGCAGATGTCGGTGGCGTACCGGCAGCGCGGATGGAAGCGGCAGCCCGGCGGAGGTGAGATCGGGCTGGGCACGTCGCCCTCGAGCACGATGCGCTGGCGCTGCTCCGACAAGTCGGGATCGGGGATCGGCACGGCTGAGAGCAACGCCTCCGTGTACGGCATGATCGGCCGGGTGTAGAGCTCCTCCGCCGGCGACAGCTCGACGAGTTTGCCGAGGTACATGACGGCGATGCGATCGCTGACGTGCCGCACCACGCCAAGGTCGTGCGCGATGAAGAGGTAGGTGAGCTTGAAGTCGTCTTGGAGCTCCTCGAGCAGGTTGATCATCTGCGCCTGGATCGAGACGTCGAGCGCGGACACCGGCTCGTCCGCAACGACCAGCTTCGGCCGGAGCGCAAGAGCGCGCGCGACACCGATCCGCTGGCGCTGGCCGCCGGAGAACTCATGCGGGAAGCGGTTGTAGTGCTCCGGCGAGAGGCCGACGGTCTCGAGCAGCTCCTGGACGCGCTGCCGGCGCTCCGTCCGGCTCGCGGTCCCGTGGATCTTCATCGGGTCGCCGATGATCGAGCCGACGCGCTTTCGCGGGTTGAGGCTTGCGTACGGATCCTGAAAGACCATCTGCATCTCGCGGCGCAACGGGCGCAGGGCGCGCGCGCCGAGCTTCGCGATCGAGCGACCCTCGAAGCAAACGTCACCGTCGGTCGGCTCGAGCAATCGCACGATCGTCCGGCCGAGGGTCGACTTGCCGCAGCCGGACTCGCCGACAAGGCCGACCGTCTCGCCTTCGTACACCTGCAGCGTGACGTCGTCGACCGCGTGGACTCGCGCGACCTCGCGCTGGAGCAGCCCGCTTCGAATCGGAAAGTACTTCTTCAGGTGGACCGTCTCGACCAGCGGCCCGTTAGTGCTCAAGCTGCCGCCTCTCCGTGAATCGTCAGCTCGCGGAGCTCGCGCTTCTGCTCGACCGTCAGCCAGCAGCGATCCAGATGCGGCGGCGAGTCGCCGACCCGGTTCTCGAGCGGCGGGTGCTCCGTGCACTTGGCGAACGCATGCGGACAACGCGGGCGGAACTTGCAACCCTGCGGGAGGTTGATCAGCGACGGCGGCGCGCCGGCGATCGACGCAAGCCTCTTGGGCTTCTCGCGGTCGAGGCGCGGGATCGAGCCGAGCAGTCCCCATGCGTACGGGTGCTGCGGATCGTAGAAGACCTGCCGCTTCGTCCCGTATTCGACGATTCGGCCTGCGTACATCACTGCGATGTCGTCGGCGATGTCCGCAACGACGCCAAGGTCGTGGGTGATCAGGATCACCGACGAATTGAAGTCATCCTTCAGCCGGTCGATCAGCTCGATGATCTGCGCCTGGATCGTCACGTCAAGTGCCGTCGTCGGCTCATCGGCGATCAGGACGTCAGGGTTGTTCGCCAAGGCCATCGCGATCATCGCGCGTTGCCGCATGCCGCCCGAGAACTGGTGCGGATAGTCGTCGACGCGCTCGTGAGGGTGCGGAATCCCGACTTGGCGAAGAAGCTGCACCGCCCGGTTCTTCGCCGTCTGTTTGTTCACGTCCTCGTGCGTGCGAATAGCCTCGGAGATCTGCGCGCCGACCCGGTAAACCGGATTAAGCGACGTCATCGGATCCTGAAAGATCATCGCGAGCTCGTTGCCGCGGAACCGGCGGAGCTCGGCCTCGCTCATCTTCAACAGGTTCTGGCCCTTGTACTCGACCGATCCCTCGAACATCGCGTTCACGCCGCGCGTCAGCCCAAGCAGCGTCATCGCCGTCACGCTCTTGCCCGAGCCCGACTCGCCGACGATGCCAAGCACCTTCCCGCGCTCCAGCTCGAACGACACACCGTCGACCGCTCGCACGAGACCGTCCTCCGTCGCGAAGTGGACGGACAGGTCCTTGACGTCGAGAAGCTTTTCCGCCACCTACGTCGGCCTGATGCGCGGGTCGAGGAACGCGTAGGCGAGATCGACCAGCGCGCTAAAAAACACGATGAAGAACGCGCCGAAGAGCGTCACGCCCATGATCGGCGGCAGGTCGAAGTTGAAGATCGCCTGCGCTGCGTACTGCCCCACGCCGTGGAGGTCGAAGACGGTCTCGGTCAGGATCGCGCCGCCGCCGAGCACCGATGCGAAATCGAGCCCGAAGAGCGTCACGATCGGAATGAGCGAGTTTCGCAACACATGCTTCATCATCACGCGGCGCGGATTGAGGCCCTTCGCGCGTGCCGTCCGCACATAGTCCTCGTTGATCGTGTCGAGGATGTTGCCGCGCAGCACGCGCCCATAGAAACCGATGAAGAGCACCGCCAGGACGAACCACGGAATCAAGAGGTGCCAGAACCATTGGAGCGGGCTCGCCGTAAAGGGGACGTACTCGCCGTCCGGAAACGCCGTCGTGATGCCTCCCTCGGCAAGGAAGTAGCGAGCGATCAGGCCGAGCCAGAAAACGGGCATGGAGATGCCTACGAGCGCGATGAGCGTGATCGTTCGATCGGACCACTTCCCGGCCGTCACCGCCGAGAGCACGCCGACGGCAATCCCGAAGAACAGCCAGATCAGCGCCGCGCCGATCGATAACGAGAGCGTGGCGGGAATTCCGGCCTTGATCTGCTCGACGACATTCGTCTGGTTCGTGTACGAGACGAGGTCGCCGTTGAATGCCTTCTGCATCATGCGCCAGTACTGCACGTAGAACGGCTTGTCGAAGCCCCACGTGTGGCGCACGTTCTCGATCAGTTGCTCCGTCGCGGTGCGGCCGGCAATCCGCTGCGCAGGATCGCCGCCGGGCACGACGATGAAGATCACGAAGACGATGAAGCTCACGGCGACCAGCACGAGGATCATTCCCACGAGCCGGCGGATCGCAAATGCAGCCATCAGTGCTCCACTCGGATCTTTGCGCGCGGATCGAGCGCGTCGCGGAGCCCGTCGCCGAAGATGTTCAGGGAGAGAACGGTCAGAACGATCGCGATGCCGGGCGTGAGCGTCAGCCACGGTGCTGTGATCAGCCGCGTCTGACCCTCGGCGATCAGCGTCCCCCACGACGGATTCGGCGGCTGCACGCCTGCACCCAGGAACGAGAGCGCCGCCTCGGTGAGGATGTTGTTCGCGATGATCAGCGTGAAGAACACGAGGACGCTCGAGGCGATGTTCGGGAGAATCTCAGCAAACATGATTCGCGCGGGTGTTGCGCCCTGCGCGATCGCGGCCTCGATGAACTCCTTCTCGCGCAACGACAGGATCTGGCCGCGCAGCGGCCGACCGATGTACGGGATCAGCACGTACGAGATCACGATCGTCGGAATCCAGAGGCTTCCGCTCGCGATGTTCACTCCGAAGTGGTGGAAGCCGTTGATCGACAGCGCGGAGCCAAGGGCGATCGCGAGCAGGATCACCGGGAAAGCCCAGATCAGATCGAAGAAGCGCGTGATCACCCAGTCGACCCAACCTCCGTAGAAGCCGGCCAGCAGCGCAAGAATCACCGAAAGCAACGTGCAGATGAGCGCGGAGCCGATGCCTACCTTGAGTGAGTTGATCCCGCCGTAGAGCAGGCGAACGGCCACGTCGCGCCCGTTTCCGTCGGCGCCGAGCACAAACTTGCCGTCGGCGTGCCACCACGTCGGGCCGAGAATCGTGACCGGCCTGACGCGCAGCTCATGCGTCTTGGGATCGGTGTACGTCCCACCCGCCGAGATGACCGGCACGATCTTGCCGCCGACCTTGATGTCCTCGCCGACGTGATTCGAGTTCGCGTCCGTGTGGGCTACGTGGTTCGCGAAGACGGGTGCCAAAGCACATGAAGTGACCATCACGAAGAAGAGAAAGAGGAAGGCGAACGCGACGTAGTTGCGCCGCAGGCGGCGCCAAGCGAGATACCACGGGCTTCTCCCCGCAATTGAGACGCCGTGCTCCTCGCGGGCGAGGACGGCAGCGGTGTCGAGCGAGAGCTCCGCGCTCTCCTGTCGACTCGTCTGCTGCGGTTTCGTCGCCATCCCGAAAGATCCGAGGGCGCCCACTGGAGGGCGCCCTCGGTCCAATCACCTCACTGCAAGCCGCCGAAACTACTTCTTGCAGACGCGGCTGAAGTCAAGCTGGTAGAGCACGTGGCTCACGTAGCAGCCTGTGTCGATGTCCGTGCCGAAGAAGTCGGTGAACTGCCGGTTCACGTACGGCGCCCAGCCGGCCTTCTTCATGATCTGGGCGTCGAGCGCCGCCCACTGGCCGTTGATCTGATCATTGAGCGTCGCCTTCTGCTTCAGCTGAGCGATCTTCTGGTTGACGTTCCCATCGTTGAAGTTCGAGTAGTTGTTGTTGTGCGTGTCGGTGATCCGCGTGCCGTTCAGGAGCACGTCGAACCAGTCGAGCGGATGCGGGTAATCCTGGAACCAGTCGGCGAAGCCGATCTGCGCCTTCGTCTTCTGGTTGCCGATCGTCGTCCAGTAGATCGCGGCGTCGATGATCTTCAGCTTCGCGTCGAGGCCGATCTTCTTGAGCACGTCCTGCAGGTATTCGACCGGCTTCTTCGATGTCTCACGGTTGGATCCCCAGACGGTGACGGTCATGCCTTTGACGCCCGCCTGGTTGATCAGCTGCTTCGCCTTGCTGACGTTCAGCGGATACAACGTGTGCTTCTTGTACTGCGGGTACGTCGGCGGCAAGATGTTCTCCGTCGGCGTCGCAAGGCCGCCATAGAGGCGGACGAGCGCGTTGCGGTCGATCGCGTAGTTGACGGCCTGACGCACGCGCACGTCGTCGAACGGCTTCTCGCGCGCGTTCATGAAGAAGTAGTAGGTGTTCGCCGGCGTGAAAATCTTCAGCTGATCGCCGTGCTGCTGCTGCACGCTCGCGAGCCGGTCGACCGGAATCGGATGGAAGTCGAAGTCCGCCTGGCCGTTGATCACCTGCTGCAGCGCCGCGGAATCGTCCTCGACGATCTTGACCGTCATCTTGTCCGGATTCGTCGCCGGCACGTCGTCGGTCGGCTTGAAGCTCGGGTTCCGGACGAGGACGAACTGCCGGCTGGGGCTGTAGCTCTGGATCATGTAGGGGCCGGTCGAGGGGATCGGATGCGTCGACTGGTCCTTCGCCGGAGTGTTGGCCGGCACGGGCGCGGCGAAGATCGTCGCGAGGATGTTCTGGAAGTCGCCCTGCGGCTTCGCGAGCTTGATCGTGATCTTCCCCGTCGCGTCGTCCGCCGTAATGCCGGAGATGTCGCCCTTCTTCGTCTCCGAGAACGTATCGGCGCCGACGATGTTCGTGAAGAAGCCGACACCGGGCGAGTCGACGAGGAAGTCGCGCTTGATCGCGTACTTGAAGTCGCTCGCCTTGACCGCCGTGCCGTCCGAGTATTTGAGGCCCTTGCGAAGCGTGAGCGTGTACGTCTTGCCGTCCGACGAGATCTGCGGCAGATCCTCGGCAAGCGCGGGAACGATCGTCGCCCCGTCGGGGCCGTTGACGTGCTTGTACCCGAGGAGGCTCAGGTACACGTTCCACATCACCTGCCAGCCCTGCACCGTGTACGACAGGCCGGGATCGAGGTAGTCGGTGCCGGTGTCGTAGACGATCCGGAAATTCGGGAACGTCTTCTGCTGCGATGACCCTCCGCCTGCCGTCGTGGTCGTCGATTCCGTCTTCTTGCCACCGCCGCCGCAGGCGGTTGCGAGGAGCGCGAGCCCGGTCACGAGCATCGCGAGGCTCGCGAACCAGGTCCACCGATTCCTCCGAGTCACGTCATCCACCTCCCGCTGTCGACGGCGGCCTGGGCGGCCTCCGCATGAGCCAAATCTGCTGGATTCTTACAAGGACGAGCAGAGGGGCGGCGCGGTTAGTCGCAGGTGACCACTTACAGGCGGATGCGCCGGCGGCGCTTCTGACGGAGGTCGTCCGGCTCCGGCTCTTCGACGACGCCGTTGGCACCGTCGCGTTCCGTCGAATGGAGGATGCGGCCGCCGCCGAGCCAGAAGGCGATATGCGTCGTTCGATCCGATTCGCCGTACGTGATCAGGTCGCCGCGCCGCAGATCGTCCTCGCCGACCTGTGTTCCGGCTTCCTCCTGCTGGTCGGCGTCGCGCGGAACGAGCCGTCCGAGGCGGCGGTAGGACATGTGCACGAGACCGGAGCAGTCGATTCCCCGCTCCGTCATCCCGCCCCAGAGGTACGGCGTGGCGAGGTAGGTGCGCGCTTCGGCGACCGGGTCGCCGTCGGGACGCGGCTCCGGGAGCCACGTCCCGGGGACAGTCCCCGGGTCATGGCTCAACGAGTCGTCGCGGATCCAGCCGGGGTAGTCGTACGCCGTGCGCACGCGCGCCCAGCCGTCGCGCGATTCCTCGACGGTCAGCGGCTCGCCGCGCAGCGCCTGCGTCACCTGCTCAGCCGAATCGTCGGGCTCGGCGCGGATCGGCGCGACGTCGACAACGCAGGCAAAGACCTCGCTCACGCGGCGATGGTAGTGGGCCGGTGCGTCTCGCCGGTGGTGCGGCTTTGCCGCACCGCTCACCCACGATGGCCGAAGCAGCGCTCCCCCGGCTGCCAGCGAATGCGAGCGCCGACAGGCGCGAGCCCCGAGCGCGAGCGAAGCGAAGCGAGGGACAAGTCAGACGATTGGCGGCTCAGGCACAGGTTCGGCGATGCCCGGCTCGAAGATCGGCTCGCGCTCGTGTGGCTTGATCTCGCCGCTCTGGATCTTCTCCGCCCAGTGACAGGCGACCTCGTGACCCGGCAGCAACCGACGCAGGGGAGGCGCCTCGTCGCGGCAGCGCGTGGGCTGCACGTACGGGCAGCGGGTGTGAAAGCGGCAGGCCTTCGGCGGCGCAGCGGGGCTCGGCAGGTCCCCTTGCAGAAGGATCGTCTGCCGCTCGCGCTCTACCTTTGGATCCGGGATCGGCACGGCGGACAGGAGGGAGATCGTGTACGGGTGGAGCGGCTGCTCGTACAACTCGTCGGACGACGCGACCTCGACGATGCCGCCGAGGTACATCACCGCGATCCGGTCCGAGATGTGGCGGACGACTGCGAGATCGTGCGCAATGAAGAGATACGTCAGGTCGAACTCGTCCTGGAGGTTCTCGAGCAGGTTCACGATCTGGGCCTGAATCGAGACGTCGAGCGCCGACACGGGCTCGTCCGCGACGATGAAGTCGGGGTTCACCGCGAGCGCGCGCGCGACCCCGATGCGCTGCCGCTGACCACCGGAGAACTCGTGCGGATAGCGCGTTGCGGCATCCTGCGGCAGCCCGACGACCTTCAGCAGCTCGCGCGTGCGGGGGCCAACGCTTCGTCCGCGCGCGATCCCGTGGGCACGCAGCGGTTCGCCGACGATGCGGCCGACGGAATGCCGCGGATTTAGCGACGCGAACGGGTCCTGGAAGATCATCTGCATTCGGCGCCGCAAGGGCCGAAGCTCCGACTCGCCGAGCGATGAGATGTCCTGCCCGTCGAAGAGGATGCGGCCCGACGTCGGCTCGTACAGGCGCAGTATCGCGCGGCCGACGGTTGTCTTACCGCAGCCGGACTCGCCGACAAGGCCCAGCGTCTCCCCGCGCTTGATCGCCAAGGAGACGCCGTCCACCGCCTTGATGTCGCCGATGTGCCGGTCGAGGACGACGCCGCTCTTGATCGGGAACCACACGCGCAAGTCCTCCAGTTCGACCAGCGGGCCGCTGCCGTCGCTGCTCACGCGTGCGCCACCTCCCGCTGCCACGCGTCGGCCGGCACCGGGTTGAAGCATGCGACGTGATGGCCCGGCTCGACTTGCACCAGGCTCGGCACCTCTTCCCGCGACTGGGGGACCTCGTATGTACAGCGCGGCGCGAACGGGCACTCGGTCGGTGCGTGCAGCATGTCGCGCGGCGCGCCCTCGATCGGCCGCAGCTTGCGGCCGCGCGGCGAATCCAGTCGCGGGACGCTCTGCAGCAGTCCCAGCGTGTACGGGTGACGGGGCGTCTCGAACACCTGCTCGGCCGAGCCGGTCTCGACGAACATGCCGGCGTACATCACGTTCACGCTTTCGCACATGCCTGCGACGACGCCGAGATCGTGCGTGATCAGGATCAGCGCCGCTCCCTGGTCCGAGACGAGCTCGCGCAGCACGTCGAGGATCTGCGCCTGAATCGTGACGTCGAGCGCGGTCGTCGGCTCGTCGGCGATCAGCAGCTTCGGCTTGCACGCGAGCGCCATGGCAATCATGGCGCGCTGCCGCATGCCGCCTGAGAACTGGTGCGGGTAATCCTTCAACCGCGCCCGCGCGCTCGGGATGCCGACGCTGTCGAGCAGCTCGCCGGCCCGCTGCTCGGCCTGCTTCCGGTCCAGGTCGAAGTGCGTCTCGAGCGCCTCGCGGATCTGCCGTCCGATCGTCAGCACCGGATTGAGGCTCGTCATCGGATCTTGGAAGATGATCGCGATCTCCTTGCCGCGGATCGACCGCATCGCCCGGTCCGAGAGCCGAAGGAGATCGCGCCCGCCGAACCGCGCAGTTCCGCTGACGACGCGGCCGGCACGCGAGAGTAGTCCGAGGATCGCGAGCGCCGTGACGCTCTTTCCGCAGCCTGACTCGCCGACGATCGCGAGCGTGTCACCGGGCGCCACGTCAAACGAGACGCCGTTCACCGCATAGACGGTCCCGCGGCTGGTCCAGAACTCGACGCGCAGATCGTCGACGGCGAGCAGCGGCTCGCGCCCAGAGCTAGCCACGCCCACGCAACTTCGGGTCGAGCGCCTCGCGAAGCCCGTCGCCGATCAGGTTGAAGCCGAGCACAGAGACGAGGATCGCGAGCCCCGGAATGATCGCGAGGAACGGACCGACGGTGAGGTAGTCGTTCGCGTCGGTGAGCATCGTCCCCCATTCCGGCGTTGCTGGATTCTGCGGCCCGAGGCCGAGGAATCCCAACCCGGCGACGTCGATGATCGCGGTAGCCATCGCCAGTGTTCCCTGGACGATCACGGGCGAGATCGAATTCGGAATGATGTGCGCGACGAGGAGGGTCGGCCCGCGTACGCCGACCGCGCGCGCCGCGAGGACGTAGTCGTTCTCGCGCTGAGCGAGGATCGATCCGCGTAACAGGCGCGCGAAGATGGGAATGTTGACGACGCCCACGGCGATCATGACCTGCTTCAGCCCAGGCCCGAGCATGGCGACAATGCCGATTGCGAACAGAAGCCCGGGAATTGCGAGCATGACGTCCATGCAGCGCATGACGATCGAGTCGACGATCCCGCCGCGGTACCCGGCGAGCGCGCCGAGAACGAGCCCGACGGAAAGACCGATAGCGACGGCGACAACGCCGATCAGCAGCGAGTACCGCGCGCCGTAGACGACGCGCGAGAGCTCGTCTCGGCCGAGCGTGTCGATCCCGAACCAGTGCGCCGCCGAAGGGCCGACCGGCCTGCCCTGGTGCAGCCGGCTGAGGTCTTGGTAGGTCGGGCTTTCGGGCGCGATCAGCGGCGCGAATAGCGCGACGATCACGAAGAACCCGGCTAGACACGCGCCCACGAGAGCACCGGGGTTCCGAACGAGCCGATGAAACGCATCGCGCCAGAGGCCTGCCGGCGCGTCGAATTGGATCTCGCGGGCTTCGAGCTCGACGACCGACATCAGCTGTACCTGATCCTCGGGTTGATCACTGCGTAAGAGATGTCGACGAGCAGGTTGACCAGCACGAAGACGAGCGCGAGGAACATGATCCCGCCCTGCAGGACCGGATAGTCGCGATTGAAGATCGCATCGCGAAGCCAGAAACCCATCCCCGGGTAAGCGAACACGGTCTCGGTCAGCACGGCGCCCGACAGGAGCAGACCCGTCTGCAGGCCGATGATGGTCGAGATCGGAAGCAGCGCGTTACGCAGCACGTGGCGGCGATCGACGATGATCGGCGCCAGTCCCTTCGCACGTGCCGTGCGCACGTAATCCTCGTTCTGCACGTCGAGCACCGCAGCACGCGTGATGCGGGCGATGATCGCGAGCGGGATCGAGCCGAGCGCGACGCCAGGCAGGACCAGGTGCTTCACGGCGTCTACAAACGCGCCCCAGTCGGCCTGGAGAATAGCGTCGAGTGTGTAGAAGTTCGTCGGGTGGTCCCTCGTCGCGAGCACGTCCTCGCGCCCGACGGTCGGAAGCCAGCCAAGGCGGACGGCAAAGATGTACTTGAGGATGATCGCGAGGAAGAAGACCGGGATCGAGATCCCGATCAGCGAGCCGACCATGGTTAAGTGGTCGGTCGCTCCGCCGTGGTACTTCGCGGCGAGGAACCCGAGCGGGACTCCGACGAAGACGGCGAGGAGCATCGCAGCAAAAGCAAGTTCGATGGTCGCGGGGAATCGATCGCTGATCTCGACGGTGACGGCGCGACGCGAGATGGTGCTGACCCCGAGATTGCCGCGCACCAGCTCCTTGACGTACTTGACGTACTGAACCGGGAGCGGCTTGTCGAGCCCGTACTGCTCACGGTACTGCTGCACGAGCTCGGGGGTCGCCCGCTCACCGAGCAGCGACTCGAGCGGCCCGCCCGGCAGCTTGTGCACCCAGGCGAAGACGAGGATCGAGACGCCGAAGAGGATCGGAAGAAGGAGCAACAGCCGACGGACGACGAAGCGCAACATGTCGTCCGCCGGTTGTTAGCCCCGTGCCTTTACTGCCCGCCGACCGTTGTGCTGCCGAACCACACGCCGCCAACCGGCGTCGCGATCAGGTTCAGCACGCTCTTCTGCGCTCCGAGTGCCGGAGTCGTGTGCACGTACGGGACGGCCGGAACGGCCTTCGAGACCAGTAGGCTCGCCTTCGCGTAGAGCTTCGCCCGCTTGGCCTGGTTCGTCTCCTGCGCCGCCTGCTCGAGGGTCCGCTGGACGATGTTGTTCTTCCAGCCGAACTGCTGGCTGTAGGTCTTGAAGAAGGTCCCGAGGAAGTTGTCGGGATCGCCGAAGTCGCCCGTCCAGCCGATCATGTTCAGGTCGCCGGCGGTTCCTGCGTTTACCTTCGCCACGTAGTCCGGGCGCCAGGGCGCGCTGTGCGCCTCGACCTTGAAGCCGGACTGCTCGAGGCTCGCTGCGAAGGCCTCGAAGTTGCGCTTCGGATCCGGCATGTACGGCCGCGAGATGTTCGTCGGGTACCAAAACTCGACCTTGACCGGAAGCGTCTGCCCAGCCTCGCGGAGCAGCGACTTCGCCTTCTCGGGGTCGTAGGGGTACTTCTGGGTCTTCGTCGAGTGGCCCCACAACGCCGTCGGCAGGAAGTCGTCAGCCACCACGCCTGTGCCGTAGTAGAACTGCTGGACCACCGAACGACGATCCAACCCATACGCGATCGCCTGGCGGACCTTGGCGTTGTTGAACGGAGCGTGCGCCGAGTTGATCGTCACGTAGCCGACGTTGAACGGCGGCCGCTTGATGACCTTCAGCGAGCTGTTGCCCGCGATGGTCGACACGTCCTGGGGCGCCGCGAGGTCATATGCGTTGACCTCTCCGTTCTGCAGCGCCTGCAGGCGGCCGGTGCTCGTCGAGATCGGCCGGATGATCAGTCGGTCGAGCTTCGCCTTCGTGCCCCAGTAGCCCGCGTACTTCGCCAGCTCCAGCTTCTGACCCACCGTCCACGACACGAACTTGTACGGGCCGGTGCCTGTCGGATGGCTGAACGCGTACGTGCCCGTCGCCGTGAACGTGCCGTTCTTGATCTCGCCCTGATTGGCGCCGTACTGCGTCATCGCCGCCGGGCTCTGCATCGAGAAGGGCTGGAGGACGAGCCAGTTGATGAACGTGCCCGACGGCCGCGTCAGCTTCACAACGACGGTCGAAGTCCCCTTAGCAGTGCAACTTCGGAAGAGCGAGGGCGAAAGCTTCGCCGACTCGTTGGTCTTGAAGCCGCCGAAAGCGGCCTGGTAGTAGTACGTCGCGGAGGCGTCTTGGAAGGCGCCCCTCCAGTTGTACCAGCGGTTGAAGTTCGCACAGACGGCCTTCGCGTTGAACGCGGTGCCGTCATGGAACTTGACGCCCTTTTGGAGCTGGAACGTGAACGTCTTGCCGTCCTTGCTGGTCGTCCAGCTCTTCGCGAGCCACGGAATCAGCTTCAACGTCCCCGGCTTGAGCTTGACGAGCGTCTCGTAAATCTGCTCGGTGACGCGGAACGTCTCACCGTCCGAAGCGAGCGCCGGATCCAGATAGGTCGGATCGGCCGAGCCCCCGAACACGAGCGTCCCTCCCTGCGTCGTCTTGAGCGCGGCTCCTGCTGTGGCCGTCGCACTGACGGCGAACACTGCGACGATCAAAAGCTTCAGTCTCCTACCCCGCACGCTTACTCCTTTCTCCCTCATTCAGTCGGCAGCCACCATTCTCCAGAAGATCAGAGGTCGCGGCAAGCGGGCGGCGGGGGCGTGCGCATGCGCCGACCCCGCTCTGCAGTCAATCCTGTATCGCCCTCGCCTCGATCAGGCGGCGATGGAGATCATATCCCGGAGGGCCGCAAGGCGCGCGAGCGCCTGGCCCTCCAGCTGCCTCACCCTCTCACGGGTTAGATCGAGCTCCTGGCCGATCGCCTCCAGCGTCCACGGCTCGCCCTCGAAGCCGAAGCGCAGCTCGAGGATCCGCCGTTCGCGCTCCGGAAGTGCGTCAAGCGCCTTCCGCACGCCCTGCCGGCGCAGCGACTCTTCGGCCTCGTCGAACGGATCGACGGCCTCGCGGTCTGCGAACAAGTCACCGAGCTCGCCCTCGTCGTCCGAACCGACGGTCTGGTTCAGCGAGACGGACGCCTGCGCAGCGCCGAGCGCCTCGTCGACGTGCTGGATCGGCAGTCCGGTTGCTTCCGCCAGTTCTTCCTTCGTCGCCTCGCGGCCGAGCTCGACCTCGAGCCGGCGCGCCGCGCGGGAAAGCTTCTGCTGCCGCTCGACGACGTGCACGGGAACGCGGATCGTCCGTGCATGATTCGCGACGGCACGCTGCACCGACTGGCGGATCCACCACGTCGCGTACGTCGAGAACTTGTAGCCGCGGCGCCAGTCGAACTTCTCGACTGCGCGGTTGAGACCGAGCGTGCCCTCCTGAATCAGGTCGAGGAAGGGAACGCCCAAGCCGCGATAGCCCTTCGCGATCGAGACGACGAGGCGCAGGTTCGACTCGATCATGCGGCGCTTCGCGCGATCGTCGCCGCGCTCGATCGCCTTTGCCAGGACGACTTCCTCGTGTGCCGTCAACAGCTTGTGCCGGCCGACGTCCGCGAGGAAGAGCTGCAGGCTGTCGGCCGCGCCGCCGACCTCGCTGACTTCGAGGTTCACCTTCGGCTCGCGCGTCTTTCCCTTCTCTGCGGCGACGATGGGCGGACCGACGTCGAGCCCGATCGTCTCCAGCTCGCGCGTCAACTGCTCGATCTCGTCGTCGTTGAGATCGTGCTCCAGCGTGAATGCTTCGAAATCGACAAGCTCGATGAAGCCGCGCTCCTCCGCAGTCTCGACGAGCGAGCGGGCGCTTTCAGTCTCGAGCAACTCATGAAGCTGGTTCTGCGTCAACTCGCTCGTTCAGTCCTTTCGCGTTCTTCGGGGAACTTCGAACCTTCGCAATGTAGGGGCGATCTCCTGGCTTTGCCAGGCCGGGACCCCACCCGGTGGAACGTCGCCCCCCGGCCCTTTATTTCGTATTCGGGCGAGAGGCGTCAGACGGATCGACTCGCCTCGGTCTTTATCGTCAAGACGACCCTCTCAGAAAAAGGTTTGTGGATTATTAAGGGCGCTTGCGGGCGGGTTAAGAACGCTTCCGCCGCTCAACAGGGCCTTTTGCGCGGCGCTCGGCAAGAAGTTCGATCGCCCGTTCGAGGGTCACCGTTTCGGGGTCGTCGCCGCGGCGGAGACTGGCGTTTGTCTCGGTGTCCGTGACGTAGGGGCCAAAGCGGCCGCTCCGGACCACGATCTTCTTGCCGGAGAGCGGGTCGGGCCCGAGCTCACGCAGGGGACCGGCAGCCTGGCCGCGCCGGCGGCGCTCCTTCGGCTTCGACAGCAGCTCGAGCGCCTGCTCGAGCGTGATGGTGAAGAGCTGCTCCTCGCTTTCGAGGGAGCGGGTTTCCTTCTCTTTCTGCACGTACGGGCCGTAGCGGCCGTTCTGGGCCGTGACCTCTTCCCCGTCGACCTCTCCGAGGACACGCGGGAGCGAGAGCAGGCGCAGCGCCTCGTCGAGCGTCACCGTCTCGACCGACATCGTCTTGAAGAGCGAAGCCGTTCGCGGCTTCTCGTCGGCCCCTTCCGGCGGCGCCTCCGCGACATAGGGCCCGAAGCGGCCTTCGCGGGCGACGACGGTGCGGCCGCTCTCCGGATTCACGCCGAGCTCGCGGTCCCCGGAGGGCTTCGCGAGCAGCTCCTCCGCCACCTCGAGCGTCAGCTCGTCCGGAGCAAGATTGTCGGGCACCGACACGCGCTTGTCTTCGCGCTCGAGGTACGGGCCGTAACGGCCGATCCGCAGCGTGACGCCGTTCCCGATCGGAATCGAATTGATTTCGCGCGCATCGATGTCGCCGAGCCGGTGCGTGACGAGGTCGTGCAGGCCCTCGTCGCCGTCGCTGCCGAAGTAGAAGCGCTTCAGCCACTCCACGCGGTGCTCCTCGCCGCCGGCGATCCGATCGAGGTCGTCTTCCATACGCGCGGTGAAGTCGTAGTCGACGAGCTTCTCGAAATGCTGCTCGAGCAAGGCCACGACCGAGAAGGCGAGGAACGACGGCACCAGCGCGGTGCCGCGCTTGAACACGTAGCCGCGGTCGAGGATCGTGCTGATGATCGAGGCATAGGTCGAGGGACGGCCGATCCCGCGCTCTTCGAGCGCTCGCACGAGTGACGCCTCCGTGTAGCGCGACGGCGGCGACGTCGTATGAGCTTGCGGCTCGAGTCGCTCCGCTTCGAGGCCGTCGCCCTCGGAAAGCGGCGGCAGAATCTTGTCGTCGCCCTCGTCCGGCTCTTCGTCGCGCCCTTCCTCGTACGCGGCGAGGAAGCCGCGGAACGTAATCGTGGTTCCGGCTGCGCCGAACTCGGCGTCCTCTCCCGTCGATGCTCGAGCGCCGAGCCGCACCGAGACGGTCGAGCCTGACGCGTCCTTCATCTGCGACGCGATCGTGCGCTTCCAGATCAGGTCGTAGAGAGAGTGCTCATCGCGCGTGAGCTCTCCTTTTACTTGTGGCGGGGTGCGGAAGGTGTCGCCGGCGGGGCGAATCGCCTCGTGCGCCTCCTGCGCGTTCTTCACCTTGCGGTCGTAGTGACGCGGCTTCTCCGGCACGTAGTCGGCGCCGTACAAGTCGCGCGCCTGGTCACGCGCCGCGCTCAGCGCGGACTCGGCGAGCGTCGTCGAGTCGGTGCGCATGTAGGTGATGTAGCCGTTCTCGTACAACCGCTGCGCGACGCGCATCGTCGTCTGGGAGGTGAAGCGAAGCTTGCGGCTTGCTTCCTGCTGCAGCGTCGACGTCATGAACGGCGGCGCCGGCCGGCGCGTGTACGGCTTCTGGTCGACGCTTCTGACAGCGAACTCGGCGCCGCCGAGCGCCTGAGCCAACTTCGTCGCGACGGCTTCGTCGAGCTGGACCAAGCCTTCGCCGAGGACCCCCTGCAGGTTGAAGTCGCGGCCCTGCGCAACGCGCTTCCCGTCGACGGATACGAGGCGCGCGGTGAACGGCCCCGGAGCGAACGTCCCCTCGATGTCCCAGTAGTCGGCCGCAACGAATGCTCTGCGCGCGCGCTCGCGCTCGACGACGAGCCGCGTGGCGACCGATTGCACCCGACCTGCCGAGAGGCGCGGCATGATCTTCTTCCAGAGAACGGGCGACACCTCGTAGCCATAGAGGCGGTCGAGGATGCGGCGCGTTTCCTGCGCGTCGACCAGGCGTACATCGATCTCGCGCGTTTCCTCGAGCGCGCGCTCGATCGCGTCGCGCGTGATCTCGTGGAAGACCATGCGGCGGGCGGGAACCTTCGGCTTCAGGACCTCGGACAGATGCCACGCGATCGCCTCTCCCTCGCGATCCTCGTCGGTCGCGAGCAGGAGCTCGTCCGCCTGGTTCAGCCGCTTCTTCAAATCAGCGACACGCTGCTTCTTCTCCGGGTCGACGACGTAGAGCGGCTCAAAGTTGTTGTCCACGTTCACCCCGAGCCGGGCCCACGGTTCCTTCTTGTATTTCGCCGGCACGTCGGCGGCGCGTTCCGGCAGGTCGCGGATGTGCCCGATGCTCGATTCGACGTCGAAGTCGGCGCCGAGGAAGTTCTTGATCGTGCGTGCCTTCGCCGGCGATTCGACGATGACAAGACGCTTAGTGGTCACGGCCGTGAGCACCTTCCCTCCTGGCCGCGCGAAAACCGAGCAGGCCAAGGACGCAGGGAGCCCCGATAGCAAAAGCTATCGGGGCGACCGAGGACGCCGGCATGCGAAGTGTTTGCAGCCGGGCAGGAGGACAAGCGTGCTTGCGGCCGTGACCACTCAAACATCCGCACGAGGGTAGCGGAGGCGCCAAGATGCGCCCTGGATGTCGAGGCCCTCGCGGACGTACCGATTTCTGGGAATCGTCTCGTTCCCGCTCGCCTACGGGCTCTTCCGGCTCGAGACGCGCGGCCTCGACCGACTGCCGCACGGAGGCTTCGTCCTGGCCGCCAACCACGTGTCGAACTTGGATCCGTGGCCGCTCGGGATGCCGCTGCTTCCGCGACGGTGGGTGCGGTTCATGGCCAAGTCGGAGCTGTACTGGTGGCCGTTGTCGCTCGTCCTGGACGCGGCCGGGGCGTTCAAGGTTCGGCGCGGCGAGCGCGACATCGATGCGATCGAGACGGCCGTGGAACTCGTGCGCGCGGGCGAGATCGTCGTCATGTTCCCCGAAGGAACCCGGCAACGGAAAGGAATACGGAAGAAGTGGACGGCGCGGCCGCACAGCGGCGCCGCGCGGATCGCGCACCTCGCCGGCGCGCCGCTCATTCCGGCGGCGATCAAGGGGACCGACCGCCTCGCGCAGCTCGCGAAGTGGAAGGTCGCCTATGGCAAGCCCCTCGAACCGAGCGCCGATGCGAACGACACGACCGAGCGCCTGATGCGCGAGATCGAAGCGCTCCACGTGACGCTGTGACCCGGCCCCTGCTCGTCATCGACGGGGACTCCTTTGCGCATCGCGCGTACCACGCGCTTCCGAAAGCGATCAACCGCAACGCCGTCGTCGGGTTCACGAACATGGTTGTACGGCTGTGGGAGGCGGAGCAGCCGCGGGCGGTGCTCGTGGGCTGGGACACGCTCGAGGTGCCCACGTACCGACACGAAGCCTTCGCCCAGTATCAGTCGGGCCGCGAATTCGACGACGCACTGCTCGAGCAGCTCGCGCTGCTGCCGCAGTTGTGCACGGCGCTCCGCTTCGCGTGCGCCAAGGCTCCAGGGTACGAAGCCGACGACTTCCTGGCAGCCGCGGTGAGATTCGAGGAGGCGCGCGGCGGCACCGCCTTGGTCGCCAGCGGCGACCGCGATGCCTTTCAGCTCGCCAGCGAGCGGACGACGATCCTGCACCCGGTTCGGGGGGTCAGCGAACTCGCCCGCATCGGGCCGCCGGAGGTGCGCGAGCGCTACGGCGTCGAGCCGCAGCAGGTGCCGGACTTCATCGCGCTGCGCGGCGACCCGTCCGACAAGCTGCCCGGCGCGAAGGGCGTGGGCCCGAAGACCGCAGCGGAGCTGCTGCGGCAGTACGAGTCGCTCGAGGAGATGCTCGCGGCCGGACGCTTCTCGGCGCAGGCCGAGGAGCTGCGGCTTTACCGGCGGATCGCTGCGATGGATCCGGCTGCGCCGCTTCCGGACATACCGGACGCCGAGCCGGACTGGAAGGGCGGCGCGGCGCTGGTCCGAACCTGGGGCGTGAACCAGCTCGCCGACCGCCTCGAGGCGAGGGCGCGATAGACGTCTTCAGCCACCCACGGCTCGCGGAGTTGCACCCGACAGGGCACCATCCCGAGTGTCCCGAGCGTCTCGCGTTGCTGCTCGAGTCGTTCTCATATCGCGCAGGGCGTGCGGCGAGCGACGAAGAGGTCTTGCGCTGCCACACCACCGAGCACGTCACGCATGTGCGCAACGTCGCGACGCCGACCTGGCTCGACCCCGACACGCCGGCATCACAGACAAGCTACGAAGCAGCAATGCTCGCGGCAGGCACCGCGATCGAGGCGACCAAGCAGGATGCATTCGCACTCGTGCGTCCGCCCGGTCATCACGCACCGGCCGATCGCGCGATGGGCTTCTGCCTCTTCAACAACGTCGCGATCGCGGCGCGCGCTGCACAGGCAGCAGGAACGGAGCGCGTGGCGATCATCGACTTCGACGTGCACCATGGCAACGGAACGCAAGACATCTTCTGGGACGACGACACCGTCTTCTTCGTTTCGTTGCACCAGTGGCCGTTTTATCCCGGCTCGGGCGGGCCGCAGGAGCAACGCGAGACAACGCTCAACATCCCGATGTCGGCCGGATCGGGCGACGAGCAGTACCTGCACGCCTTCGATCACACTGTCGCTCCCCCGGTCGCGGCATTCGAGCCGGCGCTCGTCCTCGTCTCAGCCGGATTCGATGCGCACGCAGACGATCCGCTCGCGGGAATGACCGTCACGGAGTCCGGCTTCCGCGAGTTGGCACGGCGCTGCACAACACTCGCGCCGCGCACCGCCGCTGTCCTCGAGGGCGGCTACAACCTCGCGACGCTGCCGCGACTGGTGGGCGCTGCGCTGGATGGGTTCGCCTAATGAAGACGGCCGGCTCTGAGAGCCGGCCGTTTCGTCGCCGCTGAGTCAATCGCCACCGCTTCGGAGAGCGTCAGTGAAGCTTGGTCACATCATGGGCCGCCCGCGGAAGGTTTTCATCGCCTCTCCCGGGTGGACCGTCTCACCCACGGTGGGGGATCAGCGACGCGCGGCCGCGAGCTTCTCAACCGCCTCGCGACGGGAGGAGACGTCGAGCTTGCGGAGGATGCTCTTCACGTGCGAGCGCACCGTGTGCTCTGAGATGAAGAGTCTCGTCGCGATCTGATCCGTCTCGAGACGGTCGTCGAGCAGGAGCAGCACCTCCACCTCGCGCGCCGTGAGCTCGGCGGCGATCGCGTCGGGCACACCCGTCTCCCGGCCGCCCGTCTCGCGCACCGTCTCCAGCAACCGCCGCGCGATCGAGCCGGACAGCGCGCCTTCGCCGCGCGCGACGGCACGCAGGAACTCGACGATTCGCTCCGGCGGCTCGCTCTTCAACAGGTAGCCCGCGGCACCGCCGCGGATCGCGCCGAGAAGGTTCTCCTCGGTGCCGGACGCCGTCAGCACGACGACCTCGGAGCCGGGCGCCGCCGCCCGAAGTTGGGGCAGGGCCTGGAGCCCGTTCATGCCGGGCATCGAGAGGTCGAGCAGGATCAGATCCGGAGCGAGCTCGGCCGCACGTTGCACCGCCGACTCGCCGTCGGCAGCCAGGCCGGCAATGGTGAAGCCGTTCTGCTCGAGCAGTCCGCCGAGCGCGTCACGCGTGAGCGGGTGGTCGTCGACGATCAGGATTCGCGGATTCATGGGACTCCAGCTCATAGGTTCCCGCATTCGTGCCGACAACGAACAACGTGCGGCGCGATCGGGACGCGTATCAGGCTTGGTTGCTCGGCGAGGTCCTCCTCCTCGGGGTCCTCGGCGCGTCGCTTGCCCTCTTCCTGAGTCATTCGCGCCTGCACGAGAGCTACGCCCTACCGCACCTGAAGCTCGTTCTGCAGACAGTCGGCGCACTCGCAGGCGGGCTCGTCGCGCTGCTCGCCGGGGCCCGCTTCACGACCGAGCGCCGGCGCTTCGATCTTCTCCTCGCTCTGGGATTCTTCGTGGCCTCAGCGTCGACGATCGCGTTCGCCATCGCGCCTTCCATTGCCGAGTTGGAGCTCACCCGCGCCGAGGCGTGGACGGGCGTCGTCGCGCGCCTGATCGCGTGGACGCTGATCGCAGCTGCGCCCTTCGCTCGAGGGGTCGTCAGCTCGCATCGCCGTACGCTTGGAAACTGGCTCGTGTTCCTCGTCGTCGCGCTGGCCGCACTCTGGAGCCTCGTCCACTCGATCGACAGCACGCTCCCCGCGCTCGTGCCCAGTGGGAACGACTCCCCACCGGCACTGCTCACGCTGGCCTACTCCGCGAACGCCTTCTTCAACCTCGCCGCGATCGTCGGCTTTGGCCTTCGCTTCCGCGAGCGCCGAGACGACCTGGATCGCTGGCTTGCGTTCGGCGCGTCACTGATGCTCTTCTCGTCCCTGCATCTCGTGTTTACCCCGTTGCTCGGGAACGTCGAGGTCTCGCCGGGCGACTTCCTCCGCGTACTCGGCTATTGCGTCTTCGGAATCGGCGTCTGGCGCGCGATCAAGGCGGCCGAGTTCGCGCGCGCGGTCGCCGAGGAACGCTCCCGCCTCGCGCGTGAGATCCACGACGGACTCGCTCAGTATCTCTTTGCGGTTTCGACGCACACGACGACACTCGAGCAGGGAGGCTCGGCGCAGGAGCTCATCCCGCAGATCAAGCAGGCGGCGACGGCAGCGCAACAGGAGGCGCGGTTCGCCATCCTCGCTCTTTCTTCCGCCGGCGGCAGCGCACCCTTCGACACTGCGCTGCAGCGCTACGTCGAGCTGCTCACGGCCGACGGTCAGCTCGAGGTCGAGCTCGAGATCGATCCACGGATGCGCCTCGATCCCGACGAGCAAATCGAGCTGTTCCGGATCGTTCAGGAAGGCCTCGCCAACGTCCGCCGCCACGCGCACGCGCAGCGTGCCGAGGTTCGAATCGGCGAGCACGCCGGCCGGCGGCAGGTGACGATCGTCGACGACGGCGAGGGCTTCGATCGTGACGCGACGGACGGCGGCCAGGGACTGCGCAACATCCGCGCCCGCATCGGCTCGATCGGCGCCGCTCTGACGCTGCGAACGTCTCCGGGCGCCGGAACGGCGCTCGAGGTCACGCTGCGCGGATGAGGGGGCGGCCCGAAGGCCCGCACCGCAGCCAGTGCCGTTACCGCCCCGAGCGCGCCAAGCAGGGCTCAGTAGCCGCTGAAGCCCTCTGACTGAACCTGCTCTTCGGGAATGCCTGCCTGCTTGAGTTTCTCCACGACGGCCTCCGCCATCGCCGGCGGTCCCGCGACGAGATATCTGGAGGAGCCGAACTCGTCGCCGAGGTGGTCGCGAAGCAGATCACCGTCGATGCGTCGCGATTCGCCGTCCCAACCCGCGTCGTCGGTCATCGTCAGCACGAGGCGGAAGTTCGGATTCGTCTGTTCCAGCTCGGTCAACTCGTCGAGAAAGGCGGTCGACTCGCGGTCACGGTTCGAATAGACGAGCGTGACGCGGTGCGGAAGCCCCTCCTCTGCGATGTAGCGGAGCATGCAACGGAAGACGGTGATGCCGATTCCGCCTGCGATGAACACGTACGGCCGATCGGTCTCCTCCGGAAGGACGAAGCTTCCTTTCGGCTCTTCCACGTCGACGGGCGCGCCGACCGGAAGCTCGGCGAGCGAGCGCTTGAAGGCGCTGCCGCGCAACCGCGTGCAAAGGCCGAGTACGCCGCGCTCGTTCGGCGAGGTGACGACAGTGATGTGGCGCCGCGGACCCTTCTCGTCGTCGTACGGCGGATCGAGGAGCGTCACCCAGAAGTACTGACCGGGACGGAAGTCGACCTCGCGGCCGAGCAAGTCGAAGACGACCATCAGCGTCCCCTTCGCGACTTCGTTTTTTTCCTTGATCTTCGCGTCCATCGCGCCAGCTTAGATCGCCCCGCAGCGCGCGGAGCCGATCTGGACTACGAAGCCGGCGCAGGTGTGGATTGCGGCCGCCGCCGGAGCAGAAGCGCCGCGACTGCCGCGACAGCAGCAAGCGCGAAGGCGCTGCTGCCGATCCAGCGCCACAGGTGCGAGCCACCGCCGCTCGGTGCGTGCTCGGGCAATCCGGCCTCGAAAAGCATCTGCGCCAGGCCCGGCTTGCCGACGTACCAGCCGCCGTAGGTCCGCATGGCGCCGAAGAACGACTGGCCCGGCTTCATGTACGTCACCGGGCGCGGCGTGGCATACGGGTAGAGGTCCGCCTCGATCGACCTGCGCCCATTCGGCGTGGGCACGGAGTAGACGACGCGGTAGCGCGGGCCGAGATCTCCCACCGGCCGCACCTTGCTCGTTGGGCCGTCCGGGTGGTGACCGAACGCTTGCGAGAAGAAGCCGCCCTGGCTCGTCAGCGCGCCCAACGGCGTGCCGAGATCACCCTCGCCGATGCCGTCGATCCGAATCGACCCGCTGATGCCCGGTCCGCTGATCGAGGCCGAGTCGGGGCCTTTGGCGAGTGCCGTCGCCGGAAACGCGAGTACCGCAACCGTGAAAATGAGAACGAGCGAGCTACGCATGCTGCGTCTACACCGCCGAAACGGCGGCCGTTCCCCTCCCGATGCGACGCGTTTAGTAGACGGGGACGCGATCGACGGCGAGGATCGCCGCTTCCAGGCAGCCGACGAGATCGTCGGCGACGCAACGCGCATACGCGGGCGTGTGGGCCCACACGCGGAACTTCTGGCCCCCGCTGGTCAATGTGCTGCGCCGCTCGAAGTCTGCGACGTACCGGCCTGTCCTGCGGTCGAACCAGCCCGTGATCCGTACCTCGCGGCCTTCGGACGTCTCGACCACGACGGTGTTCGCACCGATCTGGTAGATCGCCACGATCTTGTCGAGGCCCGAAAGGTCGTCCCAGTCGACAGATGTCTCGTAGGGGAGGAGTTCAGTCGGGGGGACCGGTGAACTCATCTGAGTCGTTCCTACCCACCACGGCCAGTGTTTAACCCTCGGAGCAATCCACTTCGGCGCGGTCCGAGAACTCGTAACCGAGAGCAGCGAGTGAGGGAGGAGAAATGAGCCGAACGATTTTCGAACGTGTGCTCGTGGCCGCAGCGCTGGTCGCAGCCGCGCTCGTCGTTGCTGCGCCGCTCTGGGGAGCTGAGCGGAACGCGTACACCGTCACGAACCTCGTCTCGAACGGCGCAGTACCGGCGAAGTTCACCGATGCGAGCCTCGTCAACGGCTGGGGCCTCGTCGCCGGTCCGACGACACCGTTCTGGGTCGCGGACAACGGTGCGAATATCTCCACGTTGTATGCGGGGGACGGCACGAAGAACACCGCCGTTCATCCGACCGTCGACGGCGGGCCGACGGGCGTGGTCTTCAACGGAACGAACGGAGCGTTCTTGCTTCCAAGTGGAGCGACGGCGCGCTTCATCTTCGCGAGCGAGGACGGAAAGATCCGCGGCTGGACCGGCGGGCTCGCCGCCGCCGTCGTCACTGCAACCGGGTCGAGCGGCGCGAAGTACAAGGGTCTCGCAGTCGACTCCACCGCCGGGCACCTGCGCTTGTATGCGACCGACTTCCACAACGGCCGAGTCGACGTCTGGGACAGCACATGGAACCTCGTGTCGACCGCGTCGACGTTCGTCGATCCTTCGATTCCCGAGGGATACGCGCCGTTCGGCATTCAGACGATCGCCAATCGCGTGTTCGTGACGTACGCGAAGCAAGATGACGATGCGGCTGACGACGTGCACGGACAAGGTCTTGGGTTCGTCGATGCGTATGACACGGACGGAACTCTGGTCGCGCGCGTCGCGCAGCACGGTCAGCTGGATGCGCCGTGGGGCCTCGCCTGGGCGCCGGAAAGCTTCGGACGCTTCGGCGGCGACCTGCTCGTCGGCAACTTCGGCAACGGCGAGATCAACACGTACGCAGAGCTGCCGAACGGACACTTCGAGCACCGGGGGCGGCTCGGCGCCGGCGACGGTGCACCGCTTGCGATCGACGGACTGTGGGCGCTTCAGTTCGGCAACGGCCTGGCAACCGCGCCCGCCGAGCGCTTGTTCTTCACCGCCGGACCGAACGACGAGGAGGACGGGCTCTTCGGCTCGATCGACGCGAGCTGACGCTTCGAGCGCCCGCGACGTGAGTGGGGGAACCCACCGGTTCCCCCACTACACGTTCACTCAGGCTGCGAGATCGAACGCAGGCTGCGCCTCGGGCGCGACCTCGAACTCCTCGCGGCGGATCAGCGTCAGCGCAGCCACGATTCCGACCGCCGCGATGATCGCGCCGACGACGAATGCGGCCGTGAATCCATCGACGAGCGCGGAGGGCAACGCCGAGCCGCCCGCGACGGCGTCGCCTGTGCGCGAGGTTGCGATCGTTGACAGCGCGGCGATCCCGAGCGCACCGCCGATCTGCTGCGACGTGTTGATCAGGCCGGAAGCGAGGCCGGCTTCCGAGGCCTGCACGCCGGCGAGCGCGGCGATCGAGATCGGGACGAACGCGAAGCCGATGCCGATCCCGATCAGGAGGAAGCCCGGCAGCAGGTCGCCGAGGTACGAGCCGCCGACCGAGACCTGCGTGAAGTAGACGAGCCCGGCGGTCAGCGTCACCATCCCTGTTACGAGCACCGGCTTGACGCCGACACGCGTGACGAGTTGCGCGGCCACGGCCGACCACAGGATCGCCGTCCCCGCTACGGCCAGATACGCGAGGCCGGTCTTCATCGCCGAGTAGCCGAGCACCTGCTGCATGTAGAGCGTCAGCATCAGGAACATCGAGAACATCGCCGTGCCCATGATGAAGCCGGCCACGTTCGCGCCACTCACGGTCCGGATCTGGAAGATGCCGAGTCGCATCAGGGGCTCGGGGTGGCGCAGCTCCCACGCGACGAAGCCGACGAGCAGCGCGAGCGACGCTCCGAAGAAGCCGAGCGTCCTGCCCGCGAGCCAACCATCCTGGCCCGCCTGCGTGATCGCGTAGACGAGGGAGGAGAGGCCTCCGGTCACGAGCACCGCGCCGGGGATGTCGAACGAGCGAACGCGCGCGTCACGGCTCTCGGTGAGCAGGAGCGGCGTCAGCACGAACGCAGCAACGCCTACCGGAACGTTCACGAAGAAGATCCACTCCCAGCTGAGGGCATCGGTGAGCACTCCGCCGAGCAGCACGCCCGCTGCCGCGCCGAAGCCGCCGACTGCACCCCAGACGCCGAGAGCGATGTTGCGCTCACGGCCCTCGGCGAACGTCGTCGACAGGATGGACAACGCGGCCGGCGAGATGATGGCGGCCCCGAGACCCTGGAGTGCGCGCGCCGCGATCAGCGACGTCTCGGACCACGCGAGCCCGGCGAGGAAGGAGGCCGCCGTGAACACGACGATTCCGACCAGGAAGATGCGCCTGCGCCCGAGCAGGTCGGCCGCTCTCCCACCAAGGAGCAGGAAGCCGCCGAAGACGAGCGCGTACGCGCTGATCACCCACTGAAGGTTCTCCTGCGAGAACCCGAGGTCGACCTTGATCGAGGGCAACGCGACATTCACGATCGCGATGTCCAGGACGACCATGAATTGCACCGCGCTCAGGAGCGCCAGCGCGAGCCACTTGCGTCGATCTGAAGCCACCATGTCGCCTTCTTCCTTTCGTTCTCGTAGAGGAAGCTTGCAACCTAGCAGACTATACTTTCGTTTTGCAAGTCTTCTCTTCACAACAGCAAGCGGACACGCTACACTGGGCACAACCATGCGGAAGCGCTACGACCAGTACTGTCCCATCGCGCACGCCCTTGACCTCGTCGGCGAGCGCTGGGCCCTGCTCGTGGTGCGCGAATTGATGCACGGCCCCAAGCGGTACACCGACCTCGCCGAGCACCTGCCCGGGATCGGCACGAACATCCTCGCGGCCCGGCTTCGCGCGCTCGAGGACTGCGGCATCGTGGCGAAGCGGCGTCTGCCGCCGCCGGCCGCCTCGCAGGTCTACGAGCTCACCGACTACGGGCGTTCACTGCGCACGGTGATGCGTGAGCTCGCGCTGTGGGGTGCCCGTTCACTCGGGCCGCCTACCGAGGGGGACGAGCTCTTTCCCGGCTGGCTCGAGAACGCACTCGACACGATGCTGGCCCCGGTCGCCCCGCCCGGCCGCTTCGAGTTCCGCGTGGGAAACGAAGTGGCCTCTCTCGTAGACGGCGAAGCTCACGCGGGCTCGATCGAGCAGCCCGATGTCGTCATCGAAGGCGATCCCGAAGACATCTTCTGGCTGCTCATCGACCGGCGCTCCGACGGCGTCTCGGTCGAAGGCGATCGCGACCTGCTCGAGCAGCTGCTGCACGCGGCACCGCAGCCCGTCGAGGCGCCCGCCGCTTAGGACGTCCGGCGCCTGATCGGCGCAGTGCCGCTGACCGGCTGGTAACCGCCGAAGTCCGATTCGAGCACGCCCTCGCCGCCCGTCAGCGCCGGCAGCTGCCGCTCGAGGTCGCGTGCCCGAGCCGCCGGCATCACCGTCTCGATCGTGGAGAGGTCCCCCACCAGCGACGGCGGCTCCAAGACGCCGCCGAGCCGTGCCACCGATGCCAGGACGGCGCCGACGGTAGTCGATGGGGTCTCGATGCTGACTCGGACAATTGGCTCGCAAACGGCCGTTCCGGCCCGCTCGAGTGCTTGCATGAGGACCAGCGGCGTGAGCTTCCGGAAGTCGGCGGCCGTGCTGGGCGGTCCCCGTCTTGATGGAGGACCGTCAGGGATGCTGTAGGAGCACTTGGTCATCGTCACGATGCAGTCGGTGACCTGCCAACCGAAGAGGCCCTCCCGCAGCGTCTGGCGCACGTACTCGCGCATGTGCTCCGCGAAGCTCTCGACCGTCTTGTAGAGGTACAGCGGGGTTGTGCGCGGATCGACCTGCAGTCGAAAGTCGATCCCGGAGCCGTTGGGCGCAGGACCAATGCGGAGGCCGATCGTGGCGAGAAACGGATTCGATTCCGCGTGGAGGATTTCGATGGCCTCGCCGATGCCGATGGGTCGCTCGATGTAGATCAGCGTCGTCTCGCGGAACGTGACGTCGAGGCCGAACTCGTTTGCCAGCGTCGCCTGGATGACTTCCTTCTGGACCTCGCCGTAGAGCCAGACGGAGATCTCCTGTCGGGTGTCGTCCTGCCGCACATTGATCAGCGGGTCCTGCTCGGCGAGCTGGGCGAGCGCGACGCGGAGCCGCGCGCGGTCACCGCGATCGCGGGCGACGACGACGGACTCAAGTGTCGGCGGAGGGAACTGACGCTGCGCTCCATCGCTTCCGTTCTCGCCGATCCGGTCGGCGACCTGTATCTCGGCGAGACCCCAGAGCTGTCCGACCGCGCCCGCGGCGACGGACGGACGCTGGACGGCGGGCCCGCGTTCGAAGACCGCGATCGCGGTCACCTTGCCCTCGAGATCGCGGCCGAAGCGCAGCCGGTCGCGCGTTCGAATCGTCCCCGAGAACATCCGGACGTATGCGATCTTCTCCCCGCTCGCGCCGCGCTCGATCTTGAAGACCGTCCCGGATACGGGGCCGTCGGGATCGCCCTGGGACGCCGGCAGCAACTCGGCGATACCGGCCATCAACGGCTCCACGCCAGCACCCGTGATCGCCGACCCGAAGAAGACGGGGTGCACCACTGCTCGCTTCGTCTGAGCCGCAAGCTCCTCGCGAAGCTGCTTGTAAGGGACACAGGACTCGTCCTCGACGTACGCCGCCAGGATCCCGTCGTCGCGCTCCGCGAGCACCTCGGCCATGCGGCTCAGGGCCTCGGGATCGTCCCCGCCGGAGCGTGTGAAGTCCGCGGCGCGCGTGCCAAGTCCGCGCGCTGTTCCCATCAGTACGACCGCAGTCATCAAACGCTCCGAGATCGCCTTCAGTACACGCTCGTCGCCGGCCCCCGGGCGGTCGATCTTGTTGATGAACATCAGCGTCGGAATGCGCAGTCGCTGCAGCGCGCGCATCAAGATGCGCGTCTGCGGCTGCACCCCCTCGACGGCAGAGATCACGAGAACGGCACCGTCAAGAACGCTCAGGACCCGTTCCACCTCGGCGATGAAGTCTGGATGGCCCGGCGTATCGATCAGGTTGACTTGGACGTCCTCGAGTGCGAACGACGCAACCGCCGACCTGATCGTAATACCGCGCTGCTGCTCCAGCGCGAGCGAGTCGGTCTGCGTGGTGCCGGCATCGACGCTGCCGACCTCATCTATGACACCGGCCGCGTACAGCAGCCGTTCGGTGAGAGTTGTCTTACCGGCGTCTACATGCGCCAGGATCCCCAAGTTGAGCGTTCTGCGAAGCAAGCGTCATACCCTCCGAATAGGTCACAAAGCCCATTTCGATGGCCATGAACGCTGTGCGCATCTCCGCTCCTTGGTCGATCGGCGCTTGCCGGAGGCAAGCATAACCATCCCGGAGCGCCCGGAAGGCAATCACGCCGCATAGGGTCTGTTTCCTCTATCCGCTACGGGAGGGACCTTGTTCGCCGGGCAAGAGCGCACACTGACGGTCGCCCTCACGAGCGCGGGTCAATCCCAAATCGTTGGCCCGGCCGACTGAGAGGGTGCCGGATTAGCTCGCGCTTGCAACTCCGGTTTCGGGCATGACGCCGATCTGGGTCAGCAACGAGGCCGAATCGAAGTAGCTGCGCAACGCTTTGATCTTCCCGTTCTCGATCTCGAAGACGTCGCAGAGCTGGAGCGTGACCGACTTGCCGGTTGCCGGGATGTCGCCACCCGGCGGAGGGTCGCTAGTGATCGAGCATCGCCGACATCGGCGAACCGACCGCGTGCGATCGCCTCGCCGATCAGCCGTCCTTCAAGCCAGCGGCGCGACACAACGCTCGGCGTAACGCCTGCGTCGTCTCCCTCGATCTCAGCAATGGCGGCGACGACCCTCGAGATCGGGTCGGAAGCGTGCGAGAGTCTCAACGAAGGCACCGACACGCTGCGAGCACGCATAGATGACGCGGTAGCTGGCCGCCGGATCGTCCCACCGGTTCCCGAACGTTCCGTCGGCCGCGGCGTACGACCAGTCAGGCCAGGCCCAGGGATCCGGGATGCGCCCAAGCCGGTAGATCGGTCCTTCCGCATGGACGGACGCGAGCCCGTCGCTCATCCGCCGACGAGGAATGCGCGCTCAGCCGCAATGACGGCGGGGCCAACCTCGTCGATGTCACCCTCGCGCAGCAGGCGCGCCGGCGAGCGATCCTCTAGCTGAGGGTTGAGGCCCTGAAACCACGCCTGTGCCACCTCGGGGCCATCCGCGTCGGCGATCGCGATGGCGACTTGGAGCGCGAGTCGGAGTCGCCGCTGCGTTCCCGCGCTTGGCTCGCGAATGCCGTCCGCCCACTCATGGACAGCTCGGGTCTCCTTCACGTCGCCCAGGAAGGCGCAGAGCCTCGCGCCGAGGATGGCGCGAAGGTCGGCGGCAACCTCGGGGAAGCTTGCGCGCACGGCGCGTTGATGAGCCGCGTAATCGGGTCGGGCAGCGCTTACGGCCATCTCAACGATTTCCTCACGAGCCCATCTTGCCACAGCAGGAACCACATGTCAATCACAAGTTAAACCACATAATCATCCACTAAAGTCTCGGACGGCGACCGCGCCTCCGGCGGCGTGATCGACGGCGGCGCGGCCGCTCCGATTCGCTGGAAGCGTGCTCGGAGCTGTCGCCGGAGGCGAAGGGCTGACCCGGCCGATCGGCGGCCGCCGAATGCACATCGGGCGGCGCCGCCGACTCTGTTTGGGGGACGGCGAGCTGCTCCAGCCGGCCCGCCGCCGCAAAGAGCTCGTCGCGGTCGACGTGGGCGTAGCGCGCCACGGTCGAGAGGTCTGCGTGACCGAGGTACTCGGCGACGAGGCGGGTATCGCCGAGCTCCTGTCGGAGCCAGGTCGCAGCGGTGTGGCGCAGCGTGTGCGCGGTGACGTGCTTCTCGATCCCGGCGCGCTTCGCGGCTCGCCGGATGATGTCGGCGAGGATCGTCTCTTGGAGGCGCCCACCGGCAAGACCGCAGAACACCGGGTCGGTTGGCGCGGGCTGGCGTGCGTCGCGGAGCTTCAGCAGCTCATGGGCGAGGCGAGCTGGCAACGGTTGACGTCGAGACTTGCCGC
>WNGF01006429.1_pt1 | contig 33628 bp, 31 predicted proteins | sample 5400641 | NCBI WGS metagenome assembly WNGF01 (sample SAMN13153371, study PRJNA577476) | soil metagenome | isolation source: 80 cm soil or saprolite under grassland replicate 2 | place: USA:California | collected 2016-06-15 | reverse complement strand
GCCACGACCTTTTCATCACCGACCCGCACCAGTACGCCACTGGGTTCTACGGGCCAGGCAAATACGACGGGTCGGTGGTGAACTGGGTGAACGGCCCGCTCCTTCAGCTCGTGGGCAGCCGCCGTGGTTTCGATGTGCGGTTCAGCCCGTTGCGCGACCGGCCCACGGCCAGTGTCAAGACGCTCACCGCGCAGGTGCGGGACTGACCGCCATGGCTGGCAATAGGCGCGCCAGGCTGCTGCCGACGACCGTGGTTGGCTCGTACTCGGTGCCTGAATGGCTCGGGCGGCTGAAGACCGAGTACTACCAGCACCGCATCAGCGCGCAACATCTCGCTGAGATCTACGAGGTCGCCATCAAGGCGGCCATCAAAGACCAGGAGCTCGCGGGAATCGACATCGTGTCGGACGGCGAGCTCCGCCGTGACAACGACACCGACTACTTCCTGGCCCGGATACCCGAGGTTCGCATTCCGCAGCACGCCAAGGCCGATTACTTCGACTACTACGATGCCGAGGTCACCGAGCAGTTGTCGGCGGACAGCAAGCCATGCCTCAGCCTCGCCGCGGATTTCTCCTTCACCCGCAGCCAGACCGACCGCCCCATCAAATTCTCCTTCACCGGCCCATTCTCGCTGTCCCGCCGGATACGAAACAGCGCCTACGGCGACCAGGGCGATTTGGTACGGGCGCTCGCACGCGTGCTGAACGCGGAGGCGCGCGAGCTGGTCCGGGCCGGTGCGAACCTGCTCCAGATCGACGAACCGTTCCTTGCTGGCTACGGCGAGCAAGTAGAACTCGCGGTCGAGGCCGTCAATATCGTCACCGAAGACGTGCCGGCCACGTGGGCACTGCACGTGTGCTACGGCAACAGATACGCGCGGCCGTCGTGGGAAGGGCATTACGACTTTCTCTTCCCTGCCGTGCTCGGCGCGAAGGTCCACCAGCTTGTGCTCGAGTTCGCCCGTAAGGGCCTCGACGACCTGCGGCTCCTCGAGCAGTACAGCTGGGACCGGTCGCTGGGTTTTGGCGTGATCGACGTCAAGACCGACGAGGTTGAGTCCGCCGACCTGGTCGCGTCCCGTATTCGCCGGGCGCTCGACTACGTGCCGGCCGAGCGCGTAATAATCAATCCCGATTGCGGGCTGCGCCACGTGCCGGCCGAGATCGCACGAGCCAAGCTGGCCGCCATGGTGGCCGGGACGGCACGGGTGCGGTCCGAGGTGCTTGGCTCACCCGCACCCACCGGCAAGGCGCCCTCTCCAACGACGCGCAAGGACGAGCGCCCCGTCAAACGGTCCAGAACTCGCGTCACCGCAAGGCGCACAGGGGGCGCCAAGCTCTCAGACAAAGGCCAGATGGGGATACGCGAATGAGCAACGAAATGGGATTCCTTTTCACCTCTGAGTCGGTGACGGAAGGGCATCCGGACAAGATGGCCGACCAGATCTCGGATGCCATTCTCGACTGCGCCCTCGAGCAGGACCCGCAGTCACGCGTAGCGGTAGAGACGCTGGTGACGACGGGCCTTGTCGTTCTCGCCGGTGAACTCACGACCAGAGCCGTCGTTGACTTCGCTGAGGTCGCCCGGAGGACCATCTGCGACATCGGCTACGACACGGGCGAGTTCGGCTTCGATGGCAACGCGGTCGGCGTGGTCACCGCGATCGGGAAGCAATCAGCTGATATCGCGCAGGGCGTGGACGAGTCCCACGACGTGCGGATGGGCGGAAGCTCCGACCCCTACGACATCGCGGGCGCCGGCGATCAGGGCATGATGTTCGGCTACGCGACCAACGAGACGCCCGAGCTGATGCCAATGCCGATCATGCTGGCCCACCGGCTGGCGCGACACCTCGCGCACGTGCGACGGACCGGCGTCCTGCCCTACCTGCGCCCGGACGGCAAGACCCAGGTGACCATCCGTTATGACGATGCGGCGAAGCCGGTCGCGGTGGAAAAGGTGCTGATCTCCACACAGCATGAGGACGGGGTCGAGGGAAAGCTCGCGGACGCGCTGTGGGAGCAGGTGGTGACCCAGGTGTTGCCCGAGGGGCTCTACGACCCAGGTTCCCTGCGGCGTGAGTTCTACGTCAATCCCACCGGAAGGTTCGTGATCGGCGGTCCGGTGGGCGACGCGGGCCTGACCGGCCGGAAGATCATCGTCGACACGTATGGCGGATTCGCCAGGCATGGCGGCGGCGCCTTCTCCGGCAAGGATCCGTCCAAGGTGGATCGTTCGGCCGCATACGCGGCGCGGTATGTCGCGAAGAACATCGTGGCGGCGGGGCTGGCCGACCGGGCGGAGGTCCAGGTCGCCTACGCGATCGGCGTGGCCCGCCCGCTGTCGGTGCTGATCGAGACGTTTGGCACAGAAAAGATCGCCAAGTCCCGCATTCACGACCTCGTGCTTGGCACCTTCGATCTTCGCCCCGCGGCTCTGCTGGCCAACCTCAGCCTGCGGCGGCCGATTTACCGGCGCACCGCGGCATACGGCCATTTCGGCCGCGATGAGCCGGAGTTCTCCTGGGAGCGCACGGACATGGCCGCACTACTGCGCAGCCGGGCGGGCCTCGACTCGCCGTAGCCGGTGACCGCACCGCTGCGCCGGAGCACGCCCGCGGGGCCACAGTTTCCTCAGTTGATCCTGAACGGCTGCGCATGCTGGCGCCCGGCCGGCGGTTAACCCGCGCACCCGGAACCACCCAGCTTTACCGTCCTGTGACAAATCACTTCTTTGTGGTCCGGCCCACAAAGCAGGAAGATTTATTTGGGCCACCAGTCATTGCCCCTCGCCAGCAGTGGTGGGACTCTCCGCATTAATCTCGACCTGCCGGGCGGCGGGTTCTTCATGCCGCTGTTCGTCAAGCTCGCTCCCGGCCTCGGACTCGACGCGAGCCTCGAGCGGAAGATCTGTGATCGTCTGCGGCACGACTACACCGCTCGGCACGTCCCGGACCGGATCATCCAGGTACCCGAGATCCCTGCGACCCTGACCGGCAAGAAGATGGAGGTGCCGGTGCGCAAGATCCTGCGCGGCGTGTCGGCGGATGACGCGGCCAACGTCAGCGCGATGGCCAATCCGGGCTCGCTCAGCTTCTTCGTCACCTATGCCCGCACCCAGCACGACTACCCGGTCGGCTGACCGCCCGCGCAGCTTTCGCCCCGCAGTTATGCCGAACGGCGGCCGCGAAATGCGCCGCCCCAAGGAGGACACTTATGGAGGGAAACGCCGTTAGCCGTAGCTTTCCGCTGCCGTCGCAAATCGCCGACGCGCCCGGCGCCGAGGGCTGGCGGTCGATGTACCCCTATTACACCCGGTTCCAGCCAGAAGACGACGCTTCTGGTTCTACAACTCGATGCACTTCCCCGAGCCCATGCCGGCCTTCGACACCATCACGGCCGAGATCCCCTATACCGCCATCGGTGCGAACACGGCACGGGTGTTCGTCTTCCCGACCACGCTCGGCATCGAGCACAGGATAGTGAACGGGCGCGTCTACATCACCGCGATACCGGTCACCGATCCGGCCGAGATCGAGCGCCGGGCGGCCATCTTCCAGGAGCGGGCCGGCTACTACTACGAGAACTGGGACCGGCTGCAAGCCGGCTGGAAGGCGCGCATGGAGGGTCTGATCCGCGAGATCGAGGCCATCGAGGTGCCCGCGCTGCCTGAATTCGACGACATCGGGGTGGTCACCAAGTCCACCGGCATCGCGCAGAACCACTACGTGCGGGAGAACTTCCAGCGCTGCATCGGCCTGTACTCCAAGATGTGGCATCACCACACCGAGTTCCTGATGCTGGGCTACGGGGCCTATGTGGTGTTTTTCGAGTTCTGCAAGAAGGCCTTTCCGGAGATCAGCGATCAGACCGTCGCCCGGATGGTGGCTGGCATCGACGTGATCATGTACCGCCCCGATGACGAGTTGCGTGGCCTGGCCAAGCTCGCGGTCGAGTGCGCCGTCGATGATCTCTTCACCGACGACTGCGATCCCGCGCAGGTTCTCGCCGCGCTGCCGGCAAGTGGCGAGGCGGGGAAGCGATGGCTTGCGGGCTTGGATCAGGCGCGCGACCCGTGGTTCCACGTCTCCACCGGTGACGGCTTTTATCACCACCACCGCAGCTGGAACGACGACCTGACCGTGCCGTTTGCGGCGTTGCCGCGCTACATCGCGCTCGTGCGCGCCGGGAAGGCGGCGACGCGGCCGACCGAGGAACTCAGGAAGGAACGCGACCGCATCGCGGCCGAGTACCGCGGGCTTGTCCCCAGTGACGAAGAACGCGCCGCCTTCGACCAGATGCTCGGGCTCTGCAGGCTGGTCTTCCCTTACGTCGAAGACCACAAGTTCTACTGTGAGCACTGGTTCACGACGCGGTTCTTCCAGCGGATCAGGGAGTTCGGTGCGCTACTGCACCGCGCGGCATCAAGCATGTCCGTCGGCCTCGCGACCTGGGTGAGGCAATCGAGCGTGCGACGGCTGAGGCAGGTGCGGCATTCGGTAACTCCCGCGTCTATCTGGAGCGCTTCGTCGAGTCCAGCCGCCACGTCGAGGTACAGCTTCTCGGCGACGGTGATCGGGTGATCCATTTCGGAGATCGTGACTGCTCGGTTCAGCGGCGTTACCAGAAACTCGTCGAGGAGGCGCCAGCGCCCGCGCTGAGCGACGGTCTTCGCGCCGACATGCAGCATGCCGCAACCGTGCTTGGCCAGCATCTGCGGTACCGCAGCGCGGGCACCGTCGAGTTCCTCGTCGACACCGACCGCGAGGCGTACTACTTCCTCGAGATGAATGCGCGCATCCAGGTCGAGCATCCGGTCACCGAGGCCGTGTGCGGCGTCGATCTAATCGCGGCGCAGATCGCCATCGCCGAGGGGCATGACCTGCGCCTGGCCCAGGCTGATGTGACGGTGACAGGCCACGCGATCGAGTGCCGTATCAACGCCGAGGATTGGACACAGGGCTTTCGCCCGGACCCGGGCACGGTGACGGAGGCGGTGCTCCCCGCGGGCGACGGTGTTCGCGTCGACACGCATATTCAGGCCGGCACGCGGGTGCCGCCTTTCTACGACGCCCTGATGGCCAAGCTGATCGCCGTTGGTACCGACCGTGCTGACGCACTGGCCCGCCTGCACGATGCTCTGCGCCGCTGCGAGATCCGCGGAGTGACAACCAACCTGCCGATGCATACCGCGCTGGTTACCGACGCCGAGTTCATCCGGGGCGGCGTCGGTACCGCCTGGTTCTCAGAGTATCTCAATGGCCACATTGACGACATTGACCACACAAGCCACATGACGCCCGGGCGAGGATCGCCCAAGAGCGGTGCAGCGGGAGGAACCGATGGGTGAAATCCAGGTCCTCGACGTCTCGATCCGCGACGGCAACCAGAGTCTCTGGGGCGCCACGGGGCTTACCACCCCGCAGATCCTGCAGATCGCTCCCGTGCTCGACCGCATCGGCTTCCGGGCGCTGGACTTCACGTCGAGCACGCACATGGGGGTGGCGGTACGCACGCACCATGAGAACCCGTGGGAGCGCATCAGGCTGGCGCACGCCGCGATGCCGAACACCCCGTTGCAGTTCATCGGCTCCGGCCTGCGTTTCATCTCGTGGGAGCCTGTGCATCCGGACATGATGCAGCTCGTCTACGACCGTTTGGTCACCGCCGGGATGTCCCGCTTCGTGGTGCTCGATCCCATGCATGACATGAACGCCGTGCTCCAGTCGGCGCGCATGATCCGGTCGGCGGGAGCCACCGAGATCATCGCAGCGCTCACCTTCACCCTCAGCGAGGTGCATGACGATGCCTACTATGCGGGGCTCGCCGCGAAGATGGCGGGGGCGAGAGACATCGACCGCGCCTACGTCAAGGATCCAGCCGGGCTGCTTGCTCCAGAACGCGCGCGCACGCTGCTCCCGGCCGTCCGCGCCAGGCTGGCCGGCAAGGCCCTCGAACTCCATTCCCACTGCACGATCGGGCTCTCACCGTTGACGTACCTGGTGGCCGCGGGTCTCGGGGTAGAGGTGCTGCATGTCGCGTGCGGCCCGCTCGCCAACGGGACCTCGCTGCCGGACGCCGAGCGCGTGGTTGCGAACCTGCGGGAGCTTGGGTTCACGGTCGACATCGACGACCGGCTGCTCGCTGCCGCCTCCGCCTACTTCGCGGACCTGGCGCGGGCAGAGGACCTGCCCGCGGGTGTGCCGCGGCAGTACGACGCGTCGTTCCTGCGGCACCAGGTCGCCGGCGGCGTGATGACCACCATGAAGCGCCAGCTCGGCGAACTCGGGCTCGAGGAACGATTTGACGAGGTCATGGGTGAGGTGAGCCGGGTTCGCGCGGAACTCGGCTACCCGATCATGGTGACGCCATTCCCGCAGATCGTGTGCTCGCAGGCGCTGTACAACGTGATCGGTGACGAGCGCTATGCCAACGTCTCGGACCAGCTGATCCGTTATGTACTTGGCCGGTTCGGACGGCCGACGGTGCCAGTGGACCCCGAGGTTCGGGACCGTATCCTGTCCCGTCCGCGTGCCGCGCAGCTGCGGGCCGAGCCGCCGCCCGCGTCTCCCGCGGAGTTGCGCAGGCAATTCGGGCTCGGCATCGGCGACGAAGAACTTCTGCTCCGCGCGACGATGCCTGCCGATCAGGTGGACGCGATGCTGGCCGCCGGGGCGGCGTCGCGGCACTACAACCCCAACATCAAGGGCGTCCTCGACCTGCTGCGCGGGCTGCGCGGCAAGGCGCCTGTGTCGCGCCTGGTCGTCACCAAACCGGGCCTGGAGTTGGAACTTCGCCGTGGCCGTCATACCGGGAGCGCCCATGCCCGCTAGCGCGCAAGGACCGGGCGGGGTGCTGGGCGCGGGAGTCGCTGAGCGCCTGCGGGCCGCGCACGGCTTCGTGTTCGACCTCGACGGCACGCTGGTGCTCGGCGACAGGCGCAATCACCGGCTGGCCCCCCTGCCGGGCGCGCTTGACATCACGCGCTGGCTTACGCAGCGTCGGGTGCCGTTCGTCGTGCTGACCAACGGAACCACCCGGCCGCCGCGCCACTATGCGCAGATGCTGCGCCACATGGGTTTCGGTATCGGCGACGACGCGGTGGTGACCCCGGCGAGCAGCGCCGTCGCGGTGTTCTTGCGGCGCGGCCACCGCCGTGTGATGGCGCTGGGCCACGACGGGCTGGCGGACCCGCTGCGCGACGCCGGCATCGAGGTCGTGGCGCCGGATGGCGGCGCGACCGCGGACGCCGTGCTCGTGGGCTGGTACCCAGAGTTCAGCATGCACGCGCTGGAGTCGGCGTGCCGCTCCGTCTGGGCGGGAGCGGCGCTGTACAGCAGCTCCCAGTCGGTCTTTTTTGCCAGTGCCGATGGCAAGGCGCTCGGCACGTCCCGGGCGATCTCCGCAATGATCAAAAGTGTGACCGGTTGCCGGATTCAGGTGGTCGGCAAGCCGTCACTGCACGCGCTCCGCTGCGCGGCCGGCCGCCTTAGCGTGCCACTGAAGGACATCGCGGTGGTCGGGGATGACCCCGACCTTGAGGTGCCGATGGCGCACCGTGGCCGCGCGCTTGCCATCGCGGTCACCACCGGCGTGGGCGGCGCCGACTCCTTTGACCACTTGCCAGCCGCGCACGCGCCCCATCTGACCGTGCACGGCGTCGATGAGCTGCTGGTCATCTGCCGACGGCTCGGCATACGCGCCCGCTGATCCGCCGGACTTTCCCGAACGGCTAGCGCGGGCTGGCGCGCCCATGTCAGCGCCTTAAGGGTCCAGCAGCCGCGCCTGGGTGCGCTGCAGTCGGCGCAGCCGCTTCCGGACGCCTCGTGGTATGTAACGGAAACGGGTTCGTGTGCGGCTGACCGCCGTCCCCGGCCGCCCCACCGCAGCCCTGGCGCGAGCGATCATCGGCACCTCGGGCACCTTGCGTGCCCAGCCCCACCAGTCGTCTTGAATCACGAACTGATCGAACGCCGGATTTGGCTTGATGAGCAAATCGAATATGGCTCGCAAGTGAGGCTGTACTCGCTCTTCCTCGGACAGTTTGGCTATGTCTATTTCGTAGTGCTGTGTCTTGTTCGCATGCTTCTCGTAACTCCAGCCGAGGTCGTCGAGCAGGAGCCATCCGCCGGGGCGGAGCAGTCGCTCGGCGAGCACTACGGCGAGCCCGTCCGTGCTCCAGTTCTTGGCGCCGTCGATGAAGATGAAGTCGTATTCAGGGTGCACTGTCCCCGTATCATCCATGCACTTCTCGAGTTCGGTCTTCAGGAACCACGTATAGGTCGAAAACCTCTTGTCGAGGGTGACGCGATGGCTGAGGCCGGCCTTATCAAGCACCTCCTGCGGCGTTGGGTCCCGCCACCGCCAGCGGCTGGAGTCGACGCTAATCAATTGCCCCGTGCCGTTGGCCTGCAGGGCCGAGGCGATGAATACGGCAGAACCGCCTCGCGCGGACCCGAGCTCAAGCAGGTCCTTGGGACGGTTCTTCCTTATATGCTCGTAGAGCACCTGGCCGCGATTGGCGGGTATATGTGGAGCTGGGATCTGGGACACGATCCGCGCGGCTTCCTTAAACTCCATCGCTAGATCGTAGGACTTGCCCGGAATGCGCTGCAACCAGAAGGAGCCATACGTGCCGATCGGCCGGGCCGAGGTCGCCGTCGCGTGCTCTGCCGGGCGATGTGGACACAGGCAGCGCAGGGCACCACGGTGGCGGGAGGTCCCCGCATCTTTCGCTGCGTTCGTGGCGGGGCCACAATGACCAAGCAGGGAGCTTGTGGCATGATCGGATGTCTTCACTCCGGCCAGTGCCGCATGCTGAGCGCGAAGACCGCGTTCGGTGACCGCGAAGCCCGGCGGCAGTGCTGGCCGCAAGGCGTGGCTGCGAAGCCTGGCGGCGACGCCGAGGTTCGCCCGGATCCGAACGCCCTGGAAGGTTGCGGAGGCTAACAAGATGAGCATCCTGGGTACCCGGGTGGCGCGGACCGAGGACACGCGGCTGCTGACCGTCGGCGGCACCTACGTCGAGGACGTGCGTACGCCGGAACTGACCGGCGCCGCGCAGGTCACGTTCGTTCGGAGCCCGCTCGCGCACGCGCTGGTCACCGGCATCGACGTCTCGGCCGCGCGCGACGCGCCAGGCGTCGTCGCGGTCCTGACCGGGCAGGACCTTGACGATGTGCCTCCGCCGGGCCCGTCCCCGTTCGCGCCGCCGGATGCGCCCCCGATGCCCGAGCCGTTGCTCGCGACCGACCGCGTGCGGTACGTGGGTGAACCCGTTGTGATCGTCATAACCGACGGTGGCTACCAGGGCGAGGACGCGGCCGAGCTGGTCAGCGTCGACTACGAGCCGCTGCGGCCGGTGCTGGACATTGGTGCGGCCCTTGACGACGCGGAACTGCTGTTCCCCGAGGCCGGCACGAACGTCGCGGGGAAGGCAGGACTGGAAGCCTACGAGGACGCGCCCTTCAATGACTGCGAGGTCGTGGTCGAGCGTACGTTCGCCAACCAGCGCGTCGCTCCGGTGCCGCTGGAGGTTCGCGCCGCGGCCGCCGTTTGGGATAATGATCGGTTGACTCTGTGGGCCAGCACGCAGAACGCGCAGATGGCGCTGGGTATTACGGCGGGAACGCTTGGGCTGGACCCGGCCGCCATCCGGGTCATTGCCCCTGACGTGGGCGGCGGGTTTGGCGCCAAGATCGGAGTTGACCGCGACATGATCGCGGTCGCGTGGGCAGCCCGGCGGACCAGGCGCCCGGTTCGCTGGGTGGAGACGCGCAGCGAGAACCTCGTGGGCATGACGCACGGGCGCGCCCAGCGGCACACCGTCAAAATCGGCGGCACGCGCGATGGGCGGATCCTCGCCTACCGGCTCGAGCTAGTCCAGGACTGCGGCGCGTATTCACGCTTTGGCCCATTCCTCGCCGGGCTCACCCAGCTGATGGCGGGCGGTCCGTACGACATTCCGACTGTCCAGGCAGGGTTCCGCGCCGTCGTGACGAACACGACGCCGATCTCGGCGTACCGGGGGGCCGGGCGCCCAGAGGCCACGTCGGCCATCGAGCGCGCGGTCGATCTGTTCGCCGCCGAGGTCGGGCTCGACCCAGCCGACGTGCGCCGCCGGAACCTGGTCCCCGCGGACAAGTTCCCCTTCACCACCAAGACCGGGGCGACCTACGACACCGGCGAGTACGTTCAGGCCCTCGATAACGTGCTCGCGGCCGCGGGTTACGCCGACCTCAGGGCCGAGCAGGCCCGTCGGCGCGACGCCGGGGGTCCTATCCAGCTCGGCATCGGGTTGTCGTCCTACGTCGAGATCACCGCCGCCGATGCGGGCGCGGGGGAAACAGGCCGGGTCGCAGTTAACGACGACGGATCAGCGACCGTCTACACCGGCAGCTCGGCCCATGGTCAGGGGCACGACACCGCTTTTGCCATGCTGGTGCAGGAAGAGCTCGGTATCCCGATGGCGAAGGTCACGGTGATCCATGGGGACACCGACGTCATTCCGCAGGGTGTCGGGACCTACGCGTCCCGGTCGCTCCAGCTCGGCGGGATGGCCGTGCATCAGGCGGCGGCTGAAGTAAGGGAACAGGGCCGCCACCGCGCGGCGGACATGATGGAGGCGAGCGAGTCGGATCTCGTGCTCGACACGGCCAGCGGGCTGTGGCAGGTACGCGGCGACCCGGAGACCGCGGTGACGTGGGCCGAGGTGGCCAGGCAGGCCGGGCCGGACGGCCTGGTCGCAGGCGTTGAGTTCAAGGCCGAGCAGCCCACGTTTCCGTTCGGCGCGCATGTCGCGGTGGTTGAGGTCGACGTCGAGACGGGCAAGGTCAGGCTCGTGCGGCACGTCACCGTGGACGATGCGGGATACGTGCTCAATCCCGTCCTTTGCGAGGGGCAGCGCCATGGCGGTATCGCCCAGGGCGCCGCGCAGGCACTCATGGAAGAGGTCGTGTACGACGGCGATGGCAACCCGCTAACTGCCACGCTGGCCGACTATTCCGCCATCACGGCCACCGAGCTGCCGAGCTTCGAGCTGGTCGACATGCAGACACCAACGAACGTGAACTCGCTGGGTGTCAAGGGCATCGGCGAGGCAGGGACGATCGGTGCCACGCCCGCCGTCCAGAACGCCGTCATCGACGCCGTCTCCCACCTCGGCGTCCGGCACATCGAAATGCCGCTTACACCCGAGCGCGTCTGGACTGCCATCAACGAAGTGAGGGCCGGTCAGTGAAGGTTTCCGTAACTGTTAACGGCAAGCAGACAACTGCAGAGGTGGAGGACCGCTGCCTGCTCGTGCATTACGTGCGCGACGTCGCCGGTCTCACCGCCACCAACATCGGCTGCGACACCACCTCCTGCGGGGCGTGCACGGTCCTGCTTGACGGCGAGTCGGTGAAGTCCTGCACCGTGCTCGCCGCGCAGGCGGATGGACGCGAGGTGGTCACCGTCGAAGGGCTGAGCGGTGACGAGGGTGAGATGCACGCGGTGCAGCGCGCGTTCCACACCCAGCACGGGCTGCAGTGCGGATTCTGCACTCCCGGCATGGTGATGGCCGCCGTCTCGCTGCTGCGGGAGAATCCGCACCCCACCGATGAGCAGGTCAGAACCGGCCTCGAGGGCAACCTCTGCCGGTGCACCGGATATCACAACATCGTCAAGGCCGTTCTCGCGGCGGCGGAAACAGGTGCGAAGTGATCCCCGCAGCCTTCACCTACCGGCGTGCCCGGTCCGTGGACGAGGCCCTGGACCTGGCCAGCCAGTTCGGCGATGACGCGAAATTCCTGGCGGGCGGGCATTCCCTGCTCCCACTCATGAAACTGCGCCTGGCCCTGCCAGAGGTCCTCATCGACATCGGCCGCCTGGGTGATCTCTCTTACATCCGCGACGAGAACGGCCACGTGGCGGTCGGCGCGCTCACCCGCCACTACGACGTCGAGCACTCGCAGACGCTGGCCCGCCTGCTCCCCCTGCTCGCCTACGCGGCCGGGCAGGTTGGCGACCCCCAGATCCGCCACCGCGGCACAATCGGCGGCTCGCTGGTGCATGCCGACCCAGCCGGTGACCTGCCCGCGATCGCCCTTGCGCTAAATGCGACGCTGATCGCGCGGGGACCCACGGGAACGCGCGAGATCGGCGCGGTGGACTTTTTCCGCGGCGTGTTCGAGACGGCCCTGGAACCGGGGGAGCTGCTGACCGAGATCCGCTTCCCGAAGCCCGCCGCGGCAGGCTGGTCGTTCAAGAAGTTCACCAAGCGAGCCATCGACTGGGCGATGGTCGGCGTCGCGGTACAAGGCGGAAACGTGGCATTGGTGAACATGGGCTCGACGCCGTTGCGGGCCGCGGCGGTTGAGCAGGCGCTTGCCGCGGGTACGTCACCACACGAAGCGGCGTCCCACGCCGCCGAGGGAACCCATCCGCCGTCGGACGTGAATGCGAGCAGCGGTTACCGCGAGCATCTGGCGCGCGTGCTCGTGGCCCGTGGGCTGGAAGAGGCCAGCACGCGGTCGTGACCGCTGCCGTGGCGCATCCGACGCCGTGGCGAGAGCTGGAGCGGTGGCTGACGCGTGCGCCGGCCCGGAGCCGCAGAGTGTGCGCGTTTGTGCGCCGCGTATCGGCTACCCGGCGAAGCTGACTGGCGCTGAAGCTGGTGAAATGGGTTCCGTGAGGCGCGAATCGTCCGCGGGGCCACGGACCGGCCGGAACGGCGGATGATCTGCGATAGAACGGAGGTCTCGCATGCCGATCGCCACCATCAGCCCACTTACCGGTGAGACGCTGCAGGAATTCAAGGAACTTGACCACGCGGAAATTGACGCCAGGATCGCTCTCGCCCGCGAGACATTCCTCTCATACCGCCTGACATCGTTCGGGGACCGGGCCCGCTGGATGCGGGAGGCGGCCGATCTGCTGGACGCCGAGCAGGACGATGTGGGCCGGATGATGACCACCGAGATGGGCAAGCCGTTGGCGCAAGCCAGGGCCGAGGTGGCCAAATGCGCCACGGCGATGCGCTTCTATGCCGACCGTGCGGAGCGGTTCCTCGCCGACGAACCGGCCGACGCGGCCGCGGTCGGCGCCAGCCATGCCTATGCGCGCTACCAGCCGCTGGGAGTCGTACTCGCGGTTATGCCGTGGAACTTCCCGCTCTGGCAGGTCGTGCGGTTCGCGGCTCCGGCGCTGATGGCGGGCAACACCGGGCTGCTCAAGCACGCGTCGAACGTGCCGCAGACCGCCCTCTACCTGGAGGACGCGCTGCGCCGAGCCGGGTTCCCCGAGGGCTGTTTCCTCACCCTGCTGATTGGATCGGGCGCGGTCGAGACGGTCCTGCGCGATCGCCGCGTGGCCGCCGCCACGCTGACCGGGAGTGAGCCCGCCGGGCAGTCGGTCGCCCAGATCGCGGGCGGGGAGATCAAGAAGACCGTGCTTGAGCTCGGTGGCAGCGACCCCTTCATCGTGATGCCCTCAGCCGACCTCGACCGCGCCGCCGAGGTAGGCGTCTTCGCGCGTGTGCAGAACAACGGGCAGTCCTGCATCGCCGCCAAGCGCTTCATCGTGCACACCGACGTTTACGACGCTTATGCCGAGCGATTCGCCGAGCGCATGCGGCGGCTGGTCGTCGGTGACCCGATGGATACGGCGACCGAGGTGGGGCCGCTCGCCACCCGCCAGGGCCGCGACGACGTGACCGGGCTGGTCGAGGATGCGGTCAGCCAGGGCGCAACGGTGGTGTGCGGCGGGAACAGCCCGGACCGGCCGGGTTGGTTCTACCAGCCGACCGTGGTCGCCGGGGTCACACAAGCGATGCGGATGTTCAGCGAGGAGGTATTCGGCCCGGTCGCCGGACTGTACCGGGTCAGCGACATCGCCGAGGCGATCGAGATGGCCAACGCGACCTCGTTTGGCCTCGGCTCGAACGCCTGGACCAATAATGAGACCGAGCGCCAGCGGTTCATCCGTGACCTCGACGCAGGCGCCGTGTTCATCAACGGCATGACGACGTCGTACCCGCAGCTGCCGTTTGGTGGCGTCAAACGATCCGGTTACGGGCGCGAGCTGTCGGCGCAGGGAATCCGCGAGTTCTGCAATGCCAAGACCGTCTGGATCGGCGCCTGATCCCTGTCGGCCAGGACCCGCTGCCTATGCCGCTGGCGTGGCGCAAGCGGTCTGGGGATGGCCGCCGCTAGGCGGAAATTTTCTAGCGGGCGGCGCGGTCCGTCGCGGTGCCGGCGAGGTGTGACTCCACTCCGCACGATTCCAGTTAACGCAGTATTCTCCCCTAAACTCCGTTAACTAGTTTACGGCGTTAACTCAGATGTGACAAGTTCTCAGGCAGGCTCTGAGAGTGTCGCGGTCTGCGAGAGCGGCAGGACCGCCTGGGTCCGCTGCCGCGCGTGGCCGCCCACGCTGTCCGTCGGGGCGACGGCCCGGACCAGCAGCACTGCCGCGTCATCGTCGAGTGGCGCCCCGACGTGACGCAGCACGTCCTCGCGTAGCCGTTCGAGCAGGTCTGGACCAGGTTCTTCCGCATGTTCGCTGGCGAGCGCGGGCAGCCGCGCGGCGAGCGGGTAGAACTGCCGGTGCGCGTCCCGTGCCTCGGTCACGCCATCGGTGTAAAGCAGCAGCTGGTCACCGGGACAGAACGGCAGCGTCCGGCCCGCACTCGAGCAATCGCCGAGAGACATGAGCCCAAGCGGCGGCGCCGGCACGGGCACGTCCACAACCGTTACCCGCAACTGTGAGCCCCCGTCGTGGCCTTTGGTTCGCAGCAGGATCGGGGGCGGATGACCGCAGCTGTAGATGGTCAGGTTGCTGATTGCGGGATCGATCTCCACCAGCACCGCGGTGACGAACTCCTCGTTCGTCGCCTCCCTGCGGGTCAGGCTGGCGTCGAGCCTGCGAGCGACCTCGGCGAGCGTATACACCTCGTGTACGGCCTCACGGAAGACGCCGAGGACGTCGGCGGCGACCTCCACCGCGCTGAGCCCCTTGCCGCGGACGTCGCCCATGATGAGCCTGATGCCGTAGGGGGTTCGGGCGACTTCGTACAGGTCACCCCCCACCTGCGCCTCGGCGGCGGCGGCGAGATAGAGCACGCCAAGCTCCAGTGGGCCGACGCGGCCGGGCAGCGGGCGCAGCAGTGCCCGCTGGGCAACCTCAGCCACCGTGGTCACCTCGGCAAGCTTCTGGTTGCGGCGCGAGGTGTGCACCGCGCCGGCGGTACTTACCGCGGTGACCAGCACCACGGAAACTATGGTCGCGATCGGCAGCGACGGCATGGCCTCAAACGTTCGCATGCTGATCCCGATCGCAGCGAGGAGGCTGATCACGCCATAGATCAGCGGCCGCCGCGGCACCGTCGCACCAATGCCGGCCAGCGCGGGCGGTATGGCGAGCAGCGGTTCCAGGTAGAGCGGCCCCTTCCAGGCGTCCCCGAAGTAGAAGAGCGCCACCACCGCGACCAGGGGCAGTGCACATGCGGCATGCCAGATGCCCGGCCACGGGTCCGGGCGCTCGTCCGGCCGCGCATACGGCCGGGTCCCTCGCCAGGCATCAGGCCGTACGAGAACCCGTCCATTGCGCCGCGGCTTCGCTACCACACCACCTCCCGGCACGGGTCATCGGACACCACGAGTCCCACCGTTGAAACGGCCGGTGAGACGTGATGGTGCCGAAGCTCGCCGCTTCGGTCAGTCCGATGATCCCACGGCTTGGGCCTGGCGGCGACGCCTGCCGACATCCGAAGTCCCGAGAACGTCCCCCGTCTGCTGGATATAACGCAGCGCAGGTCAGCTCCAGATTGTGACATACACGGGTGGCCGGAACACCGACGGCGGCACGCCACCACCTGGACGGCGCATGAGCTGCATTGCCTCCGGCTTACCCAGATAGTGGCGCAGCGAGCTGGCGATGCCTGGCCTGCGATCGCGGGGCAGCGTTGTGACGTACCAGATGGCCTCCCTCGGAGTGGCGGACGTGGCGATGGGCCGTAGCTCGCCGCGCTGTATCTGATGAGCTAGCAGGTGGGCGGCTCCTGGCGCGACCCCGGCGCCGTCGGCCGCCGCCGACCACGCTGCGGTCTGATTGGGGAACACCCTGACGCGCTTTTCAGGAACATCGAGCATGGCGAGCAGCCTTGACACCTCGCTGTCCGGGTCGACGCCGGACGGATCCACCAGCCATGGCCAGCTCCGCGGGCTGCCGGTCGGTCGGCTGTTCCTGCCTGCCACAGCGACCAGCTGATAACGGAAAACGGGCTCGCTGACCAGGCCGGACGCCGCGTCGGTCAGCCACGGGCCAAGGGCAACATCGGCGAGCCTGTTGGCGACAAGCACCGGCATCTCCGCGCTGGCGGCAACTCCGGTGGAGGCCTCCACCCCACCGCCGGACCGACGGCTGAACGCGTCGGTCAGGGGCGAGCTGATGAATTCGGCAATGGTGCTCGTACTCACCAGGCGCAGCTGCTGAGGCAGCCCCTGGCTAGCCCTGACCGATGCCTCAGCTTCGGCGCCAAGTGCCACCATCTGCGAGGCTATCGGAAGCAGGCGGCCGCCCCCGGCCGTGAGGATCATGCCAGTCGCGCTTCTGGTGATGAGCTGGTCATCCAGATGCTGCCTGAGCGCCGCGAGCGCCTGCGACACGGCTGGCTCGCTGACACCAAGAAGTTTCGCGGCATCCTTCACCGAGCCGAGGCGCGCCACCAGGATGAAGGCGCTGAGCTGGGTGAGTGTCACACGACTCATCGTCGTCGTCGGCCGTGCCGTGCGCCAGAGCCACGGCGTACCTTCCTAAGGTTTCGCTTATCCGGCCATTGCCCGCCGTCTGAGGAGCGGAAACGATACGCGAAGGTACGCATGAGCGCCTCACGGACACAGACGTCGGACAACAGGGGAGGGCACATGCAGGTTCCTTCGCAGGTCGAGTACGAGAGAGCAACCAGCGTGGCGGATGCGCTGGCGCTGCTGGCGAGATCAGGGCCGGAGGCCCGGGTGGTCGCCGGTGGTCACAGCCTCATCCCGATGATGAAGCTGCGACTCGCCCAGCCTGAGGTGCTCGTCGACATCAACGGCCTGACTGAGCTGTCCTACATCAGGATCGAGGGCGGCCAGCTGCGGATCGGCGCGCTGACCCGGCACGCGGATCTGCTCGCCTCGCCTGTGCTCGGCGAGCACTTCGCGGTCTTTCATGATGCGGAGCGCGTTATCGCCGATCCCATCGTCCGGAATTGGGGAACCGTCGGCGGTTCGCTTTGCCAGGCAGATCCATCAGAGGATCTTTCCGCGGCGTTCGCCGCGGTGCGCGCCACGGCGGTGATCCGGGGGCCGGACGGGACCAGGGAGGTCCCCATACGCGAGTTCCATGTCGGGCCCTACGAGACGGTCGTAGCTCCTGGTGAGCTCCTCGTCGAGCTTCATATGCCCATCCGTGCGGGCGCTGGCAGTGCCTACGAAAAGGTTGAGCGCCGCGTCGGCGATTGGTCGGTGGCCGCAGCGGCAGCCGTTATGTGGCTTGATCGAGACCCTCACCCGACGGTCAGCGAGGCTGGAATCGGCCTGACCGCCGTCGGTGCCCAGCATTTCGTCGCGGCCGAGGCGGAACAGTTCCTGCGTGGTCAGCCGGCCACCGACGCCAGCTTCGCGCAGGCCGGACAGATCGCGGCCGAGCACTGCAGCCCGGCTGCCGACCAGCGCGGGCCGGTGGACTACAAGCGGCACCTGGTTGCCGAGCTCACCGCCCGGGCGCTGCGCAGGGCGATGAACCGAGCGCGGGGACAGGAGGCATGACATGCAGATCACCATGACGGTAAACGATCACGAGTACACCCGCGACGTGGAACCACGCATGCTCCTGATCCACTTCTTGCGTGACGAGCTCGGGCTCACCGGCAGCCACTGGGGATGCGACACGTCCAATTGCGGCATGTGCGTGGTGTGGCTCGACGCCGTGCCGGTCAAATCCTGCACGGTGCTCGCGGCCATGGCCAATGGGCGCCAGGTCCGCACGGTCGAGGGACTGGAGAGCGACGGCCAGCTGGACCCCGTGCAGGAGGGGTTTATGGCCTGTCACGGCCTGCAGTGCGGCTTCTGCACGCCCGGGATGATGATGACCGCCCGATGGCTGCTCGACCACAACCCTGATCCATCCGAGCAGGAGATCAGGGAAGCGATTTCTGGCCAGGTCTGCCGGTGCACCGGTTATGTGAACATCGTGCGGGCGATCAGGTGGGCGGCGGAGCATCCGGCCGCATTGCCGGCCAGCTCGGCCAACTCCGACAGCGCTGCCAGCTCAGCCAGCGAGGAGGTGTCGGCATGACAGCCGTCGCGGAAAGCGCCACCCCGATGGGGTACGGACGGATGAACCGCAAGGAAGATGCCCGCTTCATCCGCGGCAGGGGCCATTACGTCGATGACGTGCAGCTGATCGGCATGCTGCACGGCGCGGTGCTCCGCAGTCCCTACGCGATTGGCGACCGACAAGGTCCGTTTCCAGGGGCAGGAAGTCGCCTTCGTGGTGGCCGAGGATCGCTACGCCGCCCGCGACGCGCTGGAGCTCATCGACGTCGACTACGAGGCGCTGCCGGCTGTCATGGACGCCCGCCGCGCGCTCGACGACGACGCTCCGGTCATCAGGGACGACATTGAGGGCCGGACGGACAACCACATCTTCGACTGGGAGGCCGGCGACGCGCAGCGCAGCGAGGAGGTGTTTTCCAGCGCTCACGTGGTGGTGGCACAGGACATGATCTACCCGCGCGTGCACCCGGCGCCGATGGAGACGTGTGGCGCGGTCGCTGACTTCGACAAGGTGACGGGCAAGCTGACGATGTGGTGCGGCACGCAGGCACCGCACGCGCACCGCACGCTTTATGCGATGGTCGCGGGGCTGCCCGAGCAGAAGATCAGGGTCATCTCGCCGGACATCGGCGGCGGATTCGGCAACAAGGTCGGCATTTACCCGGGATACGTGTGCGCGATCGTGGGCTCCATCGTCACCGGCAGGCCGGTCAAATGGGTCGAAGACCGCTCAGAAAACCTGATGAGCACGTCGTTCGCCCGTGACTACCACATGCGCGGCGAGGTCGCGGCGACCCGCGACGGCAAGATCCTTGCCGTGCGGGTCAGAGTCCTCGCCGACCACGGCGCCTTCAACGGCACCGCGCAGCCGACGAAGTTCCCGGCCGGGTTCTTCCACGTATTCACCGGCTCCTACGACTTGCAGGCCGCGTACTGCAAGGTGACGGGCGTCTACACCAACAAGGCGCCGGGCGGGGTGGCGTACGCGTGCTCGTTCCGTGTCACCGAAGCCGCCTACCTCGTGGAGCGGATGGTTGACGTGCTCGCCGCAGAGCTTGACATGGACCCCGCGGAGCTGCGCATGCGCAACCTGTTGCGCCCCGAGCAGTTCCCCTACAAATGCCCCACGGGGTGGGAGTACGACTCAGGAGACTATCCGCGGGCGCTCGCCAAAGCGATGGAGATCGCTGGTTACGACGAGCTGCGCCGTGAGCAGGCGGCGAAGCGCGAACGGGGCGAGCTCATGGGCATCGGCGTCAGCTTCTTCACCGAAGCGGTTGGCGCGGGGCCGCGCAAGCACATGGACATTCTTGGCCTTGGCATGGCAGACGGCGCTGAGCTGCGGGTGCACCCCACCGGCAAGGCCGTCCTGCGGATCTCGGTGCAGACCCAGGGACAAGGTCACGAGACGACGTTCGCGCAGATCGCGGCCGAGGAACTTGGCATCTCCCCGGACGACATCGAGGTGGTACACGGGGACACCGACCAGACGCCGTTCGGCCTCGGCACCTACGGTTCGCGGTCCACACCCGTGTCCGGTGCCGCGACCGCCGTTGTCGCCAGGAAGGTCCGCGAGCGGGCGCGCATCGTCGCCTCGGCGATGCTCGAGGTCGCACCCGACGACCTGGAGTGGGAAAAGGGCCGCTGGTTTGTTCGCGGCGACCCGGACCAGGGCAAGACGATCCAGGACATCGCGCTGGCCGCGCATTCCAACCTGGAGCTTCCCGAGGGCATCGAGGGGCACCTGGACGCGACCTGCGTGTACAACCCGCCGAACCTCACGTTTCCGTTCGGCGCCTACATCTGCGTCGTCGATGTCGATCCCGGTACTGGAAAGGTCAAGGTACGGCGGTTCATCGCCGTGGACGACTGCGGGGTGCGCATCAACCCCACCATTGTCGAGGGGCAGGTGCATGGCGGGCTCGCCGATGGCGTCGGCATGGCGCTGATGGAGGTCATCGCCTTTGACGAGGACGGCAACTGCCTGGGCGGGTCGTTCATGGACTACCTCTTGCCCACCTCGATCGAATGCCCATCCTGGGAGCTGGGGGAGACGGTGACACCGTCACCGCACCATCCGATCGGGGCCAAGGGAGTGGGGGAGTCGGCCACCGTAGGCTCACCTGCCGCGGTGGTTAACGCGGTGATCGACGCCCTCAAGCCCTACGGAGTACGGCACGCTGACATGCCACTCACCCCGGCGCACGTGTGGCGGTGGTGCTGCCTGACGGGACGATTGAGGGATTCGTCGGCGGGGACTGCACGGAATCAACCGTGCGGCGCCATGGGCTGCGGCAGCTCGCAGCGGGGCAGTCGATGCTGTTGCGGATCACTCCGGCCGGCCGACAGCCCCCGCGCTTGGACGCGGAGCAGCGGGACGCCGTGCGCGATGACTCACCGGACTGGGCGGCAGAGCGGCACCAGCCTGAGCGGTCCGGCGAAGGCTTGGTCACCGCCTGCAACCCATGCTTGTCCGGCGGCACGCTGGAGATATTCCTGGAGGTGATGAGCCCTCCCTTGCTTGTGCACGTGTTCGGCGACTCGCCCATCGCGCGGGCGCTCGAGGCGCTGGGCGTGGCGATGGGCTGGGACATGCGGCGGGTAAGCCAGCCAGACAGCCCGGTCGCGCCGGACACCGCCGCGGTGATCGTTGCCTCCCATGGTGGCGATGAGGAACAGATCCTGGCCCCTGCGCTGCGCGCGGGGGTTCCGTATGTCGGCCTGGTGGCGAGCAGGCGCCGCGGCAGTGCGGTCGTCGCACGCCTCGATGTCGCGCCAGATCAGCAGGCACGGGTGCATACCCCGGCGGGCCTGGACATCGCGGCACATGGGCCAAGCGAGATCGCGGTGTCGATTCTGGCCGAGATCATCGCCAGCCGCCCGGCGGCCCCCGCGCTCCAGACCGCCGATCGGGTTCCCGCGCTCAAGACCACCGATCGGGTTCCCGCGCTCCAGAGCGTCGATCGGGTTCCCGTGCTCCAGAGTGTCGATCGGGTTCCCGCGGCTCAGGCCGCCGCGTTGGATCCGGTCTGCGGGATGTCGGTTGCCGTCGCGAATGGAACCCTGCGACTCGAGCACGCCGGGACAACGTGGTATTTCTGTGGCTCAGGCTGCCGCGGGGCATTCGCTGCTGACCCGGGGCGTTACAGCGCATGACGGACCTGCCGGAGCGTGACACGGCATGACGAACCTTTCGGAGCGTTACAGGGCATGACCGACCTTTCGGACCGCATCCCCGACGTGCACGCGCTCGCCGCGGGTCTTGATCAGGTGGGCTACCTGGCCGACGAGCCGCTCGCGACCGCGCTGTTCCTGGCGGTGCGAATGGGACAGCCGATTCTGCTCGAGGGCGAGCCCGGGGTCGGTAAGACCGAAGCCGCCAAGGCGCTGGCATCGGCAATCGACACTCCGCTTGTTCGGCTCCAGTGTTATGAGGGCATCGCGGCCACGGAAGCGCTGTATGAGTGGAACTACCCGCGCCAGTTGCTGAGCATCCGGCTCGCCGAAGCGACCGGCGGCACGCTGCATGACGCCGATCTGTTCAGCGAGGATTACCTGCTGGCACGGCCGCTGCTGGCCGCCCTCGAGCATCCAGGGCCGCGGCCAGCCGTCCTGCTGATCGATGAAGTCGATCGGGCCGACGACGAGTTCGAAGCATTCCTCTTCGAGCTTCTCGCGGAGTCCGCGGTCACCATTCCCGAGCTTGGCACGCGGAAGGCGGCCCTGCCCCCGATCACGGTTTTGACCTCCAACCGCACGCGTGACCTGCACGATGCGCTCAAACGCCGGTGCCTCTACCACTGGATCAGTTACCCGGACACCGGCCGGGTAACTGCGATAATCCGCCGTCGCGTTCCTGCCGCGGCCGGGCACCTGGCCGCACAGGTCGCCGAGTCCGTTCGCAGGCTGCGCGGCCTGGACCTGACCAAGCCGCCTGGAGTGGCCGAGGCCATCAGCTGGGCTACCGCGCTGCAGGTGATGGGCGTCCATCAGCTGACTCCGGTAGCAGCAGGCCAGACGATGAGCGCGGTCCTGAAGTACTCAGAGGACGATGAACTGGTCCGGCGGGCGGGCCTGACCACGCTTGTCGACGAGCATGACTGAACTGGACATGCCCCGGGCTGGCGACCTGGCCACCACAGCGGCCACGTTCGGCGCCGCGCTACACGACGAGGGGCTGCCCGTTGGGCCCGATCGATCGGAGCGGTTCGCCCGTGCTGTGACGGTCATGCGCCCGGCAACCGTCCAGGAACTTTACTGGTGCGGCCTGGCCACGCTCGTGTCCGACCCAGACCAGCTCGAGATCTTCAACCGGGTCTTCGCGGCGGTGTTTGCTGGGCTGGCCGATCCGGCGGAACAGCGCGGCGATCCGAACGCCGAGCCCGTGCCGGGCGCGCACGCGACCGCGGGCCGGCCGGGTTCCGCTCCAGCCAAGGTGGATGCGTCGGCCAGCCGGCCAACAAACCAGAAACAACCGGAGGCGTCGGCGCCGCTGCGGACGCTGTCAACCTCCATGGAGCGGCTGGCCAGCCGGGACTTCGCCGAGCTCGCACCGGAGGAGTTGCCGCTGCTCGCCCGGCTCATGCGCGACTTTGCGCTGGCCACACCGCCGCGCCGAACTCGGAGGTACCGGCCGACGCCAGCCGGTCGGCGGATTGACCTGCGCACCACGCTGCGCCATGCTAGGCGGACCGGCGGGGAGCCGTTCCGGCTCGCCCATGGCGCGGCGCGTACCCGTCCACGGCGGCTTGTCGTGCTGTGTGACATCTCGGGGTCGATGGAATCGTACGCGCGGGCGATGCTGCAGCTGCTTTACTGCGCCATCGGCGGCGCCAGCGCCGAGGTCTTTACCTTCGCGACCCGGCTGACCCGGCTCACGCCCGCGCTTGCGACGCGCCAGCCGGCCCTGGCGCTCGCGCGGGCAGGCCAGGCGGCTCCCGACTGGTCCGGAGGCACCCGCATCGGTGCTGCGGTCAAGGAGTTCAACGACGTGTACGGGTGCCGTGGCATGGCCAGGGGCGCTGTCGTGCTCATCATCTCCGACGGGTGGGAAACCGGTGATCCAGCGTTGCTCGGTGCGGAGATGGCCCGGCTGTCTCGGATCGCCCATCGCATCGTGTGGGCCAACCCAAGGACGCAGAGCCCCCGCTACCGTCCGGAGGTTGGTGGAATGGCGGCGGCGTGGCCGTATTGCGACGCCGTGGTGAGTGCGCACCGCCTGACCGCCCTGGCCGAGCTCATCGCCGCGCTCGCCGATCCCGGTCGGCCCCGGCGGATCAGGACCACAACGCAGTATCGCGCGGCCGTGCGTCGCTAACTTCGGGCTAACTCAGCCAGCGAAGCGGCCGCAAAAGGCCCACGTCTGGGCGGGCGATGGGCGCAAGCCGGACCAAGGGCCCGGGCCCGGCGCGGCCCTGGGTCAACGCTCCAACTCGCGGGGGACCACGAACTCCGCCAGCCTGCCGCCGCCGCGATCAAGGTCTCGCCAGCCGCCGGCCACGGTGAACGCCGCCACCGCGCCGGTGGGAAACTTGCTCCGCAGCCGTTCGAGCGCGTTGCCCGCCGAGGGGCCCGGCCGGTCGTCCGCCAGCATGCGGGCCAGGTCCGAAATGCCCGGATCGTGGCCGACGAGCAGCAGGGTGGCCACCGTCCGCGGTGTCTGGCGCACAAGGTCAAGCAACTCGGCAACAGTCGCCCCATAGATCCTCTCTTCGGCGCTGACCTGCGGGGACACGTCGAGTTCGCTGGCCATGAGATCCCAGGTCTGCATGGCGCGGCGGGCTGTCGAGCACAACACGAGGTCGGGCCGGCCGCCGTGGGCTCGCAGCCACGCGCCAACCAGTGGTGCCTGTCGGCGGCCCCGCGGGGCAAGGGGCCGTTCGTGGTCCGCCACATCGGGCCATGCGGACTTGGCGTGCCGAACGAGCAGGAGCCGCCGTGTCGTGATCTCGTGTGCGTCCATGGCTGGGCTCATCCGCCAACAGTGCCAAAAGCCGTGTCGAACGCCCCACCGGGATCGCGCCAGACCGAGTGCACGTGATTCACGCCATCCTGGGTGTTGTTGTATTCGATCAGCAGGTTGGCGGCCTGAACGCGGTAGTAGTGCGGCTGGCCAGGCTCGGTTCCACCGGCCCAGGCGAAGTGTGCCGCCGCCAGACCCGATCCCGCCAAGGCGACGTCGGAGGCCGCGTGGCGGGGCTGGGCCAGCTGGCTGGCATATGGCTCGGCGACGTCGCGAGGAAGGCGGTCAAGGTAGTGGTCGATCAGGTTCCGCAGCAACGCCTGCTGCGGCTCAGTCATCATCGCCGCGGCCAGCCCATGGGCAACGGTGCCCAGCCGCACCGCGCCGAGCGCCTCGTCGGTGGCGCCGAGCGCCGTGCGGTGCGCGGCATCGCGGGCCTTCATCTGTTCCACCGCCCGGGCCGGCAGCGGGCTGCCGAACAGCTCCCACAACGGCTTCGGCAGCGCGCCCGGATCGACCACTGGCCGGTTCGCCTGAACGATGTCGGGCGGTGCCGCGCTCGACAGCACGGCGGTCGTCGACTGCGCGGGCCGCAGCGCGTGGACAAGCTGGCGGCCCAGGTCTTCCGCGGGCGCGAGGGGACGCAGGTTCGCCCCGGGCAGGCCGGTGGTCGCGGGCGAGGCGCCAAGGAAGATCGGCCCGGCGGTAACGTCTCCGCGGACGATCGCGTAGTTGACGGCGACATGGTGGCCGGACACGCGCCACCCCCATGCCGGGTCGTCCGGGGTGCCGAAGACCGTGACGTAGTACATGAGCGGATCCCGGCCGCGATGTGACTGCCAGCGGCCCGGGTAGGGCATTGCCCACCCTTCGGCGGCGTCGAGCACGTTCTCCAGCCCCATGATCGTGGCAGCGAGTGCGTATCCGCGCTCCGACAGGCCGCTGGCCAGGAGCCGGTGGGCGTGCCGTTGCTGAACCGGGTCCATGTCCGCGAGCGGGAGGCCGCCTTGCTCCGTGGGCGTGTAGTACCAGCGCAGCCGTTCGGCAGTGTCGGTGAAGGACCGCCGGGCCACGGCCCGTTGCGGAACGGTCAGCGATTTGAGCCATTCCGCCGCCGCGGCCGCCATGCCCTCCGAGGTCTTCATCACCATCTACCAGCGGTGGTGTACCTGCGGCCGGATGAGCTCTTCGTAGATCCGGTTCACCATGTCCAAGGTCCCGGTGGGCAGCGGCAGCAGATCGGCTGCGGCCGCGTTGGCCTGGGCCTGCGCGGGGTTACGCGCGCCAGGGATGACGACGCTGACCCCTGGCTGGTCAATGATCCAGCGCAGGGCGAACTGGGCCATCGTCGCGACGTCAGGAACGAGGGGTGCCAGCCGCCGCACGGCCGCAATCCCGGTGGCGAAATCGACGCCGGAGAAGGTCTCGCCGACATCGAAGGCCTCACCGTTCCGGTTGTAGGTGCGGTGGTCGTCAGCGCCGAATTGGGTGCGCTCGTCGTAACGGCCCGACAGCAGGCCGCTTGCCAGCGGAACCCGGGCAATGATGCCGACCCCAGCCCGCTGGGCCTGCGGCAGAACCTCCTCCAGTGGCTTGCGCCGGAACGCGTTGAGGATGATCTGCACGGTCGCCACGCCGGGCCGCGCGATCGCGGTGAGCGCTTGCGCGCAGGTCTCCACGCTCACGCCATACGCGGCGATCGCACCGTCGGCGACCAGCGTGTCCAATGCGTCGTACACGGCGTCGGAGGCATAGACGGCCGTCGGCGGGCAGTGCAGCTGCACAAGGTCGAGCGAGTCGACGCGAAGGTTCGCGCGCGACCGGTCGGTCCAGGCGCGGAAGTTCTCGAGTGTGTACTGTGCCGGATCCTGCGGCGCCCGGCGGCCCATTTTGGTGGCCACGGTAAGACCCGCGCCCGGCCGCTCGGCGAGCAGCCGCGCGATCGCCCCCTCGCTGCGCCCGTCGCCATACACGTCTGCGGTGTCGAGAAAGCTCACGCCCGCATCGACCGCGGCGCGCAGGGTGGCATGTGCGGCCTCGTCGCTGACGCCGCCCCAATCGGCCCCGAGCTGCCAGGTACCGATCCCGATCACGCCGACCTTCCGGCCGGTCCGCCCTAGTACGCGCTCCTCCATGCTCTTGACCCTAACCCGCGTTGCTCTTGACCCTAACCCGCGTTATCTGCCGGCCCTACCGGCTGCGCGTTGTGTGATCCCTGTCCTGCTGGTATGCAGCCAGGTGGGATGATTCGGCTGCCGAGCTGGAGGGAATGGTGTCCATGCCGAGTGAGCTGGAGGAACTCGACGTCCGCCTGCCATGGCTGCGGGCCAGGTCAGGGCTCAAGTGGCGGGCGGTGCGCCCGGCCGGCATCGCCGCCTGGATCGCTGACATGGATTTCGCGGCGCCACCGGTCGTCCGCGACGCTCTCGCCCGGCTGGCGACCGAGGGAGATCTCGGCTATCCGGAGTGGCTCCACGAGGCGGTCCCGCTGCGCGAGGCGTTCGCCGCCCGGATGGCGCAGCGCTACGGCTGGTCACCGGATCCGGCCGAGGTACACGATTTCAGCGACATCATCCAGGGCCTGCAGGCGGTGCTGCATGTGGCGACCGCGCCGGGCGATGCCGTTGCGATGCACCTGCCGGCGTACCCGCCGTTCCTCGAGACGCTGGCGGCCATGGACCGCCGCCTGGTCCCTGTCCCCGTCGAGCGTTCGGCCTCGGGCTGGGTTTTTGATCCCGAACGGCTCGCGCGAGACGTCGCTACGGCCGGTGTGCGGGCCCTTGTCCTAGTCAACCCGCACAACCCGACCGGCCGCTCGTTCACGCGACCCGAGCTTGACGCAATCGCGGCGGTGGCGGCCGCGCACGACGTGCTGGTTATCGCCGACGAGGTGCACGCGGACCTGACCTACCCAGGCTTCGGCCACACGCCGTTCGCGTCCATTTCGGCGGAGGCAGCAGGCCGCACGGTGACGCTGACCTCAGCGACCAAGGCGTTCAATCTGGCCGGAATCAGGTGCGCCGTGGCGCACATCGGGTCGGCCGCGGTCCGCGGCGCCCTCGCGGCGCTGCCACCGCTGATCTTTGGCGCCGCGAATGTGCCGGGGGTGACAGCCACCCTGGCGGCATGGCAGGACGCCGACGAGTGGCTGGCGGCCGTGCTCAGCGGGCTCGACGAGAACCGCAGGTATCTGGAGAAGGCGCTCACGCCGCTCGGCGTTGGCTACCTTCCGCCCGACGCCACGTACCTGGCCTGGCTGGATTGCCGAGACCTGGGTCTGCCGGAAGATCCCGCCGCGTTCTTCTGGGACCGTGCGCAGATCAAATTGAGCCCTGGGCCTGATTTCGCACCGGCCGGACACACGCCGGCGATCCCTGCGGGGCTGGATCCGGGAACCGGCGGAACCGGCTTCGCGAGGCTGAACTTTGCCACGTCCGGCTCGGTCCTCGCGGAGATCTGCGACCGCATGGCCGCCGCTCTTAAACACCTCTGCTAACGCCGCTCCCGGCACCGCTCCTGACCCGTAGAGGGCCTCTACTGGTCGTCGGCGACCCGTAGCGGCACTCTACGGGTCGGCTTGTGCCACCGTCAGCGTGAGATGATCGCGTCATGGCGGCGACAGCGGTCTATCTGGAGTGCGGGAAGAAGCGGGTCTTCGCGTGCTCGCTGGATTGGCCCGGCTGGTGCCGCTCTGGCAAGACCGACGAGTCCGCGCTTGAGACGCTTGCGGCGTATGTCCCGCGGTACGCGGCGGTCGTAAAGCTGGCGGGAATGGAGTTTCCCGCGACCGCGGGCGACTCGTTCGACGTTGTGGAGCGGGTACCTGGATCGGCGACGACCGATTTCGGCGCGCCCGGAGTGATCCCCGCGGCCGACTCCAAGCCCCTGACGCGTGGTGACGCGAGCCGCCACACCGCGCTGGTGCGGGCTTCGTGGGCCTACCTGGACCGGGTCATCGCCAGCGCGCCCGAACAGTTGCGGAAGGGGCCTCGCGGCGGTGGCCGCGACCGGGACAAGATCGCGGCCCACGTCCTCAGCGCTGAGGTTGCCTACGCCCGCAAGCTCGGGCTGCGGCTCCGCGAACCCGCCATCGACGACGCGGCTGCGATCGCGGAGATGCGGGACAGCCTCGCCGCAGTCCTCGACGCGCCATCGGACGGCGCACCGCTGGCCCCGAAGGGCTGGCCGATCAGGTACACGGCTCGCCGGATCGCCTGGCACGCTCTCGACCACGCCTTCGAGATCGAGGACCGGTCAGACAGCTAAGAGCCTGTTTGAGAGCCTCGATCCACGCGGTACCTCGAGGCTAAGCCTTCGGCAATGAAAATAGTTTCCCGTAATCAAGCGAATGGGATCAAATATTTCGCCGCCCGGTGTGGGCGCGAATGCCTTCGGAAGGCATGAGTAGGGGCGAGTTGACCGGGTATGTAGGGCTGGTCATGATTCCATACCAAAGGAGTGGTCAATATGGCTGGCATGCTGCGAGTTCCGCGGAGCCGCGGCGCGCTCAGCGGCACCCTGCTGGTGCTTCTCGGTGCGTGGGGAGCCCTAATCCCCTTCATCGGGCCCTATTTCCATTACGCGTACACCCCTGATCGCGCCTGGGCATACACCTCAGGGCGGCTATGGATGGAGATCATTCCCGGTGTCGCGGCGGCGATCGGTGGCCTGATCGTACTCGGTAGCGCGAATCGCGCATTCGCCGCGTTTGGTGCCTGGCTCGCAGCGCTCGCTGGAGCATGGTTCGCCGTCGGCTCCTCCATCGGCGCGCTGTGGACGTCATCGGGCTTCCCGCGGATCGGGTCTCCCATCGGTGGCACGTTCTTGCGAGTGGTGGAGCAGATCGGCTTCTTCACTGGCCTGGGTGTGGTCATTGTGTTCTTCGCCGCGCTCGCGCTCGGCAGGTTCGCGGTAATCGCGACCAGGGACGCGGCTCTGGCGGCGGGCGAAGCGGAGCCTGCGCACCCGGACGTACACCAGAGAGATCGCACATCGGCGGCGACCCGCGCCTGATCTGCCAGCCTGACCAGCTGACTCCGCGCCGCGGCGGAAGGCCCTTCACGGGGGCGTGCCGTAGCTGGGACTGCACGCCCCCTCGGCGCAGCTCATTGACGCCGGTCTTGCCGGAAATGGCCCATTCCGGCATGGTGAGCTGACGCCGAAGGAAGGACCCCGGTCCGGTTCACCGAACCCGGGACCCCGAACAGGCTACTCACGGGGTATTCACCCTTGAGGTCGCCTCGCCCTATTCACAGGTCGACCAGCGCGCCGCAGGTGACGTTGGCGATGACCCCAGTCATGGCGCTGGCGCGGTCCGAGGCCATGATGGTCGCCACATTCGCCACCTCGGTCGGCATCGGCAGTACTGACGCTGGACGGCGTCGTGGAGGCGCCAGACACGTGGCACCTCCCCTACTTCAACGACCAGATGGGGGAGACGAGACGATTGGGGCGCAGATGGCCGGGGCAGACACCATGCTGCTTGGCAGGCGGACCTACCAGGAGTTCGCCGCCCACTGGCCCAGCCAGCCAAGCGACGCGCCGTTCGCCGACTACATGAACACCACCCCCAAGCTCGTCGTGTCCACGACCCTGGGCACGCTCGAGTGGCAGAACTCGACACTGATCACCGGCAACGTCGTGCAGGAGCTCACTAAGCTGAAGCAGCAGCAGCCCGGAAAGAATCAACATCTCCGGCAGCGCCACCCTGGTGCGGTCGCTGCTACGCGAGGGCCTGCTCCTCGACGAGTTCCGGCTCATGATCTGCCCGATCGTCGTGGGCAGCGGCAAGCGCCTGTTCGAGGATGGGGTGCCGCTGAAGCTCGTGGACGCAACGACCTTCAGCACGGGGGTCCTGTCACTCACCTACGCGCCGGCCGACCAGTAGCGTAAGAACAGTTCATGATCGTTCAAGCGGGATGCCGAAGGAGCCGGGGCGTCACAGCTCCCAGTTGATCGGGGCGCGGGGATCTGGGGTGTAGGAGCAGTAACGGCCCGTTCGGATTGTGGCGGAGAGGTGCCGCCCAAGGGTGGGGTTGGCCCGGGCGACGTTGGCCATCGCCGCTCGGATCGCCCTGGTCGCGTTGAGCCTGGCGCGCTCGGCGTGGGACGCCGCCCGGCGATCCCGGCCCCCCAGCCCGACCGCGCGCGCGAGTTCGCCCACCAGGAAGTCCATCTCTTGGCGTGCGTTGGCGGCACGGACCGGGTCGTTGAAGCGGTCCGCCTCGTCCAGCTCCGCCTGGAGTTCATCGAGCCGGGCCCGGTAGGCGGCCTTGGCCGTGGCGTCCAACAGTTCCCCCGCGTCACCGAGGTCCGGGCGCTCCTCCAGCTCGCCGCTTTGGGCTCGGTCCCCTTGCCCCGGCGGCGCGCCCTGGCTGTGGGCCGCCTCCAGGTCGGTCACGTAGAACTCCCGTGCTGGATGCGCGAGCAGCCGGGCCAGGTGGTGCAGGCCCTTGGCGTCCTTCAGGCGCACCACCGAGCCTTCGTAGCGGACGCTCCAGTAGTCGCCTTCCCGACGAAACATGTTACTGGCGACCTCGGGCGCGGTGGCCTCGGCGGCCGGCCCCGCAGGGGACGTCCCGCCTGCCTGGGACGCTTGGAGCGTCTGGATCCCCTGAGCGACGGCGGCCATCCCGAGGGAGCTGGCAGCGGCAAACGCCCGATCCAGCAGCCCGAGCGCCTTGCCTCGCTCGGCAGCGGACATTATCGAGTCGTGGAGCGTGCTCAGCTTGCCCTCTGGCCCGGTGAACGGCGTCGGCTCGGCGGTGATGGCGTCGCCGACCGGTCGCGTACCCGCGCCGTCGCGGATGGCGTTGACGATGGGCGCCCGCTTGACGTCCACCACCTCGCCGATCAGCGCGGCCAGGTCGGCCAGCGGCCTCCCAAGCTGCCCCGCGTAGGCAACAACGATGGGCTCGAACCGCGCGTCGCTGGCGCGCTCGTCGACGAAGACCACGATCCGCCAGCCCGGGCTGTGGTTGTTGGCGGGGATGCTGGTAGCGGTGACGACCGTCAGCCCGCTCACGACGCCGCGGATCGTGCCGCGGTCGAAGTCCTCATCCACCGGCTGGTCACTCCGGGGTGCGGCGCGCGAGCCAGCCGGTCGCGACCAGGGCCACGGCCGCCCACGCCGCGAGCACCGGGAGCTGGGAGCCGAGTTCCGAGGCCCCCAGCCATGGGTCGCTGATCGCGGGCACCGCCGATGGCAGCGCGTCGGCGAGCGTCTGCATCGTGCCGGTCATGACGCCCTTCGGCGGGCCTGCGCCGCCAAGCAGGTACAGCGGGAAGAAGGCCAGCAGCCCGATTGCCTGCGCCGCGCGCGCGGTCGGCGCGGCCAGGCCGACAGCAACGCCGACCAGGACGAGGGTGAGCGTGCCGGCGGCCAACCCGAACACCGTCTGCCACGGGTGGACGACGTGCGGGATGCCGTAGGTCGGTGCGGCCACTGCGAGCACGACGGCAATGCCGAGGACCACGAGGCCGCAGGTGACGACGGCTTGTGCCGCGACGACCTTGGCCGTCGAGATCCCGAACGCTTCGAACCGGCGGAGGACGCCCCGCTCGCGGTAGGAGGCGAGCGCGACCGGCAGCCCGACCAGCGCTAGCGCGATCACCGGCACGCCGGTCGACGCCGCGACGTAGTAGTCGTCGGGGCGATGCATGCCGAACCCCTCGTCAGGCTGGTTGCCGAACACCCCGGCGAGGATCAGCATGACGAACGGCGGGAACACGAACGCGAACACGAGCACGGTCCAGTCGCGCACCAGCAGCCGCGCCTCGGCTGCGGCGAGCGTGGCAAGGCGGTTCATCGACGGCCTCCATTCAGGAGCGAGACGACGGCGTCCTCGAGGGACGGGCGGATTACGGTGAAGTCGCTGGGGGCGAGATCGCGGCGGGCTAGTTCCGCCGCGACGTGCACGACCGCGTGGGGATCGACGGTGATGTCTGCGACCGTGCCGTCGTAGCCGATCTCGACGACTCCGGGCAGCCGCTCGAGCCCCGCGAGCGCCGCGGCGCTCGGGTACGTGAACCGCACCCGGACGGTTCCCCCGGCGGTGACCAGCTCGACCGGCCTGCCGCAGGTCAGCAGCGCGCCCTCGTGGATGACGGCGATCCGATCGCAGAGCCGTTCCGCCTCGTCCATGTCGTGGGTGACGAGAACGACGGTCGCGCCCTGGTCCCGTGCCTTCTCGACGAGCTGCCACGTCTCCCGCCGGGCGGCCGGGTCCAGCCCTTGGGTCAGCTCGTCGAGGAACACCAGGCGCGGGCGGTTGACGAGCGCGAGGGCGAGAAAGAGCCGCTGGCGCTGCCCGCCGGACAGCGTGCCGTACGGCTTCCGCAGCAGCGGCTCCAGGCGCCACGCCTCGGCGAGCGCCCGCCAGTCGACGGTGTCGCCTGCCAGCCGGGCGAACAGCCGCAGCGCTTCCCCGACCCGTAGCCGGTCCGGCAGCGCCGAAGCCTGCAGCTGCGCGCCGACGAGTGGACGCAGCCGCGCTCGCTCGCGGGCGGGGTCGAGGCCGAGCACGTCGACCCGGCCCGCATCGCGACTACGCAGACCCTGGCGGCGATGCCGAAGATCTCACCGGTGCCGACCGCGAACGACAGGCCACAAAGAACCGGCTGGCCGTTGTAGGACTTGTGCAGGTCGTGGACCTCGATTGCGGTGTTGTTCACGCCGCTGACGCTAGGGACCGGCGGCCCGTCGCGCATCGGCCCACGGGCCCGGGCCGCGGGTCCGACCCCGGTCGGAGGCGCTACGGCGGCGTCGCGCCGGGCGCGACCACGCCGTGGTCGTACGCGAACACGATCGCCGCAGCGCGGTCGCGCACGCCGAGCTTGGAGAAGATGTTGCCGACGTGGGTCTTCACGGTCGCCTCGGCCACGTACAGGGACGCGGCGATCTCGACGTTGGTCGCACCGCGTGCCATCAGCCGCAGGACGTCCCGCTCGCGGTCGGTCAGCAGCTCCAGCCGCGCCGCCCGGCGGGCGGCCGGCGCGACGAGCCTGCGGTAGTGGTCCAGGACCCGTGGCGCGACCGCCGGGTCGAACCAGGCCCCGCCGCCAGCGACCGCCCGGACCGCCGCGATCAGGTTCTCCGCCGATGAGTCCTTGAGCACGAACCCGGCGGCACCGGCCTCGATGGCCCCCCACAGCACCTCGTCCTCGCCGAACGTGGTGAGCACGAGGACGAGCGGAGGATCCTCCGCGGCGCGCAACTGCGCCGTCGCGGCGATGCCGAAGATCTCACCGGTGCCGACCGCGAACGACAGGCCACAAAGAACCGGCTGGCCGTTGTAGGACTTGTGCAGGTCGTGGACCTCGATTGCGGTGTTGTTCACGCCGCTGACGCTAGGGACCGGCGGCCC
>WNGF01001704.1_pt1 | contig 33637 bp, 32 predicted proteins | sample 5400641 | NCBI WGS metagenome assembly WNGF01 (sample SAMN13153371, study PRJNA577476) | soil metagenome | isolation source: 80 cm soil or saprolite under grassland replicate 2 | place: USA:California | collected 2016-06-15 | reverse complement strand
CTTCCTGTACTTTCATTGCCCGCTCCATCGCGGCCTTCGGGTAAGAAACCATGCTTCGCATGGTCTCTTACCCTCACCGCCTGAAAAGCGGACATATCACGTGCTATCTCAACCGGACATATCATGTGCTAACGACACAGGGTGGCGTAATTCTTGACATCGTTAACTTTACCGATTATCGTGCTTCGGTACGCGTCTCCTTGTACCTCCGAAGATGTTTAAAGGTCAATGGAAAATAAAATTCGGATGACAAGCAAGAGGAATCCAGCATGAAGCTTCAAAGCGTGTCCGGGCAATTGCTTAACGGGTGTGTTGATCCTGGGCTTGTGCCTCAACGCACTCTTTACACGGGTGCCCAAATGCCGGCCATCGGACTGGGAACGTTTGGGTCGGACCATGTGTCGGCGGTGGAAATCGCGGCAGCCGTGGAAAGTGCCGCCGCGATCGGATATCGCCATTTTGATTGTGCATCCGTGTACAACAACGAGCACCAGATTGGATATGCGCTGCAACAGGTGCTGCGCAGCGAGATTAAGCGTCAAGAATTATGGATTACATCAAAGCTGTGGAACGACAAGCATGGCGAGAACGACGTGATCCCTTCCTGCAAGGAATCCCTTGCAGACCTCAGACTGGCTTACCTGGATTTGTATCTCGTCCATTGGCCATTTCCCAACTTCCATCCTCCCGGTTGTGACGTGACTTCCCGAAGCAAGAATGCAAAACCCTACATCCATGATGATTTCATGAAGACCTGGCGAAAGATGGAGGAACTGGTCGATCTAGGTTTGGTTCGTCATATCGGTACCTCGAATATGACGATTCCAAAACTAAAACTTCTCTTGCGCGATGCTCGTATTAAACCGGCAGTGAACCAGATGGAACTGCACCCTCACTTTCAGCAGCCGGAGTTATTCGACTTTGTCCGGTCGAACGGTATCGTTCCCGTAGGTTATTCTCCGATCGGTTCGCCAGCGCGGCCGGAGCGCGACCGGACACCTGAAGACAGTTCGCCCACGCAGGATCCAGTGATTGTCAGGATTGCCAATCGGCTCGGCTTGCATCCGGCAATCGTTTGCATAAAGTGGGCTGTCCAGCGCGGACAGATTCCTATTCCATTTTCCGTCAAGCGAAATCAGTACCTTAGCAATCTTGAAGGCGTGGTGAGTGAGCTTCTCACCGACGACGACATGCGTGAAATCAGCGCCATTGACCGGAACTGCAGGCTCATTAAGGGTCAGGTCTTTCTTTGGAAAGAAGGCCAATCATGGGAGGACCTTTGGGATTTGAACGGGGAGATCACACCCGCATGAACTGGGTCTCGACAACCGTGCCAAAGGTCGCAGCCATGGAGACCAAACAGCAGACGATGCGAGCCGCGTTTCTACCTGGTAACGATAAAGTTGAACTCCGCAGCGTGCCTCTTCCTCGTCCAGGTCACGGAGAAGTTCTGCTGAGAGTAAAAGCTTCGACAATCTGCGGTTCTGATATTCGCTGTATCTACCACGAACATCTAGGGAAGGGGCCCGAAGGCTATCAAGGAGTAATTGCCGGCCACGAGCCAAGTGGTCAGATCGTAGAGATCGGGCCTGGCTGCCGTCGGTTGTGGCGTCTGCAATGATTGCCGGCGCGGCTACATGATTTCATGCACGAATGAAAACTATCGGCGTGCCTACGGTTGGCAGCGGGACGGCGGAATGGCCGACTACATGATTGCCGAAGAGAAAGATCTCATCGCCCTTCCGAATGAGCTTTCTTACGCGGACGGTGCGCAGGTGGCATGCGGTTTCGGCACAGTTTACGAAGCAATTGAAAAAATCGGGGTCAATGGCAATCATTCGGTGCTCATCACCGGACTTGGACCAGTAGGGCTGGCAGCTGCGGCTTTGTGCCGCAAGCTAGGCTCGCAGAAAATTATCGGTATCGATGTTGTCCCCGACCGCTTAGACTTAGCGCGGTCCCTCAACCTCTGCGATGTCGTTCTTCGGTCTGGTGACGACAATGTCGCGGAGGTAAGAAGCTTGACAGATGGCAACGGGGCCGAGCGCGCGTTCGACTGTTCCGGTAATGCCACGGCGCGGGCCACAGCAATTCGCGCAACGCGCAAATGGGGCAAAGTTGCATTTGTCGGCGAAGGAGGAACAGTCGAATTCAATCCATCGCCGGACATAATTCACGATCAAAAGACCATCTACGGTTCGTGGGTGACCACGACGTGGCTGATGGAGGAATTGGTCGAGCGCTTGGTACGGTGGAACCTTCATCCGGCTGACATCATTACGCACCGGTTTGGCTTAGAGGGTGCCGCAGACGCCTACGCCCTTATGGCTTCCGGCAAGTGCGGCAAGGTTGCAGTCTGCTCAGACGAGGAATTGGCGGTCAAATGACGTCAAACTGGGAAGAGATTCTTAGGGATCGGCTGCAACTGTTTGGGCATCGCAACTGGCTGGTCATCGCCGATTCCGCATATCCTGCGCAGACGCGGCAGGGTGTCGAGACCATCGTCGCCGATGAAGAACAAACTACTGTCCTTTCGCGGGCGCTTGCAATTCTTGGCGGATGCAGGCACATCAAACCAGCAATTTATACGGACAAAGAACTGCAGTTTGTCTCCGAGCAGGATGCTCCAGGTATCACAGCTTATCGGCGACAGCTCGAAAGGCTTTTCGACGGGCATCAAATGCACTCGCTTCTGCACGAGGACATCATCTCCAGGCTTGATCAGGTCGGAGAAATGTTTCGAGTTCTGTTGATTAAAACCAACATGCGCATTCCATATACGTCAATTTTTTTCGACCTGGGGTGCGGATACTGGGATGCCGAACCAGAGAATCGGCTCCGGGCTGCAATGCGATCCAAAAATCGGCGGCCTAATGCGACAAAACGCAAGAAGCGTTAGTTGTCTCGGAACCCAAACATGAAGGCGCTTGTACTTCAGAAACCAGGGCAGGCATCCATCGAGACGGTTCCGGATCCGGTGCTCACAGACGGAAATGTATTACTCAAGGTTCGAATGGTCGGCTTCTGCGGAAGCGATTTGAATTCGTTCCGTGGACTTAATCCACTTATTTCGTTTCCGCGGATTCTGGGGCATGAAGTGTGTGCCACCGTTGTTGATGGCAAGTACCAGTTCGCAGCGGGGACAGATGTCGCACTCTCGCCTTACACAAGCTGCGGCCAGTGTGCATCATGCCGCCGAGGACGCCCCAATGCATGCCAGATCAACCAGACTCTTGGGGTTCAAAGGGACGGCGCTCTCACCGAATTTATCGTAATGCCGGCGGAGAAGTTATATCCGGCAAGACTCACGCCTAAGGAATTGTGCCTGGTTGAACCGCTCACCGTGGGCTTTCATGCAGTGGCCCGGGGACGAGTGACTGCGGACGACACCGTTGCAGTTTTCGGATGTGGTGGAGTGGGCCTGGGAGCCGTGGCGGCATCGAATGCTCGTGGTGCGACCACGATCTGTATTGATGTGGATGACGACAAGCTGGAACTTGCGCGGTTGGCAGGTGGTGCTTACGCGATTAACACGGCGCGTGAGCCGTTGCATGAGCGCTTGCAGGAAATAACTGAAGGATGGGGTCCGGATGTGGTGATCGAAGCCATCGGCACACGAGCGACCTTTCGATCTGCGGTCGAAGAAGTGGCCTTTACGGGCAGGGTTGTGTACATCGGTTATGCCAAAGAACCAGTTACGTATGAGACGAGGATGTTTGTACAAAAAGAATTGGATATTCTCGGGTCGAGAAATGCTCAGCCGGAGGATTTTCAGGCGGTAATCAAGCTTCTCGAAGCGCGAAAGTTTCCGGTGGAGCAGGCGGTGAGTTTGGTGGTTTCTCTCGAAGAAGCGCCGGGCGCATTGCGCTCGTGGAGTGAGAATCCCTCGAGGTTCAAGAAAATTTTGGTCGCATTGGACTAGACACAATGAACATTGGCGTGAGCGAATCAACAACCACGGTCCGTCCTGGCATTGCTAAGGGCGGTCTGTTCCGCACTGCGCAAGGCGTAAATCTCACTTTCACTTTTGTGCTGCTTACCTCGTTATTTCTCTTGTGGGGCTTCTGCAACGGCATGATCGACATCCTGAACAAGCATTTTCAGGACACGTTGCACATCAATAAGGAGCAATCGGGTCTGGTGCAGGCGGCCAATTATCTGGCCTACTTTCTGATGGCCGTTCCTGCGGGATTTATTGCCAAAAAATTCGGCTACAAAGGCGGCATCCTCCTCGGATTGTCATTGATTGCGGCTGGCGCATTCTGGTTCATTCCTGCCGTGAAGATCGGCACCTACTCGGCCTTCTTATTGGGTCTGTTCGTTATTGCCGCGGGCATGACTTGTCTGGAAACCATCGCGAATCCGTACGCCACAGTTCTGGGTTCGCCGGAGGCCGGTCCCACGCGCATCAATATCGCTCAAACGCTGAACGGAGCTGGCTGGATTCTAGGTCCGATCGTCGGCGGCCATTTTGTTTTTGCGAGTGCAGGCGGCGCCAATGCGAACGGCGGGCTTACCACGCCTTACATGGGTATAGGCTGCTTCGTAGTTCTGCTGCTGATCACGTTCGTGTTCTCGCCAGTCCCGGAGTTGCACGTCGAGGATGAGAGCCGTCGTTCGCAAACCCAGAATGACATCAAGCCCACAGGTGGGCAGCAGGTAACAATCGCGATCGTGTTGGCCATGGTTTGCGGGCTGCTGTATTTCTTCATCGCTCCAATTCTTGGATTGATATGGACGCTGTTGCAGATGAACGAGGCCCTATTTCAGCCGGTGAAAATCATCCTGCTGATCGGCGCGTACGTACTTTCATTCCTGGTCGTGTCACGAAACTGGGACATGTTTCGGCGCAAGCATTTCACGCTGGGTATTGCCGCGCAGTTCCTCTATGTCGCGGCGCAGACCGGCATCTTCAGTTTTTGCGTCAACTACGTTCTCGAGAATGATCCGGGGGTTACACGGCTTCAGGCTTCGCGATGGTTGGGCGGTATTGGATTCGTTTTGTTTATGGTCGGACGTATGTGCGGCAGTGCAGTGATTAGCCAATTCAAGCCACATCGCGTCCTCGCCGCGTACTCGGCCATCAACGTGGTCCTGGTTGCGGTGACCATGGGCGGCGGCAAAACCGGGATGTACGCCATGTTCGCCAGCTTCTTCTTCATGTCTATCGGCTTCCCGACGATTTTTGCGCTCGGCATCCGTGGGTTGGGCGAGCACACGAAGCTGGGTTCATCACTAATCGTGATGTCTATCGTAGGCGGAGCAATAGCCGCGCCGTTCATGGGACACATTGCGGACCTGCATTCGATGCGCACCGGGTTCGTGGTGCCATTGGTTTGTTTTGTGTTCGTCGCTCTCTACGGATTGAGCTGGGCAAGACTCAGCAGGCAGGACTCATTGCCGCTCACAAAGGTCTAGTCGGCTTCGTGTCACCCGGAATGATTGCAACGCAATATTGCAGTTGAGGGAAGGGAACCATGCTTTCGCATTTTTCAAATCATTTATCGCGCTCGATTCGCAAGCCCAGCATTTTCGTGCTGGCACTATGTGCGTTCTCCTACATGCAAGCCCAAACTCCCACGGCTCCGACCGCGGCGGAGGATCCGGAAACTATCGATCAGATTTGGCAGAAGGCCAGCAGTAAATATGATTCGCAACGCGCGGCCCTCCTGAAAGATGTCGATGCGATGGACCATCGGGGACCCTTCCGCCCTGATTGGGAATCACTGCAGAAATATGAAGCGCCCGAGTGGTACAGAGACGCCAAGTTCGGGATTTTCATTCATTGGGGAACGTATTCGGTTCCAGCGTTTAGCAATGAGTGGTATCCGCGACTTATGTATATAGAGGGATCTCCAGAATACAAGCATCACATCGCTACCTACGGAACCCAGGACAAATTTGGCTACAAAGATTTCATACCCAAGTTCAAGGCCGAGCATTTCGATCCGGCTGCGTGGGCCGAGTTATTCAAGAAGGCAGGCGCAAAATACGTCGTGCCGGTGGCGGAACATCATGATGGTTTTGCGATGTATGACAGTGGCGTGAGCGACTGGACAGCAGCCAAGATGGGGCCTCACCGCGACACCACCGGAGAACTGGCCAAAGCAGTACGGGCCGCAGGTTTGCACTTTGGCTTGTCGTCTCACAGGGTGGAACACAATTTTTTCCTGGGACCGGGCCGCAAAATTCCCTCTGACATCAACGATCCGCAATACGCCGCACTGTATGGCCCCGCCCACACTTGGATGATGAATCCATCGGGCACTCCCCTTAATGATGACTTCACCTATGTCTCATCAGCGTGGGCGAATGACTGGCTGGCGCGGTCCGCCGAGCTGGTGGAGAAATATCATCCTGACATCGTGTACTTCGACTGGTGGATTGGGCAGGCGTCGATCCGCCCGTATCTGACACGCTTCGCCGCGTTCTACTACAACAGCTCGGTGAAATATGGTGACCACGTCGGGGTGATCAACTACAAGGATTACGCAATGCAGGACCACTCCGGCGTCCTCGACGTTGAACGCGGGCAGCTGGCCGACCTGCGGCCCCTGCCCTGGCAAACCGACACGTCGGTGAGCAACAAATCCTGGGGCTACATTAACAATGACACCTTCAAATCACCGGAATTCGTGATTCACCAACTCATTGATATTGTCAGCAAGAACGGCAACTTGCTGTTGAACATTGGCCCGCGTTCGGATGGAACCATCCCCGAAGAAGTTCAACATGTGCTTCTTGATGTGGGTGCTTGGCTAAATGTCAATGGAGAGGCCATCTATGGCACTCGCCCCTGGCGTGTTTATGGCGAGGGCCCAACCAAAGTTGCGGCGGGATCGTTTCACGAGACTGACACCACGCACTACACAGCTGAGGATTTTCGTTTCACAACCAAGGGTGATGTGCTTTATGCAATCGGGCTCGAGTGGCCAAAGAATGAGGCGGTGATTCACTCACTGGCTGCGACCGCCGGCAGTGAACCAGTGCAATCCGTCGCCTTGCTCGGCAGTGATACAAAAATCTCGTTCGACCAGCGTGCAGATGGCCTGCACGTCCGCCTGCCCGATCAAAGCCCGGCGAAGTATGCTTACGCGGTTCGCATTACTTTTCACAGTAATTCTCAGTAACGCGGATGCTGGTATTTCTGACTGGCCTTGCCTGCACAACTGCCGTGTCCTCAGTTGTTCCGCGTTGAGCCGCTCTGATCGGCGCAATTGGCACGCCATCGAGCCTCGCTTTCGCTTCTCCAGTCACCCGAAATAGGTGTACATTCTTAAGATCGGTGCCTGTACGGATAACTGTAACTCCTGGCTTAATCGCAAATGACCCTCCAAGAGATTGCGGAGCGGGCAAAGGTCTCGATCGCGACTGTGTCGCGGACTATTAATCGCATTCCCACGGTGGATCCGGTCCTTGCCAGACGGGTGTGGAGGGTGATCGAGCAAGTAGACTATTACCCAAACACTCATGCGAGAACGCTTGTTTCCGGCCGCAGTCGTATTTTCGGCTTGATTGTCCATGAAATCACCAATCCATTTTTCCCCGAAATCGTCCAAACTTTTACAGAATTGAGCGTGAAGCATCAGTACCAGGTCCTGCTTAGTTTCCTGCCTCAGGATGAATCGCTACTGAAGAACGCCGCTCGTCAGATGATTGAGCGTCGCGTCGACGGCGTGGCCATCCTGACTTTTGGAAGGGAGGATGCACTAATCGATGTTTTCGCGCCTCAAAATGTACCCCTGTTTGTAGTCGATATGGAGTCCCCCGAACCGCTGGTGAAGAGTGTCCACATCGACTACGAACACGGTATTCGCCAGGCTGTGCAGCACCTCGCAGCTTTGGGGCATCTGCGTATCGCATTTGTCAGTGGGCCGGAACAATTGAAAACTGTGATGCAGCGTAAAGCCGCCTTCTTAGAATGCCTGAGAGAAATTGGTTTGCCCACATCTCCGGAACTGCTAATTGACGGAGATCACACCATGGCGGGCGGGATGACGGCCATCTCAGCCCTGGCTGCTTTGCCAGATCGCCCCTCGGCAGTAGTGTGTTCTAACGACATGACTGCGATCGGGGTGATGCGCCAAGCATTTGAGCTAGCTCTCGAGGTTCCTCGGGATTTGTCGGTCGTGGGGTTCGATGATATTCGCCTGGCACAATTCATGATTCCGCCGTTGACCACGGTCCAATTGTCGCAAATCGAGATTGCGGACATCGCATTTAGGGCGTTGCTCGACTCCGCGGAAGCTCCCTGTAATAGACCTTCGTGCTACGAATACACGATCAAAACGAATTTGGTGCTCCGACTTTCTACGGCATTGGCACCCGGTCGGCTTCGGCAGAGTGGTTGCGAGTCTCAGAATATACGGGCTTCCGCGAGGCCGTAAGGACCGGCTCTCGCGAAGAGAGCGGTCAGTTCTTCCAACCAAAAACTCCATAATCGCGGCCGCCTTCACGATGACCGGATGTCCGATTGTGGCATGCGCAGGCCTCCTCGAAAAAACAACTTGACAACGCATAGTGCTTTGGTACTAGAATGCTCGAACTTCGGTACAGTTACCGATAACTAATCTCCGACACGAGAGGGGTCCTAGTCGATGCCCAAATTCCGCGGTCTCTCCCTATATCTCTTCGTCACCGTGGCTGCCTTCGCGATGAGCCTTGCTGCGCCCCTCGCTCAAGGCCAGACGCTTGCTTCCGCGGCTTCGTTTTCAGGTACGATTTCCGACTCCTCCGGCGCGCGCATAGCGAATGCCACTGTCACCTTAGGCAGTTTGGACAATGGAGTCACGCGCACCTTTAAGACTGATGCTGAAGGCAACTTCTCCTTTGCCCTCCTTCCAGCTGGTTCCTACACGCTGAGGATTGAGGCGCCAGGGTTCAAGACCCTAAAGCAGACCGGAATCACCCTGGAAGTCGGCCAGTCAGCAAGTCAAAGCATTAGCTTGAGTGTCGGGGCGTCAGAACAAATCGAGGTGACAGCGGATGCCCCTCTGCTGCAGACTGATAACGCCAACGTCGGTGCCGAAATCTCGACCAAACAGATAACCGAGTTGCCGTTGAATCTGCGCAACGTGTTCAACTTTGTGGAGTTGAACTCATCGGTCAACAATCTGTCGCAAAGGCAGACCATTTCGTCGGGCGGACAGCAAGGCTCCGCCGACCAGGACGTCTCGTTCTTTAACTTTGGCGGCGGCTACTTTGGAACGACGGCATTCCTCCTGGACGGCGCTTGGGATGCGAGCGAGGGCTGGGGTGGTGTGATTTACGTCCCGTCCCCGGACAATGTGCAGGAGTTCAAGGTGCAACAGAACTCATTCACCGCGCAATACGGTTGGAGCACAGGAAATGTGATCAACGTCGTAACCAAGTCCGGAGGCAGCCGTTTGCACGGAGACGTGTACGATTATTTGCGCAATGGGGCACTCGACGCTAACAACTACTTCAACAATCTGAACAACAACCCGCGTCCGAATTCGCATCGCAATCAGTTTGGCGTTGCCGTCGGGGGGCCTGTGTACATTCCGGGCATCTACAAGCAGCGTGACAAGACATTTTTCTTCTTCAACTTCGAGGGCCATAGAGACCATAACGCCGGGCAGTATTCAGGTAGCGTCCCAATTCCGACTTTCCGCACCGGAAATTTCTCGGCGCTGTTGGGCTCGCAAGTTGGAACGGATGCCTTGTGCCGGCCAATTCTGGCGGGGCAGCTTTACGATCCCTACACGACGAGGCAGGTTACAGCGAGCTGCGGTCCCAACACTGGCCAGACGGTTTTTATCCGCGATCCTATTGCCGGAAACAATTTGGCCAATGCAACGAATGGAATAAATAGCATCGGGCAGGCGCTAGTCAACTATTACCCGACGCCGCTGACTAATGCCTTGACGAATAACTGGAGCGCCTCGGGCCTCCAGGCGGACTATTCGGACGAGTACAGCGGTCGGATTGATCACAACTTCAGCGACAAGACTCGGCTTTACGGACGATATTCCTACAAGAAGGAATACAAAGACGAAGAGGCTGCTTTCTTCGGCGCGAGCGATCCCGCTGGTCCGGGACAGAGAAACCCCAACAACCGCTGGAACGTTGGCGTCGGCCTAAGCCGAGTCTTCACTCCCACTTTCACCATGAGCGTCAATCTGGGCGGAATGAAATGGGTTGAGGGCAACGACGTGCAAAGTCACGGCTTCAAGGCCTCGTCGCTTGGGTTGCCAAGTTTTATCGACACAAACTCGCCGCAATTCCCTATCATCAGCGCGGCCAATTATCTGCCGGAAGGGCCGGTGGCGGGGGCGGGGCAGGGTGCATTTCCTCGAGCCGCCGCCAGCGGATCAGTCGACTTTGTGAAAGTACGGGGGGCGCACCAACTCTCCTTCGGATACATGGGGGTCGCGACGGACGAAAACGGCGGGCGCTTCCATTTCACGCCATTTAACTTCAACAACCTGTTCACGGCGGGTCCGGATCCACAAAACGCGACTGCGGGGACTGGCGACTCAATCGCATCCATGATGCTGGGATTGCCTGCCAGCGGGAACACCGGCATCTCCATTCAGGAAGTGAGCCGCACTTGGTTCCACGGGGTGTATTTGCAGGACGACTGGAAGGCGACGCGAAAACTGACCCTGAACCTTGGACTACGTTGGGAAGTCCAGCGCCCCGTGACCGACCGCTATAACCGGCAGGCGTGGTTTGACTACAAGGCAACCAATCCCATCAGTGCGGCTGTTGGTCAGACTTACCTGGGCCAACTCGACTTCGCCTCGTCTGGCAACCGAGGGCTGTTTAACACAAACCATAACAACTTCGCCCCCAGAATCGGATTCGCGTATCAACTCATGCCTAAGCTCGTAATGCGGGGCGGTTACGGTATCTTCTATCCACCCAGCTATCGCGGGACTGGTCCGGCGCCAGGGTTTAGCTCCGATACTCCTTACCTGTCTTCGAACGACGGTGGCCTGACACCCGCGAATACTTTGAGTACGGCGTTTTCAGGCGGGCTCGTGCCAGTCAGTGGCAGTTCACTGGACGGCTTGACCAACGTGGGCTTCAGCGTAACCGCTGTCTCACGGAACCGAAAGACGTATTACGATCAGCAATGGATGTACGGATTCCAGTATGCGCCGACGTCCAATGACGTAATTGATATCACCTACGTTGGCAATCATGGGGTCCACGTTGATGCCAGCGGCCTGAATTTGAATCAGATCGATCCCAAGTACTTCTCCATGGGTAACGCGTTGCTGGCTCAAGTTCCAAACCCATTCTTCGGCCAAATCACCTCGAGCGGCTGCAGCCTTGATCAGCCCACGATTCAGCAAGGGCAGTTGCTTAGACCCTACCCGGAGTTCTGCGACATTAACGAAAATCAGGATCCCGCGGGCAGTTCGCATTACAACGCACTGGACGTGAACTATACACACCGTGTCTCGCAAGGGCTAACTTTGTTGGCGTCCTATACGTTCTCGAAATTCATTGACAACGTCGGGGGACCAGAAAACTGGGCGTCCGCGTCGTCTAACTTCTCAGAAAACATCCGCAACGTGTACAACCTGGCAGCCGAGAAGTCGGTCGACGCGACCGACACTCCCCATAGCTTCGTTCTGAGCTATGTGTACGAGCTGCCAGTTGGCAAGGGCAAGAAGTTCGGCTCCGGAATGAACGGAGCCCTGAACGCTATTGTTGGCGGCTGGCAGACCTCTGGAACAGCGACCTTGAAAGAGGGCTTTCCTCTAACCGTAACCAGCTCAGGAAATGGAGTTAACTATTTCGGCGCAGGCCAGCACGTGGATGTGATCGGTGACTACCACGTTTCCAATCCAAGCCGCACTGAATGGTTCAACACGTCTGCCTTCGCGGTGGCCGCGCCGTGGACTTTGGGGAATGCTCCGCGATACTTCTCTGATCTGCGCGCGCCCGGCTACAAAAATTGGGACATAAGTATCCAAAAGTATTTCCCGATTGAAGAACGGTACCGGCTGCAGTTCCGTCTGGATATGTTCAACACTCTCAATCACACAAACTTCTACAGCCCGAACACGTTCATGGGGGGTGGATTTGGGACGATTAATCAAGCATGGACGCCGAGACAAATGCAAGCAGCACTGAAGTTTTATTGGTGATGCGTGCGGAGAATTAGGACTGCTCCTAGTGTTTGTTATTCGATCGTCTGTTTTTTGTTGGGCGTAGCATACCCGCAACAGCCGCCCGAATTCGAACCTCTTCTGGCCTCGGCGCAACAAGCCCAGGCCAGAGGGGACTTCGAAGCCGCCGCTGAGTTCTACCGGAAGGCGGTCGCTGCCCATCCTGAAATCCCCGAACTCAAGGCCAATCTTGGCTTGATGTATTACCAGACGGGGAAAGATCAAAAAGCTATTGAGGCTTTTAACCTGGCAATTCGTCTGAAGCCTGACTTGTTTGTTCCGAACCTGTTCCTCGGAATTGAATACGTCAAGTTGAAGCGCTTCAACAAAGCGATTCCGTATCTGAAACGCGCAGCTCAATCCAAGCCAACCGACGCCCAAGCCCAACTAAGTCTCGGTCAGGCGTACGCGGGAATTGGTAATACGCGGCTTGCCATCCGTTCGTATCTGCGGGCCAATGATATTGACCCGCAAAATGCGGACGTCTGGTATCACCTCGGCGTCGCTTACCTGGAACAAGTTGAAGCCGACGCACGAGTTCTTCTGACCCGGCACAAAGATTCCGGATTTGTGCAGGCGCTCCTCGCGGACACCTTTGCCGAGCAACATGCCTTTCTTCAAGCCGCGGACGCTTATAAAAAGGCTTTGAGTCTTGACTCATTTCCTCCAGACACGCACGCCAACTACGGTTTCGTACTGGTAAACAGGCACGACCTTTCCTCCGCGGAGCACGAGTTCAACACCGAGCTCGCCTCAAACCCGGGCTCGCTTATGGCCATGCTGGGCCTTGCGCGCCTGCATCTCGAGCGAGGTGAAGTAGAAGAAAGCGTGAAGGAAATTGCCGGCGCCTTCAAAGCTGATCCGGGCTTCCTCGCCTCGAACGCGTCGCGCTTTAGCGCCGGCTTAGCTCCCGAAAAACTTACTGAACTCGACCGTGTTTTGGAACAACGCCAGACATCTGGCGAGACTCCGGAAGACCTTTTAGCTCTCTTCCGCAATGTGCCCCCGAACCAATGGTCATTCGAGGCTCCGAAGATGGCGACCGGTGCGGATAAGAGCTTGGCAAGTAATGCAACCGGATTTTACAAGGATGGAAATTACACACAATGCAGCGATGCGCTCGCGCCCAGACTTGAAACCCTCCCACCGAAGGATCTCCGGTTACTCGCAACGTGCGCGTATCTGAGCGGCAATACCCGAACAGCCTTCGAGACAGCGAGAAGACTGGCGGCAAGTTCTGCGACAGAAGCGGAGGGTTTGTACTGGGAAACAAAATCAGCCGAGCAGCTTGCAACAGGAGCTCTGGCGCGCGCAAGTGAACTCGATTCGAGTTCACCGAAGTTGCACATCCTGCTCGGAGACATTTATCGCCAGCGCAAGTCTTTTCCCGAGGCGGAACAGGAGTATCGCAAGGCTTTGACACTCAAGTCGGACGACACGGGCGCTTTGTTCGGATTGTCATTGGCTCTGCTGGCCGACGGTCAAACCGATGAGGCGCTTCACCAGGCACAGGCTGCACTCGAAAACAACCCCGACGATCCGGAATTGAACGCTGTCATGGGCGAAATCCTTTGCGCGCGAAGTGATTTCGCTGGTGCCGAGGGCTACCTGAAAAAGAGCCTGAACACAAAGCCGGAGTACGTTCCCCATGTTCACGCCTTGCTCGGCAAGGTGTATGCCCAGACAAACCATACCCAAGAAGCGATCGCAGAACTAAGACTAGCGCTTGCCGACGATAAAGATGGCCATATTCATTACCAGATTGCGCGTCTTTATCTGAAAATTGGAGATCGCGATTCAGCCAGGCAAGCCTTTGACGTGTCAGACCGGATACGACGGCAAGGATTGACCAGGGCAGCGGTTGCAATGCAGCAGGGTGACGAAATTGAGCCGCAATAATCGAGCAGCTTTTCCGCTCGATCAGCTGTATCTCTGCACAACTACGGGAAAGGGAACTCAGCTAAATGAAAAAAAAGATCGGTGTCCTCTTAGTGTCGCTGGTTGTCACGTCAGCAGGATGGTCCGCGGCACAACCGCAGTTTGCCGTCAAGCAATCTCAAAAAGATTCAAATGGTGTAACGCTTCGAACCGCCGCGGGTAGCATGCGAGTCGAACTGTGCGGGGACCACGTCGTGCACGTGGTCGCGACGACAGCAGCAGAAATACCTACGGCAAAGGTCCCGGTAGTTACGGGTCCGTGCAAAGCCGATAACGTTCACATCAATATCGCCAAGCAGGAAATCCGTCTCTCCACCGCGGCACTCGCGGTTGCGATTGACACGGCCACCGGAGCAATCAAGTTCTTGTCTCCGGACGGAAACGTCGTCCTCACCGAACCCAAACAAGGTGGAAAGAGCTTTGACGTGCCCTCGGTCTTCGAAGCGAAAAGCTGGCAGGTGGAACAGACTTTTGTTTCGCCCGCAGACGAAGCACAGTACGGCCTCGGACAGCACCAGGAAGGCGTTTTCAATGTTCGCGGAGTTCCGATTCGCCTTTCACAGGCGAACACAAATATTTCCATTCCGGTTGTGCTGTCGAGTAATGGATATGGAATTCTGTGGAACAACCCGTCCCTTACCGACTTCAATCCTGCCGACCAGAAGATAGAAATAGACCCGAAGACAGGCAAGGGCAAATTAACCACGGGCGCAAAAGGCCTCTATGGGTTCCTGCTGAGCAGCGACAACAAAGATAAATTGATAGTTGAAGTGAACGGGCGGCGCGTGATCGATTTGGAGAACATGTGGACTCCAACATCCGCCTCAGGCTCCGTGAATTTGGAGGCGAACAAGGAATATGAAGTGACTGCGCAGGGCGGCCCAGGAGGATTTCAACTGGCGGTTCGTCCGCCGCAGGACACTACAACGTTCCGCTCCGAAGTAGGGCAGGCAGTCGATTACTACTTTTTTTATGGCCCTGAGTTGAACCGCGTAATCTCCGATTACCGCCAGCTCACCGGCGAAGCGCCGCTATTTCCGAAATGGGCTTACGGATATTGGCAGTGCCGAGAGCGGTATCACAGCCAGCAGGAAATTCTGGATACTGCGGCCGAATTCCGCAAACGCAAGATCCCCGTCGATGCCTTGGTGCAGGACTGGCAGTATTGGGGCAAGTATGGCTGGAGCGCGATGAAGTTCGATGAGGACCAGTATCCGAATCCCCAAGAGATGCTGGATCAGTTGCATTCCGAAGACCTGCATATGCTGATCTCGATTTGGTCAAGATTTGGGGAGGACACCGACGTATACAAGCGAATGAAGTCGCAGGATTTCCTGATTTCGGGAACTCCGTGGACGGACTTTTTCAGTCCCGGGGCGCAAAAGGCCTTCTGGTCGGAACTGAACAAAGGAATGTTCCAGGACGGAATGGATGGCTGGTGGATGGATGCTTCCGAGCCAGAGTTCGACGTGCTCAAGGGCAAGCAGACGTTTCTGGGTAGCGGAGAGTCGGTGCGCAATGCATATCCTTTATATGTGACGAAAGCCATCTACCAAGGCCAGCGGTCAACCACGGATCGCAAGCGCGTCGCGATTCTTACTCGCTCTGCTTTTGCCGGACAGCAACGGAATGCCGCGGCATCCTGGTCAGGTGACATTAGCGCGAACTGGCTAACACTTCAGCGGCAGATCCCCGCAGGCCTGAGCTTCAGCATGTCCGGGATGCCGTATTGGACAACGGATATCGGTGGATTTTTCCGGCCCGAAGACCAATACACCTCCGATGCGTATCACGAATTGCTGATCCGGTGGTTTGAGTACGGCGCGTTCTGCCCCATTTTTCGCGTTCACGGATATAAATCGAATGCGGAAATTTGGAACTATGGCCCACAAGCAGAGAAAATTCTTACCCAGTACGATGAGTTGCGATATCGTTTGATGCCGTACATCTATTCCGCTGCCTGGGGTGTTACGAGCAATGGTGAGACGCTCATCCGGGCGCTGCCGCTCGAGTTCACTTCCGACGCCGGAGCGAGAGGCATTTCGGACCAATTCATGTTCGGGCATGCGTTATTGATCAATCCTGTGACCACGGAGGTAGCGACTCAGCGAAATATTTATCTCCCAGCGGGAACTGATTGGGTGGACTTCTGGACAGGCAAACGCGAAAAGGGCGGTCAAAGCATCACGGCAGACGCTCCACTCGCCAAGATGCCAATTTATGCCAGAGCGGGCTCAATCGTTCCTTACGGCCCGCGCGTTGAATCGGCTACGGCCAAGGCAGATCCAATTGAGTTGCGAATCTACGCGGGAGCAAACGGCGAGTTCAGCCTGTATGACGATGAAGGCGACAGTTACGACTATGAACACGGTGCGCACTCCGTCATACCGATGCGTTGGGACGATAAGGACGAGAAACTCACAATCGGTGATCGCCAGGGCAGCTTCCCCGGAATGCTCGAGCACAGGACCTTTCACATCGTAAGGGTGGCCGATGGTCATGGCACAGGAATTGCGCCGGCTTCGGACGCTGACGCGACGATCGAATACGATGGTAAGGCTCATTCGGTGCAGGCCCGCCCTCGGCCGTAAAGGCGTGCGGCCTTTTGCGGTCAGCTGTTGCTGAGGGCAGTGGAATCATCGTAAATACCGAATAGCCCGTCATGAAGATCTCACGGCGTCATTTTGTGGTTTTGTCCGCAGGTGTGGTTACCTCTCGTGTATTCGGCCAGGGCGTCGCTCCCCGCTCGGTAAAGCCAGAAGCCAAACCGGCTCCTTCCGGACGCCCCTTCGACGCGCACTTTACCGACGTTGCTCGCGAAGCTGGACTTCTCGCGCCAATCATTTATGGCAATCCAGACGTCACGGACTACATTCTCGAAGCCGTTGGCTGCGGATGCGCTTTCATTGATCACGACAACGACGGCTGGATGGATATCTTTCTGTTAAGCGGCACGAAATTAGATGGTGCTCCGCCGGGGGCCACGAATCGCCTTTATAAGAACAATCGCGACGGCACCTTTAGTGATGTGACTGACAAAGCGGGTCTTCGAGATGTCGGGTGGGCTTCCGCCGTTTGTGTTGGTGACTACAACAATGACGGCTTCGAAGATTTATTCATAACGTACTTCGGCCAAAATAAACTTTACCGAAACAACGGGGATGGTAGTTTCACTGACGTTACAAAACAAGCCGGGTTGCTCAGCGACGTGCCACGTTGGGGCGCCGGCTGCACGTTCGTGGACTACAACCGCGACGGCCACCTCGATCTCTTCGTATCCAATTACCTTCAGTTTGACCTCGCGCGCGTGCCGAAACCCGGCGCTAACAGCAGTTGCAGCTGGAAGGGAATGCCGGTCGAGTGCGGTCCACGAGGGCTTCCGCCCGGATATCACTCGTTGTATCGCAACAACGGCGATGGGACTTTTACTGATGTGAGTAAGCAGGCTGGCATTTCCGACCTGCGTGGAAGCTATGGCATGACGGCGGTGGCGGCCGACTTCAACGAAGACGGCTGGCCGGACATCTACGTGGCCTGCGATTCAACACCTAGCCTTCTGCTCATGAACAATGGCAAAGGTGGTTTTTCTGAAGAAGGCGTGCTGCGCGGGGTTGCACTCAGTGAAGATGGAATGGAACAGGCGGGTATGGGCATTGGGATCGGCGATTATGATCTCGACGGCCATCTCGACATTTTCAAGACGCATTTCGCCGATGACGCCAACGGGCTTTACCATAACGACGACAAAGGAAATTTCGAAGATGTGACCCGTGCGGCAAAAATCGGAGTTGAGACGCGCTACATCTGCTGGGGCGCGGGAATGGTTGACCTCGACAATGATGGGCTGCCGGATTTGTTCATGACCACCGGAAGTGTTTATCCGCAAATAGAAAAAAAACTCCCGCAGTTCCCGAACCGTGGGCCGCGCGTGGTGTTCCGAAATCTTGGTAACGGCAGATTCGAGGAACTGACCGATGAAGCTGGACCCGGAGTTGCTGCCGCACACTGCAGCCGTGGATGCGCTTTCGGGGACTTTGACAACGACGGTGACATCGACATCTTGATCGTGAACTTGAGCGAACCGCCATCGCTGTTGCGAAACGATATACGCGGCAAACATCACTGGTTGAAGATAAGGCTGATCGGAACTAAATCGAACCGAAGCGCCATTGGAGCGCGGGTGGTGCTTCACTATGGCTCGAGAACACAAGCGCAAGAAGTCATGAGCCAGTCGAGTTTCTATTCGGCTAACGATCCGAGGCTGCACTTCGGACTCGGAGACGAAACAAGTGCCGACATTGAGATTCGCTGGCCGAGCGGACTGCAGGAGAAGTTCAAGGCCGTCGCTGCGGATCAGCTGGTTGTCATCAAAGAGGGAGTTGGCGTGCTCGCCGGTGCGGGTTGGTCGAGGTAGTTTGCGACACCGGTGAACTGTTGCCGATCTCTGCCGAAGCGACTCCTGCGAAATCCTGCGGGACTTCAAACAGCAGGATCAGGTATTTCGAGTTGCACTGCTTCGCGCCAGGAGCCACTTGTAAGTGGGTTCGCCGAACAAGGGGCCGTCCAGTTGAGGCGAGTACCCTGCCTGCGGCTGATCACAAAATCGTGTGTGACTTCAAAGAGGCTTTACATCGCTAGAATCGCAGGTCCGTCGAAAACGGCGACGCGCCCTTTCTCGCTGGAAGGGAAGCTGTTAGGATGTTTTTGCGAGGTCGGTTTCCCTGTGTTTTTTTCTGGCCATCGGCGCGGATCGTCCTGGGCAATACGGTAGCCCGCTCAGAAATTTATGGGCGGTTTATGGGCGGTTCAGGCCGAAATATGAGCAATTCAGGTCGTCTTGGGCAATGTGTGCAACATATGCAAATCGCGCAAAGCCGCATAAACACTGGTTATTTCGCATCTTGTTGATTTGGCGAGTGGGGACGTAGTTCAGTTGGTTAGAACGCTGCCCTGTCACGGCAGAGGCCGCGGGTTCGAGTCCCGTCGTCCCCGCCATTCTTTTCAAGTACTTGAAACCCTAAGTCCCGAGAGATCAAGGGATATTAGGGGACGATAAGCGTTGAGCGGTCGCGCTGGGAACGGGCGTGCTCTTCGGGCTTTGGCCGGCGCTGCAACTCTCGCACACGCACATCGGCCAGATCATGCAGTCCGGCGCGCGTCGGGTAGCAGGCAGCGTCCGCGGACGCATGGCCCATAGCATGCTTATCGCCACGCAGGTGGCGCTGACATTATTACTGTTGGCAGGTGCGGGATCGTCAATTAAGGGGTTCGCTCAGTTGATCCACGAACCCCTCGGTTACGACCCGCACAATGTGATGGTGGTAGGAATTCCTTTACGCCAAAACTCCTATCGCACTTGGCCGGCGCGTGCAGCTTATTTTGAGCAGCTGCGAGAGAAGGTGGCGGAGACATCCGGCGTGACACGGCGGCGATTTCCACGAATGCGACGCCGCCCCAGAATGGATGGATCATCGGGTTTGATATCTTGGGGGGTTTGATATCTTGGGCAAACCCGCGACGAACCCTCCGATGGGATCGACCAACCTCATTAGTCCGCAGTACTTCGCGGTCCTTCGCATTCTCCTGCCGCAAGGACGGATTTGGAGCGACGCCGAGAATTCCAAAGGTGCCCATGTAGCCGTGATCAACCGCACCCTGGCCCGGCGCTACTTTCCGAATGGCGACGCCATCGGACATTCGCTGAGAATGCCGGGCTACGGTGTTGTCGCCGCCAAATATTGGAGCTTCCTGGTTGCAGATTGTAGGCATCGTCGAAGACGCGCACAATGATGGGCTGCGAAATGTCGCAAGGCCGGCGGTCTTCGTGCCTTTTACGCTAAGCATGGGAGAGGACATGGAAATTCTTGTTCGCTCCCAGGCTCCGCCCCTTACGCTGTTACATGCGGTGCGCGAGCAGTTGAGCGCAATTAACCCGGATCAGCAGACCGCCAGTAGCGTCAAGGATCTTGAAACTCGGCTCACCTATGAACCCGAGTGGCAGCAGGAGCATCTCGCAGCGTGGATCTTCGGCGTTTTTGCCTGGCTCGCCCTGACCCTCGCCGCCGTAGGGCTACACAGCGTCGTGTCCTACACGGTGGTACAACGGACCAATGAATTCGGGATTCGCATGGCACTGGGAGCCCGACGCGGAGACTTGCTGCGAATGGTGTTTAGGTCGGCGTTGGGAAGCCTGGGCGCCGGAATCTTCGCAGGTGTCGCCCTTTCGCTGGCCCCGAGCCAAATAATTGCGAAGTGGGCACAAGGGAACCCGCGCGATCCCGTCATTCTCTTAGCCGGAACGATTCTCCTGGGCTTGGTGTCTGGGTTGGCCTGCGCGATACCCGCGCGTCGCGCCTCCAAAGTCGATCCGATGATTGCACTACGTAGCGAGTAGCAGCGCCTCCGGGACCGCCCAAGAGGTTTCGGTGCCAATCAGGGGATCAGCACGGATGAGCTTCAGGGGCAGATGACTGGCGAAGCGTTCGCCGCACTTGTACCGCTACTGTGAAATCCGTCACGCCCGCTGCAACTCCTTCTAACAGCGGAACACCCAGTTCGTAGCTGGCGAAAAATCGCCATTCACTCACAACGCCAGAATCGGACGGTCACTTGGAGGGTTGTCGGCAACTCTTACCTTATCGGGATTATGGAAGGTTTGCCCGTCATTCGGGTGCAATCCGAGGATGGCTGCCCAAATCCTCAACCGTTGAGGCACCAAACGCACCCACCTTTCGGGAGACCAGGTGGGGCGTTCGGCATTCCGCCTGCTCGCCGCAAGCTAGTCGCGGTCTTATTCATCTAGATCGTCTGTGCTTTTTTTTAGCGCAGCGGCACGTGCGTCCTCGAAAGTTCCTTCGAAGAACGTCGCGTTATGGAACGCTTCGTTAGCAATCGCGGCGGCAACGAATCGTGCATCCGCGCCGTTTGCGGCGAAGACGATAACGCGCGTGTTGTGGTCGTTCATGGGCAGTCGCCCATCGTCTTTAGCGTTCTTGATCTCTCCGGTATCTTTGATCCCGGTTACGAGGGAACGCGGTATGTTGACGGCCCCGGGAATTGTCTTATGGGCGAAGTCGGCAGGCCCACGAACGTCGATCCACACAGCAGTCTTGTCCAGCTTGTAGACAGTGGACATGGTTTCGGCCTCGATCTGCGTCAAGCCGACAAGCGCTCGCCATGTAGGAATGCCGAGCTGGTAACGGCGGACATTCCAGCCGGCAGCGGTCAGTTCGGTGGAGAGCCGCTTGCTCTTGCCGCAGAACGGGCCGTTGCAGTAGACGATAAGAGCTTTGGACTTATCGCTGTTTAGAAGGCGATCAATCTCGGCGACGTCGGAAACATACTGGGAGATCGGTACACCGGGTTTCTGGGCTACATTAAGCGCGCCGGGAATGTGGCTCATGGCGAACTCGAATGGCGGACGCGCGTCGAAGACCACGGCCGAGCCGTCTTTCAGAATTTGTTGTAGCTGGGCAGTGGTAATTTCGTCGGACTGGCCAAGGCTGGTGCTGTAAACGGTTGGTATCGTTTGCGCGGCCGAGAACATGGCGAAGCAGATCAAGGCCAACAACAAAAAGGCGGTTCGGCAGAGAGTAAAGTTTTTCACAGTCTCGCTCCTTCTTCCGCAAAGATCGCGCCTGCGGTGGTTTCTGACAATGGAAGGAGCATGAGATACCTGTGCATTCTGTCTGCATCCGTAAAACTCTGGGCGAGCTTGGGTTAGAAGCAGATTCATAGCTCCAACCTCACGAAATTGGCGTAAAATTATTGCGCTCTTGGGTGAAACAGTGGGCTCGATTGTGCAACGCGACAGTATCCAGTTCGGAATTTTCGAGCTGGATCTCAAGAGTCAGGAACTCCGGAAATCGTGGAAGCTGGTGAAGTTACCGAACCAGTCGTTCCGCGTGCTCGCGATGCTGGCAAGCCGGCCTGGCGAACTGGTCACGCGCGAGGAGATCCAGCAAGCGATCTGGGGCGGCGAGACATTCGTCGATTTCGAGCAAGGACTGAACCACTGCATCAAGCACATCCGCGCGGCGCTTGATGATGATCCGCAGGACCCGAGGTTCGTAGAGACCCTTCCCAAACGCGGCTACCGGTTCATCGCACCAGTGAGCGCAGGCGTTCAAGGAATTGTGGAAGTTATTTCGCAAGAGGCGCCTTCGCAGAGAAGTTCTGAGCCGGCAGCCCGCTTGCCCGTGTCTGCGAAGATCGGTTTCCTTTACGACAAGCGACGCTATCTAGCAGGATCGCTTGTGCTCACATTAGTCCTGGTCACAGGGTTCTGGCTAAGGAGAACGAGAAGGCCACCCGAACGCGCTGTGATCGCAGTTCTTCCATTCGAAAACATGACCGGTGATTCTAAGCAGGACTACTTCAGCGACGGCATGACCGAAGAGCTTAGCGCGCAGCTGTCACGGATTAATCAGGAGCAGCTGGCGGTGATCTCGCGTACCTCGGCCTTCAAGTTCAAAGACAGCAAAAGCACAGCAGACCAGATTGGACGCGAACTGGGCGCGAATTATCTGCTGGAAGGTAGTGTCCGCGGAGCGGAGAACCGGGTGCGGATCACGGCGCAACTGATCCGTGCGGTCGACCAGCGGCACGTGTGGAGCGAAAGCTACGATCGCGACGCGGGAAGTGTGCTGCAACTGGAACGCGATGTTGCGGAGCAAATCGCGGATGCGATCAAGGTGAAGGTCGCCTCGAGCGCTGATGGCGCTCGGCACATTCCAGACTGGCAGGCGTATTCGGCCTATCTCAAAGGACGGCATCTGCTGCTGGACACCAAGACCGAAGGCGATGTGCGATTGGCGATCCAGTACTTCAAAGAGGCCACCCGCGTCGATCCGAAATTCGCCCTTGCCTACACCGGATTGGCAGACGGCTACATGGAACAAGCGGGATTCACGACCACGCCAAGGGAGGCGTACACCAAGGCAAGGCAGGCGGCGACTCAAGCGTTGGAGCTAGATCCGCAGCTGGCTGAGGCCCACGTTTCACTGGGCAGAATTGCACACTACGCAGATTGGGATCCCACGAAAGCCGAGCGCGAGTTCCAAACGGCGATCGCGTTAAAGCCGCAATATGAAGAGGGCTATCACTCGTATTCCCATCTGTTGATGTACCTGGGACGCTTTGACGAGGCGATCCAGCAAAGTGAAAGTCTGCTGAAGCTCGATCCGCTGTCTCCGCACATGAATGCACACCTTGGCCTGGTATACATGCTGGATGGTCGCCTCGATGATGCGGTGACACAGCTGCAACGTACGATAGCTGCGAATCCGGGATACATTCGCGCGTACCACTTTCTTGGCGTGACATACGAGATGAAAGGTGAGTACGGGCGCGCTGTGGAGATCCTGTCAAAGGCGGTGTCGTTGCGTGCCGGGAGTACGGAGGCGGTAGCAGACTTGATTCACGCGCTCGCATTGGACGGGCAAACGCAGGAGGCTCGGCGCTTGTTGAGCGATTTGGAGGCGCAGGGCAAGACCAAGTTCGTCGCATACGCGGATCTGGCCGTGGCCTACGTGGGCCTAGGCGAACGCGAGCGGGCTCTTGCGGCACTCGATGGTTCCGTGGAGACCAAGGAGTTCATGGTCACGCTGAACGTGGAGCCGCGATTCGCGCCGTTGAAAGATGAACCCAGATTCAAGGAGTTAGTGAAGAAGAGTGGGCTCTCGAAGTGACGGTGCTACGCACCGCCATGAAGAGAGTAGTGATGGCGCGCCCCGAACGTCATCCCCTCTAAGCTGCTTTGGACGAGAACGGATGAATGAGCATCGGCACAGTCCGACAACGGAGCGCCTTTTCAAGGCAGGCTGCATGGCAGATATTTCTGTTATGGTCCCTTAATGATGTTACGGCCATTGGGGCGGAAGGTCGATATGTCCCCGATTACACTTACAATTCCGGAATCGGGCGGGCGCCGGGCGAATGGTCGGCTACCCTTACCTTGAGATTACTTCAGGATCACCCATCCTCTGGGAGCTATCCGGCGGACATCACACCTGGTAGTAATCGCGAAGAGAAATACCCTGGCAACACCGTCGCTCAAGCCCGGTCTAGTGACAACGCAAGCTTGATTTCTCTCACACGATCCGAAACGGACGCTGGGCCGATCGAGATGATTTCGAAACCAAGATCTCGGTACGTACGCTCGTGAATCTGTTCAAAACGGACCGTTTCTTCGTAAGTAATCCTTCGCGCTTCGGTCGGTGTGACAAAGCCCAGGTTCCTTAGCAATAAAACCCTTCGTTGAAATACATTTTGTGTCGTAACGCGCTGCAGTTCCGTCACGAGGCTTTGAGGCCTGGTGACTCCGAGATAATCTGCTAAAGCGGCAGTGCACACAACAGATCGATCATAAAACTGCGCGACCTCCGGGAGGGCGGCAACCCTGCGCTCTCTTGTTTGTTGAAGGCTGACCACGGCATCAATGAACTCTGGGTGGGTCCACGGCTCGGCGATACCTTTCGCCTGCCACAACGCAATGATGTCAGTCGCCGCCTCCTCGACCACACCAAACCCCTCACATTCCAGTTGTCGAATGACTGCAGTCTTGCCCGCTCCAGGTGCGCCAGTCAAAACATATCTATTCATACGTGTCTAATACATTGCTTCCTTTCTCGATATCTCCTCTCGTCAATCTGCGTCGCTCACGCCAAAGATGCTGTTGCCGATGGCCGCGGGAAGTGGAACAATTTGCAAGCCAATGATCACCATCACTTCCAGAATGCTAGCGCACGCAGCGCTGGCCTTGGCCAGTCTGAATCTTCTGGCGCAAGAGCAGCTCAATAAAAGGCTCTGGGTATTGCAGGAACCGGCCGTCGTCGTCGAATATGATCCGGCGACCTTCGCTACCAGGCAAACGCAGAAGATTCCGCCCGAGATCTTTAAATCTCCCCAAGACCTCCAGATGAACCGGAAAGGGCAAATGCTGTTTTTGCCCGCCACCGTGCATGAGTCGGATGGATTTGTGCACGAAAACACCGAACGCGAATTTTGGTTTTGGGATGGAGCGTCGGGAAGATTCATGGAACGTCCGATCATAAAGACCATTAGGCCAAGCGCCGCCAATAAGTTGGTGGAAACTGCGGTGCCGAGGTGTTTTTTGTCGAACGACGGTTCCCATCTTTTTTGGTTCGAAAACCGCAAGAAGACAATCATGACGCAGGATTTGGGGCAAGAAATGTCGGTGAATACGACCTTTCGTGCCTGGCAGACGGACTTATCGGGTCAGCAGGCGCAAGAAATCGCCTCCCAGTCCTTCCCGCCCTGCAAATGCGAAACCGCCGTGTGCTCTGAAACCTGTCCTGAAGCCAGTTACTGGCCACCGGATGAAGGGGTCGGTGATTTTTTCGTGATGACAGAATGGGTTCCCGGGCAAATCGGCTCCGAATATCATGGGAGTTCGCTTTATTGGAAGGCTGACGGCAAATGGGTGGCAAACAAACTCCCCGCGATTGAGAAAGTTCTTGATTCTTCTTCCCGCGGCAGCGATGTTGCACTGCTTGAAGCGATTGGCAATTCCGGCTGCTGTGGCTGGGAAAACGAGAGCAGCGATCAGACTCTGCTGCTGAAAAACGGGAAGACTGTGACCGTGTTCGATGAATTCAAGCAATACCAGAACCAGGACTACGACATCAGCTTTTTCACCTCCGACGCCTTCCTGTCTCCAGGTGGAGGCCTCGTGGCCTTCACCATCAACGCTACGCAACCGTCGGGAACAGAAATTCGCCTGTCGGACTCAGGCAAAACCAACCCAGGCGCACTGGTGCAGATCCAGAAGGCGCTTACCGAATTACCCGCAGTGGAAGTGGTGCGAGTGGAAGATCCCGAGAAGCCGGCTACTAGAATTTCGCGTGCAACGCTCGTGGGGTGGATCAATGATCAGGAGATTCTGCTGGTCGAGAATGATCAGCTTGTGGCGTTCAATCTCCTCAGCAGCACCCGCAGGGTATCCCGGATCAAAGTGATCAAACCCTACTACGCATTCCTGAGATAAAGGGTTCGCGTTGGCCTGACACAACTTTCATCCGCTGAGCGAATCGAAAGCACTTCGTTCACAGTTGAGATCTCGTTCCACCGCATCAGACCTGAGAAACCCCTTGCGTCCCTTTGCTCCCGCATGGCCGGCAACCCTCCACAGCCGTGCACCCAGCTCAAGGATTCGGCTCGATGCCAATGCGATCATTGACGGCTGATCGAATCCGCTGCTTGCAGCCAAGGTAGCGTTCGGTGGTTTGAACTGAGACGTGTCCCAACAGGAATTGGATCTGTTCCAACTCGCCTCCCGAAGCATGACAGAGCCGGGCACAGGTCCGTCGCAGATCGTGGGGCGCCAACTTCGCCACGCCGATACGCTTGGCGGATTCCTTCACGATGTGCCAAACCGCCTTTACCGTCATGCCATCTCCCCATGCCCGTCCTACTTTGTTGACCCGGCGAAACATCCTTCCTCGATCAATTGCGGCTGCGGCGAGCCAATCGTCCAGTTCGGTTCTCGCCCAATCGGGAACCGGAACCGTTCGAACGTGGCCTCCCTTGCCCACCAGATCAACAATGGCCCAATGCTCTTCCCGCTGCTGGAGATGATCCAAAGTCAAAGCCACGGCTTCATGCCTCCTTAACCCACACGCGAGTAGCAATGCGAGCAAGGCTCGGTCGCGTTTCCTTTCAGTCGTTGACGATCGGGTGCTTGCGAAAGCGCATGGCCTTGCTCTGCCGTCAACCAGTTCCCCAGGCGGATACCCAGCTTCTTCACCCCTTTGACGCGACGAATACCGGCCGCCAAGTCGGCGCTGAGAAGACCGCAGTCGGCCGCTTCGTATGCGAGCCGACGCACGGCGCCAAGACGCAGATTGATGGTGCCGGGGGCGAGTTGACGGGATTCGAGATGAGAGCGATAACGTAAGACCACGATCCTGTTGAAGGCCAAGCGCGGTTCCGAGCAGTACCAGTCAACGAACTCATCGATGGCCTGACGATAACCCCGCTTTGCATCTGCTGAGTTCAGGCTGTTCAACACCGCGGCCTTGGCGTGTTCAAGGTCGGGCAAGCGCAGGATCGACTTGGTACTGTTGTGTCTTCTTCTGGAACTTGGCTTCTGCTTCATGACCGGTGGCCTCCGTGCCACCGATCAATGATCTGAGTAGGGCCGCGACTATAAAGGTCAGAGTCGCCCGTCATCCGGTTGGAACTATGAAGTGACCAGGCGCAAAGCAATGACGGTCACGCCTTCAATGCTTGGATGATCAATGGCTCGATCCGGGACCAGAACAGCGCGAGGAGCAACACAGAGGTGGCAATTCCCATCATGTAGATCGTTGATCGCGCAGGCTTGGCTTTCGCACGTACGCTTTGCACTACGATCCAGATCCATGCAGCGGCCACGATGATAGCGGCTAACACCGTAGCCCAAAACTGAACGCCGCTAAACCACGCGATGACGCCTCCCGCGCTGGCCAGAGCGACCGCCGGAAGGGCAAACGGCAGCACGCAGCATACGCCGCAGGCGACGGCTCCGGCCGCGACGGTCAGTGCCGCACCGCGGGCGGCTCGTTCGGGAGCTTTGATCTTGAGCGTTTCCTTGTCAATCATCGTGTCACCCACTAACTCGCGGCCCAAAGACAATGATCCCTGCACCGATCAAAGCGATACACGCGCCCACAGTATCCCAACGGTCTGGTCGCGCACCTTCCACTGCCCACAACCAGAACAGCGATGCAGTGATGTAGACGCCGCCATACGCGGCATAGGCCCGCCCGGCCGCACCACTTTCAACAAGGGTCAGTAGGGAGGCAAAGCACACGAGTGAGACGATTCCCGGGATCAACCACCAGAGTGGTTTGCCGAGCCGCAGCCACGACCAGAACGAGAAGCATCCGGCGATCTCCGCCAACGCCGCCAGGATATAGACAACCGCCGTCTTCATTGCTCACACTTCGCTTCCGATATGCAGCAGCCGAGGACGGTCTTCGTCGGCACCGACGCAACGAATTGCTCAAACAGTTCGTCAGCGGCTTTTCTTGCCGCTTCGGGCTCAGTGATCGTCAATCGAATTTCGTCAAGGTCTTGATGCGTCTCGAAAGTCAGAAACGCACAGCATTCCTGTTCTTTGCGAACCATCTCTCGCACGCGGTCTGCGGCATCGGGAGCGTATCGGAGATTCAGCACAAGGTCCCGCCGCTCGTGGCTTCGCAGTGCATCGCGCGTCAGTTCGCCAATCCACGCCATGCGATCCTTGAGATTGGCGGCTGTTAGATTGCAAGCGATCGGTTGTGTGTCGGATGATCTCACGGTGGCTCGCCTCTCCCCACTTGTATGAATATAATTCCTCAAGTAACTTGAGGTTCAAGTGCTAACTTTGAGGTGGATTACGCCATGTCAAGTTTGAAGATTGGCGCACTGGCCAAACGGACGGGAACCACTGTTCCGACGATCCGTTACTACGAGGAGATTCGCCTGTTGCGACAGGCGGAGCGCCAGGCCGGGGGACAGCGCGTCTTTAAAGCAGAAGATGTAAAGCGTTTGACGTTTATCCGCCGGTGTCGTGACTTCGGATTTTCGATCGAGCAAGTGAGGTCGCTGATCGCAATAATGCAGGGCCAAACACGTTCCTGCATGGATGCGCGCGACCTGACCCAACAGCATCTGACCGCAGTGCGAGAAAAGCTCAGAGAACTGAAGGTACTTGAACGCGGTCTTGTTGCTTTCGTGGCAGCGTGCGATTCAGCGTGTGACGGCGGACCGGGGCCTGACTGTGTGATCCTCGAGGATCTTGGCAGGGCCACTAACAAAGGTACGTTCTGACTCCCACAAACCCTGCAAACAGGATGGTAGAAATGGAAAGACGAGGTTCTGGGCGAATTGTTTGAATGCTAAGTCCAAGAGGAGCGCGTGGTGTACAAAAAGCTGAACTCAACGGGAACGTTGATTCAGAGAACAACCACGGAGGCTCCTCAGGGACATATGTATTACCTCGGACTGGATGTTCACAAGAAGACGATCAGCTACTGCGTCAAGGATGCGAGCGGTCAGGTTCACCGCAACCCTGGACGGTGGCGATGGAGGCAACGATTTTCACCGGCTGGATCTATGATCATCTGCTTCCGCATGCGCAGCAAGTGAAATTAGCGCATCCGCTGATGCTGCGCGCCATCGCTGCGGCCAAGAAGAAGAACGATCGCATCGATGCCGACAAGATCGCCGACTGCCTGCGCTGCGACTTCCTGCCGGAGTGCCACATGGCATCCACTGCGATTCGGGATCGACGCCGAACCCTGCGCTACCGCGACCTGCTGGTGCGCCAGATGGTGCAGATGAAGAATCGCATCTCGGGTCTGCTGATGGAAACGGGAGTGAGTCACAACAAGCGGCGGCTGTACAAAGTGGGGTATTTCCGGGAGCTGCTCTCAAGCAACGAAGAGGTGAATGAGAGTATCCGGCCTCTGCTGCGGGTGAGCCGGGACAGCATCGTACGACTCCAGAAAACGGAATACGCCCTGGTCAGGTCCCTGCAGCGGGACCCGTTACTGGCCGAGAGAGTCAAACGGCTCAGGACCGTTCCAGGAGTGGGACCGATCACGGCGCTGACCTGGGCCCTGGAAATGGGAGAGGTTTCGCGTTTCCCCTCAATCCGGGAAGCCATCAGTTACTGCGGGCTGTGCGGTGATGAAAAGAGCTTCGCCGACAAGGTGATGCGCACCCCGCTTTCCAAACAGCGCAACAAACATATCCAACGTGTGCTGGTGGAAGCCGCCGAGCTGGCGCCCAGACAGGATCATACTCTGGCCCTGGTCTATGAGAGAGAAAAACAGAAAGGAAATGCCAATCGGGCGACGCTGGCCGTAGCTCGAAAGATGGTGGCCTATCTGCTCGCCGTGGATCGGGGACAACGCGACTTCGTACCGTTCACAGATCTCCGGAGCGCAGCGGCCTAGGAACTAGGAACCGCGGCCCTCGGGGGAGAAAAAAACAGGATCACACAGCAGGTCCTGCGGTTGCCGACTGAGCGACGGAGATCCAACTCCCGAGGCTCTCTTCGAATTGTTTCAGGACTGGCAGAGAACACACACTCGATCTTCTGTGACGGTCCGCAAGGACCTGAGACAGTGAATGGATGTCCGGTTCTGCGAAGGCAGGAACCACCGCCGAGAGGCACACGTGCGAGCTGCGGGTTCTGACAGCTTCACTAGTGCGCGCTCCTCCGAAGCGCGCGCCAGGAGAATCTTTTTCTCCTTGACAAAAGACTTACATGGAGGTCGGCTACCCTTACGTTGGGATTACTTCAGGATCGCCCGTCATCCGCCCACGATTAGCAAACACTATGCGACATATCGTTACTAGTCTTGCGGCTCACATCCGCGACGCCCTCCCAAGACGTTTCTCTGAGCTAGCCATGTTCGACGCGCGCCTTAATATCCGAGTACGCCGCATCGATGAGCCTGCTTAGCGCTGCGGCTTTCGTGGCCGTTCCCGGTCTCAACTTCACATGGCGCATGAACTTGCCGGTGCCTTGCAACAAGCGGGCCGGATCCGGCAGCGCTGCGCCGTGAAAGAACCCCACGTTTACGTGCGAAGTGAATACATTGACATAGCCGAAGGGCACATCTCCCACACATGCCACCGGACAGCTGTCATGCAAAAGTTCCCGGACTTCGTCCCCGCATTTTCGCATCACCTCAAACCACTGATGCGCGATGGCTCCCAATTCACCTACATGCTCTTTCATCCACGCATCGATGGTGGGATCCCGCTCGACAGCGCCGTCGAATCGCAGCAATTCCGTTCTCATCGTCGCTCCACATCAAGATCGGCGACCACAAACTCGCGGAGCTTCCACAGGTTTGTCCTCGGGCTCGGAACCGATCTTCGCGTGCACGGGCCTTCACTCTCTGAAGAGTTCGTTTACCTCAGCCTTGCTGCCGAGATTGAGCCAGAAGGCCGCCGCTTCGCCGGGACTTTGGAATCAGCGGGGGTGTTCTCTCATGGCATTTTGAGAGCTACCTGCTGGTTCCAGGGTGCCACACTTTCCTCATACTCCATGGGATCGCCGAAACCTTCGGTTTGGACGCCGAGTTGGCGTAGAGCGTCCAAGGCCATCAATCGGCGATGCGCGTTGAATGTCATGATATGGGCGAAGACGCCGCCGTACGTGAAGGTCTCTGCTGGTTCGCACAGAGCGTCGACGAACGTATCATCCCAGCCGGAGCGGTTTCGGATGTCACCGAGAATACGATGCAGTTCAGCATCCGTCTTTTCGAGCCTTTGCAGCATCGCCTGCGGGGAGCGCTGCGATTTGGGAGGGCCGTTCATATCCATATCGGCTCCGGACAGCGCGGCGGTCCAGACTTCCTTAGTGAAGATAATGTTTTCTAACAGCTGCCTTAGAGTCTTATTCGACTCTCGCCAAGGCAGCAGCTCTACGACCGTGGGCAGCGGCCGATCCAATTGTTCCTCTGTCAAAGTACCCGCGTATTCCAGCAAACGCCGCGTGTGGCTGGAGTCGTTGCCTGCAAAACGATCGAATAAATCCATGTCTTTCCCTCCTTTTGTTGACGAACCAGGGGCAAAAAAGTGAATTTTGTTGGATGCCGGCAAATGAAAGTGCGGATCACGCATGCGCCGGTAGATGCTGGGAGAAGTCCGAAAAGCTTTTCGGAAAGCGCGAGTGAACGCCTCCAACGAACCGTAGTTGGCGTCCAGGGCAATGTCCGTGACCGACATTCCGGTATGCCCAAGTTGATATGCTGCTCTTTCCAGCAATAGCCGTCGTCGCATGGCTGCCGGAGTTTCTTCGACCACGGTTCGGAACAACCTGTGGAACTGCGTGCGGCTTTGATACGCTTGGCGCGCCAGATCTTGCGTTTTCGCCTGAGTGTCCAGGGAGTTCGCGACAATTGCAGAGAGGCGGTCTGCCGTGTCCTGACCATCCGCTTTATTCATGCGTCCGGTTCCTCATCTTGAACGAATCATAGACAAAAGATGACGCATCCCGCCTGATCGTACGTACCAATCTTTTACCTCAAAAGCCGGACCAAGGCGAATGAACACATGGATACTCGACACCGCGATTGCACGATTACTCTCCACAAACGATAGATCCCTATCGGGACTGCCCCGAAGCAGAAGTGCGGGGGATGACAGGTCCGTGTGGTCGGGGCAGTTTCGATAGGGTCGTTTGAAGTGAGCCGCTAGCGTTTGCGGCGGATGCGGTGAGGTCTATGGGATTTCGATTCGGGTGTGCAGGTTGAAAGTCGAATTTGAAGCAACAATCGGGACGAAGAGAGCCATGAAGTTGTCTTTGAACGGCACGGTGAAGTCTTGGCCTGTGCCAAGAAGAGTCGTATCTGCGGGGCTAGGTCGCCGCGTGAGCATACGAGAGCATGGCGTGCTTGAACACATCTGCGACAGATGATGATCGAAGCAAGTTGTGTCATCGATATCTCAGGAGGAATCAAGGCTGCACCTCTGTGGATCAGGCGGTATCAGGCCTGAGCGGAAATGAAGCTGGCTACTGGTCATCCGTTCGACGACGAGCATGGGACCGGTGCAAACCGGACAGCGCAGCTGGGTAGTGATGTCAGGATGAGTTGTGCAACCCTCTACGCCAAGCAGAGCACGGCAGCGTACGAGCATACTGCCACGCCTGCGGTTGGCGAAAAGTCCGAAGTGGCGGATGCGGACCAAGCCCTTGGGCAGAACGTGGACCAGGAATCGACGCAGGAACTCATCTGCGGAGACCGTCATGATCTTCTGCTTGCCGCCGTGCGCATAGTCTTTCCAGCGAAACGAGACTCGATCATTTTGGAACGCAACCAGTCGATGGTTGGAGATGGCGACGCGGTGCGTATAGCGAGCGAGATAGTTCAGAACATGCTCGGGGCCGCCGAAGGGTGGCTTGGCATAGACGACCCAGTCCTCGCGAAAGAGCTGTCGGAGAAATTTTCGAAAGTAACGTGGCTCGACAAGACTCTGGAGTGAGCCGTGAAACTGGAGCTTGTGCTGCCGGAAGAGTTGCTTAAGTCCGGCTGTAAACTTGCCGCGGAAGACGCGGCTCAGTGCGCCGACCGGCAGGAAGAAGCGTCTGGAAGAAGCAATCCATCTGGAACCATCGGGAGCAAGACCACCCGCAGGAACAACGTAATGGATGTGCGGATGATGCTGAAGGTTCTGTCCCCAAGTGTGGAGCACGCCAAGAAACCCGATGTCTGCTCCCAGATGCTTCGGGTCGCCGGCCAGTTCGAGCAGCGTCGCTGCACTGGCTCGGAACAACAGATCGTAAAGCAGTCGCTTGTTCTGCAGGGCGAGAGCGGAGAGTTCGTGCGGCAGCGTGAAGACGATGTGGAAGTAAGAGACGGGTAACAGCTCAGCCCTGCGCTCGGCCAGCCACCGGGAGCGTGCGTTCCCCTGACATCTGGGGCAGTGCCGGTTACGGCATGAGTTGTAAGAGATAGCCTGATGTCCGCAGCGCGTGCACTGATCACGATGAGCGCCCAAGGCCGCAGTGCGGCAGCGGACGATCGCATCGAGCACCTTGCGATGCTGCC
>WNGF01001557.1_pt1 | contig 33641 bp, 27 predicted proteins | sample 5400641 | NCBI WGS metagenome assembly WNGF01 (sample SAMN13153371, study PRJNA577476) | soil metagenome | isolation source: 80 cm soil or saprolite under grassland replicate 2 | place: USA:California | collected 2016-06-15 | reverse complement strand
ACGCTAGCCCAAAGCAGCAATGACGCGAAGAGAAGTTTGATCACGCTTCTTCAAATCCCAATAGACTTATAGCGACCTAACAAACCACAACTATTAATCACAACCAACCATCCCCGCTTGACACTAGCTTTCAGAGAAGGCATCAATTCTTGACAGATGAAAGCCATTTCCGGAGGGAGAGCGGGAGCTCCGATCGCTTAGCATTTATCCGATTGCGACGCAGCTGCTGACTCACGTTGGCTGCGGTCCTCATCACTAGCCGTTCTGCCAGCCATTTTTGTGGCACTACGGTTTGCTCCCAGATCGCACGCGCGATTGCCACTTTGCGCGGGTCGGCTCCCGAACGCCGCAGCAGCTCTCGCCCATCGAGGCCAGCCGCCCGCAAACCTTCCCGCAATAATTGCTCCGCCCTAGACGCCTCGTGCGCCGGCGTTCAAGACTCCCGCGATAGATTCGATTTCGATCACGGCTAAGCACCGTCTCCGCGAACTTGAGCATCTTCTCTCCGAACGCCTGACTGCCCCAATACCAACCCCCGGCGCAAGTGACTGCAACGTGCATCCATCTCTTCGGGGAGCGCAACTAAACCGCATTTATCAGCTTCTCCTTCCACGGCGCGACGATCCAGCCGTTCCACCCATTTTCGACGGCCGCTCACTGTATCCTTGCATCCAAACGCCGCCAACGCCGCTTCTGTTGCAAGCCATTTCGCACGCTTGCCAGAAGCCAAACCATGCCCTCCAGCCACACTGCTCCACTTGTGGTCGAGCACGCTTTGCCCGCGCCGCGGGCGCACTAGTTTCGCTCGCACCGGATTGAGATGGATGTAATCCAGCAGCGTCTCATAGTAATATCCGCTTCCGCCCTCTACTAGAACTGCCTTGTAACGGTCTCCAAAAAGCCGGCCCCACACCTTATGTCGCGTATTGAACCGGCGCGTATAAGTATTTTGCAGCCATTGCATGCCCGCCACCAGGTTCGCTTCCGGCGTCTCGATCAATAAATGATAATGGTTGCTCATCAACACCCAGGCGTGAATGCGCCAGCCCGTCATGCCACACGCCTCACCCAGCGTCCTGAGGAACAACTTTCGGTCGTGATCGCTGCGGAAAATCTGCTCCCGGCGATCCCCCCGCGCCATGGCGTGGTAAAACGCCCCGCCATATTCGATCCGGACCGCTCGTGCCACCGCTCACTTCTTAAATCAATGTAGGGGGAACCTGTCAAGATTTGTTGATTGACCCCTATTCATACCTCGACCCGCCTTCTTGTGCTCTTGGCGATCACTCGATCACTGTTGTCTTGCCACTGAACTTTGAACCCCATCCGGGCGCATCCACATTTTCAAATCGGAGCGAACCGACGAGCTTTTGGATGGAGTCCAAAGGAGGCCGAAATGTTGTTTCACCCTTTTCATCAAGGAATCTCTCCATTTTCCTCAAATACTGCAAATAGTCCACCTCTCCGAGGTCCTCGCCACGTTCATCGGTTACGAGGCCATTTTCGTCGGTGTGCGGCAGATCGGGATGGCCGACATCGAAATACGCAGAAACCGCAATTTTATTAAAGGTACTGGTTCCCTCAATCTGGTAACGAAGCCGCGCTCCGACGGCATAATTGCTTGCATCTTGCGAGTACTGTACGAGGAAGCCAATGCCAGAACCCCATGAGAAGTCGAGGTACCTCACATGGCTTAAGAAATATTGATCGGACATCTGATTTTGAATTGTCGGAATCTCCTTTGGATTACCGCTAGGATGGCGTTGTGGGAGTGCTGGGCGATCCTTGAGAAGTTGCCCTAGTGTTTCTGCCCTCGGCGAGAGCTCCGGATAAGCTGTATTAAGATCTTTCACACCGCGATCTTGCAGGGCATAAAGCGTAATCGAACCGACACATCGCGCTCCCATATAGAAAAGAAAGAGAAGATTCGCTGGATGTACGTTCAGCTGATCACGAGGATGAGGCAGAGGTTCGCGCTTTGACTCTACAATCTCAACCTTCGAGAACATAGCCGTGTCGTACGTTAGCGTTACACCGTCTTGACTAATCGTCTTCTGCTGTCCCCAGACCGGTGCGGCAACACAGAAGGAAATGCCGACGCAAAGCAACTTGTGCTTAAAAATTCTTTCCATAGGTGAGTAGTTCCAGCGATCGGACCTCACTTCAGTTTCACTGTCGTTGTTCATGTGGTTTAGTGTGAATTACGTCGCTTGCAGCATCTTGCGCCTCTTGTATTCCTTTCTTGATCGCCTGGTCGAGGTTAAAATCGGATGTGGAAGGCTGTGGATCATAAGGCTTCTTCGCGTTTACTACCGACCAATCGCCTTCCTTTGGATCATAAGAACGCTTTTGAAGGGAGCCGCTCTCGCCTCTCCATTGATCAAGGATGATGGCCTTGCCATTTTCCCAGCCAACTTTGATTCCAGTATGATTGATGATCGATGGGTCTTTCTTAACGGCTTCGGCGTTGTATTCTTTTATATCCTTGTTCGGGTAGACGCCATTTTCCCAACGGCGCGCAACCAACGTGCCGTTTGGCGTGTCTTTAGTTACAGGCGCGCCTTGAGTCCAACCGCTATGTCGAGCCGGCGGTGCGTCGTGTAAGGTGCCATCGGCTAGCCTCGTGCCTGTTAGAAACTGTCCTGCTCCAGCGCATTGCCGAGCGGTCCCATTCGATTTGTTGATTACATACGCTCCAATCATGTTAGGAACCACAACATCGCTTCGTAGCACGAAGTGATATGTGCCATCTCCATTCGGAACAGCATCCAGCCCCATTGGATCCGTCATGTCCAACGGATCATTGTGGCAGTAGCGGAACAGGTTGTAATCGCCGGCGTCGAACAGTTTCGGGTCTTCGCTCATGAACCGGCCCAGGCCGGGATGATAGGCTCTGGCGCGGTATTCGTAGAACGTAAATGCCGGGACATAGGTCTTCTGGTAGACCGCACCGTACTCGCGGCCGGTGAATAGGAAACGGTTGTTGTATCCGGTATGATCGGTGAGAGTGCCGTTAGTCCACATCTTCGTTACAGCGCCGTAGGCATCGTACTGATAGTTCTCGATCACGTTGCCGCTGGTGTTGATCAGATGGGTCACGCTTCCCTCGTGGTCCTGCCCGTAGTAAAATGGCTGACCGCTGTTCACCGTGGGATCGGTGCGCATCAAAATCTCATCAATCCCCTTGCCGTAGAGATTCTTCGCCGGATGTGTCAGGTCACCTGACTTGTATTCCAGGACCGGTCTTTCTCCGTCGTAAACGTAATAGGTGGTAACACTGCCTAACGTACGTTTCACGCACCGTCCCAGAGCATCATAATACAGATTGTACGTATTCGTGCCGCTGGTGACCTGCTTCAGATGCTCGTCGTTAATGTAGGTATAAGTGTTTCCCTGATAGGTCTGGATCTCGTGTTCACTCCCATTGACGACGTTGTTGGTGTCGCCTACACCGGTGTATTGGTTGAGTGAGTTGGCGTAATACGAGGTTGCGGTCCCATTGTCGGTCGTCGCCCAGCGATTGCCTGCTTTGTCATAACCGTATCCGACGATACGTTGAGCTCCCGGGGTCTCCAGGCTCTGGAGCTGGGACAGAGTGTCAGCCGTGTCAGTTCCTGCATCCGGTGGTGGCGGCGCGGGTTCGGGTTCCTCCGTGCCAGGCGGCTGGTAATTCGCCCAGGGGTCGATGCCGCCCGTAGTGTCCAGGTCTGGATCTCCACCTTCCTGCACTTGGGAAGGGCCATCGACGGGAACCACGTACTGGGCCCAGTAAAGTTCGCTGTCCCAGTAGTAGCCAAACATGTCCTTTACGCTTCCCCAGGTGACAGTAGTTAAGCGGTTCATCTGATCGTAGGTATAACCCTGAGCGGCGAACGGTGCCCCGTTCTTGTAGATCCAGCGACCATATATCCGGTTTAAGCTGTCACGGGGAGTAGATTGATCCACAGTGACACTGCCGGGCAAGTAAGTATAGCGATGGGTGACGTTAGAGGCGTTATCGTACGCGTATTTGAAGGCTACAGAGCCGCCGTACGGCGCGATCGTCTCGAACCGCCCCATGGCATCGTAGGTGAAGCTCCAATTGTAACTGGGGCTATCGAAGGGAGTAACGTTCATCCACGTTACATTCCCGTCACCGTTATAGACGTAGTTCGCGCTCTTGGTTGATCCAAGACCAGTTACAGCTTGGTAATCGTGTTCGAGCCGGCCGTCGGCATAATAGGTACGCGTAACAGTGGAATTTGGATTGGTTGCGCTGGTCAGTCGGCTGGCGTAGTCATAGCCATAAGTGGCCGAATCAGCGCCATTGCTCCAGGTCATCCCGACCTTACGGTTCAGGTTATCATACATGAAGTTCTGGGTTTTTCCGCCAACCGTAGTGCGTGAGGCCAGGTTATGGGCATTATCATAGACCCATGACTGCGTCTGATTAATGGGGTACGTCATGGTGATCTTCTCGTCCGACGCGTTGTAAGCAAAGCTTGTGGTTTGTCCCTTAGGGTCCCTGATCGACTGGACAGTACCGGACGGATTATATGTAAACCAAGTGATGTGGTACTCCGGTGGAGTGGTCCACCAATACGGCACCTTGTCCCACATCATTCGATTCAGCGCGTCAAAACCCTTGATCTCGCTCGTGCCGTCGGGTCGATCTATTTGATTGATATTACTCGCTGGATCGTAATGCCATACTGTGGTTTCCTGGACGGCCGTGCCGGAAGCCTCAGTGGTGCTGGTTTTGCGGTTGCGGGCATCGTAACCGTTGACGGTGACTTTGTTACGCGGATCGGTAACCCGTGTCAGATTACCGACGTTATCGTAACCGAATGAGGTCGTCGCCGCTGAGGGCGTGTTCCATGCCACTGTCGCAGACGTTTTGCGGAAGTTCTGGTCGTACAGATTTTTTGTCACAATTAAAGCGGGCGTGGTCACCCAGTAAGGCGAGTTGGTTGTATGCAGGTAGCACTGCGTGGTATTGCCCTTGGCCGGTGAATAATCGTAACTAGTTGTGTGAGACATCGGGTCCTGCGCCGTACGTAATCGCTTATAGTTATCGTACGTATAGTTGGTCCGCTGGCTGAGCTCATTTTCTTCCCACGCTTTGGTGCCGAACTGGGTGTAGCCAAACTTCCGATATTTACCGTCCGCATGTGTGATCTTGGTGACCAGGCCACGTCCCGCACAGGTAGCACCGCCGGCGTTGCGGTCGTATTCATATGTTTCTCGGGCAGTTGCGCCACTTGTGTTTGCTGGAAGCGTCTCGATCTTGACTCGATCCGTCCACCATCCCGACGTGTAATAGTCGTAATGCGTGTGGGGATCGCTGCCACTCGGAACACCGGACTGCTTGGGATTCCACTTATCGGTCAGAAGGCCGCGAGTGCTGTAAGCAAAGCTTTCGTAAGCGCCGTTTTTCAGGCGATGGGTAAGCACTTGACCGAAATTGTTGTAAGTGAAGGTCTCGTACGATGCAGGAGTATACTGGTCGAACGGATAATCGATTCGGGTAACGCGGTGGTTTCCGTCCCGCGTATAAGTAGTCCTCTTGCCGCGCTCATTCGTGATGGACGTTATGTAATGCGGCTCGTATTGGGGATATTGAGGCGGGGACTCATAACCATAGTTTACGTGAGCGCCACCTGGATAGGTAATTTGCGTGATTTCGCCAATGCCGTTGGGTGGCGGCGCGCCGCGCGTGTAGCTGCTAGTGTGATTATTCGTGTCCCTCACTGAATTGATGTACCAATTGGCATCGTAACCGAGGTATGTCGTCTGTCCCCGAAAATCAGTGTAATTAAGTAGCATTTGCTGGTTCGGGCCGTTGGTCCCCTGGTCATCGCAAGGGCCGCACTCCGCGCCCTGGCAGTGGTAAATGTGAGTATAGTTGAAAGTCCGATCCGGGCCGTCTCCGCGCGTCTCAGTAAAAGTATCTTGCGTTCCCTGGCCGCCTGTAGGCACACCCGGGGAGATTGCCGAAACGGCACCGATACCAGGATATTTCTCATCGATGATGGCACCATGCGGCCCGGCGTTCTGATAGTCATACCTGATCGTACGCATCGGCGCGTTATAACGCACGTCATCGCACCACTGCAGCACCGGATACATCTTATGCGAGGTCTGATCTTCGTGCACATTGTCGGTCCGATACTGGTAACTCGCGGACCTACCGTCGCTGTAGTTGACTCCGGTCAGCATCTTTTTCCACGGGCGACCCTCTACTCCGGGATCACACGCCGTGTAAGTATAATTGACCGAGTCGATGATATGCCCTGTGGGAGGTGTTGGGGAACCGGGGGAGCCATCCACATCATAGGCCTGCACCCAGGTTAACAACTTCGTCCCATCCTGGTCCTGAGCGCTGTAAGTGAACCACAAGCATCTGCCGCCAGGTTCGGTGACCTTGACCCGTTGGCCAGTCGCATCGTAAGCGATCCTTGTCCTTTGCCCATAAGGATCGTAAATATCCGTTACGCGACCGCTTGTGAAGACTACCTTGCCGCCATCGGCTAGCCGCCACGTTCCGTTGTATGCATCTGCTCGATTCTCCCAACGTTCAGAGACACCAACGGGTGCTCCGCAATAGTCGTCATACACATTCCCATGGGGAGAAACCACCTTGTGACCGGCAGCCCATAAAAGCCAGCTATATTCATGCGCCCAGCCGGGACTTAGTCCAATCGCCGCCAAAGCGTAATACTGCTGGCGGCTGTTGTAATACCGGGTCATCTTGAGCGGATATTTGCCGATGGAACCCGGCACCACGATATCGTCGATCGCACGATGCGCGCTATGACCTAGCGGATCATAAGAGCAGCCGGTGGTAATGTTGCCGTTGAAAATTCCTGTCACGCCGACTGGTCCCTCATAATTACTAACAGTCTCAGGAAGGTCCGGAGCATAAGGCTCTTCCGGCTGGGTATAATTTGCGTCAGCCGGAACGTCCTGATTATTGGGATCGTCTGTATCGGTAATCGGGTCGCCGGACTCGATGGTCATTGCGGTGGTGGGATCGTTAGGCACATCATCAGCTTGCGCTAAGAGCCGCACATTAGAAATCGTGGCGAACATGATTGCGCTAAACGCCAAAAAGAGAGAACAGAATCTAAATTGCATAAAAGAAGCGCGGATTATTGTAGAGAACTATTAATTTTTTCATGTTTTACCTGGCGAGAAGGATAACCGGCCAGCTGAGAGTTTGTCTGTCGGGGTAAATCCCTGAATTTTTGTCTTGGCCTCTGTCGGGTTTCGCCTTACAAACGACGGCAAATCCCTCAAAAGTGCGCAGACCCCGGCATACGCAGCGACGCAAAGACAAACGGCGCGCTGCACGCGCGCTGAACCCGCAAGGTCCCACGAGAGAAAAACAGCGGGAAGCCAAGACATTTGCGCATGGATTAAAGAAATCCCTGACAGAAGAACCCGACGACGTGTCAGGGAAAGCCCTGACAAAAGCAAAAGTACTCGTTGTTCATCGAATAGGTTTCGTTCGGTCCGGCGTGCTGTCGCTAATTGCGAAAAGCATGCAATTCATGGCGTGCGGCGAAACGGACGAAGCGCCTTTGGCCCGCGAATTATTCCTGCGCCACAAACCGGATCTTGTTCTGATTGGCTTAAGGCTCTGCGGTGCCGATGGGATACAGTTGATTAAAGAATTCCGGAGCCTCAATCCGGCAGCCGCAATACTTGCCCTCTCCGAGCACGCTGATTCGTTTTCGGCTCAACGCGCGCTCCGGGCGGGTGCGCGAGGATATTTGAGTATCGAGGATGCTCCCGAACTGCTCAGAGCGTTCGGTGAAATTTCAACCGGCCGCCCGTACGTCGGTGCGAGTGTGTTGCCGCTAATTCTGAGCGACTTCGCAGCCGGCACTAAAAGCGTCGGCGGCTCCGATATCAACAGCCTGAGCGACCGTGAGCTGGAGATTTTCTCTTTTATTGGCAGAGGCTTCAGCGTTTCGGAATTAGCGAGTGAATTGAATGTAAGCGTCAAAACAATTGAGACACACCAGATGCGCATCAAGGAGAAGCTCGGCCTACATAGCGCCGCTGAGTTGCGACAAAAAGCTCGGGAATGGCTTGCTAAATCTGCCTTGAACCGAATACGCGAAGATCCAGAAGCAGCATAGGCGAGCAAAGCGCGCGTCTCCACTGCTTTTAAAGAAGCCGCGGTCAGCGCCCGCGGCTACAGAGATGCGGTAATCTTCATTGCTGATGCGCACCGCAACGATCAAAGGCGTTTCGTTACGCGCGCCGATGAAAAACTGACTGCGTTTCTGGAATGTGAATCGGCGATACACCCGGGCCCCGATGCTCAACTCAGCGCGCCGGCATTGCACCTCCCCACGCCGAAGGCGACTGGTTGAGTGGAGCGGCCAGCGATGGCGAGTTGAGTGGAGTGACCAGCTTGCCCGCCGCTTCTGTCGGCGGTGTGCCTGTCACGCGGGCTATGAATCCGTGGGCAATGCCGGTAGCATCGACGAAACGACCACAGATATTTCCCTGGTCATTGATTCCGTTAAGCGATGTAAAGGTGGACCCGGAATAGTCGAAAGTGAAGAAGTTGTTTGGCGGCAGAAAGAAGAGTCCATGAGTCACGCCTGAGGCGTCCGCATACCTGCCCACCACCCAGTTCCTATCGTTAAGCCCAAACAGGACTGTCCCAACAGAGCCCGGAGGATCGATCGGGAAGTGCAACGCCCCATTGGCATCCCGGAAGTAGCCGTGAAGGATTCCTGAGCCATCTATAAAGTATCCTACCGTCAAGTGCTTTGAGTTATTGATCTCGTAGGCAAAGGTCGAGGCAGCGTCCGGGACGCTAAATGACGTTAAGGTTCCGGCAACACTGACGAACGCCTGGAAGACCCCGCTGCCGTCGGGATCAAACCCGCCGGTAAAGTCGCCGGTATCGTTTATCGAAAGCAGATTGGTCTGGACCGCGCCGGGAACATCGTATTCCGTGAAGGTGCCGCCAGACAGGAAAAACGAATGAAGGGTACCATCGCTGATGACGTAGTCACCCGCTACTGTGCGTGAGTTATTGATGCCGCGTCCTTCGGTAAAACCCACGGTATCGTTAGGGTCGACGATCGGGTCGCTAAAGCTACCATCGCTGAACCGGACAAAACCGCGCGTCACCCCGGTCGAATCAATGAACTCGCCAACGATGTCGCCTCTTTCGTTAATCTTTTGCGGCAAGGTCGAATTTCCGGTCCCGGGATAATCAAAAGTCGTGATCACTTCGATAGAGCCTGAGTTCGTTGCTTGCTGAGCGAACATCCCCATCAATGGGAACACGAATAGAACTGCCAGAATGCTATTAAATATCTGTTTTGGTTTCATAATGCTAATTGCCTCCTTAATTGAATTGCCCATTGCTAAACGCGGATGTGGCAAGAGCACAATGTCCACTTCGCGAATTTCGATATGGCCACTTTGCGTGTTATCTGGTTTGGTTGGGCCCGCTTCTGGGTTGCCGGACCCGAATATGGGTCAATGAATTTCTGAAGCGTGGCAATTGCCACGCCAGCTGCCACCCCCTGCCCCGGCAGCGAGATACAAAAAAGGCGTCCATACGAATTGTCGCTCGCTTTCAGCTTGCGATGGCGAGATTCGACTGTTCTTAATTGTTGAAAAAAGGCGACAATGAACGGCTCCTCAACCAAAGCTCTTTTCTGGTGGGCGATAGTCGCACAGGTGGCAGGAGCCCAGGTGTTTTTCTGGGACGCGCTTCCTGATTACCGGGAGTTGACTGCCGGAGAACTCGTGGTGGGTACGCCTGAGGACTTTGCCTTCGCGGTGTTTGGCCTTGTGGTAATGCAATCGGCCTATTGGTATGCTCGCCGTCTTCAGCCTCAAATCCGGTTCGCTCGTCGGGTTCTATTGGGTCATGTCTTGCTCTGTGTTAGCGAGGTCAGTTTCTTTTTCGTCAGCGCGCTGGCGACGGTGGCCATGTTTGATCATTGGAAGCGATCGCAATTCGTCTTCTGGAAGTTGATGCTGCTGGCTTCTGCCGTCTTCGCCTTTTTTTGCTATAAACGTCAGCTCGCAAGTGTTGGGGACGCTCTACTGGAGGCACAACCCGAGCGTGCCGGGAAAGCAACCATCGAACCGAAAGAAACGGGCAAACCATGAAAAACCGCCGGTGGCGAGTTTTTCGTGTTTGGCAAGGTTGGAAAGTCGCCGACCGCGGCTACAGAGATGCCTTCGAGAATTCGAAATGACGCGCTGTTTCAGAATTCTCGGCACCTTTCCCACTATTCTCGTTGGATTCAATGGGTCTCGAGGAATCGAGCAATTCCATCAGACGCGCTTCATAGGAATCACACATTGGAGATTTGCCATTTTGCTGGATCCAGTCGGGATGTTGGATCCGCAGGTCGTCGTGAATCTTTTGCAGCAGGTCCGTGTAAGTGCGGATTTCTTGGGCCATAGCCATATTGACTCGGTAGAAGATCAAGTGTGCCGCGGGACAGTTCTTCCAAAGCCTCGCCGGAATAGCCGACCGGCAGCGGCGCCGTGGAGCACGCGCCAACAATACCCAAAGGGGGAGCGTCCATGTTCGGGAGCCAACTCGATCGCTTTGCGGTGCTGGCGTTGCAACAACACGGCTAGCAGTCCGCTTTGCGTAAGGGTCGGGATTGAAGTCATAACGTAGTTTTTTCTATTTTTCATAAAGGCCCGTTTTGAAATTTGACAACGCTCCGGCAGATTCCGATATGGGACTTTAGTTCTATCTCTTTCGGGGTAGGACGCAGCCTCGCACCGCTCGGTGACGCTCTGAGCGCGTGCCAGTAACCAAGTGAGACTATTTCCAAAGAAGCCACGTCCCTGCTTGCGGTGTGTACGACGCTGGGTCGACTCGATCACTTTGCGGCGCTGTTATCGCAGCAACTCGGCCAGCAGTCCGCTTTGGGGTTGGCTGCTTTAGATCCCCTCGATCTAACTGCTCGGCCCTCCCTGATGAGCTGGTTGCGTTCATTTCAATGTCGTTGCCATCGCGTTAGCCAGCGACAAAATTGCAGTGATGACGATTATTCCGAAGGCAACGAGCTCGATTAAATAATCTGGCCGTTCTCTGTAGGCGTATCGATCGCTGAAAAAGCGAGAAGCGCGAACGCGCAGCGAGTTGGTAGTTTTCAATTTAAAGTTCTCCTTTCACCATTTTCATGCAGTAAATTGACAACCATTTGGATTAGCGCGCTGCATCGCAAAGGTAACGCTGCCGTCACTTTCGTCGGCGCGATACCACACCAAAGATCGCGCTGCTTTGAGAATTCGAGCTGATCACATAATGTCAGGACATGCGTACGGTTTTATCTGTAATGCTTCTTGTCGCAGTCTTGGGATCACTTGCGAACAGCGCGCCTCTTTCAGAAGGTGATCTCAAGAATCTTCTAGCTGGAATTCGCCAGAACCGGAGTACAGAGGCCGATTTTCAGGAAGAACGAATGATTCGACTGATGAAGAAGCCGATCCTTAGCTCGGGAAAAGTTTGGTTCCAGCGACCTAACAAGTTCCGGCGCGAAGTGAAAGGCAGCTCGCCCAGCCTTACCGTGAGTGACGGCCATCAGCTCTGGATTTATTACCCCAACTTTAAGACGGCAGAGCGTTACCCACTGGGCAAAGGGTCGCCGCTCGATTCCACAGTCGCAGCGATTAATTCCTCATTGAACCTCGAGGACGTCGAAAACACTTTCCAGATCAGCGCGGCAAAGATCGATTCGCCTCAGGCGGGATACGAGCTGACACTGTTACCACGCGCGGCGTCAATGAAACGAGTCTTTCAAAAGCTTGAGCTACGAATCAACGACCAACTTCGGGTTGAACGCACCGACATGCTGTTACCTAATGGCGACAGGATCGTAACTACGTATTCGAATCAGACGCGCGGACCAGTTTCTGTGTCAATGTTCGAATTCACACCCCCAGCTGGTACCGATGTCTCGGCGCCGCTTGGGCGATGATCGCAGGTGAATGTGTGACGAGGTAAGATCTAACAAGAAAGGTAATCCACTGGCGGGGGTCGGTGGCAAGCACGCTGAAGCTGCCTCGCAACGGGGCCGTTGGCTTCATCGATTGGTTAGGCCGCGGCGGTTGCATCACTCTGCATGCGCGACTGCGTAGCGCTCGGCAATGTCGCGCAGGATCTCATAGCGGTTCAGCTCGCAGACAACGCTCAGTTCCGACGACGCGGCAACGTGCGTCAGGACGAGCGGAAAGCCGATCTTCTTCAGCATGCGGTTCGCCATCGGGTTGTCGGCCTTAGGCTCGCAGATGATGCGCTTCAGATTGAATCGCTCGTAGAAATCTAGTGCCGACAAGCAAAAGAGGCGCGCGCCGTAGCCCTTACCCCGCAGATCGGCGCGCCACAAGTGCAGGTGCATACTGCCGAAGTCGCCCAGCACGATGTCCTTGAGCGAAGAATGTCCGATGGCTTTGCCGTCGACGCACCATGCGAGTGCGAAGCTACGAAGCCGATCGAGCGGAGCGGCGATCATCGCCTCCAGTTCAGAGCGCAGCCGGGTGGCCGACGGCACCCGATCGATTGCGAGGCCCATGCGCTCGGCGTCGGCTTTGGAAAGTCGGGTAAAGTAAGCAATGTAGCCGGCTAGATCTTCGCTGGCGAGCGGGCGAACAGTCAGTCGCGGATTCTGGTTGCTCCGTGCATACTTGACCATGACGTACTTGACAATGCCGTGCGGATACACCTTGTGCTAGTAGGCGACGGTGTAGCCCAGCGATTCATACAGGTGCGGCGAGGAAGAGATTGCATCTTGCAATCTATTTCTTGTTCCATAGAGGAAATAATGCGTTAAAACGCTGTAATCAGTGGCTTTCGGTGCCGGAGTGCTTACGAATGAATTTATGACAACTTATGCAGCTCAATGTCATCTGCCCATAGGCAACCGATGCGGCGTCCAGGTTTTTCTGCTGGCCAGCTTTCATCAACTCCTGAGCGTTGCGACGGAATTCGTTGAGGAATAGCTCGTATTCCGGCACTTGGCGTGAGTACCAGTTCGTTTTATTGCTGAGTTCCACGAGCTTCCTCGCGTTGTTCCCAACGAGCCCGTAGTCCTCCAGCGCTATCCCAACCAGCACCTGTTGCGAATAAGCCACCTTCTGCCGCATAGTTTCTTTAACGCCCGATTCCTTCTCTGCCTGAGTATAGGTTGACTTAGTGCTGGCAAAGAGGGACGCGAGAATCAATGGCGCCAGAAGAAAGGGAGGATTCAGTTGTCTACCGAGTTGCACGAGGACTTCCCGTTTAGTCCCGCGATATTAGCAAGCAACGGTAACCCCGGGCAATGAAAAAAGTGAACTCACCACTCTTTGAAATCGCCAGTGTCTTGAACGATGCGGCTTCTTGCTGAATGCCTCTGTTGTGCGTCAGTGGGATCGTTCGGTCGCGATAGAAAGAAGGTTGAAGAAGCACTGGCGTTGTAAGTTGGATCAAGCGAGGCAGAGATCCGCCTCACTTCTGCCAGGCAAACCGATTTGACTCTTGCCGCCCTGCGATATCTTCTCCGCTTAAATCATCACATCTTAAAATATCCCGCACATTATGATCCAATCCTCACGTCTTCCTTCGTTTCTCCTTTCCGCTTTGTTCGCGGTTCCCTTCGTCGCGGGACTGCTCCTGCCCGGCAGCCTTCGGGCAGCGGAGGAGAAAAAAATAGAGTTCCCCGCGACCAGCCAGCACTCGGTAGTAAAACAGCGTGTCGGGTTGACCGATGTCGAGGTGGATTATTCGCGCCCGAACAAGAACGACCGCGAGATCTTCGGCGGCCTGGTGCCTTACGGGAAGCTCTGGCGCACGGGCGCCAACGCGGTCACCAAAATTAAGTTTAGCGACGCGGTAACGCTCGGCGGCAAGGAGATCCCGGCCGGTGAGTACGCACTCTTCACGATTCCGACAGCGAACGAGTGGACCATCATCGTTTCGAAGGACGCGAAGGTGCAGAGCACGGCCGATTATAAGCAGGAGAACGATGCCGTGCGGCTCACGGCGAAGCCGGAACCCATTCCGCTCACAATCGAGACGTTCACCATCGCGCTAGGTGATGTGAAAGGCGCTTCCGCAACGCTTAATTTCCTTTGGGATAAAACGCGCGTGTCGGTGAAGTTGACCACGGACGATGTCGAGCAGCTAAGCAAGCAACTCGATGCAGCCGCTAGCGCAACGACTCCGCTCGACCCGCGCACGGCCTATCAGGCCGCGGCTTTCTACTACGACAACAACAAGGATATGAAACAGGCGGCAAAGTGGATCGACCAGGCGCTGGAGAAGAACCCAGACGCCTACTTCATGCACTACAAGAAGGCGCAGATTCAGGCGAAGCTTGGCAACAAGAAAGAAGCCACCGCCTCGGCGCAAAAGACGATCGACATCCTGAAGAAAGACAAAGCGCCGGACGAGTCCGCGATCAAGAACGCGCAGCAGATCATCGACAGCTCGAAGTGAGGATCAACTCCGACGTTGCCGATCCCTGCGTCAATGTGCGAATTCACGCCGCCGCCCGGTACCGATGTCTCGACGCCACTTGGGAAATGACGAGAACGACGAAGCACGAATTTCGAATGCCGAAGGAATGACACAAATGGCGAATTTCGAATGCTTCGCCGCGTTAAAGCGTTGAAGTGTTGAAGCGTTAAACCGGTTTCCTCATTCAGGTTTCGGGATTTTATGAATTCGTCTCCATTCGTGTTGATTTGTGGTTAAAAAACGCTGTGCGTTTCAAATTCGACCAAGTCAGGCAGAGATTCCGCCTTACCTCTACCGAAAAGCGAGTTGTCGTGTTTGTCCTTGCGACGTTCGTAATTGGTCTCGTCACAAAATGTTATCGCGATGCCCATCCCTCCCCTGCTCCAACCCATTCTCAGGTTGGTAGGGCGGCGCAGGTGATGGCTGTGTTGCTGCGATGATTGGCGCTTAAGGCGAATTGATTTCACACATTGGCGAGATTTTTTGCAGAATCTCTTTAAGCAAGATCTGAAACCGGGAGTGGGCGCTTCTCCCGATAGCTTCTCTCCTCTCAGGTAAGATTCAGGGGTAGCGTTTTCCTCTCGCTAAGATGGCGAAAATTGTTCTAGACTCGCCTTCTATGAACCCATCAATCAAAATACCAATTCCGTCATTTCTCATCGCACTGATACTTGCGGTGGCCGGCATTATTAGCATTGTGCCCAAAACCAGAGCAGCCTGTGACTCGCCCGATCCGGGCTGTCCGGGAGGCAACTTGGCGGAAGGGTATCTCGCCCTTGGGAGCCTTACCGCCGGCGTATACAACACCGGAATCGGTCTATACTCGCTTCTGAGCCTCACTGACGGACAATTCAACACCGGAGTGGGTGCCGGCACACTCCTTGCCAACACAGCAGACGAAAATACGGCTACTGGTGCCGGGGCGCTTTTAAGCAACACCATCGGCGACCAAAACACGGCCAATGGAGCGTTCGCGCTCTTTAGCAACACACAAGGCACCGGCGGCACGGCTATTGGCGATCAAGCGCTCTTTTTGAACACCACTGGCAGTGGGAACACAGCCGTCGGCGTTGAGGCGCTCAGAGACAACACAGATGGCGTTGATAACACAGCCACTGGTTTTCGAGCGCTTATGAGCAATACCGGCGTCGACAACACTGCAAACGGCTCTGCTGCGCTCCAGAGCAACACGATAGGCGAGGGCAACACGGCCATTGGAGCCCAAGCGCTCTCGCTCAACACAGAGGGCAGCGGCAATACGGCGATCGGTGGTTCTGCGCTCTTTGCCAACGAGATCGGGAACTTTAACACGGCCATTGGTGATGAGGCGCTCTTTGCCAACACGACCGGCGGAGAAAACACGGCGACAGGGGCCGCAGCTCTCTTGAGCAACACCACAGGCGGTCGGAACACAGCCAACGGTAATACTGCGCTCCTTAGCAACGACACAGGCAACAGCAACACGGCCACCGGTTTTCAAGCGCTCTTTAACAACACAAGCGGCTTCCAGAACACGGCCAACGGTGATTCTGCGCTTGTGAGCAACACCGAGGGCGACTTCAACACGGCCAATGGCGTTAATGCTCTCCTTAGCAATGACACAGGCGACAGCAACACGGCCAACGGTGTTAATGCGCTCTTTAGCAACATCGACGGCTTCCAGAATACGGCCGTCGGTGATAGTGCTCTGTTTAGCAATAGTAGCGGCGCCGGCAACACCGCCATCGGTTATCAAGCGCTCCAGGATAACACGATGGGCAACGCCAATATCGCTGTTGGAGTTCAAGCGCTCCAACATGGTACCGGGGGCAACCTCAACATCGCCATCGGTGCAACTACCCTTTTTAATACCACTGGCGGCGACAATATCGCGTTAGGTACTTCCGCCGGCAGCGCTCTTACCAGCGGCAATAGCAATATCGATATCGCCAACGCGGGGGCTGCTGGCGAGTCGGGTACGATTCGTATCGGTAATGTACAACAGGATAGAACATTTATCGCCGGCATTCGCGGAGTCACAACGGGAATTAACAACGCCATACCGGTCCTCATAGACGGGGCAGGCCAGCTCGGGACGACTAGTTCGTCCCGCCGGTTCAAGAACGAGATTAAGCCGATGAACAGCGTCAGCGAAGCGATTTTGGCGCTCAAACCGGTGACGTTTCACTATAAGAGCGATAGCACTGGCACGCCGCAGTTTGGTTTGATCGCCGAAGAAGTAGCCGAGGTGAATCCCGATCTGGTTGTGCGCGACAACAACGGCGAAGTCTACACGGTGCGCTACGACGCGGTGAACGCAATGTTGCTCAATGAGTTCCTAAAAGAGCATCGTAAAGTGCAGGAATTAGAGGGAGCTGTCGCTGAGCAACGAAAAAGTTTTGAGTCCAAGCTCGCGGACGAGCAGAAGCAAATTGAAGCGCTTACGACGGGGCTACAGAAAGTGAGTGCACGGCTAGAAATGAGAAAGCCCGCACCGCAAACAGTCGCGGACAATCGCTAAATGGGCCGACCCGCGTGAAGTTGGGGCTGTGTTTTAGCAGGTGATTCTCGCGGGCGAAAAATTTCGATTGCCAGTGCGCACCGCAGCCAGAGAAAGCGCAATCGGTACACCCACGGTGACTCCGAATGTTACACCCACAGAAAGAAGCAGCTAGGAATTGAAGAGGCATTGGCGCTTAAAATTCGATCAGGCGAGACAGAGATTCCGCCTCACTTCAACTGAAAAACGAGTGGTTGTGTTTGTTCTCGCCGCGTTCGTGCTCGGTCTTGCCACGAAATGTTATCGCGACGCCCATTCCTCCCCTGCTCCAACCCATTCTCAGGTTGGTAGGGCGCGTCCGCCCGTCTCCGCCGAGGCTACGGCGGGCAAACCGGGCGCGCCGCCACAAGAACGTGTTCGAGAATCCACGCGAACGCAGAAAGTAACATCTCCAGAGCCAGCATTAGAGGAAGAGGAAGAGGGCAGATCCACTCCGCGGAGATCCTGTTTGCGAAGGGCATCGTTCCCGCAGATGGTTTCAGGGTGAGCGACCACGTTGACGCTTTCACGAAGCAGATTTGCGAAGTTATTGTAGGAAAGAACCAGGCGGTAAAACTCGCCGTCGCCTGTTTGCTCGCACGCGGTCATCTCTTAATCGAAGACATCCCGGGGGTCGGCAAGACAACGCTCTCCCAGGCATTGGCTCGCTCGCTGGCGCTCGCATTTCAGCGCATCCAATTTACCAGTGACCTGTTGCCGGCCGATATTCTTGGCAATTCAATCTTTGATAGGAGCGAGCAACGCTTTGTGTTTCATCGCGGTCCGCTTTTCTCACAGGTGGTGCTGATCGACGAGGTCAATCGCGCGACCGCCAAAACGCAGAGCGCGCTGCTTGAAGCGATGGAAGAACATCGCGTCTCCATCGACGGCGTAACCTATGACTTGGCCGAGCCGTTCTTTGTGATCGCGACACAGAATCCGCAGCACGCGGTCGGTACTTTCCCGCTGCCTGAATCTCAGCTCGATCGGTTTCTAATGCGGATCGAGCTGGGCGTGCCCGACCGGGCCAACGAACGAGCGATGCTTCTGGGCATGGATCGCCGCGACATGCTTAAGGAATTGAAGCCGGTAATGAGCCCGCGAATATTGATCGAGATTCAAGATAATGTGCGAAAGGTGCACGCGTCCCCCGCCCTGCTCGATTACCTGCAGGATTTGCTTGATGCGTCACGACAACGCCACAGCACCGGTTTGTCACCGCGCGCAGGCCTGGCGCTGCTGCACGCGTCCCAGGCATGGGCGTTGATGCACGGACGCGACATGGTACTTCCCGAAGACATTCAAGCTGTGGGGATCGCAGTCATGGCGCATCGGTTGGGGCACGATATCGAACAACCCGGCCAAAGCGGGCGCACGCTTGCTGATAATCTGCTTCACAGCGTGCCAGTCCCGTGAAAGCAAGAAAACTTCCGTTCATTTATCCAACTGCAGGTTTTGCCGGACTCTTGTTTGTGCTGGGGGCGATGTGGTATGCGGCGTCGAGTCAAAATAACGCGGCAGTTTACCTGCTCTTTTTCGCCGTAACGGCGGTATTTCTGGTTTCGATTCCGCACACTCTGATCAATCTCGCAGGCGTAACGGTAACACTCGAATCCGTGCAGCCAGCATTTGCAGGCCAGGAGGTCTCTCTGCCGCTTGAGATCATGAACGACTCCCGTGCAACCCGCCACGGAATTGAGCTGACCCTGTCGGGTTCGGACAGAGCGCATCAACGCATCGATTATATTCCAGCTCATAAGGCAGCTCGTGTAACGCTGCGATTCCCCGCGCGGCAGCGCGGCGAATATAAAGCAGGAACATTATGCCTAACGAGTGCTTACCCCCTCGGTTTCATTCGCTTTTTGAAGAAATTTTCCTCTTCTCAAACCTACATTGTCTATCCCAGGCCGGCGGGAGAGGTCCGGCTTCCGTCAAGTTTCGTTTGGCAGCGCGACGGCCGCCCGCTGACGGAGTTTGGAGAAGGCGACGATTTTGCAGGACAGCGCGCATATGTGCCCGGCGAATCTCAGCGTCATATCGATTGGAGAGCGGTAGCGCGCGGGCAGCCGCTGATGACAAAACAATTCACCGCTGAAGCAGAAGGCGTCGTGTATCTCGATTTTTCTGCGCTCCACTTTGCGAACGTGGAAGAAAGACTGTCACAGTTAGCGCTTTGGGTGATTGAAGCAGAACGTGCAGGGCGTCCTTACGGTCTCCGTCTTGCACGCATTGAAATTCCCCCGGCTGTTGGGCAATCGCATTTTCATCAGTGCTTACGGGCACTCAGTTTATTCGAAGTAAGAGACCAGGAGCAGGAGCATGAGTAAGAGTAGAAGGTGGAGCGGGAGTACGAGGGATAGGAGTATTCCACGGCGACCGCTGCTTTGGCTGGCAGCCGCATTGCTCTTTACGCTGCCTCCCATGTTTGGTTCTCTCGTGAGCTGGGTTCCGTGTGTTTTTCTGCTCGCGCTCGCAATGAAATTCTGGATGGAGCCAAGAGGCTACCGGCTCCGCTTTGCGACGCTTAAGCTACTGCTGGCGGCGATGGGGCTCTTCGCCATCTTCGCCAGTTATGGATCCTTGAAGGGCGTTGAGCCGGGCATATCTCTTCTTGTTGTCCTCGTTTCTCTTAAGGTTTTGGAAGCACACACGGCGCGCGAGTTTCAAGTGATGGTGCTGATGGGATGGGTGCTCTGCCTTTGTGGCTTTTTTCTTTCCCAGGAGTTCGTGATTGCGCTTTCCCTCCTCACCGCATTCGCGTTGTCGCTCGTGGCGTTGATCCAGTTTTATCGCGGATCGTCCCCCGGAGCGTTCTGGCCCCCGTTGAAGGCGACATGTAAAATTCTGGTTCAAGCGGCCCCGCTCGTCGTCTTCCTATTCGTTTTGTTTCCGCGAATCAACACTGGCTTACGCGTTGATTTTCGCGCCACCGGTTTGGCAAGTTCCGGATTCTCCGATCGACTCTCGCCGGGCAGCATCGCAGCGCTTGCAAATTCTTCGGAGATTGCCTTTCGCGCGGAGTTTCCCGGTAGCGCCGTGACGCCACCTGGTTCGATGTATTGGCGTGGCGCAGTCATGTGGCACTGCGATGGCCTGGAATGGCGTGGCCCGTACGTGCCGGTATCAATCTCTTCCCGCGACGACGGGACCAGGCAATCGCCCAGAGGAAGTACGATTCGCCAACGGATTACGCTCGCGCCGCATGGGGCACGCTGGATGTTTGCGCTCGATCGGCCGTTTGAAATTCCACCTGGCGCGATCCTTGCGCGTGGTGATTACCTCTGGAGTGTTCAGACAATTCGAAAGGCACGCCGATATGAAGTGGTTTCGTCTCTCGGGGCCGCTGGAAAAGAATTGACGCCAGGCGAACGGCGGGAAGCACTCGAGCTTCCGCCATCGATTAGTCCGGCTGTGCGCGAGTTGGCACAATCCTGGACCACGCAGAACTCCAATCCGCGCGCCATAGTGAATAGCGCGCTTCAGTTTTTCCGAGCGCAAGGTTTTCGCTATTCCTTGACGCCGGGCGAATACGGAAAGAACGATCTGGAACAATTTCTTTTTCATCGACGGGTTGGCTTTTGCGAACACTACGCCGCCAGTTTCGCTACTTTAATGCGACTGGCAGGAGTTCCTGCGCGGGTGGTCGTCGGCTATCTGGGCGGTGAGTACAACGATCTGGGCCATTTCTTTCTCGTGCGACAAGCAGACACGCATGCGTGGTGCGAAGTGTGGCTTCCAGACAGCGGATGGACCCGAGTGGATCCAACTACCGCAGTTGCGCCCGGACGAGCGAGTCTCGATCTAAATTCATTTTTAGAAAGAGGCATTGCTTCCGGACAAATGGAAGCTCGCCGAAGCGCGTTCCTCACGCGGTTAGCCCGCTTCGCATTATTCACCAACGCTCGCCTCGCATTGGAGACACTCAGTTACGAGTGGGACACCCGGCTGTTAGCATTCGACGCAGACGTACAAGAAGTATTCCTGGACTCAATGGGCCTCGCGAACCGCGGCTCGTTCGTTCTCATCATCGAAATCCTGATTGTCGCAACCGCACTGCTCGTAATCTATTTCGGCTGGATGCAATTGCGGACACGCTCACGCGCGGACCGGGTCAAGGCGTTGTATGAACGTTTTTGTCAAAAGGCCGCCCGCCTGGGTGTGCGGCGCGAGCCCTGGGAAGGACCATCCGATTTCTCGAGGCGCGCCGCGCAGTTATTGCCTAACGAATCAAAGCGCATTCGGGAAATCTCGAATACATACATTGCGCTGCGCTATGCCCCCGAATCCGCCGGCGTAGTCCTCGACAAGTTCGCGAGAGAAGTGAGCGCGTTCGCCATACGGCGATAGACAGGGCGCGCGCTACCCTGAAGTCTGAGCGTTTGGCCTCGCTATAAATATTTCTCCGGAATTGGATCCTCTGCGCTTTCCTGCTGCCAATAAATATTTACGATCCACCAGCGATTCCCATCGTAAAACAGCTGTATGCTGTTGATTCCGCGCGCGAACGGTTCGGGATCGTGCGCGTTATGACGCGATTCATACGTGCTCCACACGTGAGCAATGTGTCCAAATCGTTCGGTGCGCCGGGCAATTTCCTTTTCGAAGAATCCGTTCTCGGCAAAATACGGTTCCACGCGAGCGATGAAACCGTCTACGTCCAACATCTGCGGCGCAAGATTACTATTCGTCCCCGGCTTTGCGGTGGGGATTAAACGCGCACCTGGATAATACAATGAGCGCTCCCGCTCCCAATCGCGTTTCTGGCCAGCCGGTCCCGAAATCGAATCATAAACAGCCCCGATAATTGCATCGATCGAGACGACATCAGATGGATTAGTTTCTGACTTCGACATTGGATGTTGGGCCGCCTGCTCGCGATTTATCGGAGTTGGGCGTTTTCTGAATCAGCTCCAGCACCTTCATCGCTGCATTATGCCCCGGAATCCCGCTGACGGCACCGCCACGACAGGCGCTTGATCCACAGAAAAACACATTTTCGTAATCAGTTTCAACACCCCACTTTCCCGCTTGTTCTTTGCGCTCAGCGAAAGGAAATGTGGGGGCATTCTGAAAAATGTTTCCCTGAAACATTCCCAGCGCGTCCTCGATATCGACGGGGCTTTTGCTTTCGATGCAAAGGCTGCCATCGCGAGCCACAGCGAGACAATCCTCAAGAGGCTCGTCCAACCACTGATTTATGCTCTCGATGAATTTTTTCTCCGCATGCTTTCGCATGGTCCTGTTATCGCGCACGAACAAATTCCACGGCGCATCCAGTCCGAACAACGTCATGGTATGGAAACCTTTTTCTCGCAACTCGGGCGCAAGAATGCTGTCGTCGGTTAATGTGTGGCAATAAACTTCGCACGGTGTTTTGTTCGGCAGCCGCCCGCTGCATGCTTGATCGTAGCTGGCATTCATTTGCTCGTAGTTTTCGTCGCTGTGAAACGTGCCGCACCACGCCTGAGCCAAGGGATACTTTTTCGCTTTCAACTTCGGCAATCGTTGCAGGAGCATGTTGATCTTGAACACCGAGCCTTCGTCCATGGCATCCGGTTGGTATAGTTTGCCGACGTACTTCGCCAACACATTTCGGCCAAAGTTTACCAGAAGGTACCGCGCTTCGACGGTTTGCTGTTCTCCGTTCGTGTAAAATCCAACCGTCCGCTGCTTCCCGGCCGGGCCGAGTGCGCGAAGGTCGACATTTGTCAGTATTTCTGCGCCAGCTTTGCGCGCTGCCTGCTCCAGCTCCCACACGACCGCACCCATGCCGCCGATCGGCACCTTCCATTCCCCGGTCTTGTTGCCGATGAGATGATAAATGAAACAACGATTCTGTAAGAGCGACGGATCGTGCGGATGCGTCAGGACGCCGATCTTTGCATCTGTGAAAACAAGGCCGCGCACCAGATCGTTTTGCAAATACCGCTCGATCACCGTCCCGAGCGGTTCCTCGACCAAACTGCGCCACGCTTCCCGGGAAACGTCATCGGTATTAAAGCGACGCCGAAATTCCTCTTTCGCAATCAGTGGCTCCAGCATCGTGTCCCAAACTCGTTCGGCAAAAACGCGCGAAAGATTGTAAAACGCTTTCATCTGCTCGAATTCCGTATGATTACCGGTCAGCTCGAACATCGACTGGCGACTTATTTCTTCATCTACGTTGCTCAACAGCAGACCGTCTTGCTCTCCGTGATTCAGATAAGGCGTAAACGACGCCGTCGCGCGCCGGCGTAATTCAACATTCAATCCCAAATCTCGGATGATTTTCTCCGGGAACAGACTGACAAGGTACGAATATCGCGATAGCTGCGCGTCGTAATCGGGGAACAATTTCTGCGAAGTCGTTGCGCCACCGATGTAATTGTTTTTTTCCAGAAGCAGGACGCTTAACCCCGCCTGGCCAAGATAACTTGCCGCTACCAGTCCATTATGACCGGCGCCGAGAATTACCACATCGTATTGCGCTTTCATTTCGAATTTGGTCGCGAATTCATTTTTACATCAAGCATCGCAAAGCAAACATCAAACGTTTCCTGGCGAAAGGGATTATGCGTGCGGCCTGAGAGCGCAATCGTAGGACGCTGCATTTATTTGTAAAAGGGCACACGTTGCGGGGCGGGGCATCGATGCAATGCTTAATGATGAATGAGACGCAAGTTCTCAGCGCGCTGATCTCCTTCGGAACGGTGACTGCGATGGCGTTGGAGCAGAGCGCGACAACGCCACCGTCGGCGTCGCCGGCGGAATTGGAGTTCGATCATGTTTGGATTGTGGTGACACGCGATGCCCCAGAACGAGCAGCGCTGGAAAAAGCGGGCTTAAAGATTTCGCCCGATGTGAATCGTCACGACGGACAAGGAACAGCGTCAATCACTGCTGACTTTCAAAATGCTTACATCGAGCTGATGTGGCCGGACCCAACCGTTTCGGTTGCGCCCGGCGCTGAGCGCGGCGTGGAAAAGTTCAAGAATCGAATGAACTGGCGGACGAGCGGCTGGTGCCCAATCGGCATCGGACTTCATCGAGTTGGAACAGCGTCGCCATTGCCGTTTGCCACTTGGACGATCGCGCCGAATTGGATGCCGAAGGGAACAGCAATCGAAATCTTAACAGCGCGCGACGACACAAAGAGCCCGTCGTTCTTCATCGAGCCCGATGTCCTCGCAGTGAAAGAAAAAGGAAAGACCGGCACGAACGATCCCAAGGCCGAAGCGTTGCAGCATGGAATTGGAGTCCAACGAATCACCGAGATTCGATTAGTTAGGCCAAAAGGATATCAGCCCGTGGCTGCATTCGCGTATTTGGAGAAAGCCAGGATTTTACAGTCGAGCGAGGGAAATGAATGGGCCGTCGAAATCACATTCGACGACGGGCAGAAAAGTCAGACGAAAGATCTACGTCCCGATCTTCCGTTAGTCATTCATTATTAGGAATCGCTTCCGCGCCGTCGCAGTCGGATTGCTGCGTGGCAGAAATATGATGATAATTGTCATTGCTGCCACACATTCATGTCGAGAACTTGAGTGTCATGAATGCACAAACAAACACGACGAATCGGAGATTACTAAATCCAACAGTGGAACTCGGCTTGCTGGCTGCAATTACGCTTACGGTCTTGGGTCAACTTTCGGGTTCAAATCCGGCCAAAGGTCCCAGCGGGCATGAGAACGACCAATCCGCTGTTAAAACAAACCCGCTAAAGCCGCCGACCCAGGGCAGCATACCTGTTGCGTTTCTTATTTCGGAAGGCGCGCAAATGATCGATTTCGCTGGGCCCTGGGAAGTTTTTCAAGATGTCATGATTCCCGGACGCGCGGACCAACCGTTCCGTCTTTATACCGTGTCCGAGTCAACTGCGCCTATTCATACAAGCGGTGGGATGAAGATTGTTCCCGATTACACCTTTGAAAATGCTCCTGAACCGAAGGTAATCGTTATCCCGGCTCAAAGTAAGCCAAGCGAGGCAACGCTAGAATGGCTTCGTAAGTCGACAAAGACCACCGACGTGACCATGTCGGTTTGCACTGGCGCATTCGTGCTGGCGAAAACCGGTCTCTTGTCGGGCAAAGCCGCGACCACATATCACGGTGCGTTTGTTCGCTTCGCCGACCAGTTTCCGGAGGTTCACCTCAAGCGCGGAGCCAGGTTCGTCGAAGACGGAAACCTTGCCACCGCGGGCGGACTTTCCTCCGGCATCGATCTTGCGCTCCATTTGGTCGAGCGCTATTTCGGCCGCGAGGTCGCGCAAAAGACGGCCTATGACATGGAATATCAGGGTCAAGGCTGGATGAATGCGGAATCGAATCAGGTTTACGCCGCCGCGGCTGTTTCCACGGCTGAACATCCCGTCTGTATGGTGTGCGGAATGGACGTCGATCCGGCGACAGCGCCAAAATCGGTCTTTAAAGGAGCGACCTACTATTTCTGTTCCGACGACGACAAGAAAACATTCGACGCCGCTCCGGATAAATTTGTGAACGCCGAAAAGGAAAGCTTGTGACCCTTGATGAGCGACAGGTGGACCAGTCGACGTCACAAGTCCGAAACGACGCGCCGAATCGTTTTCGTGGCTGCGCCCGGCACCGAGATCCTCGACCTAGTTGGACCGCTGCAAGTCTTCGCCCGGGCGTCGGAAATCTTCGTCAGGAAAAATGTCGACGCGTCACCAATCTATTCCGTCGAAGTCGTGACTACTTCCCCTCACCGCTCATTTGTCGCGAATTGTGGTTTGCGAATAACAGCGCACAAAACTTTTCGCGAGCTGCGCGGGAACATCGATACCCTCCTCATAGCTGGCGGCAGCGCGGTTGAGAATGATGAAGTAAACGCTGAAGTCATCCGCTGGTTGAAAGCCATCGCTGGGCGAATTCGGCGAATCGGCTCGGTCTGCACCGGCGCCATGTTGCTGGCGCGAGCCGGATTGCTTGATGGCCGCCGCGCCACGACGCATTGGAATTGGTGCGAGGTTTTGATCACGCGCGCGCCCCGCGCACGTGTCGATCGTGATCCAATCTTTGTTCGTGACAAAAATGTCTACACGTCGGCCGGCGTTACGGCCGGAATGGATCTCGCCCTGGCGTTGGTAGAAGAAGACCACGGCTCGCAACTGGCGTTGCAAGTCGCGCGCCATCTCGTGCTTTATTTGCGCCGGCCCGGCGGACAATCGCAATTCAGCGCCGCATTATCACTGCAACTGACCGACCAAAAACCATTACGCGAACTCGAGGCATGGGTGCTCGATAATCTAAATAAACCGTTGACTGTGCCGGTGCTGGCACAACGCGTGGCGATGAGTCCGCGAAATTTCGCGCGGGTCTTCACCAAAGAAATGAAAACCACGCCCGCGAAGTTCGTCGAGCGTCTTCGCGTCGAAACCGCTCGTCGCCGTTTGGAAGAAAGCGAGAACAGCATGGAGTCCATCGCAAGCGAGTGTGGCTTCGGAAATGTGAATTCGATGCGTAACGTTTTTCAACGGGCGTTAAGAATTGCTCCGGGGCAGTATCGGCGACACTTCCGCCACGTGAAACGTCAACTGAAGACCAAGCGATAAGAAATGTCTGGTTGTCTATCTCACACGAAGTTCTGCATCAGGAGACGTCCACTTCGACGATATCCCCATCGTTGATGCCATACGTCTCTCGTATCCCGATGTCCGTTGCCACCTCGAGAATTCTCTCTGGCGGGTCACCGAACTTTCCGGTGTCGGTGTCCGGCCGGAGGATAAAAGCCTTTCTGCCAAAAATCCTGCACGGGGCCATGCTCACCGAGACTCGCCCGCCATATTCGTCCTTCTCGAGTCGAATGGCATCCCTTGGCGTTGGAAAGATGGCGTCGATGAGGTGGACGTTAAGTGTTCCTGGATACAGTTTCATCCCTGTCTTTTGCGTGTAGTAAGCTTCCAGTTTGGCTAGCCAGAACGAAAAATCGCCTTTGCCTGATCTAACAATGCCTCGCAGCAGGGTCATAAGCGTCCTCATTATGTTATTGATAAAGTACCGTATTAGCTTGCCAGTTCATCGTTGAATCAAAAATCGCAAGGCAAACGTTCTAGTGAGCAGCTATCAGGCGAACGCATGTTCGTCCTCCGTTTGCTGAGCCAGTTTATGCAGTTCTCAGCTTTTCGCGCCAATTTGCAAAACGACGCGAAACCGCGCTTTGCCGCTCATCATCCGGTCGTAGGCTTCTGTTGCCTTTCCCAGCGGAAAAATTTCGTTCATCGACTGCACACCATTCGACGCGCTGAATTTGAGCGTATCCTGTGAGTCAATCGATGTTCCCGAGTACCAGCCTTTCACGGAACGCTGTCCGGTGATGAGCAGAATCGGATCGACCGAGAGCGGACCGGCCGCGCCAATCACCACGAGTGTACCGCTAGGTCCAAGACCACCGAGCACTGCCGCCATTGCGTCGCCGTTGGTTACCGTCGCGATGATAACCTTGGCGCCACCTAGCTTGCTCAACTCCGCCGCCGGATCTGACGATTGACTGTCGATGTACTCCCGGGCGCCGAGCTTTTTCGCTAACGGTTCCTTATCTTTTCCGCGCGCGATCGCCACCGTGTCAAACCCCATCTTGGCCGCGAATTGAACACCGAGATGACCGAGTCCGCCGATCCCGAGCACGCCGACAAGATCGCCGGGTCGGGCGCCGCTGTTACGCAACGCATTGAAGGTTGTGATCCCCGCGCACATCAGTGGCGCGCCGTCGACTGAGTTCAGATCGTGCGGCACAGACGCGAATGCTTTCGCCGGTGCGAGCATGTATTCGGCATAACCTCCGTCGAACGAGATGCCGGTCGTGAGCAATTCCACCTGGCAGGCGAAAAAATCGCCGCGCCGACATGGATCGCAATGTCCGCAATGTGAAGCGTGCCACCCAACGCCGACCCGTTGACCCGGTTTCCAATCCGCAACGTCGGGGCCGACAGTATCGATCACACCGATGACCTCATGGCCGGGAATTCTCGGATATTGAATTCCGGGCCAGAGTCCTTCTTTGACTAACGAATCGCTGTGACAAATGCCACACGCTTCAACTTTCACTCGGACCCAACCTGATTTGGGTTCCGGAATCTCCCGCTCCACCAGTTCCAACGGTCCCTTCGCCTCTGCAACCTGCACCGCGCGCATTTTCTTCGCCATGCTTTCTCAATCGCGCGTCCCTACCAAAAGACAAGGCCGGCAGCGGACATCTTTAGCGATGTTGTAGCGGCGGGCTACACGTTTGGAGCGCGTTAATATCGAAAGGTCGTCTTCACGCGCTTTGAAAGAAAAACGTAAGGAATCCAAATAGCCCCAGCCAAAACGATTGGCGCAATATTGCGAAGCGAAGTAACAAGCGGCTCCGTCGCGGCCGGTATGCGGTCCACCAGAATTGTATCCATTACTGCTCCGACGAGATTCACAACCAGGAACAGAGCGAATGCGCGCGGCCATGCTGCTCTCTTGGCAAAGAACAAAGCGACAAGCAGAACAGAGAATAGAAGTGCCAGGATGTTGAAGAAAAGCTCGAACAACAGTGTGGGCGCCCACCAGGCGTGATAACTGGGTTGCATCGGATCGGTCAGTGCGCGCCAGGAATTGCTGTTCATAGCTGTGGAAACGACGTCAAACGCTGTTTTGATGGACCTAAGCGGAGCTAGGACGTGTCCAATGGCCAGCAGAATGAGCCAACCGCCAATGCCATTCAACTGGGCCGGAGCATCCACCGGCGGAGGCACTGGCTGCGGCAACCTGCTGTGGCGAAAATAGCGGTAACCGAAAAAGCCTCCCGTGCCGAAAAAACATAAGCCAGCCGCGCCTATCGCCCAGTTAAATGAGCCCAGCCTTTCGAGCTTTTTTAGTTGTTCCGGCGTTCGATATCGCAGCGTGTAGCCGAACTTGTCCTTCGCCTTGCTAATTGTCTCATTGAATTCCCCGAAGTCACTAACCTCGACGCGGTCCTTTAGGGCTTCGTAGGAATAATGGAACTGCAGATTTGACCCGCTAGCGGTCGGTTCATCACGCAAGCGGAAGAACTTGGCGTTCGTAGCTTCGCCTTTTGCATCCAAGCCCCAATCTTCAAACATTTGAACGTTCAATTCCTCGATAACCGTGTTGGGATACTCGAGTCTGAGCGGATCATTGCGCTCCGGGGAAATTGTTGCCCCAAGCGCCGAATAGATTTCGGCAGGCTGAAAAGAGAGGAAGCATCGATCCTTTTCGTCATTCAGCTGCCAGATTCTTGGAACAATGTATGACTCCGTGACTCGGCACGCGTTTTCGCCGGGAAGCTCCTCGTACCACGGCGGCTTCTGCGCTTTCGCATCCGGAAAAGTGCGAGTGTAAAATTCCAAATAGCGTTGTTGGATCTCCTCACGCGTGTTTTCTCTGAAAAAGGTGCGGGTGCGATCGGCGGCCAATCCTCGGTATTCGGAAATCACTTCTAATTCAGCGATCTTATCCGGAGGAGGCACACGATAATTGTCGACGACCTTCTTGACCGGGAATGATGCCGGTGGCGGTTTAAATGGCGTTAGACCGCTCGTGTCGGGACGCAGTACCAGCGCGTAGCCGTAGGGCGGTACATAGATTTGCGAGAGCGGCCCGCGTTGAGCGGTTCCAGCCGGATTGAGCCAATACGTGCCTTGCGGAAGTCGCACTTGAACTAGCACATGGTCAAGTGTGTCGCTCGAAGGAAGGAGTTCGCGAACCCTGCCGCGAAATGACCCGCTGACGAGCGCCGGTGCAGCATCGAGATCACTTCCACGAAGCAACTTCGCCAACAGCAGCGCCTTGTCCCAGTAGTTAGCGAATCCGCGCCCTAACACCTCATCCGGAGCCGTAAGAGGACGCGCATCGAGCCGTGTTGCGAATTTAACGTAACGAATTTCGTCCTGCACGAACTGCAATGCAGCCACCACACGCTCCTCGGGATCTGTGAAGCCCCGCAGCTTTTCGATCTCAGCATTAAATTCAGGCGAGCGCGCCCCTTCCACCTCGAATAGCGGCATCGCCCAGTTTGCGAGCTCAGTCCAACTATGAAACTCGCTGATGTCTAAAAGCTGGCGCGGCTCATAATCGTCCGGCGCGTCGTCTTCAATTGTTCGTCCCGGCACGTTGTGGTCTTCGTACCACAGCTCCGTCATGCCGTTGGCAGTCGTTAAGGTGGGCTGACGTGCACCGTTCTCCGTCCGGAAGGAAAGCGTCCGACTCGCAGGATAAACAAGTCGCAAAACGTTCCGAGCCATGAAACGTCCCACTTGAGCCAGGTAAAGCTTGCTGTACTTCCCACGCTTCAATGGGTTCGCACCTTCTTCACTAAAGGCGAATTCGATAACGTCGCCAACGCGCGGATCGTCCAACGTTATTTGTGCCGTCCATGAAGGATCGTAGATGGATCGCTCCGGGTCTTGCTCTTTTTGAAAAAGTTTAATCCGCGAGCGGTCGAGTCGATTGAAGACAGTTCCGGCCCGCGTGAGTTTAATGGAATGGAAGATCAGTCTTTCAAACGCCGGGTTAAAAGAAGCCGAAATTGAAGCGCCGATTTTGATTCCGTTTTCCGACGTAATCTTGCGCACCTCGTGATAATAGAGTGAGCTGCGTTCAAGATTCTCTTGTTGATCGCTGAGCAGATAAACCATGCCGGCATCGTCTCTGCCGACTTCGACGTCACCGTCTGGCTTGACCGTCTTAACCCAGGAGGGCACCGGCGCAATTTCGAATGAAACCTTGTTGGCAGCTGCAGTTGAGGGTTGCGCCTGCAGTTGAGTGCCGGAATCTAATGCCAGGACTAGAACAGAAATGCAGATGGCAAAACAACGACCAAGTATCACAACGACCATCTTAAGCAGGCGCGTTCTTGACTGTCGAAAAATTAAGGTCGCGCTCCTCTCAGGTCGGTTTGCTTGTCAGTTGGCATGTTTCACAAAGGAGATTTAGCATGGAAGCGGTCACACTTCCTGATGGCGAGCGTGTTCCCATGCTTGGTCAAGGCACCTGGCGCATGGGGGAGAATGCGCGGTCGCGCAAGGATGAAGTCGCCGCAGTGCGGCTCGGAATCGAGCTCGGCATGACCTTGATTGATACCGCGGAGATGTACGGCGAAGGCGGCGCGGAAGAAGTTGTGGCTGATGCAATCGAGGGTCAACGCGATCGCGTGTTCGTTGTTACGAAGGTTTATCCGCATAACGCGTCACGCACCGAACTGCCAAAAGCTTGTGAGCGTAGTCTCAAGCGCCTCCGAATCGATGCGATCGATCTTTACCTTTTGCATTGGCGAGAGAGAAACTCGCGGCTCGCAGAAACAGTTGAGACGTTCGAGAAATTTCGCCGCGCTGGGAAGATCAAACGCTGGGGCGTCTCGAATTTCGATGTCGAAGATATGAAAGAACTTTGGTCTGTTGAAAACGGCATGAACTGCGCCGCCAACCAGGTTCTTTACAACCTCGAGAACCGCCAGATCGAATTCGATCTTCTGCCTTTTGTTCAACAACACTCAATAACCGCCAGTCCGGCTCGGACCAACGATAAACTCGTGGTCATGGCTTACTCTCCGGTTGGTCACGGGCGCGGACTGCTCGAAAGCGCGACGCTCAAAAACATCGCCAAGCGCCATGACGCAACCACGTCGCAGATCGCGCTCGCGTGGGTGCTACGCCAACCGGGAATGATTGCTATTCCGAAAGCAAGCAAGGAAAAGCATGTTCGTGACAATGCGCGATCAATCGAGATCAAACTGACCAACCAAGATTTCGACGATCTCGATCGCGAATTTCCACCACCTAAATCCGAAAAATCGTTGCCGATGCTGTAGGTCGTCTCACAAATGTGATAACCGGTCGCTGACCACTGATCTGTTAGCGCTTGTCAGCTGGAAAAGTATTGACGCCTCCCCGAAAGCCTGTCTCGATGGAGCGCATGAAAATAAGACCGATTGGATTAACTCTGGCGTTCTGCTTTCTGGGAGCTGTAGCGTGCTTTGCCGCCGACCCAAGCATGGGCACTTGGAAGCTGAACGAAGCGAAATCGAAGATCACACCCGGGACAACTAAATTCACGACCGTGACCTTCAAAAACATGTTCGGGAACATAAAGGTGGCTAACGACGGCATCGGCGCGGACGGTAAACCCATCCATATCGAGTGGTCGGGCAAGTTCGACGGAAAAGACTATCCCGTTACTGGCGACCCGAACGGAGATACCCGCTCCTACATGAAGGTGAACAATCGGACGTTGCACGTAACCGTTAAGAAAAACGGAAAAGTCACTGCAACGGCCCACACTGTAGTCGCCGCCGATGGCAAGAGCCGGACCGTCAACGTCAGTGGAACCACAACAAAAGGCAAAAAGTTCAAGAACGTCGCGGTTTACGATAAACAATAACAGCAGATAAATCGGCGAGTCACACGAAGGTTGCAGCGGTGGCCGCGCGGCCAAGCCGTAGCCTCGTCGCGAAGCTTGGTCGGCTGCGTTCTGCCTAACGAATGGCGAGAACTTCTTTCCGCTCGTTTATCCAAATTGGTTGAATCCAGGTGCACTCCGTAGTGCATCGAACAGGTAAAATGCCATACCCCACAAATAGCTCCCAGCGTTTTGCTCCTAACCGCATCCTTATCGGCGGCCTCATCCTTTATGCCTTCGCCTTCGGCGTCCTTTTGCGGAACAAGAGCTTCGACGCCACCGGCGCGGTCGTCGTGCTCATCGTCTTCGGAATTGTATTTCCGTTCATCGCATGGATCGCCACCCGCCGTGCTATTCCGCTGTCGATTTCGATTCACCCGCGCACGTCGGAACTAATTGTCCTGGTTATTTACGTGCTGATCTTATCCGTCTATCTAATCGGCGGACCGCAATGGATTGACGCGCATCTCCCTTCCTCCTGGACCGAGTCCGTGCGGACCAAGTTCTTTATCACACTTGCAAAGAAGCTCGTCGTTTTCGTTGTTATTCCTTTCGCGATCTTTCGATTCAACTTCGGTTATCGAATTCGCGATTTCGGAATTCAACGCGAGGGCTTGCGAGCGCTCCTTCGTAATCATCTGCCGGTTGTTCTGGTTGTGGGCGGAGCGTTCCTTGCTTTCCAATATTTTCTTAGCGGCGGCGGAGCCGCGTTTCGACATGGACACTTTACCGCCTATCAACTGCTTCTCGGTCTGCCGCTTTGCTTCATTTGGCTTTTGATCGAAGCCGGATTAGTCGAGGAATTTTTCTTTCGCGCCCTCGTCCAATCGCACCTAGCCGCCGCATTGAAATCCGAAGTGAGTGGCGTCGTATTGATGTCGCTGATTTTCGGACTGGCGCACGCACCTGGCTTTATCTTTCGCCACGCTGGCGAAGTTGAAGGACTCGGCTCCAATCCGAGCGCATTCGACGCGGTTGCCTACTCCATCGTTGTCCTGGCAGTAAGCGGAGTCACTTTCGGTGTCATCTGGGCACGAACGAAAAATCTCTTCGCGGTCATTCTCATTCACGCTGCCGGTGATCTCCTTCCAAATTTTGGGTCCTTCGTGCAGACATGGCTCTAAAGCGAGAGCTGTTGGACGGCGGAATGAACGTCTTGTGAACCAACGCCGCGTCAACGACTACCAGGCTTGCTCAATGTTTAGCGGTGGCTAGGTCGCTAAGCGCTCGAAAAAGCCAAACGACGACTGAACGGCTA
>WNGF01001552.1_pt1 | contig 33751 bp, 28 predicted proteins | sample 5400641 | NCBI WGS metagenome assembly WNGF01 (sample SAMN13153371, study PRJNA577476) | soil metagenome | isolation source: 80 cm soil or saprolite under grassland replicate 2 | place: USA:California | collected 2016-06-15 | reverse complement strand
GAGCTCTCGCGCGATCAGCGCCTCGCCGCCTTGCCGGAAGCCGACCGCGTCTGGCTGGCGGAGCTCGTGGCGCCGATCATCCTGCCGGAGGAAGAGAAGGTTTTTCTTCAGCTCGCCGACGCCCGCCAGCGCGATGGATTCAAAGAGGATTTCTGGCTGCGGCGCGAGAACCCGGCCCTCCCACTCCCTCTGGGACCGGGCTACCGCGACCGGTATCGGGAGCTGCGGCGGCTCGTGGACGAGAAATACGACGGCTGGCGCAGCGATGCCGGCCGGCTCGTCCTGCGTCGGGGCGAGCCCGACTCGATCTTGACGCCTCGATGCGGCGGTGAAGAGGTCTTCCGCGACGTGGAGGTCTGGATGTATGGGGCCTTGATGCTCGCCGGGCACCCGGCTGCCCGTCACATCTTGTATCGCCCGAATCCCGGCGCCCCCCGCCGGCTCTGGATCGTCCACGACGGCAACGCGAGCGTTTTCCGAGCGAACCCTTGCCGCACGAGCTTCGATCGGCTTTCGCGGGACTGCGGTTCAAGCCGCCAGGACCCCTGCACCCCTTGCGAAGACCGCTGCGTCGTGTATCAGGTCTGGGTGGAGATCTTGAAGCGCCAGGGAGGTCCCGCAGGAGCGCTGGCGGAGCAGGGCGACCTCTTCGGCTATCCGGCGATCTCGACGGAGGGACTCAACCGGAAAAAGCCAGCCTGGGCGGCGCCGGCGGAAGCAGGCGCCAGCACGCGCGACGCTTCGACGCCCACTCCGGCGCCGCCGGCCTCGGTCCAACCCATTCGCGCGACCGCCCCGCCGACGACCCGTCCGCCGGCTCCGCTCCGCACGCCGACGCCCGCTCGGCCGACCCCCGCTCCGACTCGCACCCCGACTCCCAGACCGACGGCCATCTCAGCGCCGATCAGAGCCCCGACTCCGGCGGTCGCCGGTCTGCGCAGGCTCTCACCCGAGGAAACCCGCGACCGCATCGACACGATCGAGCCGGAATACAAGGAGTTTCTCGACCTTGCCCGGCCGCTCTTGACCGAGGAGGAGCTCTCCCGCTTCCTCCAGCTCTCCACCCACGACAAGGACGCCTTCATCCGCGAATTCTGGAAGCGACACTCCTGACAGGCTGACGGACCCCGGCGTCAGGGCAGCAGAGGAAGGCAGGGATCGCCGTTGCCCTCTCGGCAGTGTGCGATGCGGAAGCGCAGCTTCGCCTTGGCGCAGGGCGAGCCGCCGAAGAGGGTCAGGAGAACGAGCAGGATGGTGCACCGGGCGATGATCAAAAGGCACGCGGCCGGGCCGTGGGGCTGGACCAGGGGGGCGAAGCAATCTCCCGCCTGCTCCGTGCAGGAGCCGCCCTCGAGCCGCACCTCGACGTCGTCGGCGATGTCGGCTTGGAAGTAGCGCGCCTCGAAGCGGAGCGCCCCCTCCGCCGAGCCCTCCTGCTGCGGGCTGAGCAAGACCTGGATCGACGTCGAGTCGTCGAAGGTCAGGGTCTGTGCGTTCGCGCCCGGCGCGTGGTACCCGGATCCTTCGGCGCGAATCTGCTTGAGATCGACGGGGCCGCGGCTGCGGTTGCGGATCTCGACGGAGCGGGTGAACCCGTCGCCGACGGGGATGTTGCCGAAGAGCAAGGGATCGGGATCCTTTTCGACCAGCGGCATGTCCTTGGCGGAATGACACAGGGCGGTCAGGGCCGCGGCGACCTCGCGGATGATCAGGGCCATTTCGGAGAACGGCGGCTGAAAGTCGTCGTCCAAGCCCCACTCGATCAGGAAGGAATCGATCTTCGGAAGGCTCCGGTCGGCGAGGTGGCGGGAGAACGCGTAGTCGGACGCCGACCCGCAAAGTCGGTACATCGTCGTGGCTTCGGGGCCTTCCGTGTAGACCGTCCCTCTCGATTGATGCAGCGCGGTGTTCATCCGGTGAACGAGAAGCTGGTGCCGGGCCAGGTCGCCGGCGCTCATGTACTCCCGGTAGGCCGTATCGCCGAGCACTCCCCGCGCCCCGTCGAATCGAGGGTTCCAGAAGCTCATCGTCAGGTCGGTGGTCTGCGTGTCGTCGTCGCCCCAGGGATGCATGAGAAAACCGCTGAAGCTGTGGACGTCGACGAAGAACCGTATATGAGGGTTGGTGTCGAGCAGGTGGCGAACGTTGCGCGTCTCGGCCTCCGAGAAGGGTGCCGTGCCGTGGTAGGTCTCGTCGATCGGATCATCGGACACCACGATGCTCCCGATGGCGTCGGCCGCAAAATGCCGGCGGAAGTCCCAGAGCCAGTCGTAGTTGCGGTTCAGGTCGATTCCCGGGAAGGAGGGGTTCGAGGTCGGCGCACGGTTCTCCCGCCACGAGGGATCCTGCGTCTGGCTGAAGCGCTTGCCGTCCGGGTTGACGTCCGGGAAGACGATCAGCTCGATGTTCTCGAGCATTCCTCTGACTTCCGAGGACGGCAGCGAGAAGTTGCCGAAGCGCAGGGCATTCCCCGGCCCATAGGCTTTCAGGAGCTCTTCGGCGAGGAAGAGGAGGATGTCCGTGCTTCCCCACTCCCGGGCGTGCTGGCCGCCGATCAGAAGGACGCCGGGCCGCCTCTCCTCCTGGCCGATGCGGATGCGCAGCGCCACGGAAGTCCGACCCTCGAACGACTGGTGGGGCAGCACGATCCGCTCGCAGGAGGCCGGGAACTGCAGCTCCAGAAGCTGCATCAGAGAGTTGGCCTCGGCGACGTTCAGATAGGGCATCAGGTCTTGTCTTTGCCGCGCTTCAACCGCTCCAACTCTTCGGCGTAGCGGTCGACCTTGGAAACCTCCTCGCGGGGATCCGGCCGTGTTCGGGAATCGAAGAGGATCTCCAGAGTGGCTCCCGAGGCGCGCAGCTTCTCCAGCTCCGCCTCGTCGTGGACGACGAGCTTGGCGACGAAGTCCTCCCCTTCGCGCTTGAGAGAAACGAAGTCTCCCCGCACGATGCCCGAGACGCTCTTCAAGGCGTCGGCGCTGGGAACGCGGGCCTTGACGATCAGCACGGCGGTTGAGCCTCCACAGAATGATCGACGGCCGGACGCCAAGAAGCCGGCGAGCCGAGTTTACGTCAACAACCCGGCGGCGTTTCTACTTCACGACCACCGTCGCGCTGAGCTCCCGGCGGATCGGATGGCCGGCGGCGGTTCCGGAAGCGAGGATGCGCACGGAATAGGCGCCCGGCTTCGTGACGGCAAGGAGCGCTGAGTAGATGCCGTCGCCCTTCTTCGCGTCCCCTCGCCGGCCGTCGTCCCGGAGCGAGACGCGCGTCGTCTTGCCGCGGAGCTTCTCCAGCGCCGGTCGGATCGCTTTGGGCTCGAGACGCGTCGAATCGGGGCGCGGGAACAGGGTGTCCTGCTCATTCAATGGGGTCGGCTTGCGGGTCGAAGGAGCGCGCACCTCCGCGGTCACTCTGAGCCCGCGGGCAAGCTCCTCTCGGATCGGCAACCGCACGGCCACCAGCCGCCCCCGCTCGGTGTCGAGCGTTGGCGCCAACCGCAGTCGCGCGGCGCCTCGCCCATAGACCGAAACGTCCGCATCCATGCGCTTGTGGGCGCTGACCGTGACTTTCCAGATCCCGGCGCCCGCGCTGGCTCCGCCCGACGTATACGGCAGGCTCACGCGCACCAGATGGTAGGTGCCGCCGGAGGCCCGTCCGTGACCGGGCCCGGACGCCGTCGCGGGCACCGTGATCCCACCGGGACCTTCCACTCTGACCGAGACGTCCTGCGGCGTCACGGCGGGATCGAGCCAGTTCACTGCGGCGATCAGACTTCGGTCCTCCGGGCCGACAGGCACCGAAACGGTGACCGACTGTCCGGGCGCCACGGTGAAGAGAGGGTCCACCACCACCGAGGCGTCCACCGCGGAAGCCGCCGCGGCCAGGAAGTGCTTCCGCAAGCCCAGCGGATCCAGATCCACCTGATTGACGTGGGCGCCGCCGGTTTGAGTGGCGGCCTGCTGCATGAGGGTGTCGTCCACGTCCGGGCCGAAGCCCACGCTGTAGCACTGGATGTCGTTGTCCGCCATCAGCGGGATGATGTCCGCGACGTTCGATCCGGCGGGCGTGTTGTGGCGCCCGTCGGAAAAGAGGACCAGGATCTGGCGCGGGTTGGGTGAGAGAACGCCGCCGAGCTGGCTCACCGCCTCGGTGACACCGCTGATGATGTTCGTGGCTCCCCCGGCTGCCAGAGCCCCAATGGCCGCATGGGCCTCGCCTAGGGCCGCGGCGTCGAGCGGGCGGAGGGGATTGGACGGCGCCAACGCGGCCACCGCGCTGTCGAAGGCCACGAGGCCCAGCCGGTGCCCGCCCGTCAGCGCCAGGAAATCCACGAGCTCGTCGGCCGCGTCTCGCAGCGCCTGAATCTTCGTCACTCCGGGCACTCCGGAGGGTCCGTTCATCGAGCCGCTCTTGTCCATGACCAGCACGAGGTCGGTCTGCTGGACGCCCAGGATGAAGTCGACCTTCGGCGACGTGGCGCCGGCTGCGACCTTCACCCTGGTCGCCCCGGTGAACGACGGGGCGCCCGTGCCGGCCGGGCTTGAGATGTCGTCGTACGTTTCGGTGGTGAAGGTCGGGACGTTGAACGCCGTAGCCGTGCGGTTGAACGTGTTGCCGGCGGGGTCCGACGCGGCGACGCTTTGAATGCCGTTGTTCCAGGGCATGACCGTCACGAGGTAATCGCCCGGGGGCAGGCCGGGGAGGAGGTAGCTCCCGGCCGGCACCGAGACTGAGTCGATCTCCTTGCTCGTCGCCGTGAAGGTCTCCACCACCGGATGGCTGGTGTCTCCGGCCGGCCACGCCCAGACGCGCAGACCCTCCGCGGGCGTCACGCCATCGGCGTCGAGCACCTTTCCGGAGATGGCCCCCGTGGTGAACGGCGCCGCGCCCGTCGGCCAGAAGCCCGCGCTCGGATAGGTCCGCGCCACCGCGACCCGGTCGTCCAGCTCGAGGGTCAGGATCGCGTTCTGGTCGGCGATGCTCGTCGTGGTCACCGCAGGGAACATGGTGGCGCGCTCGCTCCCCGTAAACGAGAGGCTCGAGTGCGCCAGACCCAGCATGTGGCCGAACTCGTGCACGGCGATCGACTCGATGTTCGCCACCGCCGCCACCGCGTTGGGCGCGGTCACGAAGTCGAAGTTCTCGGCGTTGAAGGACATGTCCATGTCCACGATCGAGCCCGGCGCGAGCGTGCTGCCATTGGGAAAGATCGCGGCGCTGAGTGTCGAGATCTGCGTTCCGATCGTGACCGTCCGGTTCGCGTCGTTCAAGACGATCGGAGGACCCACGTAGACAGTCGTGATGCCGCGGCCGATCAAGCCTGGGTTGGTGCTGAAGTCGGCGGGGTCGGACCAGGTGACGACGTTGACGCCATCGAACCCGGTGGTGCCGGTGGGCGTCTCGCCGCCGAAGGCGAAAGAGACCCCGGCGGTCGCCACACCCTGCCAGGCGGCGAATGCCTGCGTGAGAGCCGCCTGCGCGTCGGCGTTGCTGACAGCGGGGGTGGCAGGGTCGATGTTCTGGTTGTTGACGACGCCGGCGGCGTGGAATCGCCAATCGAGCGGGAAGGCCGCCGGCACCCAGAACCGCTCGATGATGTTGGCGTTGCCGTTGATCAGGTTCTCCTGATTCTCGCCGGCGTAGAAGAGCCCCTCGACGGAACCCAGCACGACCGCGGCGAGGGCGATTCGGGACGAGAAGCGGCGGCTCATGGGCCGGCCTTCACCGCCGCGCGCAGGGCCTCCACTCGCCCTGCCAGGCGCCTGTTGTTCTTGAGCCGGGAGGCGGGATCCTTCGGGCGCAGCAGCGACACCTTGGCTTCCTCGCCGAGCAAGCGGAAGACCGGGGTTTTCGACCTGTCAGCAGACGGCAGCGGCGCCAAGAAAAGGGCGGCGGTCTCCCCCTCGGTAAGAGTGATTTCGTGACTGAACTCCTGAGCCCAGGGGCCAACCTGGCCCCCGAGGAACCGGACCTCGAGAACCTTCTGCGCGGCGGCCGGCAGCGAACCCTTGAGGAGCTCCGACGGCTGGACGCGAGCCGTCGAGACGATCTTCCTGCCCTCCCAGCGGGAATCCACGCCGAGCACCTTCCCCAGGACGACGAGGTCTGCTTTTCGGGCGAGGTCGGCCGGCGTCTCGCCGGGAGGGCTGCGATCGAGCTTCTGAGCGAGCGACGGGGCGGCAACGAGCAGGACGCCCGCCAGGATCCCGAAGTTGCGGATGCGGCCGAGGGTCGCGATCAGCATGAGCGGCATCCTCCGGGGAGATCGCGGGCATCCTAGCAGAGCCGCCGACAATCACTCACCTACAATCCTGTCCGAAGCCATGATCGGCAAGACCGTCTCCCACTACCGCGTGCTCAAGGTGCTCGGCGAGGGCGCAATGGGCGTGGTGTACGAGGCCGAGGACGTCCGGCTGGGCCGGCACGTCGCGCTGAAGTTCATCGTTCACAAGCTTCTGGACCGAACGGAGACCCTGGAGCGTTTCCAGCGGGAGGCGCGCGCGGCCTCCGTCCTGAATCACCCGAACATCTGCACGATCCACGACGTCGGCGAAGCCGAGGGGCTCCACTTCATCGCGATGGAGATGCTCGAGGGCACAACCCTCGACGCCCTCCTCGCCGAAGGCCCCCTTGGCGTGGGGCGCTTGCTGGAGCTCGCCATTCAGATCGCCGACGGGCTGGACGCTGCGCACAGCCGGGGCGTGATCCATCGCGACGTCAAGCCGGCGAACATCTTCGTCACGTCGTCCGGCCTCGTCAAGATTCTCGATTTCGGTCTCGCGAAGATCCTCCTGTCGCCGGCCGCCGAGTCGCTTCTCGGGGCTACGGACTCGGAAACCACGCTGGCGCCCGAGATGACGACTCCGGGCTTTGCGATGGGCACCGTGTCCTTCATGTCGCCCGAGCAGACTCGCGGCGAGGAGGTGGACGCGCGCTCGGACCTCTTCTCCTTCGGCGCGCTCCTCTACGACATGGCCGTCGGCGAGCCGCCGTTCCGCGGCCCCACGCCGGCCGTGATCTTGAGCGGCATCCTGGAACGGCAGCCGGTGCCTCCCCTCGAGCGCAATCCCGAGCTGCCCGGGAAGCTGCAGGACATCATCCTCAAAGCGCTCGAAAAGAACCGCGACGAGCGTTATCAGTCCGCTCGCGACATGCGCGTGGACCTGCGCCGGTTGCAGCGCGACATCGCGAGCGGACCGGCAGCGGCGCCGAGCGAGCCCCCCTCCGCCGCTCTGGCGCTTGCGAGAGGACCCTCCGGGCAGACTCGGGAGGGGAGCTCGGTGGAGGCGGCCGCGCCCCGCCGGCGTCCCGGCGTCCTGGCGGCTGCCGCGGCGGCGGCGCTTCTCGTCGGCGCCTTCGCCCTGTGGAAATCGGGCGTCCTGCGGCGACGCTCCGGCGAGGGATCTCTTCCGGACATCCGGTCGCTCGTCGTTCTGCCGCTGGCGAACCTGTCCCACGACCCGGTGCAGGACTATTTCGCCGATGGCATGACCGACGAGCTGATCGCCAAGCTCTCGAACATCTCGGCGCTGCGCGTGATTTCGCGCACGTCGGCCATGCACTACAAGGGATTGAAGAAATCCCTTCGGGAGATTGCTCGGGAGCTCGATGTCGACGCCGTCGTGGAAGGATCGGTGCTGCGCTCGAACAACCGAGTTCGGATCAATGCGCGCCTCATCCTGGTCCCGAGCGAGCGGCAAATGTGGGCCGACGGCTACGAGCGCGACCTGCGCGACGTCCTGGCTCTTCAGAACGACGTCGCCGGCGCGATCGTCCGGGAGATCCGCGTCAAGGTCGGGCCGCGGGAGCATTCGCAGCTGGCCAGCCAGGCCACCGTCAACCCGGAGGCCTATCCCCTATACCTCCAGGGAAGGATGTCCTTCGGCCGGTTCACTCCGGACTCCCTCACGCAGGCCGCCGAGTACTTCAACCTGGCGATCGCGAAGGACCCCGGCTACGCACTGGCGTACGCGGGCCTTGCCGACAGCTACATCCAGCTCGCTGGCCGCCTGCGGCCGCCTAACGAGGTCATGCCGAAAGCCAGAGGCGCCATCGAGCGCGCGCTCGCCCTCAACGAGGGTCTCGGCGAGGCGCACTCCTCGCTGGCGCAGGTCAAGCTCTTCTATGAATTCGACTGGGGCGCGGCCCGAGAGGAATTCCGGCGCGCCCTCGAGATGAATCCCGGTTCGGCCCTGATTCACCAGATGAACGGCCTCTTCCTGAGCTCCCAGGGACGGTCGGAGGAATCCCTCGCCGAGGCGCGGCGGGCGCTGGCTTCCGACCCGGTCAGCAGCAGCTCGAACTGTCTCCTGTCGCGTGTCCTCTATTACGCGCGGCAGTACGACCAGGCAATCCAGCAATACCGCAAGACGATGGAAACGGATCCGACGGCCACCGGCTCGTGCACCTGGGCGATCTTCGCGTTCCACAAGAGGTCCCTGTTTCCCGAGGCGATCGCCGCGGCGAAGCGGGCCGTCGACGTCTCGCCGAATGAAATGCTGCCGAGGGCGGCGCTGGCGCGCGGCTACGGGCTTTCGGGCAACAAAGCCGAAGCCGAGAAGGTTCTGCAGAGCCTGGAGGATCTCTCGAAGCGGAGGTTCGTCTCGGAGTACGAATTCGCCGTGGCTCATTCAGGATGGAACCCGGAGGCGTCGCTCTCCTGGCTCGAAAAGGCGTATCAGGGCCGCGTCGGCATGCTCGTGTACCTGAAGGTGGACTCCGTCTTCGACGAGCTTCGGGCCGATCCGCGCTTTCAGGACATCGTCCGCCGCGTCGCGATCCCGCCGTAACCCATCGGTCAGAGCTTCGCCAGCAATGCCTTGAACCGCTCGTCCTGCTGGATCGACGCGAGGTCGGAGTCATTCTGGTACGACCCCTTCTCGCGATAGCCGGCCTCGACGGCCTTTGCGGCGGCGTCGATGGCCTTCTCCCGCTCTCCCGTCAGCGCGTAGGCGCACGCGAGATTGAACAGAGCGATGCCGCGCTGGGGCGCCGCCTTCGCCGCCTCCTGATTTGCGGCGATCGCTTCCCCGTAGCGCTTCATCTCGTGGAAGGTCCGGCCCAGACTCAGCCACGCTTCCGCATCGCCCTTATCGGCGGCGATAAGCGAGCGGTAGGCGGCGATCGCGGCGTCCGGATTCCCCTCCCGGACCGAGATCGATGCCTGCTGGAGGATGCGGCCGCGCGAGTCGAGCCGCGGGTTCAACTGAGCATATTTCGACGAGAGGTACGACTCGGGCGCCCATTTGTACTCCATGTACTCGGCCGTCCGGTCGGCGACGTGGCGCCCCAGAAGCCGCGCCACGAGATGGAGGGATCCGTCGATGCCCGCGGACACTCCGGCTGTCGTGATGATCTTTCCGTTGTCTACGAATCGCCGTCCGGGCTGGACCCGAGCGTTCGGAAACTGTTGCGCCAGCCTGGGGACGGCGTTGTACCACGTCGTCGCTTCGACGCCTTCGAGAAGCCCTGCCTTGCCCGCGATGAACGCTCCCGTGCAAACCGTCAGGACGTTGTCGGCGCCGCGACCCGCGGTCTTGACCCACTCGATCCACTCGGCGTCGCGGGTGACGACCCCCGAGCTTCCGCCGGGGAGAATCAGGATGTCCGGCTTGGGGCTGTCCTCGACCGAAAAGCCGGGAATGACGCGCAGGAATCCTTGACTCAAGATCGGGGACTTCTTTCGGGAAACGGTGTAGAGGTTGAAGGCCTTTTCTTGTCCGTTTGCGCCAAACTCCGAAGCCGACTGGAAAACCTCCGCGGGTCCGGTGAAGTCGAGCACCTCGACTCCGTCGTACAGGAGAATCGCGACGTTTTTTGTGTATCGCTTCGCCTCCGTTGCGGCGAGCAGCCCCGTGAAAGAGAAGAAGAGACAGACGAGTGCGATCCGTCGGGTCATGTTCCGACTCCTTTGGTAGGTCGAGCACCGCTCAGGGCACATCGCTCCGGTAATCATCCCACGGCAAGTACGAAGGTCTGGGCGAAACGTTTCTGCGTCGGCCGTAGGACGGTTACCTCCCGACTCCTTGTTGGATCGGCTCGCGGCCTGCGACGACGTCAAGCCCTGGGCCGCCGGGGATGCGCGCAACTCGTCGAGACAGCGAACGACGGCCAACGGTAACGACAGACCGACGTAGAATGCCGGTCATGAAGGCGTGGTCGCCGAAAGTGGTTCTCCCTTTCGCTTTTCTCGCTGCGACCGCCCTTGCCGCCGACGCGGTGAGTGGAGAGTTCAAGACGAAAGGGAAAGTCTTCCTCCTGAGACACGCCTTCACCTACACGAGCGAGTCAAAGATCACGGCGACGGGCAAAGAGACCGTAGAGAAGACGGTCCACGTCATCCTTTCGGACAAGCCCTTCGATACAGCAGCTCTCGCCAGCGAGCCCGACCCAACTCGCGCGATCATGAGGCAGGCCGTCGCTCGCGAGGCAAGCTACCTCGACTTGAAACTCGAGGCGGACGGCAAGTTGAAAGACCTGCATTGGTGCCCCGACTACCGCACGGGGCTGTCCTGGGAGGGGACGCCGGCCGCCACCGTCGCGAAGCTCGAGCTGAACGCGCGCGACGGGAAGCACCTGGCCGGCCGCCTCCAGGCCACGCACGCCGCGAACCCTGTCGACTGGGCCTTCGATCTCCGCTTCGACGAAAAAGCAGGGGGTCAGTCTTGGCTTGTTGTATTGTTCCTGTCCGTCGGCTAGCGAGCTGCGGAGGATCTGCTTCCAGCCGCGCAGTCCAAAATACAACAATACAAGTCTGACCCCGGTACCTTCGGTACTTTCCTGGAGGGGATGGTTGAGCCGCGTTTGGCGGTTGCGCGCCTATCGGCCGCCTGACAGAATCCGGGCTTCCTCCGTACGTCGGGGAAGGGAGGCTCTGTGCGTCACGTCCTTCCGTCAGCCCTTTCGGTGCTCCTCACCCTGCCCGCCTCGAGCGCCTTCGCAGGCAGCCCGACCGTGAAAAACGTCTCGCGCCATGACACCTCCGCTCCGCTCGCCGTGATGGCGGCCGGCGGCCGTACGCCGACAAGCGCGCCTGACAGGGAGGGGCCCGAACCGCGCGCGACCGGTTCTGAGCGCGTCAGCGGGCGCGCCGACCCGGTCGCCTCCGAGCTGGCCGGGCCGCTGCAAGGCGTGAGCACGGTGATTCGCTTCGACGGACAGAGCGCGGCGGACAACCGGCGCGTCCTCGGCTTCGCATTCGTCCCGCCCGACACCAACGGCGCGGTGGGCACGAGCCAGTACGTCCAGATGGTGAACGTCACGATCGCGGTGTACAGCAAGCGCGATGGCGCGCTGCAGCTGGGGCCGGTGCCGATCCACTCGTTGTGGAGTGGCTTCGGCGGCCTGTGCGAGAACGGCGGCACCTCCCTCACCTATAGCGACGGCGGCGATCCGATCGTCCTTTATGACCATCTCGCCAACCGCTGGCTGGTCAGCCAGCTGCAGTACGACGAGACCTTCACGCAGACCGCGCAGTGCGTCGCGATTTCGACCAGCTCGGACGCGACAGGCTCCTACAACCGCTACCAGTTCGATTTCGGCGCCAACTTTCCCGATTATCCGAAATTCGGCATCTGGCCGGACGGGTACTACAACTCCATCAATGTCTACCCGGGCAACAGCTTCGCCGGCGCGCAAGCGTGCGCCTTCGATCGCACTGCGATGCTGGCGGGCGCGCCGGCGAGCGCGATCTGCTTCCAGCAGCCGTCCTCGGTCGCCAGCCTGCTGCCCGCCGATCTGGACGGCGGCACGCTGCCGCCGGCCGGCGCGCCCAACTACTTCGTCGGCCTGGCGGATGAGAGCCACTTGAACCTGTTCCGGTTCCACGCCGACTTCGCCAACCCTGCGAGATCAACGTTCAGCGGACCGACGCTGGTGCCGGTCGCGGATTACAACGAGATCTGCGCCCGGGCGATCACCCTCGCCTGCATCCCCGAGCCGGAGCCCGGTGAAAAAGTCGATGGCCTGGCCGACCGGGTTATGTTCCGGCTCGCCTATCGGAACTTCGGCGAGCACGAGTCGCTCGTCGTCAACCATACGGTCCTGGGCGGCGCGCTCGGCGGCGTCCGCTGGTACGAGATCCGCAATCCCGGGTCTGCGCCAGCGGTGTTTCAGCAGGGAACCGTGATCGACCCGAGCTCCGACTTCTGGCTGGGAAGCATCGCCATGGATCGGGCGGGGGACATCGCTCTCGGATTCAACTCGATGAGCCGTGATCAGTTCTCCAGCATCTACGTGGCGGGACGGAAGCCCAGCGATCCGTCGGGGAAGATGTTCGGTCCGCTGGTGCTGGCGAGCGGCGGCGGCGTTCAGTTCAACTCCTACAAGCGCTGGGGCGACTACAGCAGCATGACCGTCGACCCGAAGGACGACTGCACCTTCTGGTACACACAGGAGTACTACATCGCGACCGGCAGCTTTAACTGGGCGACGCGCATCGGCGCGTTCAAGTTCGATGGCTGCAAGCCGAATGTGAGGTGATCGGCCGCGCGAGACCGGGACAGAGGAGATCAGGGGACACAGGCGGTCAGCCTTGGCTTGAGACAGGAGGGACGCGGACCCCTGATGCGCTTTGGTTATCTTGAGACGCCCGGGCGAATAGGAAGTCCTCCGCCAGACGTTCTCCGGTCCCTGCCCTCCGGCTCCCGGGCGCGCCCGCCGCGCCGCCGGGACGTGGGGCCGGCCGAGCGCGCGTTGAGCATGCCCTCTTCGTAGCCTCGCGCCAGCACGGCGATCAGCTGGGAGCGGCCAAGAAGCCATCCGCCCCGAGGAGCTTTATTCGCCGCCCAATCCACGATCTCGCGTGCGGTGCCCTTCCCGTCGATGGATTCCAAGGCGGCCACGGTCAGTGGGTCCGCGGTGAAAAAAGGCACGCCGTTGTTGTCCACGACCACCCCTTCGACCAGCCGGTCGCCGTCGAAGCCCAGGCCGCGGTGAAGCGCCACGTGGCTGGCGAGGACCGGAACCCATGTGTCGAGGTCTTGCAGCAGGAGGCCCACGCGCGGCGGTCGTTCCTGCGTCCGGTCGAACGCCTCGTCCAAAGGGGCGAGGATGGCGTCTTCGATACCCATCCCTCGGAATGCGGTGAGGAAGTAGCGAAGCGAGGGATCCGCCGAAAGGCGCCGCAGGATTCGAGTGGTGGGGAGGGGCTCGCCGTTATCGGCATGGCGCTGCCGCCAGAAGGGATGTTCCTCGTGAAGATGGTTGCTTCGGTAGACGAACTTGACCAGGGCGAGCGTGCGGCCAGCCCGATCGGCGAGCTCCCGATCGTAGTAAGCAACCGCATCTTCCTCTGCCAGGCGTCCGCTCTGGACGCCCTCGATGACTGCCGCCGCAAGGACGCCGTCTGTGAGGGCATTGGCCACGCCGGTGGCCCACATCGGATCGACGAAGCAGCCGGCGTCGCCGGCCAGCATCCAGCCGGGCCCCGCATATCGGGCACTGAAGTAGCCGGAGCTCGACGTGGCCATCGGCCCGCGAACGAGTGTGGCCGGGGCAAGCATCGAGGCGATCACCGTGGAGCTGGCCAGCGCCTCTTGAAAATACCGCTGGAGGCCCGCTGTCTGAAGGACCTGGCGGGTTGAGCGATCGCACACCAGGCCCACACTGATCTCACCCGTGTGCAGTGGGATGAACCAGAACCATCCCCAGGGCACGGCCTCGATCAGCAAGTTGCCCGCATACTCGCCGTCAAAGCGGCGCGCCCCCGCAAAGTAGCCATACACAGAAAGGTCCGGGTAGAAAGGATCCACCGTGCGGAGACGCCGTCGCCGCGCGATCAGTCCAGCCCGCCCACCCGCATCCACCACCCAGGGCGCCCGGGCCTCACGGAGCTTTCCTTCTGGCGTGCGGTAACGGACGCCCACAGCGCGGTCGCCCTCCCACAAGACCGCATCCACCCGGTAGCCCTGCCGGACTGTAGTCCCCATGGCTTCCGCACGGTGGAGGAGGATCGTGTCGAACAGCGATCGCTCGACCTGGAGAGAGTAGGTCCGCTCGGTGGCCTCTGAATCGAAGACGGTCCACTTTAGGGTTGGTTCCCGGCCCCAGACGCGGCAACTACCCCGCTTGTGCTGGAACGTGGCGTCCATCTCGCCTGCCACGCCCAGAGCCTCGAAGGTGGACCACAGGCTCACCAGCGACTCACCGACATGGTGCCGCGGGAACCGCTCGGCCTCCAGGACGAGCGCTCGAAGCCCATAGGATTGGAGGCTGATGGCCGTAGCGGCGCCAGCCGGGCCACCTCCGATCACGACGGCATCCCAGGCGTCGCCCGTGTTCCTGCTCTTTCGTCCGCGCAAACTCTTAGGCTTTGCCCCAATTAATGCTGGCGAGCGAGGGACTTATTGGGGCCGTCGTGGTGAAGCTTCCGACCGGTTGGACGGCGCCCGCCTTGACCTTCTTTGCCCGCTCCCCCGTCAGCCCTCGCGGGCCCAGGTCCTCGAGTTTGACGGGCCGCTTTCCCTGCACCGCCTGGACCTTCTGGCCCGCCCCCAGGAGCTTCTCCACCTCTCCGCGGCGGTTCCGGGGCACGCGCGCCTGCTCCCATGCCTTCCGCGGCATGACGAAATAGTCCCCCGCTGCGTCTTGGAACACCAACATTTCCATTCCCTTACTCATCCCACACCTCCTCTTGGTTGCGAACGAGGTTCGACTCCTCCGAAAGGACGCGCACGGCGAAGCTTGTGCCAGACCGACGTCATCATTCATTCTTCCGAAAGCGTATGAAGAAAGCTTGGGTCAAGCGGCGGGTTTCCAGCCTTTCGCCAAAATCCCGTTCGCGGATGTAGCCGGAATGAAAAAGTCGAGCATCGTACATGATCAAGCGATTGGACTTCATCTGCACAAGCTTCGTGAGTTCCCACTCCTCGTTCGATTCCGTGATGAAGCCCCTGCGGGGCAGGCCTGGCGAAGCCAATACCCACTCGATCAATTCCTCCCTCGAAAGAATTCCGTGCTTCCTCATGAAGCTCGCGAGGCGCGGCCCGATGTTCTCCGGAAAACGCTCGAGCCCGCTGGCCCTGTGGCGGTAAAAACCGGTTCCGCCCCGGCATTGCTCCGGGGGATTCAGATATATGACACCTGCAAGATCAGCATCGTCGAAATGAGGGACGCGCTGCCACGGCGCGAGTTCATCCGCTTTCTTGGTGACGATACGGAAACGGTCTTCGATATTCTTCGGAATCAGTTTTTCCCGAATGAATTGGGACAAGAAACGGGCCAAGGGTCCAGAACTCCAGTAGGGCTTGGCTTGAACAAAAGGATAAACCGAGCGATCTTTGCCGTAGCTCAGACTCAGCGCCGTCTCTCGCACTGAATTGGGTTCCTTGTAGAAATCATCGACGACCAGGACTTTGTTTCTTGCGCGCCCGAAGACCTCGACGCTCATCCGCATCTTGTGCACAGGGTTGATGAGTGGCGCTTCGGCGTGGGCCTCCGAGTGCCGATCAAGTCCGTCCGTGACCGCGCCCTTCTGCATATGCCTCGGGGTGAGGTCCTTGCGTGTGCGTGTGCCGGTCCTGGGCTGAGGTTCCATCGCCGCGATCGCTCTCTTCGTTGTCATGACGGGTGCCTGTGAGCGTATCGCCGGCGTTACTCACCACAGAGGGTCAGACCTCAGCTCTCTGACATCAAGAAGCCGCCAAGGAAAAGCGAAATGCCGACTTCTTCAGCATCCTGATATGGTTTGCCAATTCTTTCCAAACTCCTGGAATTTATCGTAGGCCGCCTTGAGCGAGTCGCCAAGTTTCAGGAAGCCCTCTGTGACTTTGGCCAGATATTCCTTCGAATCCTCCTTGCCGATACGATCCTTGAGCGCACTCGCCCTGACTGAGAGTTCCAGGCACCAATACGAAACATCTTTCCAAACGGGCTGCAGGGTAGGTATCCCCTCGATCCTGTCTTTAATATCCTGAACGTAAGGACAGGTCTTACTGAGGTTGTCGAGCAATGCCCCCGCCGCCGCTTTCCCGGAGTCCGTGTTACCTGCGTCCAGATACTTCTTCGTCTCATCGTAGGCGGTCTGCACTTGGTTGAACCGGTTCCTAACCTCTTCAAGTCTCCCGTCAGCGAAGGCGGACGTGGTGAGACCGAGGCTAACCAATGCCATTGCGACTGTAAGGGTGTTTGCACGCATAGCTATATCTCCTTGCAACTGCCCGGGCTCTGCGCGACGATCAGGCCGGTAACTCTTGGTAGATTTGTCATCGGATCACTGCTCCTTTCTTCCGAGGACGACGCCGGTAGGGCGGCCTCGAGCCGAACACCAGCGGAACGCGCACCATCGATAACGGCTAAAACCTCGCCGGTAGCGACGGATACACGATCCACCTACCCACTAATCGCTTGGCGAGGCAAGAAAGGACTAGTAAATTCTGAAAAGGGTCTGTGGGGGCGGGGAAGGTAAGTGGAGTTCCTCGAGAGGGAGGCGGCGGCTCTCTCGGCGAGTAAGTTAGCCGCCGGGACCCCCCGGGCGTAGCCACCACTGTCCTCGGGCGTCGACGAGGGCCAGACGGTCCTCTCGCGAAAAACACGGACGCCTCGTCGCGCCGGCACCGCTGCGCGAGGCGCCGTGAGGAACGGGGGCACGGCGGGTTGACCGTGTCGGGACGGAGCCAGACCTGAAATCGCGTCTCTCCACCCTCGGACTTTTACCTACAAAAGAGGGGAACACGTGGGTTCCGATGCTCGTATGTGTCTCCAAAGGATGCTCGCCGTATCGCGATTCCATTTCGCGCAAGGAGAAGCACGCATGACTCGCACGACGAACGCCAGAATCGCCGGGTTCACGTTCCTTTTCTACATCGCAACCGCCTTCCCCGGAATGGTCCTGCTCGGGCGGGCGGCCAGCGGGGAAGGCACCGCCGCAAAACTCGCGGGCATCGCCGCGCATGCCTCCGACGTGCGCGTGGCGATCGTGCTCGAGCTGCTCGGCTGCTTTTCCGCGCTCGTGCTGGCCGTGACGCTGTACGGGATCACGCGCGACCAGGATCCCGATCTCGCGATGCTGGTTCTGGTCTTTCGCGTCGCGGAAGGGGTGATCGGCGCGATCTCCTTGCCGAGAACGGTGGGACGGCTCTGGCTCGCAACGGCCTCCGGAGCCAACGCACCCGACCCCGCGGCCGCGAACGCGCTCGGCGCGATCTTGCTCACGTTGCCGAGCTGGAGCGCGATCATCTGCGCGACCTTCTTCGCGGTGGGCAGCACGTTCTTCTCCTATCTCCTCTTGCGCGGCCGGATGGTCCACGTCGCATTGGCCTGGGTGGGCGTGGTCGCGTCGATCCTGCTCGTGGTGGCCCTTCCCCTGCAGCTCGCAGGAATCCTCCGCGGCCCGATTACCCAGCTCATGTGGTTACCGATGCTCGCCTTCGAGGTGCCGCTCGGCCTGTGGCTGCTCATCAAAGGTGTCGCCACGCCGCCGCGGAGGCAACCGGCATGACGTCGTTCGAATTGGCGATGACGGAGAGTCGCCAGTCAATCTAATCCATCAGCGCGCAGCGCGAGGTCCGGAGCGAACGGTAGCGTTGGTTCAGGCCTTCGGCTCGGCCTCGGGCGATTCCGTCCTGGCACACCGGCTGTTCAAGCCCTTGACGAACTCTTCGCGCTCCGCTGGAGTCATCCTTCCCCAGCGCTCCCGCAGGCCGTGCCGCCACGCGCCGTGACCCATGGACGGGCCGCGAAACCCGCGGAAGAGGATCCAGGAGAGCGCCATCAAGCCGAGGGCTTGCCAGTACGTGATCGCGTGCAGGCCGAAGATGCTCGGCATCAGCCAGTTCCAGAGCGCTGAGACCGCCCAGACCAGGCAGGCGAAAACGATCAGGAAAACCGGCAGGACGAATACGATCAATCTCACGATGCGACGCTTTCTCTTTGTTTCCATCTTTATCCTCATTTCTCTTTGAACTCGTCGTAAATGTTCTGGAGTCTCCGGCGCAGATGAAGTACCGCGTAGTGCTTGCGCGAGAGAAGCGTGTTCACGCTCACGCCGGTTTCCGACGCGAGCTCGCGGAAGCTGCGGCCTTCGAGTTCGTGCGCGACGAACACGAAGCGCTGCTCCTGCGGGAGCTCGTCCAGGGCGGCGGCGAGCTCGTCCAAGAGCACCCCGCGGGCGTAAGCCGCCTCGGGTCCGGCGTCCTGGGACGGCAGCAAGTCTTCGAGCGAATCCATATCTCCCGCTTCGTCCGCAGTGGGTGCCGTCACGGTCGACGACTCCGGCCGCTTCTTGCGGAACCGATCGATGATTTGGTTTCTCGCCACCCGGAACAGCCAGGCGCCGACTTCCTCGATGGGCTTCATCAGGCGGTGCGCCTCCACGAGCTCGAAGAAGACGTCCTGCAGCACGTCCTCCACGTCCCGCCGGTCGACCTGCTTCCGGATGAAGTTCCGCAGCCGGCCCTGCTCGCGTTCGACCGTTTCGGCGATCCGCCGGTCCTGCTCGTTCATCAGCCGCTCGAGGATCAGGAACCTTTCTCCTCTCAAATATGTAGACGGCCGGGATCGGCCGATATTGTGGGTAAGCCCCTCGCGCCGACTCTCTCCCGTCGGGGGAGGAGGAAAAGCGTCGTTGCGCGCTCGCGCAGGAAGGCCTCGTGACTGCGCGCGGGCGTTACGCGCTTCTTCGCGTCAGCGTCACGCCGCCGAGGATCAGAAGCATGCCGACGAGCACGGGGATCGTGATCTAGTTTGTCGTCACGGGCTCCGCGCCTGGCGACATCTCCGCCGGAGGCAGCTCCCAGGGCAGCTCCCCAATCGGCCTGGCCGCGGCGCGCCAGAGGCCCCGGCGGCGCAGCTCGAGCAGCATCTTGCGTTCCATCAGGAACTGGCCGGGGTCGAGGACGAGCGACATCAGGACGCCGCGAGGTCCGCGAGGCAGCCGTGCGCGGCAGCGGGAAAGGAGCCGCGTAGATCCGTCGCCGGATGGAAAAAGCGCGATCGCCCAGGTGACGGCGAGATCGGTCGACGGCGGCGGCCCGAGCACCAGCACCCGGTTGGGTTCGATGGCCTTGACGAGCATCGTTCCGGCCCGGTCGATCGTCTCTCCCGCTTTCGGCCTCTCGAGTCCCGGCAAAATGCGGACGGCATTTCGGACCTTCATCCCGAGCAGCCGCTCGACCGTAACGTAGCTGTAGAAGCCGCCGCGCGGCAGCTCGCCCATCTGGGCGATCCACGGCCAGAGGTCCTCCGGCCGCGCAGGCACGGTGATCGCCCGGTTGGTGACGTAGGTAGGCTCGCTGACCTCGTCGTCGAGAGGCAACGGGAGCGCGATCTCCTCAGCCGTCGCGTTCCACCGTCGCTGCCAGCGGCGCAGCAGGAGAACGGAGGCCGAGACCGCGGCGGCTCCGCCCGCAAGCCCGCCGGCGAGACGAACAGTCGCTCTGGCTTTCATCTGACACCTCCGCAACGGACGCTATCCCCCCGTCGCGTGATGCGTCAGATGCACATGACTTAGCTGCGACTCTTCCCACGAGAAGCGGCAGCACTCCGGATCAAGCTGGGGTCGGGCAGTCCGTCGGTGCTTATCGAATTGGTAATACACGGACGCATGCCTGACCCCAAGTTTCCCTTCAGAAAGTTTCTTAGGACCCCTGGATTCACATCCTCGCTTCCGACTCGGGGAACGGGAGGGACGGCCCCGCTCGGGCCGGGCGGCTCCATCACTGATCGGCCGGCATATGCTTGGCCGCGCGATGGTCGAGATTTTCAAGCACGCGCAGCTTCAGAAGCTCGGCTCCCTAACGTTCTGCTACCTCTGCGGCGAGGACCTCCCGCCCAACGGAGACCCGGGACGCAACCGTGACCACGTCCCGCCGACAAAAATCTTCAAACCGGAGGACAGAGGAAACCCACTCATCCTGCCTACGCACACCTCCTGCAACCACGGGGAGTCCTCGCTCGACGAGCAGATCGTCCACCTCATCGGAATACTGCACGGCCGCGCGTTCGACCCCCGCGAGCTTCGGCTCAAGATCGCCGAGATCGAAGACCCGCGCGGAAAGGTAGGGCTCGTCTACATCGAGTTTGAGCGCCTGATCTGGCGTTGGGTCCGGGCCTTCTACACGGCGCTCTATCGCGAGTACTTGCCCCTCGACACCCCGAGACACATTCAGCCTCCCATGACCCCCGGCAGACCGAGCAGGGACGGTCTCGAATCCGCCCCGGTCCTTCAACAGCAGTACGACTACGTCGAGATCATCGAGAGGAATCGCGCCCTCGGGAAGCTCGATCGCGTCGTCACGCGAGCCGGGAAGTGCATCTACGAGTGTGTGTGGGTCGAGGTCGAGGGGGTCCCCGAGCGTCACGCCTGCATCTTCGCGCTCCGAATCTACGACTGGTCGAGCCTCGGCGTGACCGACCGGACGGGGCGGCGAGGCTGTACCGGCTCCTACGGACTGACGCACCTGCCGTCCGGCGCACCCGTTGAGGTTCCCGACCCGGAACGGATCGTCACCGGCAGCCTCGACCCGTTCCCGGAGTAGGGAGAGGGGCGGGGTTTCGTGGCCGGCTGACCCCAACCGGGACGCAAGGCGATCGGCCCGGTGCGCGCTACTTGCTACTTGTCGCGACGGCGTAGACTCTCGCCGCGATGGTCGAGTACGAGGCGCGGCAGCCCTGCCCGGACGGGTACGCATTGGACCCGGCGAGAATCCGATACGACCTCTACCGGCTGCTCGTGTCGATTTATGGCTCCGAGCGATTCCCTCACGACGGGGCCGCCTTCGAGAATCCGTCGAGCCTTGCACACTTGGCCGGGGGACAGGGGGGTCAGTCTTGGCTTGTTGTATTGTCGCGGCCCCGGCGGCTAGCAAACTGCAGGTTCCGTTACCAACCTCCCGGCCCAAAAAGTACAACAATGCAAGACTGACCCCAGTCCCGCTCTGACCCAGTCCCGCTTTCGACTACTTGACGAATGGCGGCTTCGTCTTCGTGTAGCCGGACGGGATCGCAAAGGTCGAGGCCGGAATCGGCCCCTTCTTCACCTCGACCGCTTCGTCGTTTGTCTCGGTTCGCGAAAAGGGAGTGCGGATGACGGTGACGGTCGAGAGCGGAAAGCCTTTGACGCTCTTGAGCTCCTCGTACATCCGCTGGAAGAGCAGGCCCAGCGGCCCCATCGCGGTGGTCGCGAGCCTGCGTCCGTCGAAGTAGCGCGCCGGCACGTGAAGGGCGGGTGTCGTCCAGAGCTCCATTTCGAGCGCGTCGCCCACCTGAAGGGACCAGTGCTCGCAGTCGTAGCCGGCGACCTTCTGCTTGCCGGGCAGCTTCTCGAGCTTCGACTCGCCGCGTAGGTCGAAGACATCGGCCGCGCCGCTCGTCCGCATCTTGCGGGCCATCTTGTACCAGTAGTCCTCCATCTCCTCGGCGGTCATTTCCCAGTACTCCTTCTTCCTGTGGTCCACGAGGGTCAGCTTGCCCGACGGAAAGTGGACGATCGAGTCCGTGTCGTTCGATGACGAGCGGCTGAACTCCGCCGTGATGTACTGCGTGGAGGTCGTCTCGGAGCGGGCGAACGACACCTTCGAGAGGATCGTCAGGTCCTCCGCCGCCAGAGGCGCGGCAATGAGAAGCGCGGCCGCGGCGAGCGGAATTCGGCGGAAGCTCATGCGCCCTTATGCGCCGTCGCGGCTTGGCTGTCAATCGCCTCGGGTATCTGCTCGTCAAACCGCCGCGCCAGGGCGATCTCGTCATGCAGCGTCTCGGCGGCGGGCTTGGCGCTCGCTGCGGGATCCAGGCAGAAGAGATCCCACTTCTCCCCCTTGTAGCCCTTCTGGCGGACGTACCAGCGGTCGCGGTCGTCCATCTGGATCGGGAAGAGCGCGCAGACCGCCGGCTTGTATCGGAACTTGTCTCCCTCCTCGGCGCCGACGCGGTGCAGGACGCAGCCGCCATGGAAGAACACACACCAGCCGCCGACGTTGCGGAGCACGCGCTCACCGAGCCGGCGCCGGCGGGTCAGATAGCCTCGCCTTCGCACGGCGGCCCGCGCCTCGGGGCGCAGCAGCGGCAGGAGCCTCTCGAGGTGAGCATCGAGGCGCTCGATCTCGTCCGAGTAAACGAGGGGCCGCCCCTCGCGGCAGCAGATCCCGTCGCAGCCGCGGCCGTAGATGCACTCGAAGCGCGCCGCAGCGAGGTTCAAGACCGGCAGGGTCGACGGCTTCATGGCAGACACTTGCAGTAAAGCACGCAATCGTCGCCGGCGCCGTAGAAGTCGGGGATGCGGCCGACTTCCTTGTAACCGGCCATCTCGTAGAAGCGGCGCGCCCGCGAGTAGTCGGGCCGTCCGCTCGTCTCGACGACCAGCCGCTCGCCGCCGCGAGAGCGCACCAGCGCCTCGAGGCGAGCCTCGAGCGCGCGGCCGGCGCCGGTTCCCTGGGCGGCCGGCTGAACGCAGATCCAGTAGACGTGCCAGGTGCTCGCGGTCAGAGGCGTCGAGCCCGCGCAGACATAGCCGCAAAACTGCCCGCCGCTCTCCGCAGCCAGCACGGCGTAGCCTCCATCGGCGCCGCCGGCCAGGGCGTCGTCGAGCACGTCTAAGGCGACGCGGACTTCGTCCTTGCGAAACGCGCCGGAAGCTTCGAGCGCTTCGGCCGCAGCGGATCGGTCGGCCGGCGTAAAGTCCCGAACGATCACGCCCATGCGATCTGCTGGTGCACGAACCGCTCCCAGGTCCAGCCCGCCTCGGTCACGGCTCGGTGGATGCCCACTTCCGGAGCGAGCTCCGGATTCGGGTTGACGTCGAGCACTCGCGGGCGGCCTTCGGCGTCGAGCCGGACATCCACGCGCAAGTAGCCTCGCGCCTCGACGGCTCGCCAGGCACCCTGCGCCGCGGTCAGCACGGCCTGCATGAGCGCGGGATCGATCGCCGTCCTGTAGGAGAGCGGCGAGTTGGCGAAGTCGGCGCTCTGTGTGTCCCACTTCGAGGCGTAAGTGTTCAAGAGCAGGCCGTCGCGAAAGCAGAACTCCCCCACCGACGCGTGCTCGGGCGCCGCGTCGCCCCAAAGCGAGACCGCGAATTCCCGCCCGGGCAGGAACTCCTGGACCACGACCGGCCCTTCCCAGCGGGCACGCGCGCGGGCGAGCTCTTCCGCGTCCCGGCAGACGGAGTCCGCGTCGATCCCGGCGGACCCATCCTCGTCGGCGGGCTTGACGATGCACGGAAAGACCCCTTCGTGCGGCACGCTCACGCCGGCGGCGGCGAGAACGGAGTTGACGCGGTCCTTTCTGCGGCACAGAGCGAGCGTCTCGCTGCCGGAGCCCGTGAAGGGCACACCGAGCCACTCGAGCAGCGCAGCCACGTGGGCCTCTCGATCCGGCCGGCCGAGCGGAGCCTCGCAGGCGTTCCACACGACGTCCGGCTGCGCCCCTTGAACGAGAGAGAGGACCTCGCTCGCCTCGCCGCGGACAGCCGCCACCCGGGCTCCGGGCAGGACCTCGGCAAGGCCGTGGGCCGCCTCGGAGAGGTCGAACTCATCCGCGCTTCGGCCGGCGAGCTTCGAGGAGGGCGGCAGCGTGTAGAGGACGAGAACTCGCATCGGAAATCAGGGCAGGGGAATCGAAAGCCGCCGCGCCGCGTCGATCAGGATCCCGCAAACGAGCTCGTCGTAAGGCAAAACCGCGCGCGACAGGATGACGAGATCGCTCGACTCGGGATCGAGGCCGGGCAGCGGGTTGCACTCCAAAAAGCGGGGCTCCCCCGCGGCGTCCAAGCGGAAATCCAAGCGTGCCACGTCGCGGCAGCCGAGCAGCCGGAAGGCGGCGAGCGCCCGCTGAGCGAGCGCGTCGAGGGCCGCGGCCGGCAGGCGAGGCGGCATGTGAAAGCGCGCGCGGCGGTGAAAGTCCCGCTTGACCTCGACGGAATAGACGAAGGGCCCGTTTCCGCCCGCGGACGCGATCTCCATCATCCCGAGCACCCGCGCCTCCGCTCCGTTGCCCACGACACCGACGGTGACCTCGGGCCCCGGCAGGAACTCCTCCACCAGAACCGGGCAGCCGTATCGAGAGCGCAGCCGTCGGCAGGCCTCGGCGGCCGCGGCGGCGTCTGGAGCGATCGCGCCGGACTCGCGGATCCCCTTGCTCGAGCCCTCGTCGTTGGGCTTGACGAGCGCCGGATAGGTCAGCGCGGCGAGCCGAGCGGCGTCCTCCTCCGACTCGACGACGCGGCCGCGTGCGACCGGAAGATCAGGCGATACGATGCGCCGCGCCATCTGCTTGTCGAGGGTGATAGCGAGCGTCAAAGCGTCCGAGCCGGTGAAAGGAACGCCCAGCAGCTCGCAGACCGCCGCCGGGATGGCTTCGCGGCAGCGGCGTCCCTCTCCCTCCGCGATGTTGAACGCGAAGTCGTACTGGCCCTCCACGAGCCGCCAGGGCAGACACCGGTCGGCCGTCACCGGCTCGACCTCGGCGCCCAGCTCTTCGAGCGCCGCGGCGATACACGCGACCGTCTCTTCGGTGTCGAATTCCTCGAACGCGTCGTCGGGCATCCCGGCCGGGAGCTGCGCCGGCCGTGTGTTGTGCAGAAGCGCAATCCTCATCTTCGTGGCGCAGAGTCTAATCCGCGCCGCGCGCGGGCGCCGTGTCGTCATAAACTTCGGCCATGATCCCCAGAGGACGAGCCTTCCTTCTCGCTGTGTGTGTCGGCGGCCTTTTCAGCGCCGGCGCGGCCGCCCAGACGAAGCCCTCCGTGGACTCCGTGCTCGACAGCCTGCAAGCCGTCCAGAGCTTCCGGCAGACCGCGATCTCGCCGGACGGGTCGCGCGTGGCCTGGGTCGAGCGCCGGCGCGACGAAAGAGGCCAGGACACGCTTTCGGCGATCTTCGTCTCGGATGTTGCGGGCGGCAAGCGCCGGCGCGTCTCGGTCGCAGCCGACTTGCGTGACCATCGCGAGCGCGACGTGGCCTGGTCGCCGGACGGCAAGAGCCTGGCGTTTCTCTCGGACGCATCGCGGGACCGCCAGCTCCAGCTCTATCTCATCCCGGACCCCGGTGGCGAAGCTCGCCGGCTCACGAACGTCGTCGGGCAGCTTTCCGACCCGAAGTGGTCGCCGGACGGCCGTTCGATCGCCCTGCTCTTCGTCGAGGGATCCACGCAGGAGCCGGGCGCGCTGGTCCCCTACAAGCCGGACGCGGGCGTCGTCGAAGAGAAGATCGAGGAGCAGCGGATCGCCGTCGTCGAGGCCGGCAGCGGAAAGCTGCGACAGGTCTCCCCCGCCAACCTCTACGTCTACGACTACGACTGGTCGCCCGACGGAAAACTTCTCGCCGCCGAGGCGGCCGAGGGCTCGGGGACGAACAACTACTGGATCGCGCAGCTTTACTCGGTGCGCGCCGATACCGGGGATACCCGTTCCCTCTGGAAGCCGCCGCTGCAGATCGCCTGCCCTCGCTGGTCGCCCGACGGCAAGACGATCACCGTCATCCACGGCATCATGAGCGACGAGGGCGCGACGGGCGGCGACATCTGGGCCGTGCCCGCGGCGGGCGGCGAGCCGAAGAACCTGGCGCCGGGACTACCGGCTTCCGCCTCGGCGCTCTTCTGGCGCTCACCCGGCGAGATCCTCTTCACCGAGCATGTGGACGGCGAAGCGGGAGTCGCGGCCGTCGATGTGGCCACCGGCCGCATCACGACGCTCTGGAAGGGCCCCTCGACCGTCTCGAGCTTCTCGGTCGCCCGCTCCGGCTCAGCGTCGGCCGCGGTCGTGCACTCGTTCGGCGCGCCTCCCGAGGTCCACGCCGGCCCGATCGGGGCCTGGAAGGCGCTCACCCAGGCCAACGCGAAGGTGCCGCGGCTCTGGGGCGAGGCGAAGAGCCTGCACTGGACGAGCGATGGCCTGCGCGTTCAGGGCTGGCTGCTTTCGCCCAAAGACGTCACACCGGGCAGGAAGCACCCGATGATCGTGGTTCCTCACGGCGGCCCCTCCGCCGCCGCCACGCCGGGCTGGCCTTCCCGCTGGACGGCCGCGCTGCCGTCCCAGGGCTACTTCGTCTTTCTGCCGAACCCGCGCGGCAGTTACGGGCAGGGCGAGGCCTTCACGCAGGGCAACGTCAAGGACTTCGGCTACGGGGATCTGCGCGACATCCTGGCGGGCGTGGACGAGGTTCTCAAGATCGCCCCGGTCGACAAGGAGCGGCTGGGGATCGTCGGCTGGAGCTATGGCGGCTACATGACGATGTGGGCCGTGACCCAGACTCGGCGCTTCAAGGCCGCCGTAGCGGGCGCCGGCATCGCCGACTGGCAGAGCTATTACGGCCAGAACCGGATCGACCGCTGGATGATCCCGTTCTTCGGCACCTCGGTTTACGAAGATCCGGCCGTCTACGCGAAATCCTCGCCGATGACGTTCATCAAGAACGTGAAGACTCCCACCCTCGTCCTGCACGGCGACCGCGACTCGGAGGTGCCCACGCCGCAGGGCTACGAGTTCTGGCACGCCTTGAAGACGCTCGGAGTCCCCACGCAGCTCGTCATCTACGAGAACGAGGGTCATGCCATCCGCACCCGCGAGCACCAGCACGACATCGCCCGCCGCACCGTGGCCTGGTTCAATAAGTACTTGAAATAGAAGGTCCTTCCCAAGCACCTGGGCGTGATATATTTGCGCCCTACTTACGCTTTTGTGGATATAGCTTTGGCGCTATACGATGCGCATATGCCAATCAAAGGAGGCCGAGGAGGAGATCGAGCGAATTGCCGTTTTGGACCGAGACGTTGGCGTTGCCTTGAACGCCTGCATCGAAATGCTCGCGATAGACGCGAACGAATTTGAAGGTCACGAGGGCTTTTCCATTCGCAGGATCGGAGGCGCGTTTCGACGTGGCATTCGAATCTATCGCGTGAAGTACGAGAAGTACATTTTCGGTGTGCGGATCCTGTTCTTCTCGATCCCGACAAAGGACTGCGTATTCGTCACAGGCGTCCATTCGCGGCGTGATCTTGGCGACTACGAGCTCTCAAGGGAGCCGCTGACAAGAGCACTTCGCTACTGGGCCATGAAGGACCGGCTATGTTCAAGATGACCGTACGAGCTGGGAGCGGACCCCAGCCTCTTCTTTCAGAGTCCGGATCTCCCTCCTCTTCGGTCGTCTCGCCAAACGCCACGCTTCTGGCTCAGGAAGTGAAGGCTTCCATTCAGAGCCAGTACTTTTCAGCCGCCGACCGAGGCGAGATCTCCCGAATTCGCGCGTGGCGGATCGTTCGCGGCCTAGACCAGGCCGCTCTCGCAGTACGAGCCCAGATGACGCAGCCTGAAGTCTCCAGGGCAGAGCGACCCGGCCAGGTGGCCCGGATGAAGGGAGAAACCTTGAAACGAATCGCTCAGGCTCTTCAGGTTAAGATCGATGACCTCTTCTAAGACGGAGGCCGAGTCGCCGCAGACGATGCTGTTTGAAGCTCTCGTGCTGTGCGATGACATTCGCTTCGAATCCAACGGGAAGCTTCTACTCGTCGGCGTCTATTCCGACGTCGTCCAGGTCATCAAGCTTCCTTTGCAGCTTCGCTCGCTCGGCCTCGCTGTGAGGGGAAAAGCAATGTCTGGAGGCCGCATCTCCTTTTCCGTGGCCGTGACAGATCCTCAAGGCAACGGCCTACTGGACGCAGCCGGTGAGCTCAACTACGAAGGCGAACCAGGGCGTACGATCTGGATCCCGATCGTGATGGGTCCGGTTCTCCTCACGACCGAAGGGCCATACGGAATTCGAATCACCCTCGGCGAGAGCGCCCCCGTTCATGAGACTTTCGTTGTAAGAAAGGCAGCCGTACCAGAGGTGCAGCTCACGCAAGTGCGGCCGAACTGACCGATCAGCAGACAAGCGATTTAGTGAGGAGCGAGGGCTAGATGTTCGATTCCAAGATCCTGGCCGGCAGATCGATCCTCGTAACGGGCGGCGGCTCCGGGCTCGGCCTCGGCATGGCGAAGGCGTTCGCGTCTTACGGGGCGAAAGTCACGATCGCGGGGCGCAAGAAGGAACGTCTCGAGGAAGCGGCAAAGGAGATCGCCGCCGCCGCGCGCGAGGGGGGCGAGGCGGACCTCTTCGCCGCAGACGTGCGCGAGCCCGATCAGGTGAAGGCGCTCGTCGCGCACGCCGTCTCACGGTTCGGGAAAGTGGACGGCCTCGTCAACAACGCCGCGGGCAACTTCCTCGTCGCGGCCGAGGACCTGTCGCCCAACGGCTTCGACGCCGTCGTGAAGACGGTGCTCCATGGCTCGGTCTGGTGCACGCTCGAGGTCGGCCGGCACCTGCTGGCGACCAAGCGCCCGGGCGCCGTCGTCTCGATCGTGACGACGTATGCCTGGACCGGAACAGCGTTTGCCCTTCCCTCGGCCTGCGCGAAGGCGGGCGTGCTCGCCATGACGCGCTCGCTCGCTGTCGAGTGGGGACACGCAGGCATCCGTCTAAACGCGATCGCTCCGGGCCCGATCCCGACCGAAGGGGCCTTCTCGCGCCTGGTGCCCAACAAAGAGTCGGAGGAGAAGGCGCTGGGCCGCATCCCTGCCGGCCGATTCGGCAGGAAGGAGGAGATCGCGAACCTGGCGACATTCCTTCTGTCGGACCTCTGCCCTTATCAGACGGGCGACTGCGTCACGATGGACGGCGCCGAATGGATCGCCGGCGCCGGGGAGTTTTCCGACTACCGCAAGATCCCTCGCGACGCCTTCAAAGCCGCCCTCGCGGCCATGAGGCCGACGAAGAAGGTCTGAGGCGACGGGTCGCCCCTCACCCTGACCTTTAGGGGACAGAGTTCGGCCGTAAACCGTCGAGAGCGTCGGCGAGAAACGCGGCCAGCTCGTTCTTGTGGACTCTGGCGTTGCCCGTGGCGGGCGAAGCGGACGGGACGCGGCCGGCGTAGCGAAGGGACACGGAGGAAGGCAGTGCCGCCTTCAGCCGCGGCTCCGCGAACGTCCAGCCGCCCATGTTGCGCGCCTCCTCCTGGACCCAGACCGCCTCGGCGAGCGACGGATAGGAGCCCGCGAGCGAGCGCAGGGCCTCGGCCGGGAAGGGGTAGAGCTGCTCGAGGCGGAGGATCCCCGCTTCCCTGTTCTTGCGCTCCTCGCGTGCGGCGCGCAGATCGTAGAAAACCTTGCCGGTGCAGAAGAGGAGGCGCTTGATCGCCCGCCGGTCGGCGGCCTTGTCGTCATCGAGCACCGGGTGGAACCCTCCGCCGGTCAAGTCCGCAAGCGGCGAAAACGAGGCCGGCAGCCGCAGGAGGCTCTTCGGCGTGAAAAGGACGAGGGGTTTGGCGGCTGCCGCGCGCATCTGGCGGCGGAGCACGTGGAAGTACTGGGCCGGCGTCGTCACGTTGCAGACGCGCATGTCGTCGTCGGCGCAGAGCTGCAGGTAACGCTCGATGCGCGCGCTCGAATGCTCGGGGCCCTGGCCTTCATAGCCATGCGGCAGGAGCATCGTCAGGCGGGAAGTCTCGCGCCATTTGTCCTCGGCGGACGTGACGAACTGGTCGATGATGACTTGAGCGCCGTTGGCGAAATCGCCGTACTGGGCTTCCCAGATGACCAGAGCCTCGGGGCTCTCGACGCTGTAGCCGTACTCGAAGCCCAGGACGCCGGCCTCGGAGAGCGGGCTGTCGTAGATCTGGAAGGAGCCCTGGTCGGAAGCGAGGGCGGAAAGAGGCGTCCAGGTCTGCCCCGTTTTTGCGTCGTGGAAGACGACGTGGCGCTGGGAGAAGGTCCCGCGCGCGGAGTCCTGGCCCGACATGCGGATGGAGGCGCCCTCCAGCAGAAGCGATCCGAAGGCGAGAGCCTCCGCAGTCGCCCAGTCGAGCGGCTGCGCGCCTTCGATCGTCTTCGCGCGGCGGGCGAGCTGCTGGACCATCTTGGGATTCAGGTTGAATCCGGAGGGGACGGTGGTCAGAACGCGGCCGATGCGCGAGAGCGTCTCGCGGGAGACTCCGGTCGCGACCTCTTCGACGCGGCCGGTCTCGCCGGGATGCTCGGCGGCGGGCGGGCCGGAGCGCTGCCGGGCGGCCTTCGCGGCGGCGAGCGCCTCCTCGTAAGCGGAGAGCTGACGCTGCTCGAGCTGCTCGACCTCCGCTCCGGTCAGGGCTCCCTCCTTGACGAGACGCTTCGCGTAGAGCGCGCGGACGCCCGGATGCTCTTCGATCCGCTTGTACATCAGAGGCTGCGTGTAGGTCGGCTCGTCGGTCTCCTGGTGGCCGTGGCGGCGGAAGCCGATCAGGTCGATGACGACGTCCTTGTGATACTCCTGCCGGTAGTCGAGCGCGATCTGCAGCACCCTGTACGCCGCCTCGGGATCGTCGGCGTTGACGTGGAAGATCGGGACCTGGACGATTTTGGCGACATCGGTCGAGTAGAGCGAGGAGCGGCCCGCCTTCGGGTCGGTCGTGAAGCCGATCTGGTTGTTGACGACGATGTGGATGGTGCCGCCGGTGCGATAGCCGTGGAGCTGCGAGAGGTTGAAGACCTCGGCCACGATCCCCTGCCCCGCAAACGCCGCGTCGCCGTGGAGGAGGACCGGGAGAACGCGCGCGGTGGCCTCCGGGCGCGGAACCTGGAGCTCGTCTTGCCTTGCGCGCGCCATTCCTTCGACGACCGGGTCCACGGCCTCGAGGTGCGACGGGTTGGACGGGACGGTGATTCGGATCTCTCGGCTCCCGATCGTGCGCGTCGTCCGCGCGCCCTGGTGGTACTTGACGTCCCCTTCGTCGGCCGGGAAGTCGGGATGCACTGTGCCTTCGAAGCCGGCGAAGATGCGCTCGGTCGAGTTGCCGACGACGTTGGCGAGGATGTTGAGGCGCCCCCGGTGGGTCACTCCCATGACGATCTCCTCGATGCCGCGGGCGGCGGCGCCTTCGAGGAGCTGGTCGAGCACGGCGATCGTCGTTTCGCAGCCCTCGATCGAGTAGCGGCGCTGGCCGAGGAAGCGGGTGCCGAGGAACGTCTCGAAGCTCTCGGCGGCGATGAGCTTGGCGAGGATCGCCTTGCGCAGGTCCACCGGGAGCGTCTTGCCCTGGGACGCCGCGGCGATCTGCTTGCGGACCCAGTACTTCTCGGTGGGGCTCGAGATGTGCCGGTACTCGGTGCCGAACTTGCCGCAATAGACGCGGCGCATCACGCCGATGATTTCGCGCAGCGGCATGTGATCGCCGCCGGCCAGGCCTCCGGTCCAGAAGGCGCGGTCGAGGTCCCAGATCGTCAGTCCGTAGGTCTCGAGGTCCAATTCCGGGTGCGTCTGGACCGCGATCATGCGCAGCGGATCGATGTCGGCGATCAGGTGCCCGCGCACGCGGTAAGCGTTGATGAGCTCGAGAACTCGCGCCTGCTTGGCGATCTCGCCGCTGCGCCCGTCGCCGGAGAAGGCCGGGTTGCTGTCCACCGACCAGTGGAAGGGCTTGTGGAAGATTCCGAGGTCGGCGAAGGCCTTCTCGTAGAACTCGTGCCGGCCCAGGAGCAGCTCTTCGATGCGTCCGAGGAAGGCGCCCGATTCGGCGCCCTGGATGATGCGGTGGTCGTAGGTCGAGGTGAAGGTGACAACTTTGCTGATCGCCAGTTGCGAGAGCGCCTCCGGCGCCATCGCGCGGAACTCGCCCGGGTACTCCATCGCGCCGGTCGCGACGATCAGGCCCTGGCCTGCCATGAGCCTCGGGACGGAAGCGGTCGTGCCGAGCGTGCCGGGGTTGGTGAGCGAGACGGTCGTGCCTTCGAAGTCGGAAACCTGAAGCTGTCCGCGGCGCGCGCGGCCGACGACGTCGTCCGAGGCGGCGATGAAGCGCGCGAAGTCCATCGCCTCGGCTTCCTTGACGTTGGGGACGAGGAGGGAGCGGGAGCCGTCTGGCTTCTCGACGTCCACCGCGATGCCGAAGTTGACTCGCTCGCGGCGCAAGCGCGACGGCGTGCCGGAGGAGTCGTCGTCGGCATCGTTCAACTGCGGGAAGTCCCCGAGTGCCTGGAGGATGGCCCATGCGATCAAGTGCGTGACGGAGACCTTGCTCTCGTCGTGGGCGCCGCGGGAGTCGTTGATCAGGCGCCGGTTCTCTTCGAGGAGCTTGATCGGGATCTGGCGCTGGGAGGTCGCGGTCGGGATGCGGAGACTCGCCTCCATGTTCTGCGCGACCCGCAGAGCCGCGCCCTTCAAGGCCGCGCGCTCGCCCGTCGGCGGCGCCGGGGCGAAGGCGGCGGGCTTCGCCGGGGCGGCAGGCGCTGCGGCGGGCTCCGGCCGCCCCGCTTTCGGCGCGGCTTCCGCCTCCGCCATCGCGACGGCGGACAAGACGGCGGGCGAGCCGAGCCGTTCGCGGAAGAAGGCACGCCATTCCTCGTCCAGGCTGCCCGGGTCGACCCGGTAGCGCGCCAGAAGGTCCGCCACGTAGGAGGCGTTCTCGCCAAATTCTGCGACGAGGTCCTCGGTGAGGTCCACGTCGGTGTTCCGGGTGGCCATGAGACGCTGAATTCTATTGGTAGGATCGTCCTCCGTCGAGCACCCGTCCTGAAAGGAAGACTGCGTGAAAGTTCGCTGTGCGCTTGCCGCCGTTGCCTCCGCCGCGCTTTCCGTCGCCGCTGCCGCGGCCGATCTGGACACGCCGACGGCCGAGCGCTTTGCGAAGCTCGCCCTCGCCTGCTCCGACCGGGAGTTTCCGAACAAGCCCGAGCATGTCCTCGAGTCCGCCGCGGACGCCAGGACGCCGAAGGATCTCCATCCCTCCTTCTACGGCTGCTACGACTGGCATTCCTCGGTGCACGGCCACTGGATGCTCGCACGTCTTTTAAAGCTCCGTCCCGACCTGCCGTCGGCTCCGGGGATCCGCGCCCGCTTGAGCGATGCGCTCTCGGCCGAGGCGATCGCCGTCGAAGTGATGTATGTCGAGGCGAAGAGCAACCGCGGGTTCGAGCGACCCTACGGCTGGGCCTGGGCGCTGCGTCTCGCCGCCGAGCTCAACGGCTGGAACGACGCTGACGCGAAGACCTGGCGCGCGCGGATGGAGCCGCTCGAAAAGGCGATCGTCGCCCGCTACCAGGACTACCTGCCTAAGCTGACGCGCCCCGTGCGCACCGGCGTGCACCCCAACACGGCCTTCGCGCTCGCGGAAGCCCTCGATTACGCGCGCGCGACCGGAAAGGGCGACTTTGAGAAGACGATCGTCTCGCGCGCTCACTTCTACTTCGGGGCGGACACCGTCTGCCCGCTCCACTATGAGCCGTCGGGCGAGGACTTCTTCTCGCCCTGCCTCCAGGAGGCCGACCTCATGCGCCGCGTGCTGACGCCGGCCGAGTTCGGGAAGTGGCTCAAGAAGTTCTTCCCGCGTCTCTCCGCAAGAAAAGCCTTCTCGCTCGTCCCCGCGGTCGTCGTCGATCCGACCGACCCGCGGCTCGTCCACCTGGACGGCCTGAACCTGACGCGCGCCTGGACACTCAAGGGCATCGCGCGCGCGCTGCCCGCAAAGGACGCGCGCCGCCCGCTCCTGCTGAGGGTGTCTGAGGAGCATGCCCGCGCGGGCCTCGCCCGCGTGTCGTCGGGCAACTACGAAGGCGAGCACTGGCTGGCGTCGTTCGCCGTCTACATGCTGACCGACGTCGGGCCGCCCGCTCGCTAGTTGCGCGCGGCGACGACGCGCTCGCGCGCCGCCTGGATCTCCGGCTGCTGCAGACCCAGCAACTCGCTGATCCTCCGGGCCAGCTGGTTTTCGACGGCGGAGAGAACGCCGTCGGAGTACACCACGCGCCAGATCGCCTCGACGAGGCGGCGGCGTTGCTCGAGAGAGAAGCTCGCTCCGAGCAGCCGCGTGAACTGGT
>WNGF01001647.1_pt1 | contig 33769 bp, 27 predicted proteins | sample 5400641 | NCBI WGS metagenome assembly WNGF01 (sample SAMN13153371, study PRJNA577476) | soil metagenome | isolation source: 80 cm soil or saprolite under grassland replicate 2 | place: USA:California | collected 2016-06-15 | reverse complement strand
CACCCGCCGCCGGTCATGAGGCTTGGGAGCGCATACGCGAACGCGCAGCCGGAGGTTCTGGTGGCAACGTGGAAGAAGCGATCGAAAAGGACGGTCTCCTATTGGCGACCCTCGCTCTAGAGCCAATCACCGCGTTGACCACGGTGGAGCATGGGCCATACGGCGGCTGGCATTGGCTCGGGACCGTGGAGAAGCGCGCTGTCAGGCATCGCGACCGGCGTCGCGACAGCGACGACCTGGTCGCCAGGCGTTACCGCGTCCTTGAGGTCCGGGAGCCGAATGATCCACGAGCGTTGACCTTGCCGCCCGTCACCGCCGGTGATCTCCGACTGTGGCGAGCAGAAGTTGACGCGGCCGTTCTTGGGCGACCGGCACTTGACGCAAGCCAGCCCCTTGTGGGGATCGACAACGACTTGGAACTGGTGGGCGACGGGCGCCACGGCCTCGGCGTCCCACGCTTACTTCTGGTCCCCACAGCGTCGCTCATCGCGCTGCTCGGCCTGCGGCCAGGACCGCCCTGTAGCTATGAAGATCACAATGGCGTCGGGCTCGCACTCGTCACCTGGCGGGCTGAGTACGACGTGAGTGACTACTACCTTGCCTGGCCTCGAACGTGTGGCTCGGGCATCGCGATCCGGCCCGACCTGCTCGCAGGCCTCGTTGCGGTTGTAGGGAAGGACCGGCTCGTTCTGCGTGACTTCGTTGTTGGTGATAGCAAGCTCGCAGCCACGCATCAGGAGCCGCTGCCGGTCGCCGTGGACCATCCGCCAGACACGGCGTAGTCATGTTGCGCGGCAGCCTCCGTGGCCTCGCGGCTACCGTGCCTGGCGCCTGGCCGGCGACGACGAAAGTGCACGTACAGCACTACGCAGCTGTGCCGCACAGGCGACGACCTCCGAGCTGCCTGCCGCAGACGCGGCGGGGAGCTAGCCGGGCCCTGGAGTCGGCTGCCATCGCCATGCCGATCGAGAGCATCCTCGGCCCCGGCCTGGGGAACGCGGGCGCCGTCGGCGGCGCGTCAGCTGGAGGGAAATTGGAGGGAAGCCCGACCCGGCACGCGACCGTGACAGTCCGAGCTGCAGCCGCGTTTCGTCAACGGTGGTGTGGCAGGGACAGGATTCGAACCTGTGTAGGCGAAGCCGGCGGTTTTACAGACCGCTCCCTTTGGCCGCTCGGGCACCCTGCCTTAGGTTGCCGGCCGGGTCCGGCCCTCGCCGGGCCGACCTGCCAGGCCGAGGCCGGATGATACCGGCACCAGGGAACACCTCACAACCGTCTTACCACGGCGCCGTGGCTGCTCAGGGCCGGTGCCGGCGCGCGCTGGCCGGGATCAGCCGAGGCCGAGGCGGTGGGCTCTCGCGGCGGCCTCGACCCTGGTGGACACGCCGAGCTTGGCGAGGATGTTGGAGACGTGGACGCTGGCCGTCTTGGGGCTGATGAACAGCTCGCCGGCGATCTGCGAGTTGGAGCGGCCGGCCGCGACCAGGGCGAGCACCTCGGCCTCGCGCGGGGTGAGGCCGAGCTGCTCGGCGGGCGTCCGCGCGCCGGCCTCCGGGGCCGCGGCGTGCGGGGCGAGGTTGAGGCGGGCGCGCCGCGCCAGGGCCTGCACCTCGGCGCCAAGCAGTCGGGCGCCGAGGCGGTCGGTGACCTCGGCGGCGCGACGCAGCACCGTGGCTGCCGCGTCGCGGTCGCCGGTGCCAGCCATGAGCGCCTCGGCTTGGCGGAAGCAGGCGTAGGCAACCCGGTAGGGCTGGCCGAGCCGCTCCCAGGCCGCGACCACCGCCGCCCAGGCCACCGGGTCGGACCGGCCCTCCTGCCTGGTCCGCTCGGCGAGCCCGGTGGCGTGCCAGGCGGCCAGCCCCGGGACGCCCGCGGCTGGAGGGCTGGCGGCGGCCTCGGCGAGACGCTCGAGCAGCGCGCTGGCGGTGCCGTCGTCGCCGGCCGGCTCGCCGGCGTGGCGTGCCCTGGCCAGCTCGGCGCGGTCGGCCTCGACGCGCACGCCGAGGGCGTACAGCGGCGCGGCGTAGCGGGGGTGCGGCTCGACCAGCGGCACGGCCTCGGCCACCAGCTCCCTGGCCCGCTCCAGGTCGCCACGCCACAGCGCCAGTTCCGCGAGGCCGGCGAAGAGCGGGCCGGCCTTCTGCGCCTCGGGGATCGGGTCAGGGAGCAGGTGCCGGACGGCCCGCAGCCGCGCCTCGGCGGCGTCGAGGTCGCCGCGGCCCAGCTCGAGGGCGGCCCGAGCCAGCGGCAGGTTGACCGAGGCCGCGTCGGACAGGCCGCTGTCGAGGCCCTCGTGGGAGACCTGCTCGGCCTGGTCCCAGCGGCCGAGGGCGAGTAGCGCCTCGGTGGCGTTGCAGGCCAGGTCCAGCCCGGTGGAGCGGGCAAGGCCGAGGCGGCGGGCTTCAGGGATGCCGTCGAGGGCGACCGCGACCGCCTCCTCCATGCGGCCGGCCGCCAGCAGCCCGTCGGAGCGGTTGAGGATCGCCCGCAGCAGGTCGACCACCTCGTCCGTCTGCCTGGCGAGGCGGGCCGCCGCCGCCAGCTCGGCGAGCCCGGCGTCGGCGTCGCCGAGCTCGATGAGGACGCTGCCCAGGGCGGTGCGGGCCGAGGCTTCCTCGGCACGGGCGCCGACCTGCCGGGCGATCGCGACCGCCTCCTCCGCCGGCCCCCTCGCCTCCTCGAAGCGGGCCACCAGCACCAGGAGCTGCGCAAGCGAGCCGAGTACCCGCGCCCGCTTGGACGACGGCTCAGGCCGCACCAGCCGCACGGCCTCCTGCTGCTCGCCCAGCGCGTCAGGGTCGCTGAGCCCGCGCAGGCAGCGCGCAAGCTGCTCGTGGAGCAGGCCGAGCCGCTGCGGCTCGCGCGCCTCGTCGACCAGCGGCAGGGCCTGGCGGACCAGCTGTGCGGCGCGGACGTTCTCACCGGCCGAATAGGCCGCCTCCGCGCAGCGTGACAGCAACGACACCCGGTCCATGCCGGCGCGCTCCTCGGCGTCAGGGACCCGGCCCCACAGCGCCAGCGCGCGCTCCAGCTGCAGCTGCGCCTCGGCGAACGCGTACACCTGTTCGGCGGTGGTGGCGGCCGCGACGCTCGCGCCAAGGGCTCGTGGTTGGTCGCCGGCCGCCGACCAGTGGTGGGCGATGCGCGCCGCCCGGGTCGCCGGGGCATCGCCAGCCTCGGGGCCGGCTTCCAGGGCAGCGGCCAGCGCGGTGTGCAGCTGGACCCGCTCGCCGGGGAGCAGCTCGCCGTAGACCGCCTCGGCGACCAGCGCATGACGGAACACGTAGCCGTCGCCGTCCGGCTCGGGCAGCAGAACCTGCTGGTCGACCGCCTCTCGCAAGCTTTCGAGCAGCTCCGCCTCGGCCATGCCGGCGACCGCGGCCAGCAGCGGCTGGGCGGCGCCCGGGCCGGCGGCGGCGGTCACCCGCAGCAGCTCCTGGGTGCCGCGACCGAGCCGGACCACCCGGGTGAGGAGCACCTCCTGGAGGCTCGGTGGCAGCGCGGCCGTGCTAGCTGGCTGCAGCGCGCTAGCCCCGGCGCTGTCGCCGGCAAGCACCAGCTCCTCGGTGAAGAACGGGTTGCCCTCCGAGCGGGCGTAGACCTCCTCGACCAGCCCGGCGGACGGGTCGGCGCCGAGCAGGCCGGCGAGCTGCTCGGTCAGCTCGCCGCGGGTGAAACGCCGCAGCTCCAGCCGCTCGACCCGGCGGTTGCGGGCGAGCTCGGCGAGCAGCCGGCGCAGCGGGTGCAGGCGGTGCAGCTCGTCGCTGCGGAAGGTGAGCACCAGCAGCACCGGCCCCGACCGGAGGTAGGCGGCGAGGAAGGCGACCAGGTCCCGGGTGGAGCGGTCGGCCCAGTGCAGGTCCTCCATGACCAGCAGCAGCGGCGCGCTGGCGGCGAGCCGCTCGACCACGCCGAGCAGCAGCTCGAACAGCCGCCCCTGGCTCGCGCTCGCGGCGTCGGGACCCGCGGCCACCGTGCCGCTCCAGGCGAGGTCGGGGAGCAGGCGGCCCAGCTCGGCGTGAGCCGGCCCGGCGACCTTCTCCAGCTCGGCCGGGTCCAGCTCGCCGGCCAGGCCGCGCAGTGCCTCGATCACCGGCGCGAACGGCACGCCTTCCTCGCCGAGCGGCACGCAGCCGCCGCGCAGCACCCGCACACCCTGCTCATGGGCGCAGATGGCGAGCTGGTCGGCCAGCCGGGTCTTGCCGACCCCGGCCTCCCCGCCGACCAGCGCCACCAGCGACTCGCCGGCGGCGGCGCGCGCGAGCAGGTCGAGAAGCAGCGCCAGCTCCTCGGTGCGGCCGACGAAGCGTCCGGTCATGACCTGGTGCGCCATGTCGCCCAGTATGCCGCCACCAGCCGCCGGGCTACGCCTCGACCTCGGCCAGGCGGCGAGAGAGGAAGGCGCGCTCGACCGGGTTGGTGGCCAGGGTCAGGGCGCGGCGGTAGGCGGCGGCCGCCTCGGCGACGCGGCCGAGGCGGCGCAGCAGGTCGGCGCGGGTGGCGTGGAGGAGGTGGTAGCCGTCCAGCGCGCCGGCGGTGGCGAGCTCCTCGACCCGGGCGAGGCCCTGCTCCGGGCCGTGGGCCATGGCGATCGCGACCGCGCGGTTCAGCTCCACCACGGGCGAGGGGGTCATGCGGCACAGGGCGTCGTAGAGCGACAGGATGCGGGGCCAGTCGGTGGTCTCGGCGCTGGTGGCGGTGGCGTGCAGGGCCGCGATGGCGGCCTGCACCCGGTAGGGGCCGAGCCGGCCGAGGCGCACCGCCCGGTCGAGCACGCCCACCCCTTCGACGATCATCGCCGGGTCCCAGCGGGAGCGGTCCTGCTCGTCGAGCAGGACCAGCTCCCCAGTTGCGCCCACCCGCGACTCGCGCCGGGCGTGGTGGAGCAGCAGCAGCGCGAGCAGGCCGAGGGCCTCCGGCTCGTCCGGCATCAGCTCGGCGAGCAGCCGCGCCAGCCTGATGGCCTCGTCGCACAGCTCGCGGCGGACCAGCGAGTCGCCGGCGCTGGCCACGTAGCCCTCGTTGAATACCAGGTAGAGCACCGTGAGGACGCCGTCGAGGCGGTCGGGCAGGAGGTGGTCGGGCGGCACCCGGTAGGGGATGCCGGCCGTGCGGATCTTGGCCTTGGCGCGCACCAGCCGCTGCGCCATGGTGGGCTCGGGGACCAGGAACGCGCGGGCGATCTCCGGCGTGCGCAGCCCGCCGAGGGTGCGCAGGGTGAGCGCCACCCTCGCCTCGGAAGAGAGGGCCGGGTGGCAGCAGGTGAAGATGAGCCGCAGCCGGTCGTCCACGATCTTGCTCCGGTCGTGCTGGCCGGGCTCGCCCGCTTCCAGGGTCATGAGCTGGGCCAGCTCGGTCTGCTTTTCGGCCAGGCGGCGCTCGCGCCGCAGCCGGTCGATGGCCTTGTTGCGCGCGGTGGTGGTGATCCAGGCGCCCGGGTTGGCTGGCAGGCCGGTGCGCGGCCAGCGCTCCAGCGCGACCAGGAACGCGTCCTGGACCGCCTCCTCGGCACGGTCGAAGTCGCCGAGCACGCGGATGAGGGTGGCGACGGCGCGCCCCGACTCGTGCCGGAAGACCTGCTCGACGACGCCGCCGGCGTCGCTGGAACCAGCCGCCGCCACTCCCTCCTTCGTGCCAGGTCAGTCGCTCGTCGGGAACTCCATGATCGGCCGGACCTCGACCGAGCCGTTGCTGGCGCCGGGGATCCCCGCCGCCACCTCGATGGCCTCGTCCAGGTCCTTGCAGTCGACCACGTAGTAGCCGCCGAGCTGCTCCTTGGTCTCGGCGAAGGGCCCGTCGGTGGTGAGCGTCTGGCCGTCGCGGACCCGCACGGTGGTGGCGGTGGAGGTCGGCTGCAGCGCCTCGCCTGCCTGGAAGAGGCCGCGGTCGACGATGTCCTTGGTGAAGCTGTCGTAGGCCGCCATCATGGCGGCGGTGTCGGCCTCGGTGGCCTCGGCGAAGCCCTGCTCGTCGCCGTAGATGGCCAGCAGGTAGCGCATGGTTTCCCTCCCGGGGTCAGGCGGCGCCGGTCGCCGCCCATCACCGTAGCTACGAACGGGCGGCGCCGGAATCGACACTTCGGGCCAGCCCGTTCCGAAATAATCCGCGCCTCGCCCGACCACCGGATCCTACGACGTCACGGCGTCGCGCACCGGTCAAGTGCCGAAGAACCGGGCGATCCGGTGGCTGACGGCCAGCGGCACCTCGGCGGCGTGCTCCTGGCCCAGCTTGGCGCCCCACGAGGTGCGCACGTAGAAGACGTCGACCACGCGCTCGCCGAGGGTGTCGATCTTGGCGACGCGGATGTCGAGGTCGAGGTCGCCGAGGGCGGCGGCGACCGCGTACAGCAGCCCGAGCGCGTCGCCGGCGCGCACCTCGACCACGGTGGCGTGCTCGGAGGCGTCGGGCAGCACCCGCACCTCCGGCGGCGCCGGCAGGGCGGCGCGGTAGTCGCGCGCCTTGCGGGCGAGCCGGGCCTCGACCGCCAGCCGGCCGGCGTGGGCGGCGCGCAGGTCGTCGAGGAGCCGCTCCCAGCGAGGCTCGGCGGGCTGCTGCACCAGGAAGCGCTCGAGGGCCAGCCCGTCACTGGTCGACCAGGCCTGGGCCTGCCGCACCGACATGCGGTGCATCGCCAGCACCCCGGCGGTGCGGGCGAGCGTCCCCGGCCGGTCGGTCGCGCACACCGTGACCGCGGCGAGCCCATCGCCGGCGTCGCCCTCGACCCGGATGCCGACCTCCCCCGGCCCCGGCTGGGCGAGCACCAGGCGCAGCTCGTCCACCATCTCGGCCACGGGGGTCGCGCCCGCGTAGGAGGCCGGGAAGGTGGCGAGCAGGCGCCCGGCCTGCCCGGCGAGCGCCGGCTCGCGGGCCTCCAGCTCGGCCGCCAGCGCGGCCTGGTCCGGAGCGCCGTCGTGCGCCGGGGCGGTGCCCTCCAGCACCGCCAGCGCCTTGCGGTACAGCTCGCCGACCAGCGCGGCCTTCCAGTTGCTCCACGCCTGCGGCCCGGTGGCGAGCGCGTCGGCCACCGTCAGGGCGTAGAGGAGCCGCAGGCGGCGGGCGCTGCCGAGGCGCTCGGCGACGCCGCCGACCACGGCCGGGTCGCCCAGGTCGCGCCTGGTGGCCGCCTCGACCAGCAGCAGGTGCCAACGGACCAGCACGGCGACCTCGTCGGTGGCCTCGGCGGCAAGGCCCATGCGCACGGCCACCTGCCTGGCCAGCCGCTCGCCGGCGACGCTGTGGTCGGACCCCGACCCCTTGCCGACGTCGTGCAGGAGCGCGGCCAGGTACAGGGTCTCCAGCTCGGGGCCGCCCACCGGCGCGAGCGCGCGGCGCACCTCAGGGTCGTCGGCGCGCAGCCTGGTCAGGGTGGTCAGGGTGACGAAGGCGTGCCCGTCGACGGTGTAGCGGTGCCACGGGTCGTGCTGGGCGCGGCCGCGTATCCCGGCCCACTCGGGCAGCAGCGCGACCCACCCGCCGACGTGGTCGAGCAGCTCGCAGGCGGCGGCAGCGTCCGGCCCGGCCAGCAGGGCGGCGAAGGCTGCCCTGGCCGCCGGGGACCACGGCCGGCCGGCGGCGGCCGCAAGCACCTTCCGCAGCCAGGCGACCGTGCCCGGGGCGACCGGGCGTCCCCTGTCCGCCCTGACCGCCAGCAGCCGCAGGGCCCAGGCCAGCTCGTCGTCGTCCGGGCCACGCCCCTCGTCAGCCAGCAGCACGCCGTCCTCGACCCGCACCCCAGGGGCGAGACGGCGCACCAGGCCGGAGCGTCGCGGTCCGCCCATGATCTGACCGGCCAGCTCTTGCGCCTCGGTCCCGGTGGCGTGCTCCACCGTGCGGGCGGCGGTGTGGACCTCGGCCATCAGCCGGTCGGCGCCGTCCTCGCCGTCCATGCCGAGGTCGGCGGCCAGCGCCGGCTGCAGGTCGAGGCGGACCCGGTCGAGCTTGCGCGGGGTGCGGCCGTGCAGCGCCTCGCGCACGGCCAGCAGCAGCTCGCCCGCCGCCGTCAGCTCGTCCGCCCTTGCCGGACGGCCGGCGATCGCCTCCAGCCAGGCCAGCGCGTGCAGGTCGCGCAGCCCGCCGACGTCGTGTTTGAGGTCGGGCGCGAGCGCCCAGCCGGCACGCTCGGCCTGCCGGTGGCGGGCGGCGGTGGCGTCGAGGATGCGCCGGGCCAGTCCGCGCCGGTCGCGCTCGACCCAGCGGCGGCGCCGTGCGAGCAGCTCCTCGAACAGGGCCGCGTCGCCGGCCACCAGGCGGGCCGAGAGCAGCGCCGTGGCCGCGGGCAGGTCGCCGCGGGCGAACTCCAGCGCCTCCTTCGGCGTGCGCACGGCGTGGCCGACCTGGAAGCCGGCGTCCCACAACGGGTAGAGCAGCGCGCGCGTCAGCTTGTCCCGCGCCTCGCCGCCGCGGTCGCCCGGGACGAGCAGGAGGTCGACGTCGGAGTGGGGCGAGAGCTCGCCGCGACCGTAGCCGCCGACGGCGACCACGGCGGTGCCCACCAGCGCGGCCGGCGCGGCCCCGGCCAGGTCCGCCAGGGCCGCGTCGATCGCGGCGGCACGGCGGCGGGCGGGCCCGCCACCGTCCGCCAGGCTCAGCGGGCCGGCAGCCCGCGCCTCAGAGAGCATCCACTCCCATCTCACCGGTGCGGATGCGGACGACCTGCTCGGCCGGGACCACCCAGACCTTGCCGTCGCCGATCGAGCCGGTGCGGGCCGCGGCCACGATCGCCTTGACCACGTCGGGGACCTGGTCGTCGTCGACCGCGACCTCCACGCGGATCTTCGGCAGCAGGGAGACCTGGTACTCGGCACCGCGGTAGACCTCGGTGTGGCCGCGCTGACGGCCGAAGCCGCGCGCCTCCGACACCGTCATGCCCTGCACGCCGGCGCCTTCGAGGGCCTCCTTGACCTCGTCGAGCTTGAACGGCTTGACGACCGCGACCACCAGCTTCATCAGGCGTCTCCTTGGGCGACGTGCACGCCATGGGCTGCCGGCGCGGCCACGGCGGCGGACGGGGCGTGCCCGGCGGAGGCGAAGCCGCCGACGCCCTCCGAGAAGGCGTAGCCGGCCTCGGCGTGCTGGCTGAGGTCCAGCCCGGTGGCCTCCTCATCGGCGCTGACCCGCAGGCCGACCAGGGCGTTGGTCACCTTGAGCAGGACGAAGCTGCCGACGAACGAGAACACCAGGGTCGCGAGGACCGCCACCGCCTGCTTGCCGAGCAGCGCCAGGCCACCTCCGGCGAACAGCCCGTCGCCGCCGGCCTTGTTGAAGGCCGTGTCGGCGAACAGGCCGATCAGCAGGGCACCGAGCATGCCGCCGACCGCGTGCACGCCGACCACGTCGAGCGCGTCGTCGTAGCCGAAGCGGAACTTGACGGTGGTCGCGGCGGCGCAGACCAGGCCCGCGGCGAGGCCGATGGCGATCGAGGCGCTCGGACCGACGTAGCCGGCCGCCGGGGTGATCGCGACCAGCCCTGCGACCGCGCCCGAGGCGACCCCGAGGGTGGTCGAGCGGCGGCTGCGCAGCACGTCGAACAGCCCCCAGCCGATCGCGCCCGCCGCCGCCGCGGTGTTGGTGCCGATGAAGGCGGTCGCGGCCAGGCCGTTGGCTGCCAGCGCGCTGCCGGCGTTGAAGCCGAACCAGCCGAACCACAGCAGGCTCGCGCCGAGCACGGTCAGCGGGAGGTTGTGGGGCACGATCGCGTCCCGGCCGAAGCCGGTCCGCTTGCCGATCACGATCGCGGCCGCGAGCGCCGCCACCCCGGAGTTCATGTGCACCACGGTGCCGCCGGCGAAGTCCAGCGCGCCGAGCTCGCGGATCCAGCCGCCTGGCGCCCACACCCAGTGGGCCATCGGCGCGTAGACGAGCAGCAGCCACAGTGAGGTGAACAGCACGTAGCCGGAGAACTTCATGCGCTCGGCGAACGCGCCGGTGATCAGCGCCGGGGTGATGACGGCGAAGAAGAGCTGGAAGGCGGCGTAGGCGAGGTGTGGGATGGTCGGCGCCAGGTCGGGGTTCGGCGTCTGGCCGACGCCCTTGAACCCGATGTAGTCCAGCCCGCCGATCAGGTGCCCCTTGTCGGGGCCGAAGGCGAGCGAGTACGCCACCAGCACCCACAGCACCGACACCAGACCGAGGGCGAAGAAGCTCTGCATCACCGTGCCGAGGACGTTCTTGGCCCTGACCATGCCGCCGTAGAACAGGGCGAGCCCCGGGGTCATGAGCATGACCAGGGCGGAGCAGATCAGGACGTAGGCGGTGTCGCCGGAATCCAAGGTTGGCCCTCCTCGAGCTTGCCGTCCGTGCACCGGCACGAGCAAAGCGGACCCGTGTTTCCAGCGTGTTTCCTGGCCGTTGTCCGGTCGTAACGCCCTTCTTGCCGCCGCCGCGCTCGATACCATGGGCGGGTGGCACCTGACCGTGCGTCGCTGCGCTCCGGAGCGGGCGGGCTGGCCCTCGCCGGACTCTCGGCGCTGCCCTGGGGGCGGCTGACCGCGCCGCTGTACCACGGTCCCGTCCACCCCTCCTGGGACTGGACCGTGTTCGCGGCGATCAGCGTCGCCGGCTTCTGCCTCGGGGTCTTCGCCATCTGGTCGGCGATCAAGGCCTGGCTGCGACACGACGTGATGAGCGCCGAGGCCAGGTGGGGAATCACGCTCGGCGCCGCGGCCTGCCTCGCCGTAGTCGCCATCGGCCCGTGCGGCCCGGCGAGCTGCCCGTCCTGAGGCGGCCGCGCCGCCCGGCGTGCCGGCGGGTCTACAGGCCGCGGCGCTGCCTGGCCCACTGGCCGAAGATCGCCAGCGCTTCGGCGTCGCTCGGCGGGCCGTGCAGGACGTTCTCGTCGATGAAGGCCTCGTTGCCCGGCCACGGGCTCGGCCGCATGCGCGCGGCGGCGGCGTCGGCGTCGTAGGGCGTGCGGCGCAGGCGCACGTCCGGGCCGAGCAGCGCCCAGTAGGCGGCCGCGCCGGCAGGGCCGTAGGGCATGCCGACGCTGCCGGGGTTGACGACGCGGCGACCGTCGGCGAGCCGGTCGAACGGCATGTGGGTGTGGCCGCACACCACGGTCGCCTCCTCGACCCCGGCGAAGCCGTCGACGAACCATTCCGTGGGACTGTCGACCAGGACGATCTCGTTGTCGTCGCGGGCGGTCGCGTGGCAGAACAGCACCGGGCCGAGGCCGTCCACCTCCAGGCTCACGGTCAGCGGCAGCGCGGCGAGCCGGTCGCGCCAGGCCTGGGTGAGCTGCCGGCCGGCCCAGACGGTGCCGCGCTCGTGGTCGGCGCCGGTGGTCTGGTAGGTGCCGTCGAACACCTCGACCAGGTTGCGCTCGCAGTTGCCGCGCACCCAGACGACCCGGTCGCCGAGCGACGCGAGCAGCTCCAGCGTCTCGGTCTGCAGCGGCCCGATGGTCATGTCGCCGGGAAGCACGATGGCGTCGACCCCGGCGGCCTCGACCTCACCGAGCGCCGCTTCCAGCGCCGGGAGGTTGCCGTGGATGTCGGCGAGGGCCGCGACCCGCATAGGCTGCTCCTGACGTCCTGGTATCCAGGGGCTACCGCTTCGCTCCTCGAGCCCCCGGACCCCCTGATTCCCGGGGGGCTACCGCTTCGCTCCTCGAACCCCCCGGACCCCCCAGCGGGTGGGTCGCGACTCTATCCCGGCGCCACCCTGCCCCGGTGCCGATTCCGCTATCGGCGTGAGCCTGCCGGCGCCGCACCTCCACCCGACTGACGGCGGGCGGCCGAGGCGGGTCATGGCGTCGGCCAGCGCCTCGGCGGTCAGCGCGGAGATTATCGAGCCGTTGCCGGTCATGGTCCGGGCGGCCAGCATCGCGTTCAGGATCGCCTCCTCCGTGGCGTCGATCACCGCGTAGAACATGGGGGTGAGGCGGTGGTCGGCGACCGTGCGCACGGCCAGCTCGTGCTCGTGCGACCCGAGGCCGCGGTTGCCGGTGGCGAAGGCCAGGACGAAGTCGCCGCTGGTGTGCTCGCCGGCGCCCCCGGTGCGGGCGATGCCGAAGCCGGCGCGCTGGGCGAGGCGGGCGCACTGGCCGGGGAGCAGGGGCGCGTCGGTCGCCACCACCACGATGATCGAGCTGGACGTCGGCGCCTGCTGCCGCGGCCGTGGCAGCGGGATCTCGGCGTCGCCGATCAGCTCGCCGACCGGCAGGCCGTCGACCCGCAGGCGCCCGCGGCGGCCGTGGTTGGCCTGCACCAGCACGCCGACGGTGTAGCCACCGTCCTCCTCGGCGACCACCCGCGAGGCGGTGCCGATGCCGCCCTTGAACCCGTGGCAGACCATGCCGGTGCCGCCACCGACGGCGCCCTCGGCGACCGCGGCGCCCTCCGGCTCCCCGGCGGCCTCGGCCAAGGCGGCGTGGACGTGCTCGGGACGCACGTGCATGCCCCTGATGTCGTTGAGGCTGCCGTCCCAGGTCTCCCCCACCACCGGCAGCTCGTCGGTCAGGTCGGCGGCGATCAGCGCGTCGCGCACCACCCCGACGCTGCAGGTGTTGGTCAGCCCGACCGGCGTGGACAGCAGGCCCGACTCGCGCACCCACTCGAGCCCGGTCAGCTCGCCCCTGCCGTTGAGGGTGTGGCAGCCGGCGAAGACCGGGTCGCTCCCGGGGTTGCCGCCGTGGGGCAGGACCACGGTGACCCCGGTCCGCACGTCGTCGCTCTCGATCAGGGTGGTGTGGCCGACCCGCACGCCGCCCACGTCGGTGATCGCGTCGGCCGGCCCAGAGGCCAGCGGGCCGATCTCGACGCCAAGCTCCCGCGCGCGCATCCGCGCAGTCTAGTGCGCGCGGGCCGATCGCCTGGCGGGCCCGCGAGCTGTCCAGTCGGCTCGAAGCGGAGGCGCTCGTCGCGTACCTTCCCTGACCGGCGCGTTGTCCGCCCGCGCCCGGTCCGCCATCCTGAGCAGGTGAGCTTCGTCGATGCGCGCGGGCGGCTGGAGGGCGAGCCGTTCGCCTACCGCGTCACCAAGGACGGCCGCGTGCGGATCACCTTCGAAGGCCGCCAGGTCACCGTGGTCGCCGGGACACGCGCCGCTCGCCTCGCCGCCGCGCTGCGCGACGCCGGCGACCCCATCGCCCTCCAGCTCCTGCTCGCCAAGGCCACCGGCCACTTCAAGCACGGCACCGAGCGCTGACCGCTCGTCGTCGGCGGCCCGTGCCAGCTCGGCCGTCCTGGAGACGGGGACCAGACCTCCTGGCAAGCGTGAGAACCTGCCTATGGTCTGGTCCCCGTCAACGCCAGGCGCGGTTCAGGCCGGAAGGGTCGTGGTGGAGTCTGGGGCGGCGGAAAGGGCGACCGAGGCGCCCACGTGCTCGGATCCCTCCGCCGCCTGCACCAGGAACCGGCCGACGCAGCCGCGGGACACCTTCATGCCGTGAAGCTCGCCGGTCGGCGAGGCGAACGGCAGACCAGGGTGCGGGTCGTCGGTCAGGTTGACCGGCTGGGCGATCACCCAGTCCAGACCGCTGGCGCGGACCGCACGATCCTGTTGTTCGGTGTCGGCGATCTGGGGTCGCAGCACCAGCCAGAAGAGCAGCCGATACAGCCGTGGGAGCCTGTCGCGGGTTGCGCCCACCCCGTAGGACGTCTGCGCCACCAGCTTGCCGACCCCGTGCTGGCGCATGGCCGTGATGACGTTGCGGGTTCCTCGGGAGCGGACGTCCATCGGCGTGCCCTTAGGGCCGAGCAACCGGACTCGGAGGGCGTTCTCGCTGATCCCAAGGGTGACGATGACCGCCTGCTGCCCGCGGACCGCACGCTCGAGGGCGGCCGGGTCGGTCGCGTCCCCGTTGACCGTCCGCAGCCGGCCCGGCACCGCACCCAGCGCCTGAGCGTGCCGCGAGAACGCGGTCACCTCGTGGCCCCGCGACAGCAGTTCGTCGACGACGGCCCGTCCGGAGCCGCCGGTTGCTCCGACCACCAGCACCTTCATCGCTGTGCTCCCTCCGCCCGTGCGCCCCGAGACGCTCGTGTTGTGGACTGCGTCCAAGCTACCCAGCAGCCCTGGGACGGGCTATGCTTGTCCGTCGCTGGTTCATGCGCATTCATCCAGGAAGCTGGGACGGGGCCGCACATGACGCACGAGTATCCCTGGACGCCGGTCGACCCCCTCGCCGAGGCGCTGCACCTGCTGCGGATGCACGGGGCCTTCTACTGCCGCACGGAGGCCACCGCGCCCTGGGCGCTGGAGATGCCCGCCTTCGCCGACTGCCTGAGCTTCCACGTCGTCACCGCCGGTGGGTGCTGGCTCGGCGTCGACGGCGCCGAGCCGCTGTACCTGCGGGCGGGGGAGCTGGCGCTGGTGCCGCACGGCCGCGGCCACCGGCTGTTCAGCCAGCCGGGGGTCACGCCCGCCGGACGCGTCGACCAGCTCCCCCAGCGGCTGGTCAGCGAGCACTACTCGATCCTGCGCCACGGCGGCGGTGGCGCGCCGTCCACGCTGGTGTGCGGCATCGTCTCCTTCCACGACCCCGCCGCGCAGCAGCTCCTCAAGCTCCTGCCGCCGGTGATCCACACCGATGGCGCAAGCGCGCCCTCCCAGACCTGGATCGGCGACACCCTGGGCCTGATGGCCGCCGAGGTGCGCCAGTTGCGTCCTGGCGGTGAAGCGGTCATCACCCGCCTGGCGGACATCCTGGTCATCCAGGCGATCCGCGCCTGGATCGAAGCCGACCCGGCCGCGCGGACCGGCTGGCTCGGCGCGCTTCGAGACGAACAGATCGGCCAAGCGATCGTGGCCGTGCACCGCAATCCCGGGCACCCGTGGACGGTCGCCTCGCTGGCGAACCAGGCGGCGATGTCACGCTCAGCCTTCGCGGCCCGCTTCACCCAACTGGTCGGTGAACCCGCCGTGCAGTACCTCACCCGCTGGCGCATGCACGTCGCGCTGGCACGCCTGCAGCAGGGCCCGACCACCATCCGCGAGCTCGCCACCCAGTTCGGCTACGGCTCCGAGGCGGCCTTCAGCCACGCCTTCAAGCGGGTCATCGGTACCTCCCCAGGCGCGGTCAGGCACCAATCCGAGCATCCCGCACCCGCCACCGATGGTCCGGTCTCCCAGACGTCCAGCGCATAGAGCATCGCGGACACCCTCAATCAGTTGCTGCCAGCCGCCAGGCGCGCGTTGAGCGCATCCACCGCCAAGCGGCGGCCTCGGGCCGAGCCTACCCGGACGGCACGGTCGGCGTGAACCTCCCGACTCGTCACATCTTCCCCGATGTCCCCCGTTGGACGTAGGACCGCCCGGGGGGCGATCCGACCGGCAGCGGAGCGGCATCGTGCAGGCCTCCTATCGGGATCGACAGCTCGGGATCGACAGCAGGGAGGCAGCGGTGTGGCGCGTAGCGCTGATGGTGCTCGCCGGCCTGGCCGGCTTCGCGGTGCTCGTGGCGCTGGCGTGGGCCGAGAGGGAGGCCGACGACGGTCGTAACCGCGAGGCCGAGCTGCGCACGCGCCTCGACCGTGCCCGCGAGCGGGCCGCCGGCTCGGAGAGGCCCTGGCCGGCCAGCGGATGCCGAAGACCCTGACCCTGGGTGCCGCCCCACCCCAGACAGGTCAGGAACCGTGGGGCCCGGCGACGAGGCGCCGGGCCCCACGGCAGCGTTGCGGTGGTGGAGGGCCGTGCTAGCGTGACTTCGATCGTGGCCACGTGAGGAGCGGCCTGACGTCATGAGCGATGAGCGCTTCCTGAACACTTACCACAACGCGAGCACGCCCCCCTCGTCGGACGTCCCACCCGAGTTGGCGGCCTTCATGCTCGCCGTCGACCCGGTCCTGGTCCAGGCCGCCGAGCTGGCGAGGGTCGTCACCCGCGCGCACCAGGGCGCAGCGGCGCAGTTGATCGGCGAGGGCTGGGCCCACGCGCGGAAGTACTTCTCGCTGTCGGAGAAGTACGCGGCGTGGGCGGACTACCACACACCAGCGCGGGGTTTCGGGATCCACGCCTATGCGCACATGGTCGACCGGCCGCTGCGGCTCACCGATGAGGAGTTGCGTGCCCATCCCGAGTGGCGGAACTTCGGAACCGAGACCGACAGCCATCCTCCGATGCGAGGCTGGCTGGCCGTCCCCCTGATCGGTTCCGACGGCCTGAACTACGGCTTCATCCAGGCATCGGACCGGCTGGACGGCGAATTCACCGAACAGGACGAGGCCAACCTGGTGAGGCTGGCGACGCTCACCACCACCGCGCTCGACGCACTCGCCCAACTCCACCTTCCCGACTACCGCGAGAAGGTCGCCAGGCTGGCTCAGCGGTAGTTGATGAACTGCAGGGGGAGGCCCTGGTCGCGCTCCTTGAGCAGGCGGATGGCCTTCTGTAGCTCGTCGCGGCTCTTGGCGGTGACGCGGAGCTGGTCGCCCTGGATCTGCGCCTGGATCTTGAGCCCGGACTGGCGCAGGGTCTTGGCGAGGATCCGGCCCTTCTCGTCGGGGATGCCCTGCACGAAGCGGCACTCGATGCGGTAGGTGCCGCCGCCGGCCGGCTTGGGGTCGGTGGTCTCCAGCGCCTTCAGCGGAACCGAGCGGCGCACCAGCTTGTCCTTGAGCACGTCGAGGGCGGCAAGGGCACGCTGGTCGGTCTTGGAGACCACCACGATCAGGTCGTCACCCGACCAGGCCAGGGAGGTGCCGGTGTTCTTGAAGTCGAAGCGCTGGCCGACCTCCTTGCGCGCCTGGTTGAGCGCGTTGTCGACCTCCTGCAGGTTGACCCTGGCGACGACGTCGAACGACGCGTCGGGCATCGCACCGCTCCTTTCCCCGGGAGTACCCGGCCCGGGGAAGCTAGCAATGGCCGCCGCCCGGTCGCCAGCCGGGCGGCGGAGCCTGACCGTCAGGCGGAGCGCTGGAAGACCAGGTTGAGCTCGATCTGACCCTGTGGCTGGACGGTGACGAAGCTGGCGACGCTGGGTGGCTGGATCTGGAACTCGGCGAAGTTGACCGGCAGCCGTCCGACCACCTGCAGGGTGTTGCCGTCCCAGCGGCCCTGCAGCGGGAGCTGCACGGTACGGGTGACGCCGTGCATGGTCAGGGCGCCGACGGCGTTGAGGTTGGCCACCCGCCCGTAGGTGAGCTGCGCGGCGACCAGGTTGATGGGCCTGGTGAGCTGGAAGCTCGCCGCCGGGAAGAGGTTGGTCTGCAGGCCCCTGGCGCGGATGACGTTGTCACGCTTGGCCTTGTCGCTCTTGAGCTGGCGCAGGTCGCCGGTTACCAGCGCGGCGGTCACCTGGCCGTTGCGGATGGTCATGCCGCCGACCACGGCCGGGGTGCGCCCGACCGCGTCGTTGGGCGCTGGCAGGGCGCCGAACTTCTCGCGCACGCGGAAGCCGACGAAGGTGGCGTTGCCCCGCTGGATCGCCCACCGTCCGTCGGGATTGCCCGCGACCGCGCCGCCGCCCCGCCCACCGCTCACGGTGGGGTTGTCGGAGAGGCCCACCGGCTTGGGCGTCGCGGCGCCGCCGAACAGGGACGACACGGACGAGGGCAGCAGCGAACGGCCCCCGAACGCGACCGCGCCCGCCGCCCCGCCGAGCAGGATCACCACGACCAGGAGCACCAAAGGACCCTTGCGGCGGCGCTTCTGCGGCTTACCGCGCCCCGAGGCACGCTGGTAGCCGTAGTCGTAGTCCTCCTCGGGCTGCGCCTGGGGGTAGTCGGCCTGGGTGCGGCCGTAGTCCTGGGTGCGGCCGTAGTCCTGCTGCGCCGGGCCGTACTCAGGCTGGGTCCGGCCGTAGTCCGGCTGCACTGGGCCGTACTCGGGCTGCCGGCCGTAGTCGAACTGCGCCCGCCTGCTCGGCGGCGCTTCTGTCATGGTCACGCGCCGGGCTGTCCGCGCCACGTCGTCTCCTCGCTGCCGGCCCGACCCGCGCAGCGGGCAGGGCGGTAGTGCTTCCTCGGCTGGGGGAACCGCCCCAACGGGCGGGCGATTCCCTGCGGGGGACGCGAACGTCGGGGTCGAGGAGTTCTTCCGGCCGGCGCCTCGCGGGTCCTCGTCACGGTCGAGGGCGCCGACGCACGGCGGGCGGGCAACGGCCCGGCCGCCGTGGTCTACCTCGGATCAGGCTCAGGCGTAGCGGCGCGGGCCGTAGGCCATGGCCTCGAGCCGCGCGACCCGCTCGGAGGTCGGCGGGTGGGTGGAGAACAGGCTGGCCATGGCGAAGCCGCCGCCGCCACTCTTGAACGGGTTGGAGATGAACAGGTGGGCGGTGGACGGGTTAGTGGTCGCCGGCGGGGTGCCACGCGAGTACGCCTCGATCTTGCGCAGCGCGCTGGCCAGGGCGAGCGGGTCGGCGGTGATGTTGGCGCCGCTGGCGTCCGCCCCGAACTCCCGGCTGCGGGTCACGGCGAGCTGGATGAGCATGGCCGCGATCGGGGCCAGCAGCAGCATCAGCAGCGAGCCGATGGCGTTGCCGTCGTCGTCGTCACCGCCGATGGGCAGGAACCAGGCCAGGTGCGCGACCCAGGTGATGACCGCGCCGATGGTGGCCGCCACCGACGAGATCAGGATGTCGCGGTTGCGCACGTGGGACAGCTCGTGGGCGAGCACCCCCTCCAGCTCGCGCCGGTCGAGCAGCGGCAGGATGCCCTGGGTGACCGCCACGGCCGCGTGCTGAGGGTTGCGCCCGGTGGCGAACGCGTTGGGCTGCGGGCTCGGCGAGACGTACAGCCTCGGCATGGGGATGTTGGCCTTGACGGCGAGCCCGTTGACGATGCCGTACAGCTCGGGGAACTGGGCCTCGGTCACGGGCTGGGCGCGCGAGGCCCGCAGGGCGATCTTGTCCGAGAAGAAATAGGACAGGCCGTTGATGCCGATCGCCACGAGCAGCATGATCGTGAGCCAGCGCCCACCGCCGAGCAGCTGGCCCACGAGCAGCAGCAGGCCGCTCATGGTGGCCAGCAGCAGCGTGGTCTTGAGGTAGTTGCGCCCGCTCATGTCGGTCGACCTCTTCCTCCTCGGCGGCGGCTCGCCGCTCCCCTCGGGAATCCTTCCTCAAGGGTACGCGGTGCTGGTCAAGAAGGCGTAAGCGGGGTCCCAAGGCGGGCCGGCCCTCGCCTGAGCGGGCGATCAGCAGCAGCCGGACGAGGAGGCGAGCGGCAGGGTGGTCCTGCCTGCCGCCGGGGTGCTCGCCCTGTCGGCGGTCACGACGGCGACGGCGGGCTTGACCGCCTTGATGATGGCGGAGTGCAGGCCGTCGCCGACCTGGTGGGTGAAGGTCACCGAGACGTCCTCGAACCCGGCGGCGACGAGGCCGGCCTCGTACTCCCCCTTGGCCAGGGCGCCGGCGATGCAGCCGACGTAGCTGCCCCGCTCGGCCCGGTCGGCCGGGCTGAGGCGGTCGTCGGCTACCACGTCGGTGATGCCGATGCGCCCGCCGGGCGCCAGGACCCGGAAGGTCTCGGCGAACACCGCCGGCTTGTCGACCGAGAGGTTGACCACGCAGTTGGAGATGACCACGTCGACGGTTGCCGCCGGCAGGGGGATGGCCTCGATCTGGCCCTTGAGGAAGTCGACGTTCTCCGCGCCGGCCTCGGCGGCGTTGCGGCGGGCCAGGGCGAGCATCTCCTCGGTCATGTCCAGCCCGTAGGCCTTGCCCGACGGGCCCACCCGGCGGGCCGACAGCAGCACGTCGATGCCGCCGCCCGAGCCGAGGTCGAGGACGGTCTCCCCCTCGCGCAGCTCGGCCACGGCGGTCGGGTTGCCGCAGCCGAGGCTCGCCAGCACGGCCGTGTCGGGCAGCGCGTCGCGGTCGAGGTCGGCGTAGAGCTCGGCGCCGAAGCCGGGCTCCTCGGCGGTGGCGCAGCAGCTCGGGTCGCAGCCGCAGTCGGCGTCCTGCCCGCAGCCACAGCCCTGCTCTCCGGTACTGGCACGGACCGCGGCGTTGGCGTAGCGGACGCGGACCTGCTCGCGCAGCTCGTCGGCGGTGGGCTCGATGCTGGTCACTTGCTGCCTCCCTGGAGGTCGACCACGGCGGCCAGCCGCAGCACGGCGTCGCGGTTGAGCGAGTAGTAGGCCCACACCCCGCGCTGCTCGCGGTCGAGCAGCCCGGCCTTGACGAGCTTGGAGAGGTGATGGCTGACGGTCGGCTGGGCGAGCCCGAGGCTGGGGTTGAAGTCGCAGGCGCAGACCGGCTCGGGGCTGTTGGCGAGCTGGTTGACGATGCGCACCCGGTGGGAATCGCCGAGCGCCTTGAACAGCGCGGCGGTCGCCTCGGCCTCCTCCGGTTCGAGGGTCGGGGCCGCCAGCGGGACGCAGCAGGCGGCCGGCGTGGCCGCGGCCGGGGGTGCCGGCACGGTGGCGGCGCTGATGGGACTACCTTCCCCGGTCATAGGGTCTCCCCCTGGGAACGCTTGCGGCGCTTGTCCCTCGAGGACTGAGGTGAGACGGCGTCCCAGGGGGAGGGCACTGGAGGCCCGACGCCCACAAGGGTGTCGTCCCGCGAGGACTGGTCCATCAGCACGGCGCCGCGCCTCCGACCGGATCGGGTTCGACGCAGGGAGGCGCAGTGCTTGGTGTTGGGATCGATTGGGCCGAGGAGTTCCACCTCGTGGCCTTGGGACGACCGGCCGAGGGGGTGGTCGAGGTCGTCCGGGTCGAGCACACCCCGGCCGCGGTCGACCGGCTGGTCCAACGGATCGCCGGGTTGGAACCGGACCCGGCGGAGGTCCGGGTGGTGATCGAGACCCGCCACGGGCTGCTGGTCGAACGACTGCTGGATGCCGGCTATGGGGTGCTGCCGGTCAACCCCGACCTGGTCGCCCGGCGCCGTGGGCCGGCCCGCAAGAAGGACGACGCCGAGGATGCCCGGATCGCCTGCCTGCTCGCCCTGGACCGCCACGCGGGCTTGCGCATCCTGGTCCCGCACGGCGAGCTGGCCGGGGAGCTGCGCGCGATCGCCCGTGACGACGACCGTTGCGCCCGTGACCAGCGCCGGCTGCTCAACCGGCTGCGCCAAGACCTCATCAGCACGTTCCCCGCCGCGCTGCAGCTCGCTGGGGAGGACCTGGGCGCACCTACCGTCCTGCGGCTGCTGGAGCGCTGGCCGACCCGCCAAGCGCTGGCCGCCGCCAGCCACCAGGAGCTGGTCGACTTCGCCCGCGCCAGCCGGCACGGCTGGCCCGACCGCTTCGCCGACCGGGTCGAGGTGGCGCTGGCCGGCGACCACTTCACGCCCCGGGACTACCTGGTGCGGGCCAAGGCCGACACCATCCGCCTGGCCGCGACCCAGCTGCTGACCATCGCCACCCAACGCAAGCGCTGGGAGCGGCGCATGGGCACGCTGCTGCTGGGCGCCCCACGCTATGGACGCGCCAAGCAGCCACGGGAGCAACGGCCGGGGCAGGCGGTCCCTGGCGGCAAGGTCTACCTGAGCTTTCCCGGCCTCGGTGACCGCCTCGCCGCCAGGGTCGCCGGCGAGATCGGCGACCACCCCGCACAGTTCGGGTCGCCGAACGCGCTGGCATGCTACGCCGGCAAGGCCCCCGTCACCCGCCGTTCGGGCAAGTCCGAGCTGGTCGTGGCGACCCGGCTGGCCTGCAACCGCTACCTCGCCGATGCCGTGCAGCAGTGGGCCTTCTGCAGCCTGCGCTGCTCGGGCTGGGCGCGGGAGTTCTACGACGCCCAGCGCGCCCGCGGCAAAGGCCACCACGCCGCCCTGCGGGCGCTCGGCAACCGCTGGCTGGAGGTCCTGTGGCACTGCCTTATACGCGGCCAGCTCTACGACGAAGCCACCCACGTCGCCAACCGCAACCGCGCCCTCGGCAAGGCCGCCTGACCCCGAGGTTGACAAAGGGTGTCTCACCAGATCACTCCCCTCGAGGTCAGCGCGTGCGTCCTGGCGAGGTCGACCACGGCGTCGGAGCGGCAGCGGGCGTCACAGACCGAGGCGCAGGCCTCGCAGAGCTCCACCCTGGGAGTGCGGCGACGGAGGAGACGGCCGAGCATGAGCATGCCTTCCATGAAGATCGATGAACTTCGATGGCATGGTAGCGGCGATATCGAAGATCGTCAATCCTTCAGGGAGCCGTCGTCGAGGACCGCGTCGGCCGGGCATCCGCCCGCCACGGTCTTGAGCCCGCACGAGACGGCACGCGGACCGCCCGCCGAGCCGATCTCAGGCGCTGACAAGAAGGATCTGCGAGGACTGGCGGGCGATGGTCAGCGGCCGCACCCGGCCAAGGCGCTCCCATCGTGCCGCTACGACCGGAAGCGGTCCCCGGCCTGCTCGGCGAGGTCCTCCGGGGTCAGGTCGACCGCGGCCTCCCAGTGGAGGCGTTCCAGGTACATGACGTCGGAACGGTAGAAGGGCCGGGGGTTCTGCCGGCAGAGCATGCGCAGCAGCAGCGGGTGGCCGGGCGGCTGCCCGTAGATGGCGAGGTTGAAGCTCTCGAACCCCAGCTCGGCGTAGAGGCCGAGCGCGGCCGAGATGCCGCGGCCGAGCTCGGCGAGCAGCTCGTCGTCCAGCTCCGCCGGGGCGGCCACCTCTGGCACCAGGGCGCGCAGCTCGGCCGGCCCGGCGGGGGCGAACGCGGCCAGCCACTCGGCGCGACCGGTCGCGCCCAGGTGGCGCGCGCCGATGCGCCGCTCGGTCGCCAGGTAGTCGGCGAACCGCTCCGCCGGGATGTCGGCGAGCAGCCGCTGGAAGGTGGTGGGGAACGGGCCGGCGGTGCCCTGCAGGTGGGGGTGGAACAGCGACCCGCCGGAGGGGACCAGGTGGTTGGCGTTTAGCGACGCCCAGGTCGCCGCGGGGTCGTGGCGGAGGACCGCGCGGACGAACGCCACCTGGGCCGCGAGGTTGTCGCCGACCAGCTCCGGGGTGAACTCGCCCAGCCGCAGCGCGTGCAGGTCTGGCCCGTAGACCGACACCGAGGCGTACTGGCCGTAGGTGAGCAGGTTGGGGAAGAGCAGCGCCCGGCCGCGGCGGATGCGGCCCTGCGGCCAGATCGCCGGCGGGAACCGAGGAGTGACCTGCTCGATCCGCTCGGGGCAGAAGGGGCAGCTCGCGCGGGACTCCTCGGCGAGGGTGGCGAGCACGCCGGGGTCGGCCGGCGGGAACAGGGCACCGGGCGGGCTGCCGACCAGCCGGGCGGTGTGGCCGGTGAGGGGGTCCCAGCGGACCTCGACGCTGGTCGGCGCGGGCCGCTCCGACCCGGGGTAGACGATCTCGGCCTCGAGGACCTCGCGGCGCAGCTCCATGGCGGGACTATAGGCGGCGGATCAGGATGAGCGGGACGAGCCGCTCCGCGGAGGTCACCGAGCCGTGGTGGCCCACCAGCCGCGCCTGCCCGGGGTCGACCCTCCGCTGGAAGACGCCGACCGGTCCGCGCGCGGCCGCCACGACGTCGCCGATCCATGGCCGTACCCGGTCGAGCACCCGCGGCCCGAACCAGCCCTCGGCGATCGCCTGCTCGCGGGTGGCCAGCCACATCTGGTCGCCGAGGACGGCCCGCCAGGCCGCGAGCACGTCGCCGGCCGCGCCCTTGGTGGCGTGGACGTGGCGGGCGCGTCCCTCCCCGGTGAGCAGCCGCACGCCGGCGGCGAGCTCGGGATGGTCCGCGAGGTCGAGGCGCTGCTCCGGGCGGAGGTCGACCATGCCGTGGTCGCCGACGATCGCCAGCAGCGCGTCCCTTGGCAGGCGCTCGGCGACCAGTTCGGCGAGCAGGTCGACGAAGCGGAGGTGGGAGCGCCAGTTGTCGCTGCCGACGCCGCGCACGTGGCCGGTGATGTCCAGGTCGCGGTGGTAGGCGTAGACCAGCGTCCGCCGGCCGGCCGCCAGGTGGCGCGGCGCCATCGCCGCGAGCTCCCCGAGCGACACGACGCTGTCGTAACGGCCTCCGCGCAGCACCGCCCGGGTCAGCCCGGAGGCGGCATGGTCCCGAGGGCCGACCAGCGTGACCTCGACGCGGTCGTCCGCTGCCCGCTCGAACACGGTGGGGTCGGGCTGGAATCGCTCGGGCACGACCTGGTCGCGCAGGTCGGTCTTGCGCTCGGCGCCGTACGTGACCCAGCGCAGGCAGCTCATCACCTGGTTCCCGCCGGGCACCGCCAGGGTCGTGCCGACCAGGCCGTGCTCGCCGGGCGGTCGGCCGGTCCCGATCGAGCCGAGGCTGGCAACCGTCGTCGCCGGGAAGCCGGTGGTGAGCGGCCGGACGTCCCGCGCCCCCGCGTTGAGGAACGGGGTGAACTCGCGGTTGGCCTGGAACAGCTCCCAGCCGAGGCCGTCGACCAGCAGCAGGCAGGCCCGACTGGTCGGCTCGATGCCGAGCGGGTTGCCGAACCCGGGCACGTCCAGGGCGCTGAGCAGCGACGGAACGAGGTCGGCCAGGGACGCCTCGTCGGCGCGGGGCAGCGGGATGTCCGAGTCGGTCGCCATGCCCGCCGAGCATACCGGGCTTCCATCGGACCAGACGGAGCCCTCCCGCATCACGGTCAGGTCGTGCAGCCTCGAGGTGACCAGACGAGGCGGGCGGCTCCGCGGGGCGCTCTCCCAGCAGCTCGGCGAGGCCTCCCGGCAGCTCGGCGCGCGCCTCCACCACCACCAGGGCACCCTCGCCGACGCCTTGGTCGCGGCCGTCGAACGTGGTGGCGCCCTGGTCGCCGAGGCGGGCCAGCAACGGGCCGGCCGCCTCGCCGAGCTCGACGCCGTCGCGGCCACCCTCCAGGAGGTCTCGGCGACCCCTCGACAGATCCGCAGGCACCACCAGCCGCTGACGCGCGCCTGGTGCTCCAAGCCCGTGATGCGACAGGCCCGAATGGGCCGCGGTCCCTGGTGACACACCATGCTGCGAGAGTGATGCAGGATGGACACGATCGTGGATATCACGATTGCCTATCTGCAACTAAGGTGCAACTATGACTGCGTCGCGAGCAGGCTGGCCTCCGCCGCCGGCTCGCAGCTGTGACCTGGAAGGCGATCGGCGGTGAAAGGAACCGGCATGGCGGTCCGCAGCGACACCACGCACTCGGCCGGGATGACCGAGGCGGCCGGGGAGCCTCACCGCATCGGGTTCACCAGCCAGGAGTGGTGGCGGCTCGGCGGCCTGTTCGGCTTCGTCGCGTTCCTGCACGTCGCCGGCTGGGGCCTGTTCCTGTACTACGCCGCTCGCTACCACCAGCCCGGCTTCGCCGGCGCCGGCGCGCTCGCCTACACCTTCGGGCTGCGCCACGCCTTCGACGCCGACCACATCTCCGCCATCGACGACACCACCCGCTTCATGCTGCAGAAGGGCAAGCGACCCCTCGGCGTCGGGTTCTTCTTCTCCCTGGGGCACTCCTCGGTGGTGTTCCTGCTGTCCCTGGCGGTCGCGGTCGCCGCCAGCGCGGTCAGGGGCAGGATCGACCAGTGGCACGACGTCGGCGGGATGATCGGTGCCACCGTCTCCGGAGTGTTCCTCTACCTCGTCGCCATCCTCAACCTGGTGGTGCTGCTGGGCATCGTCAAGCTGTGGCGGCAGATGAAGACCGGGGCGTTCGACCGCGAGCGGCTCGAAGAGCTGATGCTGCAGCGCGGCTTCATGAACCGGCTGCTCGGCAAGCGGTTCCGCAAGTTCATCAACAAGTCGTGGCACATGTACCCGGTCGGCTTCCTGTTCGGGCTGGGCTTCGACACCGCCTCGGAGATCGCGCTGCTCGCCATCACCGGCGCGGCGGCGACCAGCGGGCACCTGCCGCCGCTCGCGATCATCTCGCTGCCGATCCTGTTCGCCGCCGGGATGTGCGCCCTGGACACCGCCGACGGCGCGTTCATGGCCAAGGCCTACGGCTGGGCGTTCGCGAGCCCCTTGCGCAAGATCTACTACAACATCACCACCACCGGCCTGTCGGTCGCCGTCGCCCTGGTCATCGGCACGATCGAGCTGGTCGGCGTGCTCGGCGACAAGCTCCACCAGACCGGGATGTTCTGGGGCTTCGTCGGCCGGATCTCCGACGACTTCGAGCTGTTCGGCTACATCATCGTCGGCATGTTCGTCCTCACCTGGGCCACCTCGGTCATCTGGTGGAAGGCCCGCCGCATCGAGGAGCGCTGGGGCTCGGCCATCACCGACTGACCTCACCGGCCTGACGCAGCTGGACCGGACTCGACGCGCCGGCCCAGCTACGCTATGCGCCTGTAGGCGAGCGGACGAAGGCGAGGGAGGGCGATGTCGAACAACGGCGGCGCGCCACTGCGCAGCACGACCATCACCGGCCTGGCGACGGCCAGGGCCATGTTCCGGCCCCTCGGGTTCACGCGCGAGCGGCTGGCACGGCCCAACGTCGGCGTCGCGCACATGTGGAGCGAGACCGGGCCGTGCAACTTCAGCCACCGCAAGCTGGCTGGGTGGGTCAAGGAGGGGATCGAGGCGGCCGGAGGGACCGCCTTCGAGTTCTCCACCATCTCGATCAACGACGGCATCACCATGGGCACCCAGGGCATGAAGGGCTCGCTCATCAGCCGCGAGGTGATCACCGACTCGATCGAGCTGATGGCGCGCAGCCACATGTTCGACGGGCTGGTGGTCATCGTCGGCTGCGACAAGACCATCCCCGCTGGCGCCATGGCGCTGGCGCGGCTGAACCTTCCTGGGCTGGTCCTCTACAGCGGCAGCATCGCCCCGGGCCACTTCAGGGGCGAGGACCTCACCATCGTGAGCGTCTTCGAGGCGATCGGCGCCCTCGACGCCGGCAAGATCGACGCCGCCGAGCTGCAGGCCATCGAGGAGGCCGCCTGTCCGGGCGCCGGCGCGTGCGGGGGCCAGTTCACCGCCAACACCATGGCGTGCGCGATGGAGTACCTCGGCCTCAGCCCCGCCGGGGCCAACGCGGTGCCAGCGGTCGACGAGCGCAAGACCGAGGTCTCACGGCAGGCCGGCGAGCTGGCGGTGCGCCTGGTGCGCGACAACGTCCTGCCCCGGTCGATCCTCACCAGGGACGCGTTCGAGAACGCGATCGTGAGCTTCGTCTCGACCGGCGGCTCGACCAACGCGGTGCTGCACCTGCTCGCCATCGCCCACGAGGCCGGCGTACCGCTGGAGCTCGAGGACTTCCACCGGATCGCCAAGCGCTCGCCGATCTACGCCGACCTCAAGCCCGGGGGCCGCTACGTCGCCACCGACCTGTACCGAGCGGGCGGGCTCGCGCTGCTCTCCAGGCGGCTGATCGACGCCGGCCTGGTCCACCCGGACGCCCGCAACGTCGACGGCAGGACCCTCGCCGAGATCGCGGCGGCCGCACGGGAGACGCCCGGCCAGCGGGTGGTGGTCCCGCTCGACCAGCCGCTCAAGCAGACCGGCGGGATCGAGATCATCTACGGCAACCTCGCGCCAGAGGGCTGCGTGATCAAGCTGGCCGGCCACGACCGCACCAGCCACGCAGGGCCCGCCAAGGTCTTCGAGAACGAGGAGGACTGCTTCCAGGCCGTCAGGGACGGACGGATCGAGCGCGACGACGTCGTCGTCATCCGCAACGAAGGCCCGGTCGGCGGCCCTGGCATGCGCGAGATGCTCCACGTCACCGCCGCGATCGTCGGCGCGGGTCTCTCCGAGCACGTCGCGCTGGTGACCGACGGGCGCTTCTCCGGCGGCACGCACGGCTTCATGATCGCCCACGTCGCTCCGGAGGCGGCCAAGGGCGGCGCGATCGGCCTGGTGCGCGACGGCGACCCCATCACGATCGACGTCGCCACGCGGCGGATCACCCTGGACGTCCCCGAGGCGGAGCTGGAAGCTCGGCGCGCCGCGCGGGCCACGACACCGTCGCCCATGGCCTGGGGCGTCTTCGGCAAGTACGCCGACACCGTGCGGTCGGCCAGCCTCGGAGCGGTCACCACCAGCGCGGCATCCCCGGGCGTGGCGCGGACGGCCGCGGCCGCCGCGGAGCCGTCGCGCTGATCGCGGGGTAGCGAGCAGGAGGAGGTCAGGGCTGCGGTGAGCACCCTGGCGCGGGAGTGCCCGTACTGCGGCCGCGGCACCGGCGAGGACGCGAACTTCTGTCCCGGCTGCGGCCGCCCGCTGCGGGTCGCCAGGGAGACGCGCAAGACCGCCACGGTGGTCTTCTGCGACCTGGCCGGGTCGACCGAGGTCGGCGAGCGGCTCGACGCCGAGGTCTTCCACCGCGTCATGCTCCGCTTCTACGAGGTCGCCAAGGGGGTCCTGCGGGGCCACGGCGGCACCGTCGGCCCGCTGGAGGGCGACGGCTGCATGACCGTGTTCGGCGTCCCGGTCGCCAACGAGGACGACGCCCTGCGGGCGGTGCGCGCCACGGTCGAGCTGCGCGACGCCCTCGGCGCCCTCGAGGCGGAGCTGGACCGCGACTTCGGCGTGCGCCTGCACGCGCGCACCGGCATCAACACCGGCGAGGTGGTGGACGGCGGGGCCGGCCGTGGCCAGCCGTTCACCGCCGGCGACACCGTCAACGTGGCCGCCCGTCTGGAGCAGGCCGCGCAGCCGGGCGAGATCCTGCTCGGCGAGGCCACCCTGCGCCTGGTCCGCGACGCGGTCGAGGTGGAGGGCGTCGCCCCGCTGGTCCTCAAGGGCAAGACCAGCCTGGTCCCCGCCTTCCGGCTGCTCGGGGTGGTCCCCGGCGCGCCCGGCCGGATCCGCCCGGAGGTGCCGCTGGTCGGGCGCGGCCAGGAGCTCGCCCTGCTGCGCCTGGCCTTCGCCCGCGCCGTGCGGGAGCGCTCCTGCCACCTGGTCACCGTGCTCGGCGCGGCGGGGGTCGGCAAGACCCGCCTGGCCGACGAGCTGGCCGCGGCGGTCGGCGACCGGGCCACCGTGCTGCGGGGCCGCTGCCTGTCCTACGGCGCCGGGGTGATCACCTACTACCCGATCACCCGCATGGTCTCCGAGGCGGCCGGGATCGCCACCACCGAGCCCGGTCTGGTGCTGCAGCGCCTCAGCGCCCTGGTCTCCGGCGAGGCCCATGCCGAGCGCATCGTCCGCCGGGTGGCCCAGGTGCTCGGCGCGACCGCGGGCACCGGCTCGCCGGAGGACACCTACTGGGCGGTGCGCCGGGTGTTCCAGGTGGTCGCCAGGCGCCGGCCGCTGATCATGGTGGTCGACGACCTGCACTGGGCCGAGCCGACCCTGCTGGACGTCCTCGACCACCTGGTCGACTGGTCGCGCGACGCCCCCATCCTGCTGCTCTGCCTCGCCAGGCCGGAGCTGCTCGACCTGCGCCCGAGCTGGGCGGGCGGCCGCCGTAACGCCCTGACCATGCAGCTCTCGCCGCTCGGCGGCGAGGAGGCCGAGCGGCTCCTCGGCCACCTGCTCGGCACGGTCGAGCTGCCGGCGCGGGAGCGTGCCAGGGCCGTGCGCATGGCCGAGGGCAACCCGCTGTTCCTGGTCGAGCTGGTGGCCGCCCTGCTGGACGAGGCCGAGGGCCGCCGCGGCGGCGACGGCGAGCGCCCGCGGGTGCCGCCACCGGTCGAGGCGCTGCTCGCCGCCCGGCTGGACCGGCTGGACCCGGACGAGCGCGCGGTGCTCGAACGCGCCGCCGTGATCGGGCAGCGCTTCTTCCGCAGCGCCGTGCAGGCGCTCGCCCCCGACGAGCTGCGGCCGTCGGTCGGCGAGCGGCTGGCGGGGCTGCGGCGCAAGGAGCTGATCCGGGCCGACTCCAGCGCCCTGCTCGCCCCGGTCGAGAACGACGGCCGCTACCGCTTCGCCCACGGCCTGCTGCGCGACACCGTGTACCGCTCGATCCCCAAGGGGACCCGCGCCGCGCTGCACGAACGCTACGCCACCTGGCTCGAGGAGGTGGTCGGCGAGCGGCGCTCCGCCCAGTTCGCCGAGATCATCGTCCTGCACCTCGAGGAGGCGCTGCGCTACCGCCGCGAGCTCGGCCCGGCAGTGGCCGACCTCGCCCTGGCCAGGCGCACCGGCGTCGGGCTGGCCGCCGCCGCCCACCACGCGCTCGAACGCGGCGACCTGCGGGCCACCAGGGCGCTGGCGAGGCGCGCGGTCGAGCTGCTGCCGCTCACCGAGCCGGCGCGCCTGGTCGCCCTGCTCGACCGGGCCAACGCGCTGCGCTGGTCGGCCAGGTTCGGCGAGGCGGGCGAGGCCTACGACGACGCCATCCGCACCGCGGCCGCGCTCGGCGACGAGGTCGGCCGGGCGCGCGCCACCCTCGGCGGCTGCGGGGTGATGTGGTACACGGACCTCGACGGCGTGCTGGAACGGGGCCGGCGCGAGGCGGAGCGGGCCGTCGAGGTGTTGGAGCGGCTCGGCGACGACCTCGGCCTGGCGCGCGCCTGGCGGCTGATCGCCGAGGTCGAGTCGACCACCGGCCACACCGGCCCGGCGCTCGCAGCCGCCGGCAGGGCACTGGAGCTCGCCAGGCGGGCAGGCAACGAGCGCTGGGAGACCCGCATCATGCTGCTCCGCTGCCAGGTGCTCGAGCGGGGCCCGGCGCCACTGGCCGAGGTGGAACGCGAGGTCTCGGAGACGCTCGCCAGGTCACGGAGCAGTGGCGCCCGGCGCCTCGAGGCAGGCGCGCTGATCGTCCTGGCGCGCTCGGCGGCGATGCGGGAGCGCTTCGCGGAGGCGCGGGGGCTGCTCGACGACGCGGGCACGGTCCTCGACGGCCTGGGCGACCAGCGCATGACCGCGGCGATGGCCGAGGCCGGCGGCACGGTGGCGCGGCTCGCCGGCGACCTGGCCGCGGCCGAGGCGGCGCTGCGGGACGGCGTCGAGGCGCTCGACCGCCTCGGGATGACGGCGCCACGGCCGGGGCTCGAGGCCGCGCTCGCGCGGGTCCTGCTCGACCAGGGGCGCGTCGACGAGGCGGGGGAGTTGGCCAGCCACGCCGGGGAAACCGCCGCCGAGGGCGACGTCGAGACGCAGCTTGCCTGGCGCGGAGTCGCCGCGGTCGCGCTGGCAAGGACGGGCCGCACCGCCGAGGCGCTCGCCCTGGCCCGCGGGGCGGTGGCGCGCGGCGAGGGTTGCGACAAGCTGAACCGCAAGGCCGACGCCCTCCTCGACCTGGCCGAGGCGCTGCGGCTCGCCGGGCAGGCGGCAGAGGCGGCCACGGCCGCCCAATGGGCCCTCACCGGCTACCGGCGCAAGGGCAACGAGGTCGCGGCGCGGACGGCCGCCGCCCTGCTCGCCTCCCTGGCCGGGGCCTGACCGCCGGCTGGCCCGCACCCCAGGGGCGCTCCGGGTACGCGCCGCGCTCAGGCGGTTGACCGCAGCGCCTGTAGGGCCTCCTTGGCCGCCTTGCCGACCGCGCCCTCGAGCGGCGGCAGCGGGACCGGGGCGCTGCCGTTGTCGGAGAACCGCCCCGGCAGCAGCCGCTTGGCGCGGTAGACCAGGGTGACGACCACGTTGCCGCTCCGGGCGATGACCGCCACCTGGCTCGCCGAGCGCTGCACACTGCCGGTCCCGTACTGGCCGACGAGGTCGGTCTCGTAGCCGCCGAGGGGGTACGCCTCGTCGCCGACGCCGGCGAGGGCGCGCCAGTGCTCGACGTGGGCCAGCTGGTTCTTGAGCTCGACCGAGAGGTCGGCGTCCATCTCCTCCCGGGCCTGCGCCTGCACGTCGGCCGGGCTCCCGCCCGGGGGGACCAGGTGTGGCGTCAGCGTGAGCTCGGGCTGGATCGGGTCCGGCACGAACCGGAAGCTGTCGGGAGCCCAGCGGCACTCCGTCTCGGCCCCTGGCGCCTGGACGGTCTCGGGATGGCGGACCATGACCCGAACCGTCGCGGCGCTCAGCAGCTTGCAGGCGTTCGGCGGCAGGTCGCGTCGCACCACGCCACCCGCCACCGGAGGAGCCGGCGCGGGCGGCAGCGCCGCCGCCGGATCCGGTAGCGCGGCCAGCAGCGTCGCGGCCAGCGTCCGGACCGCGCCCTCGACCTCGGCGGGGGCGGCGGCCCTGCCGATCCGGTTGGGGACGCCCGGGCCCAGGTCCGCGCCGCCGTAGGTCACCGTCACCACCACGCCACCCTTGCGCAGCAGCAGGTGGGCCTCGCGCCAGTCGGCGGAGCCGGTCCCGTACCTCGTCAGCCCCACCACCAGGGCCGCCTCGTCGCCCAACCCGGACAGTGCCGCGGTCGTCGTCGCCGGCTGCGACCGCAGCCTGCGCAGCTCGTCCTGCAGCCACGTGGCCGCCCCGCCGCTGCCTCCCGGCGGGGCGTCGAGCTGGAAGGTCAGCTCCCGGCGGTGCAGGAGCGACCCGCTGGGGCGCTGGTAGGCGGCCAGCCAGCGGCACCCGTTGCTGCCTTGCGGGGGCGCGAGCTGCGGAATCGGCGCCGCCGTGTCCACGTAGCGCGCCAGCGTCGCCCGCGGCACCGCCGCGCACAGCGCGACCCGCTGGCCCGACCGGCGGGAGCCCGGCGCCTGCCGTTGGCCGGTGGAGGGTCGGTCCCGACCGGCCTGCTGGCGCCCGACCAGCCACAGCCCCGCGGCGGCGACCGCCGCCGCGAGGACGAGCACGCCCGCCGCCCTACCAGCTCGAAGCATCCGTCCGTCCTGGGAGGACGGTCACCGGCCGGTTGGCGCACGGTGGCCTTCGGTCAGGCGGGCGGCGCGACGACGCCGGCAGCGGGCCGCGCCGCGGCGCCGTCACGGCGAGGCCTGCCACACGCCCGCTGGGAAGCGCACGACCAGGGCCGCGAGCTGCTCCGCGGTGGCGACCAGCGCCCGGGGGGTGGTGCGCCGCACCGCGTCCCGGGTGTGCAGCAGCCAGGCGCCCTCCGTCCGCCAGGGGCCCAGCCCCGCCTCACGCAGCCACGCGGTCAGCTCCGGCGTGAGCAGCGCCCGCGCGAAGCCGGCGTCCGACGCCTCGACCTTGAAGCGGCGGTCGAACTCCGCGTCGCCGGTCGCGATCGTGCCCGAGCCGCCCGTGCGCCGTGCCAGGGCGCCGGCGGGGACCACGCGAAGCGGCTGCAGCGCCGCCGGCAGCGGCAGCGCCCACACCGTGACCACGTCGTAGCTGCCGCCGCCGCGGGTGGTGACGACCGCGCGCCGCTGGTAGTCGAACGCGGTGAACGCCCGGCCGCCGACCTCGCCGTGGACCACGCCGAGCACCTTGCGGAAGTCGCCCGGACGGTCGAACGGGTCGCCGCGCCAGCGGCGCAGCAGGTCGGGGTCGCTGGCGGCGAAGCGCCACCCGCGGGCGGCGGCGAGCCGCTGGCGTTCCTGGTTCTTGCGCTTGCGCCGCTGGCTGCGGTACGCCAACGGCAGGAGGTAGATGGCGGCGACGATCACGATGGCAGCCAGCAGCACGAGTCCGAGCACGGGGGCCGCTCCTTCCACTCCGGCACAGCCAGCCCAAACCGGGCCGCTAGGTGGAAACGGCGGGTATCCTACTCAGCCGCCCAGCCCGTGACCACGAGCCTGAAGGAGCCCCCGCGCCAGCGACGCACCACCCTTGACGTGCGGAAACGCACCTGCCGCGCAGGCCGCCGCGGAGCAATATGTCCATGTTGCCGGTAGATTGCCGGTAGGTTGCCGGTGACTTCGCCAGGTCCCTCGCCCTGTCCTCAGGGGCTGCGGGCCGTCCACACCGACTCGAGTGAAGCGCGGACCTGTTCGGCTTCGGGACTTCCGATCTCGGTGAGCAGCGCGAGCGCCTCCCGCCAGCGGGCGGCGGCGCCGGCCGGCGGCAGCGCGTGGCCGAGGGTGACCAGGGCGCGGGCCAGGCCGAGGCGGGCGCCGCCTCCGCCTCCGGGTCCCGCTTACCGTCGTCGCGTTCTGCCTGCTGGCGGGCGTACGCGCGCAGCAGGTCGTGGAAGGCGAAGCGGCCGGGTGCGCGCGGCTCGACCAGGTGCGCGCCCGCCAGCCGCTCGAGCA